>CEON01015032.1_pt1 | contig 64548 bp, 59 predicted proteins | sample 530291 | NCBI WGS metagenome assembly CEON01 (sample SAMEA2619888, study PRJEB7988) | marine metagenome | biome: marine biome (ENVO:00000447); feature: surface water layer (ENVO:00002042); material: "saline water (ENVO:00002010), including plankton (ENVO:xxxxxxxx)" | depth 5 m
AGGGGTTCGTGCCTTGACGGTCTTCGCCGACCAATGCCCGGCTTGGCATACAGAACCGGCAGGGCTGAACGAGAACTCGACGTATGGAGCCTTAGCGGTAGCCATGTCGGACAGACCCTTTCGCAGTTCACTAAGGGCTATGTCGCAGTATGCTCCGTTTGGCTCATCGAACATAGGGAACGTCCTCGTGCCGTCCGGATGGTATGGTAGCACCCAACGGTCGGGACACATGTTGCACTCGTCCTCGTCCGCCGGCATGATAGTCAATGAGGCACCGGAGCGGTTCTTGAAGACGATGGGCTGTGCCGCCTCTGTCGTTATCTCAACAACCTCGTCCGGGCCAAACTTGGACGTGATGCACGAGTATGCCTCCTTGGGGTCCACGAGCAGAACGCAGTCCTCCTTGACCTTGAGGTCATCGAACCGCCAATTCACAACGTAGACCTGCATGGTCCGGGCAATATCGTGCGTCCACACGCTGATTGCGCCCGTCGTTCTGAACAGGAGGCGCACCGGCGCAGGTGAGTCATCCAACGTCGCCGTGCGTAGCACAGAGGACAGGGAGCGCACCGTAGTGCGAACCTTGACGTTCCGGCTGACCGGACTATTCGGAGTGACTTCCATGCCCTTGAGGGGCATGTCCCACCCCTTTAAGCACAAAGGTCAGAGTCAGTTCGGCCAAAAGTCAGTAGCCCACCCGGAGTATGCTTCCATCTCCATACCGAAGTCCCGTGCAATCGCTCTCACAGCCTCTTCCAAGTGGTAGTGTGTCGTGGAGTCATAGTATGCCATCTCTCCGTCACAGGAGAAGTAGTCATAGACGTCACCGCCGTCGTAAATCATGCGAAGGTGACCGTTGTCGTTCACATGCCAAAGGCGGCAACCGCCACCGGACCAAATCGAAATGTGCGGTCCGAAGACCTCGTTGTTAATTCGGTCAGCCATCTCTCGCTGTCGTCCACTTAGGTGTGAGGTATCGAAGTCGTTAGCCTCCAAGTAACCACCATTCAGTGTCTCTTCGGTCATTGGACCGAATCGACCGTAACTCTGTCGAGTTCCGTATGTAATCTCGGTTAGTCCTATTGCTCGTCCCACGTTATCAATTTTAGCCGCCATTTCTGCTCGCCTCTGTTTGATGGGATGAGCCACCCATACATAAAGGTTCTGTTTCTGATAGTTCTTGAATCGAGGTTCGCTCAATAACCCGGTCTCTCACGGACCAAGTTAGGCGAACCTATTGAGAATCATAAGCGTCGGGATGAGCCAGCCACGTCTTCTGCGGATATTTCGTTCGTCCATCGAGTGATGCAACACGAACTGAACCGACACATTGGAACAGCGCCGGCTTCTTGGCGAGATGATTCGACAGTCGGTTCATCTCAAATGGTTGACCCGGAAGGGACTCAATCTGTCCTGTTGTGAGTGGGTCACCGTCGGGATATGTAGCGCCGGCTTCAATCATTGCTCGCCATAATCGCTTCACATTTCGGCCGTCGGTTTTACCGAGACGACCCTTCCTTCTTGAGCCATATTTTGATGACGGCACATGTTCAGAATCTTCATCCTTTGACTCCGTCATCGTTGTCTGACCGTCCCTTCGGTTTGATGATGAGCCGGCGGGACGGCTTAATGATTGCGCTTCTTTTGACTGCATCTGCCACGTTTTCGGGTAAAACAGGTAACACCCGGTCGACGGCGCTCTTCGATATTGTCGCCATCGTTCCGAACACAGCAGGGGGCACTAACTGTTGCACCTCTGATGGAATATAGGTGACCGATGAGGACTCACGCCATTCGACGCTCCAACCATCTGTCTCTTCGACGCATTCGTCGGGGTGTTTGTCTCGACCGAAGACCTCGTCCTTGATGAAATTATCAATCGACTTCTTCCTCTTGGTGAGCATGGCCTGTGACGCCTTAATGGTCGCCAATTCGTCCAACATCTCGTCCAAGTCCACGTCCTCCACAGAGGGGGCGATTAAGTCCCACGCGCCCTTCTGCATCAGTTCTTGAGCCTTCGGACATATCTCCGTATAGACGCACCATTGGCACCCGGGTCCGATAGACGGCTTTGGGTCAGTCATCGTCTTAATCCACTCATACTGCGCCTTGAGCCAATTGGCGAAGTCCGCAATGCGCTCGTCATCCCAAACGACTGTAACGACGCCGTATCGGGTCAAATCAAATGAGAATCGGAGTGGCCTATCGGGCCAAACTTCACGAGCCACAGTGAGGTATATTCCGGCTTGGACGTTGCTGTTCGCTTCTGCTTGAGTCATCGGCGCACGTTGCGTCTTGTAGTCAATGAGTTCGATAGTGCCGTCCTCATGCTCAATGACGAGGTCAATGAATCCAAAGACGGGTGTGCCGTTCTTCAAAACGTATGGAGCGCGGTGTGAACCGAACGCCATCTCGACCTCGACCACCTTGATGGGTTCCTTCCCTCGGCGGTCAAACCACCGCTTGAGCATGTTCTTCCCATCCATGTAGAAGTCGAAGTCCACTTCGTTCTTCGCGTTCTCGGCCTCATAGAGTTCACGGAGGCGCTTCCCTGTGGGTTTTGGGCCACCGGGTCGTCTCCACTCTTCTAAGGCGTTGTGAATGTTCGTTCCGACCTTAGCCGCCTGTGCGTTGTCTCTATGCTCTCCCTTCCATTTGAGAGCAATAGCGTCGTCGCTCGGTGGGTCGTATTTCTGCTGATACTGCCAAGGGCAGTCCTTCGCCATTTTGAGCCGGGATGCGGATAGATAAGGAACCTTCACCATCAACACCTCCTGTTCGTCTACTGTTTTTCACAGTGTCGCCTCACGACGACTGTTCAACAGCATTCCAAAACCGGTCTTGAGTCGGGTTCTCCAACCGGAACGGTTGGCATGAGCGGGACTTCTTGACGTGTGCAATGTGCCTCGTCTTGACTTCGCCACCCTTGGTGCGCTGTTGTTGTGTGAAATCAATAATCCAATCGAAGAGGGGGTCCGTTTGGTCGGGTCGACCTGCGGCCGCTACGACTCGGTTCTCGTTGGCTGTGCCGAAGTTCTCTGTGTATGTCCGGAGAAGCACAGTGGAGAGGAAGTGGTAGTGGAACATCTCGCCACCAACCTTGAGTCGCTCATAGGGAGTGAAGAACAGTTTGTTAATCACCTTGTATGAGTGCATCTGACCCTCTGCGAAGGTCGGTAGTGTCTTCTTCCCCTGTGAGACGGCCTCCTGTTGCCGTGAGAGCAATTGCTCGCCCTCGTCGCGTCCATGCACCTCTAAGGAGTAGTAGTCACGACAGGCGAGGTAGTATGCGCCTTCGTTCTCCATGAGCATGACTCGGGCACCGTCGGGGTGTTCCTCTTGGTGCTGTCGGTGAAGGTCAATGAACGCCATGACCATGTCGTTGACGTCCTTTGGGTTACGGCACACTTTACGGAGAAGGCGTGGTCGCAATTCAGCAGGTAACACGTCCTCACGAGCGACGAGGTCTGCTTGACCTTCAAGGTCGCAGTCAATAATCGTCATCAAGCATTCCTCGGGCTTCTTCCCTTCGGCCAAGTGAGCGAAAAAGGACAGAGCGAAGTGGGTCTTCCCACCGGCGCTGAATCCTTGTAACTTCATGTGGCGGAGACGGTTCTGAATCATCGAATCGCCGGTATCACACGCGGCAATTAGAGCGTCGTAGTTTTGCTTTTTGCGAGCCATAAACAGACCACCTATCCACACCTATATGAGGGTGTTAGCCTCAATCCCAATCGTCCCAATCGTCGCCGTCGTCGGAGTCATCAGAAGCCTCTGCCGGAGCAGGTGCTTCTGCCTCTTCCTCGTCGTCGTCAGAGTCGTCAGAGTCGCCGGACAGGAGAGAGACGAGGTCGTCCTTCTTCATGTCCGAGTAGCCACTGTGACCTGCCGCCTTAGCCATTGTCTTCAAGACCTTCACAGGTAGCGCAGACAGGTCAACATCTTCGTCATCGTCAGCCTCGGCTTCAACAGCCTCGGTCGCCGGCTCTTCGTCCTTCTTGGCATCGGGGTCAAGCAGGTCAGAGTCGTCAGAGAAGTATGAAGCGGCGTCATCCTCGGAGTCGTCGCCTCCGGTCGCCTCAACCTCCACCTTTGGTGGGGCTACGACGACGAGAGGAATAGCAACCTCAAGGTTCGCAGACAGTCCGTATTCACCGTTCATGCGAGTGTTCACGAGAGCGAGAATGCGTGAGTATTTGCCGTAACGCTGTGCAATGTCGGTCGAGCAGAGACAGTTCAATAGAAGGGTCTCGCCTTCCTCAATCGCTTCCATCGTCATTGTTGAGTCGTCCTTCAACAGCATTTTGCCGAAGGTGGAGCCACTCTTGGAGTTCTGAACACCGGCATAGGACACCGTTGCTTCAATGAGGCGCAGGTCTTGAGGACTGCGTGAAATGTGGTCTTCCAAGTCCGCAATATCATACTGCTCAAAGGTCTCCTTGAGCAATTCAGCGCGGTCTGCGTGTTCGTATTCCTCATCACGGAATGTGGTCAAACCGGAGAGAGGGCGAAGGTCAAGCACTTCGGCGTCAAGGTTGCGACAGGAGACAGAGGTAGCATAGGTGCCGTCTCGTTCCATATCATCAGCGAGTGCCGCGTCTTCATCCCAAAGGGACATGCGGAACATAGCAGGTTCCATCGTGGAACCATCCGACTCAATCTGTGCCTGTCCGTAAATGAAGCAGACAGGGCGAGGGTTGCCCTTGGCAATGCCAACGGTGCGGTGTGCGACTTCCCAAATCTCCATGTGTGCGAGGTATCGCTTCTGTCGAAGAATAGCAGAGAGGTCAGTTAGGACACAGTCAGTGACGAAGCGTTGAGCCATCTCACTCTTCATGCCCCCGAGGGTATCAATGGTCTCCTTGAGTCCATCTTCTGTCGCCTTTCGACGGAACAGTTCAACGACGGGTTCTGCGTCGCTGAATACTCCGTTCTGAATGCCTCTCTCAATATAGGGCATCAGTCGCTTCTCTGCAATTGCGGGTAGTCCGGTTTTTGTCTTAGCCATTTGGTTCACGTCCATTTGTCGTATTCATCCCTGTTGTTCCACACCTATATGAACGAAGTGCTATCACTCCAAATCCTCAAGGTGTGCATCTAACATCGACTCCCACACGTCTTCGTCTTCGACGCTAACGGACAGGGTCGACTTCTTCACCTTCTCCTTGACCTCTCGCTTCTTCTCAAGGCGTTCGGTAGCGGTGTCTCCTGTTCCTAAGTCCTCAAGCCAAGCACGGCCTGTGAACATAGAGGAACGGTGTTTTGAGTCAGCGAGAACCTCCCATAGTAGTCCGCGCATACCTGCTCGGAGGTAATTGGGAAGGAGTAGTGAACGGAGAATCAGCGACTCATCCTTTGTAGCACAGCCGAGACCTTTGAGCAGGTCTGCTTCGCCGGCGGCGAGACGTCGAGAGAACTCGGGTTTGACTGTGGCAGAGAGGACGTCGTCATACTCCACTAAGGTGTTGTGAATCTCACGGCGAGCGGCCTCAACGAACAGTGGTGCGAGTGCATAGGCATCCATGAGACCGACACGGTGAGCGACAATTTTGTATGTCTTCCGAGCGCCTCCACGGCCTCCACCACGCTTCGCTATCTCAATCAGACCTGCGTCCTCAAGAGTCGGCAGGTGCTTCTCAACGAGAGCGTTCTTAGAGAGGGAGGTGGAGTGAAGGTGAAGCCATTGGAGAATCGCATCGACAGTCAGTGGCCGACGACTGTCTGCCATCTTCTGCATTTCAGTGAAAACCGTCCATGTCGTGTCGGGAACTCCGGAGAGAGAAGCCCGAAGAACGAGGTCGCAGAGTAGCAATCCGACTACGTTGTCTTCTATCGAAGCCAATAGGAACTCATCGTCGCCGACTTTCTGCACCGGTCGTTGTCGTTGGTGCAACAAAGTCAGTGAGTCAATAATCGAGAGAACCTTCCCAATATCACGCTGATGCTGTGCGTTGCGAGCAGGGAAGAACTCGGCCATGAGTGGAGCGAATATGTTCCGGACTCTGTATGGTTTGAGGTGGAGCATAGATGCTTGGAGCATGCTAACGTCGGGGTGAATCGTGAACTCTTCGGGTCGTGCGTGAGCCTTGAGAATGTTAGACACAACAGTGTTCACCTTATCCGGTGAAGTATCCGGAGTCATCAACAATTGACGTGTAATCTGCTCCGCTTCTGTCGGGTTACGCGTAGTGAGAGTGATGAATGAGGGCTGTCCTCTGATAATGAAATCGCGGGTCTCAATCTCTCCGGTCATTTCGTTCTTGACCGGCGTCTTCCAAATCAGTTCATCGTCGTCCCCGGACATGAGCGGCTTCATCTTCCGAATGAATGGTTGCGACTCGTCCTTCTCCAAGACAACGATGCACCGGTTACCGACATTGACGATGAAGTTCCCATCTGCGTCAATCTCGTCATAGTCATACTTGAGAGCCTCACGACTCGCACCGGCTAACACCATAGTCATACTCTTGGGGAACCCGTTACGGGCTGTGAGAGTCATGTATGTCTTCCCCGAAGCGGACTGACCAATCATCTCAAGGTTCAGTGGCTTGGAGGTTTTACAGGAGAGGAACACGAGGAACGTCAGCATGAGGTTCGCACTGTCTCCAACGAAGGGCTGTTCTCTGCTGTTGTGAAGAATGTCGTTAATGCGGTCAAGCAGGTTTGGCTCTCCGAGGAAGTCGCCTATCGTATCATCACCAATCGCACCGAACGTCGACGCCTCTCCTTCGTATGTCTCCACCTCGGCTTCAATCCTGTCGGGTATCGGCGCAGGGGTGTATGTTCCATCACGAAGGACGATACCGACCTTTAGCATGGTGTTGTTGAACAGTTCTCGGTCATCCTCTTCGACGTGGGTCTTAGACAGACGAGCGATACTGTGCTGTGATAGCACGTTGACTTTACCACAGGGTTGGCCGTCCACATCAATAGCGAAATCCATCCGTCCCTTTGTAGCATTGAGGAACGTCAAGACGACCTCATAGTCGCCAATAGTCGTCTCATATCGGGTCGCCGACTGTGCTGACTGTAAAACCTCAACGTCGCTCATCACAGTCCGAGTCGCGACCCACCCTTATGAAGAACGAGCCATTAGTCGAGCAGAGACCAACGCCATGACCGTGTTGTTGACGTGCATCGTTCCGCCCATTCAGCGTCTCGCCTGTCCTTGTATTGTTGAGTCGTCTCGGTCACCGTCCATTCGTGGGCTTCCGTGTTCCAATACTCCATCTTGCTATTGAACTCTTCAACACTCTCGGGGTCGTCCCAATCCGTGTTCGCCTTCCATCGTTCAATAGTCGCCTCCGCAGGGGACCGTCCTTCGCACCAATAGGTGTTCACTTCTAAGTCACCCGCTTCAATCATGGCGAGGCGTTCTTCTTCGTTACGCCACGCACGAGGCATTGGGTTAATCCTCGCCCCTCGGCTAAAGCATGCGCGACACATGCGAACCTTGAGAGTCATTCGTGACCAACCCATCGTCCGTATCGACGTCGGTTCAGTTCTCTTGCACACCGGTTGTAAAGTTCCTCATCGGTGCGGGAGGCGCTTAACATCAAAGCAACCACCTCTGCTCGGCGCATGTTAGTGAAATCCACTTGGGCCATCGTTACATCGGAGGGGGTTCCCCTATATTAAACCTTTGAAGTCATATAGGTTTGACGTTAGGTTCGACCCATGCTGTGTTTGAGGGAGCGGCGCCGATTTGTGACCACCACAAACCACAGCCGGGATGAGCGGGGCTATCGCCACAGATAACCACGAAGTTAGGATACTCGCTACCCGGACCGAGAATCAAAGCGTCCATCGGACCATCTCGTTTGCATTCGGGGTTGGGACATTGGGTGATAACACAGTGACCGACAACAGGAGCCTGTCGGCCGGTCGGAAGAAGTTCGGGATGAGCCGGACACAACACAGAGAGTGGTATGGGCTTATTGAGCAGGTATCTCGTCATCAGACGGCCTTAGCACGTATTCTATCATAAATCTCTCGCTGTTTATCGGAGAGTGAGCGGCCAATCGCCAATCGTTGTCTAATGCTGACCATGAATCCACACTCCCAATCATTGAGAGGAACGGAGCGAAGAATCGTGTCCGCTTCTTTGGCTTCATCGTTGAGTTCCAATTCACCCTTAGCGAGAAGGACACGGTCGTCTAACTCTTGGACGAACTTTCCAATGCCGTGTTTGGTTGGACGGCCACTGACCTTCCATTGGTTGACGACACGCACTATCATATTCGACTCCCATGAAGTGAATCCACCGAGTTCGTTAATGACCTTCACTCGCCATTCCTCGGCTTCTGTCCTCCATGTGTCGCGCATCTCTGCGGCTTTCGCGGCCATAGCGGCTCGTCGTTCACGCTCTGCTTCTGCGCGTCGTGCGGCTTCTGCTTCTCGGACTACGAGGTGCTTCTCCCACGCTCTAAATCGGTCGTGGGCTGTCTCCATGAATATATCCCACTGACCCCATAGTTTAGGTCCGGGGAATCCGTGCTTGGTCAGACGGTTGGTCATTGCCTTATGGAAGGACGCCAACGTCGGGTCCATGAACTTGTTACGGTCTGCAAATCGCTTGGAGCGACGCTCGGTCATCCACGGTTCAAAGAGCAACAGGTCGGTCATGGCGGCAGGGTAGTCGTGCGCCCACTTCTCCTGTTTGAACTTCTTCCGTGCTTCACTCATTCGACCTGCGAGGTATTCCTTCTTCTTCTGCCCCTCAAGGACTTCGCCATCAACGGTAATCTCAATGTATCGGTGAACACAGACGTTACCGACAATCAATTCCTCTTTGGTGTGGTCATCGACCAACACGCAGTTTTCCTTAATCGGTTGTTTGTTGCACACACCGCATGTATCGGTTGTGCCATGAATAGAACGGTCGTATCGCCAATCACTCTTGAAATCCTCAAAGTCACGAATGGTCTTATCGGGGTTCACAATCCGGCTGTTGTTAGTCAGAGCAACAACGACTCGCTTTTCGTATGAACGAGCCGACTTCGCTACGGTATCAATGACTGACTGTGGAACCGGTGTAGTCCCGAACGCTTCTTCCCAAGTGACGGCTTCTGTGTTCATGGTCATGCGTGTGGTCTCCTGTATATGAATGCTTTGGTTATCTGATAGGTTAGGTCAAGTGTCTCTTGAGCCATGTCGGTGGCTCGGTTACATTGGAGCGGAACCAAGCCGGGAGAAGGTGTGAGTTCTGACGGAAGAACCGAGGCCAAGACCCGTCGAGAATGAACAGGTGTCCGACGTCGTCGGGTGACCTCACAATACGCCCTGCGCCCTGCACGACCTTCAACGCTGTCTTGAGGTTGTAGTGCTTTTGGCACGGGGACGGGCAGGTGAAATTACCACAGAGACCGTTGCTGTATTTGGTCGGCGGCTCATACGGACACTCGGGTGTGCCCTCCTTATCTCGTCGCCATTGGTGTTCGTCCTCTTCCATCCTCTGCTCAATGACTGCGTCGCCCTTAATCGGAAGGTATGGTATTTTGCACATCACCAACCACTCGGCTAATTTCCCTTTGAAGTCGAATCCTTCTCCGACATAGGTGCTAATCAGAACGAGGCTGTCGTCCGGGTCAGTGAGGAACTTCTTAATCGCCATCTCTCGACCACGAACGTCTGAATCGTGAGTTACAATCCTGTCCTCAAACCCTGCATCCTTCAACCCGTTCACAATCTCCTTCCGTATGGCGTGACTATGGGGGAGAATGACGCCTCGTTTGTTGGGCCACTTCTCCATGATACCGGTTATCGCCTTAATCTGACGTGGAATCGAATGCGCCCTCTTCCCCCAAGACATGCTCCCACACCCTGCATAGTGGACGTTGAAATTGCCGTCGGGGAATGGGGACTTGGTCACGTTCACATAGAGGGTCTTTTGGTCTTCAAGGCCAAGGCTACTAAGGAACGTATCAATGTCGAGGACGGTCGCTGAAAGGAAAATCCTCTTCCGAGCCACGTTATCCAAATGCTCGCCGGCGAACCTGTTCGCTCTGACCGGTCTAAATGCCACGTATGTCCCAAACCGATTATTATTCGACTCGACGACACAATTTTTGGAATCTGCCAGCAGTTCAAGACAGGTTATGACCTTCGATAGAATGTCTGTGAACTGTTGAACCTTGTCTTCGTCGCCATCAAGTTCGGCCTTCTCAATCAGTGCCTCACAATTGGTCTTCATCTCCTTGACGTCGTCCAACCAATCGGCGGCGTGGTAGTGGTGTGGAAAATTACGGGGACCAAAGACGAGGCGCCATTCCTTGGCGGTTATGCGCCCCTCCATCAAGTCCAACATGAAGTCCTCCAATTGGTGGGCTTCGTCAATAATAGCGAAGTCCCGTTGCTCAAAGGACGAATTGCCCTGCACTACACGGAACAGGTATGCGGGGTTTGAGAGAGTGATACGAGCGTCGCGACCGGCGAACTTCTGCTCGTAATAGGGACACGGGTCTTCCTCCTTTGTATGAGGACACGAACGCCCGGACCTCCAACATGGAGCGGCGTGTGCGGTGCCCGGTCGAACCCAACAATCGAAGTTACGACGACCTCGCACCTCGACCAATTTGTCTCCGTAGTCGGCCATATACTGCTCGGTCAAACCGAGGCTCGGTGTGAGCAGGTAGCCGGATTTGAAGCGGTTCTGTAACGTCATAGCGATAGCGGATTTCCCGATACCTGTTGGTGCTTGAACGACAATGTTGTCGAAGTCATCCTTAGCCATAGCGTAGTAAATGACCGACAGCACTTCCTGTTGGAACGGACGTGGTGAAGGCATAGGAAAATCACGGCGAACCTCTTCCCATCTATCGGGTAGTGGTGTCTTGGAAGGAATGTTCACCTTGACCAACGGCATACGTTCACTCTTCCTCTGCCAAATCCTTCTCGTTCAACACATCAACAGCGTCTTGAATTGTAGTCAGACCCTTCAAACGCTTAGAGGTGCATGCTTGGCAGAACCTCATACCGGGTCTACTCGGCTTATTACACCCCTTCACTATGCACGGACGTGAGCGCCGAACACCATCTCGACCTCTCACTCTTCCTCATCCTCCGAGGTTATCATAGCGGCTCTATCGCCGAAGACCTCGGTGACTTCTTCCGGTTTAATGTGGTTTGGTCCGAAGTCCATAGAAGCGAACATTCCGACCTCAAGGTCTTCCGGCACTTCCATTCCGGCTTTGTGCATTAGGTCAAGCACAATCTGTCCCGGTGGGAATCGTTGGTATATGCCCGTTCCCGAGAGAATGACGTAGCCACACTGTTCAATGCACATGCGCCCCGCCTCACGACCGGGCATGCCAAACTGTGTCTCCATAGCAGACAAACAGGCTTCAAGTGAAGCGTCGACGTCGTCCTTCTGAACGACAACAACGAACCAAACCTGCTGTTCGCCTTCTTCCTCATCGGTCTTCCATTCGGTATGTGTGAACCAAGAGTCAATCCCGGCGTCTTCCTTGAGACCAACAAGTGTGCCTCGGGCATGTTGGAAAATGTTCGTTAGGAGAACAGGCCGTAGGTCGGCATGAAATGTCTCCGGCATTGGCGTATTTGGGTCGTCCATGAAGGTATCAGCGTCTTCGCTCATACCGAAGCGGTGTGTAGCACACCGTTATGAATGGGACGCTATTATTCGCCTTCCTTCGCTTTGAGTTCTTCCTCTGTGAGAACAGGGTCTTCGTATCTCGCTGACTTAGGAGTCAAGCATGTTCTGATACCACCACAGAACCGAGAGCCTTCCAACGCAGGTAGGTCGCACCCACGACAAACACAGAGGATGACCTCCTTCTTGGTCGTAGCCTTCTTGGTAGCCATGACTCTACGTCATCAAGCGTGGTTCATAACGGTGTCTGTGCATCAATCGACGCTGTCTATCATACCACGCCGCTTCATTTCAGCCCGAATCACTTTTCGGTCCTCTTCAGAGCATCGGTAGCACTCTGCCGAAATTAACTGCATGTAGGTCATGTCTTCTACGGCGACATATCGCTTCGCCATCCATTCCTTCACCCGTTCCGCTTCCGTCTTAGTCATCTGCTTCCCTCAAACTACCCTATGGGGAACCACTACATAAAGGTTCTCGTTCTGATACTTCTTAATGAATCGAATTGACTCACTGAATGATAGATACACAGTTTGCCTGTCGTGTGTGTCTCTTACCATCTATACCTATTGGATTCAATAACTCTAACCCCGTAGGGGTTAATTCCACAGGAAATATCGGGAGAAATGGAACGGAGATAGGCTCCGCTCAACCTAACATATCAGTAACCGAAATAGTAGAACCGGTTTTGACGGTTAAAGTCCCAACAATTATGCCAACATTGACGAGACCAAAGCCGGCAACAAAATTATCCCACACAAAAACGAGACAATCAAGCAAACCTGCATCTCTCCATCTCTCCACATCTGCCTTCGGACCTTCGGGTTCCAAGAACTTCTCACGAAATTGACTAACATGCGCTTCATCTCAACCCCTCCGACGGGCTAAACCTATATTAAACCTCTGATAGATTTCACAGTGAGAGACCTGCCGCGTAACGCAATGTAGTGACGAGGTTCGGTGGAACACGACCACATGTTAGAGTCATCTCCGGCGCTTCTCCCGGTTGATAAGACCACGATACACGGAACACTCGATACTTCCCCGATAACTCCGCACTTTGGAAATCAATGACGTCGCCGGAACGAATGTCGAATCGGTTCGGAAGACAATCAACAATCCATGAAGCATTGACGTCGCCTTGAGCAACCAACAATTGCTTCGCTAACACCCTCGCCTGTTCCTTGATTTGGATATTGCGTTCCTTGACGATACCCTCAACAGGTCTCGTTGGGAATCCGGCAGACCCCGGCGTTGGAACAGTAACCGAAATGGTGCCATCTGTGTTCTCAACAGTCATCACATTGAAGAAGTTCAAATCGCCCGTCTGCTTCTCTATGTTGGTCGGATAAACGTCTTGAGGTTGGTCAGTTCTCGGAATGCGACCGCCAATCAGCGGTGTTGTGACTGAACTTGGTTCGGGCAGACGCTTACAGTGAATTACACCTGCGGCGTCGCAATAGATGATGATAGGATTAGGTGAGGCATTACACAAACGCAACAGTCCTTGGATGGCGTCTAACCGTGTCTGTCCCTTGACCGAATACCCTTCCGGTATGTTGACCCATGTCGAGGCCACCATTTTTCCAATTGGTGGGGCGTATGAGGAACCGGCTACAATACTCTTCAACAACATGGCTATGTCGCCTCGTGAAATCGAAGGCTCCGTAGTGATGATTTCATTCGACAAAAACCCGAGAGTATCGGTCGCTGTAATCTTGACCTGCCTCGACGTCTCTTCTACATCACTAACAAATCCTGTGAAAATCAGAGGCGGGTTCGCCATTCTCTGTGGTGAGCAGAATACTTGGATGGTGTCTCCGACCGAGACAATTCCGTTCCTCTTACCTTGATGGTTATTGACTCCGATAGACAACACACGAACCGAGTTCAGAGTGTCGGTGTTCCGTAGAGACACAATTCCATGAAGAACTTGAGAACCGTTGACCAAGACCATTGGTGCTTCGGGCGTCGCATCTGTCTCACTCATCGGACCATACACATTTCTGAACATGACCTGTCTCGACCGAACGAAGAATACTTTGTGAGGCCAACCGTTCCTTAGACCACCAAGCCTCATCCTCTTCGGTCTGTTAGTGTAGGACAGACCTTCCGGATTAGAACCACCGTTAGAGAACCCAATCGAGCCAAGATTGAATGTTGGTTGAGGTAGGATTGACGTTGGGTATTGACCTTCTGTCGGTCCTGTCGTCCAAGCAAAACCACCTCTCGGTCCCCCACCTCTCCGTGTAACTATGTCGTATTGGTCGGGGAATGGTGACTTCCCGTGATACAGGTAGCCGAAGCCGGGTGTCGACGCAGTCATGTCTCCGTGTAGGTGTGGGTCAAACGGAACAGGCACAGAGAGTGACGTGTAGCATGTGGTCTCGATGAAGTCCTTCCGGTAGCCTTTGTAGTCGGGGGCTGACGAATACGGTGCCAATTCATTGGGGTATGGAATCAAGTCAAGACCGAAGTCGTTCGGGTAGTGCGACGGTCGTGCCATCAGTTCCCTGTCGGGTGACGTGGCGTCGAGTGTCGTCCTCATTCCGTGATACCGTCGGCGAGAGTCCTCTGCCCTCGCCCATAAACCGGTAGCCCAACGAGCGATTGCTGTTGGTGGTCTGCGAGGGTCTGCGGCGAGACGATTGATTTCATCCATCAGAACCTTCGGTGGCTCGATAATGTTCTCATCGTCAATCGGTTTTCGCACGACGCGGTGGAACCTCTCGACTTCGTCTCCCATGCACCTCAAGCCGGCTTTACGGCTTTTGACGCTTCCGCGAGCGAGGCAGACCACCATGACGGTATAGGTCTGCCTTCCCACGACGCGAACGTCTTACTATGGTAGTAGCGTCTGTATGCTCGGACCGCTTCATCTCCGCTCGCGTGTGTTCCGGGTCTATACTCATCGGGCATAGCGAGTGCAAACGGTGTGAGGTCACCTGCCGGTATGAGTTCAGCCATCTCGCCTAAGTGGCGAATACCTGCCTCACAGAAGTGGGTTTTGTCGTATTTTTTGCTATACTCGTAGCACAATTGAAGGCCGTGTGAAATAGCCCATAGGAAGTTAGCGCGTGTCTCTCCCACCCATAGTGTGCAGGGGTGCCTGTGGTAGCCTCCACGTAGCGGCGTCCCCTTCTTGGTTAGTGGGAGCATGTCGGGTGTGGCACCATGTCTAATCACAGCCGAGCCGGTCATCTGCAATAACTCGACGCACATTTTAGGAAGGTGCTTATTGCAGTAGTCCTTTGCACTCGCTTCCGGACACTCGTGTAACACGAATATGTTCAAAGCGCATCAACCCGCAATCTCGGTCACGTCGCCTTCGTTAATGTTGCGGTTGACCCATTCCTGTGCTTGGTCGTAGTTGGCGAAGTGAAGCCAAGGTGTGCCCTTATTCACGTCGTCCGGTTTTACACGAGCCTTCCACTTGTCGTCAGCCTGTGGGTATCTGCTACCCATCTTCCCTATTGTCTTCATAACGCGCTGTATCTCAAATGTCGCCATGAACCTCCGAAGGCGCATTACCTAATAAATGTTTGTAGTATGAAAGGTTTAATATACTACTACCTGCTCCGACTAATTGGTGGGGTGACTCACCCAAGGATGGCCGGCAGTTTGACTGTCGGCTGTGCGCCGTCGAAGGCGCAATGTGTAGAGAACCGGGGTGGGAGATGCCACGCCGCGTCCGGCGCGTTGAGCGACTTCCCCTCCGGGGTTGAGGAAGCAACATGCGGTCAGTCGGCGAGAGTTCTATGCGAGAGGGAAGACGTTGTCGACGCGGCTCCCCCACAGGGCACGTCGGTGAATCCGGCGGTTAGTCCGACGCTCTACCGGTTACCGATGGAGGCCCGGGTAGTGTTGCTCGCTACACAGTTCTTGCACTAACTTCCATTAGGATAGGAAGCGATTCCATCCCCATTACGTCGGTTCTCTCCGACAGTCATTGTGATACCCCCACCATCGGGGAAGAATATCGTCGCTTGACCGTGTCCTGTTCGATACCAAGCGAGTTCGTTAGTGGCCCACTTGAGGTCGAGTTCACTCGCGTCGTATCCCCAAAATCGCTGATACCTCAATTGAGGGTTGGTGTGTTGGAAGTCCTCTTGACCCGCCATCGTCTGTGCTGAACCTGTTGGGAACCACTTATCGGTAGCATCCCAACCGAGAGACGGCACTGATAACCAACGAATGTTCACACTACGCACCACATTCTGTAACCCATCAAACTCAAACGAAGGGGCGTAGACCTGCATGAAGTGACGTCTCGGTCCACTGTATAGTGATGTGCCGTGTGTTCCACCTGTGTTCCACACTACACCGCCGGATGGGCGTTTGTAGCCACCTCCGTATGAATTACCGGCTGTTGGTGGTGATGAGAATGTTGGAGCCGGTGTGGCACCCCATTGTAGTGGAGCGATAGCGGACTCTTTGGTTCCCGGTAACCGAAATGTCTCACCCGAGTAGAGATAATCCGGAGAGCCGGCTATCGTTCCCGATAGAGAGAACGCGAATATCATGTGCAGTTCACCGTCACCATTCACAGTCATTGTGACGTCTTCGTAATCTGCTTCACTAAGGAGTGAGCCACTGACCTTTTGTTGGAACAGTATTTTGTTGTTGCCAAGTTTTGGTGCAGACCCCGCCACATATTGGTCGATGAGTGGTTTGTTGCAGTCGAAGGTTGAGATTTCAACAGGCGGTCCACCTGCGTTCTTGATTGCCACTACGACTGCTCGATTGCGTGAATCAATGATGGCGTCGTAATACTTGACTGCGTAGTTACCATGTATCGTCTGACCGTTAATCACGGCTTGGCAGTTGTCTTGGTTGAATGAAAAGTGGCCGGAAGCATCGTTGACTCCTGTTGGGTTAGAGCCACTATTCACATACACCGCTGATAACTTCCGGTCTGATACCTCGGAGGCAGTCACGTTAGGGCATGAACCCAACCAAAAGACGAACGGAATGTTGTCGCCTCGGAGACAGACCTTCGGATGAGAGTTGAACTCGGTGGCATCATTTCCAAAGGCCGTCTCACTGTTTTCGTCATTAGCCAAATCAGAATACGGCTTACTCACCACTTGCCAACGACTGTCTATCGTCCCCGATAGAGTAGTGGTTGATGGATAGGATGTGAACGAACTCTCGTTTTGCAGTTTTGTTGTATAGACAATATACTGCATACCTTCGGTTCCACCTGTCGGAATATCCGCCTTCACAACACTTTGGCAGACCAAGTGTAATCGGTCATGCGAGTCACATACTAAGGAGGGTTGGCGAAGGTCGTTATCTCCGGCCGCACCACCGGGGTTAATTCCGACCGGCGTGTGTGCGGACCAATCCCATTCATAGACAGGGTCGGGGTTGGTTGTGACTACCTTCCTCTCGGCGTATGTGTAGTAGAGAATGTGACTGCGTTGGGTTGCTGAACCAACCGAACCGGTGAATTGTGCTACCTCGACAACAGCATGTATCGTTCCGTTAGAATCAGAAGCAAATGACGCACCCATCAATTTTTGCGACGTGGTTGCATACACGGCGACTTCGTCCTTCCCATCATAATTGACTTGGTCCGGAGACGGCTTCTTCGATTTCCTGTTCCAAAAGAGGTCACCGTATAGTGGCTTGGTGTAGTGAGTCCAACATGGATAATGAGTCCCTGCGGTCTTGGCACCTCTACGAATAGAGAACATGTGTAGTGTTCCCTCGGGTGTCCTCACCACTCTCTGTCCCTTCCCAAGACCGTCGTCCCAAACAGTCGTCGTCAGTTCAGTCGTAGTAGGCATGGTAGCACCTCCCTTCATTTCAGACCTGTCCGTTGGGGCATAAGCGCCATACACTTCATCTGCCGGTCCCATACCTTGAGCAGAGACGATTGAGCCACTGTCCCACATTGGCTTGACCGCTTGACTAATGTGAACGTCGACGGACGACATTAACTGTTCTGAAGCCGCCACCATATCCAATCGGTTGAACTCGTCTGAACGTGCCAACATAGCCGGAGCATATCGGTTCGATTCTACGAATGCTAAATCAAAATCACTACCGGCGAATATCGGCATTGCTCCGGCGTGGAAGTGGTCGGTAGGGTGGTCGGTCCACCAAGCAGACAGGCTATCGCCGCTGATAATCGGACCTCTCACTCGCTGGAATGACTGAAGACCGGTCACTTTTGCTGTCCCTGCATTGGTTCTCGCTTGGTTATCCCAAAGGTTGGTTCGCAGGTAATACTGACCGAGAGAAGTTCTCGTTGCGCCGGGTGTTGATTCACCGCCGAGGTCGAATCCTGTGTTGAATAGTTCACCACCGGACACTTGAATTGTATCGGTTCTGTGGAACGGCGTCTCCATCTCAAGGTCGAGTGAATTACGACTACCGGCTCTCGCTCTCACATTCACTGACCCGGGCGCCAAGAAGTGTAGTGGAAGGTCATAGCCAACACCACCGTTTGTCTGCTTCCACACTTTATCCACTCGATACGGATGATGAATGCCACTCACACCGTAATTCAACGGTCCATGATGAGACCAAAAGGCACGAGGGCCACCCAACAAACCGACTTGACCTGCGCCTCTGCCAAAGTTCACGAAGTTGCCCTGTGTTGAGATTAGGTCCGGTGTTATGGATTCACCAAAATTAACACTCAAAGCCAAGGGGTCGTCAGAGAAGAATACGCTGTTGTCTCCGTAGTTCACACCGTCCATTAGACCACGAGGGACGGACCACCCCGACCATCCCTTTTCTTGGAATGGAGACATGCCGGCGCCAAAGTCGGCGAAGCCAATTGTCGTGGGAACGAACACTGTCTCTCGGAGGTAGTTCCACCGGTCAGTCATCCAAGATGAGATTGCTTGAGAGCCGGCGAGTGGTCTTGTGTCGAGACCTTCTCTACCGGGGAATGGGCTAATGGTCTCGATAGGTTGCTTCAGTGGATAACCACATTTCACAACCGGTGTAGTTCCGTGCAAATGAGGAAGCGTCTTCGGTAGGCTCGCATAGGAACATCGTGCTTCCGGATATGAGCCATAGGTAATCGGTATCGCTCTCTGACCGGACTCCGGATACCAATATGAAATCCTTGAACCGGACCACCAATGACCCGCCGGTATGACCCATGATTGACGGGCGAAATCACTACCGTCAGCACGGACCCATGTAACGTCGAACTCTGCACCTGCCTTGGGTATTTTTCCACCTTCCGCCTTGGCTTCCGTCCACATCAAAATGAGTGACCGGCCCGAAGTGTTGGCTATGATACGAGACCATGTCGGATAGAGGGAGAAGTTGTCTGATTGAGGCACAGAACTTTGACCACTACCGGAGACGGGGTTTGGTTTGTTGCCGGGTATTTGCTCGCCTGTCGTTGGGTCTGTGTGTGTTCCGTCGGGGTCGTCAGCCAAATTGGAGAGAATAGGAAGACACTCGTTCCCCGATTGATAGTAGCCCGGAGGGCACCCACCAACGTCAACGTCGGGGTTGAATGGATAACTGATTTCAGAAGACGGGTATTCGTCCTCGGAGCCTATGTAGTCCCTATGGATAGCGGCCATCATCATACGGCCGTCCTCCATAATTCGGAGAGAAGAACAGTGTAGCGTCGGATGATAGATGGGGTCACTCGCCGTGTTCCCGCTGTGGTGAGGGGAACGAGCGAAGGATTTGTCTTCTCTACCGAGGTATCGCATCAATTCAATTTGAGGGAACACCCAATCGTGAATCTCCCAACCGGGCCAAGTGTAGTCGTTCTTTACTAAGGTGGTTTTAGCGAGACCAATGTTTGACGTTGGTAACGCGAGGCCGGCACGAATGCTAATGACCGTGTAGAAGTGGGTTATATCGGCCCATGTAGTGCCTGTTGAACCGTCTATGCCATACGCAGTAGGTCTCGGTGGGCGAAGGCATTGAAGAGCAGTCAAACTACCATACGAACCGGAAGGTAGAGACATGTTAGAGAACAGTTCGTAAATTGGATTCGCGGTGACCGTCGTTTTTCCTTTCATGTAGAACGGGTCTCGCTGTGGGTCGTAACGGAAAACCAAGAGTTCACTACCTTGAGGTGCCGTCACACTATGACTACCGATAGGCCACACCTGTCCTCTACCGAACGGACCGAAGAATGGTTTTCCATCCTTTGTAGAAGAAGACACAATATCAGTCGTGTCGATAATGTCGGCACAAACGAACAGTTCTTCTCCGTATGCGTCCGCATCCCATAGGTGACTGATACCTCCCCGTTGATAGGTTCCACCTGCTTCAATTGCGGCACAAAGACGAGGCACTTTGTTCCATGAGATATTCGCAATCGGTCTGAATGGTGTGAGTTGGTGAAGACCCCAACCTTGACCAAAACCGCTCGGTGCAGAATCGAGAGTGTATCCTCGGGGAATGACGGTGTCCGACATTTCACCGCCGTCGGGGTCAAGCCAAGTGCAGAGCGCCGGGTCGTAGTGAACCTGCTCTAACGTATCGGGGTCGATACGGAAGATGGCGTGATAGATGTAACATGGTTCGTCTTCCAAATTGAGATTCGCGCAGAGAACTTCGGGTAGTGGGTTATTGCGCTCGGTAGGCAGACCATACGGTCCGTTCCCCAAACCACCCTCTTTTGCACGGACTTGAAGTCGTGTTCGGTCACTCAAACTGACGAGAACGTGATAGTCCACTATGGGCTTCCGGAACGTGAGATTCCCTGCCGACGGATAGGAGGATAACTTGGTCGCTCCCGGGGCTACGACGACGTCCTCAAACCCAACCATAACAGGAACTACCTTCACCTTAGTAGGTATCTTGTCGGCCATGAATGACGGAGTCAAATGAGTCGTCTTCACAAACTTCGTAGTGGGGTCGTGTGGGTCTCCCACTATGGTCCCGTCATAGCCCGACGTCCACGATTTACAATTCGATAACACCCCGGACGAGGCCATAGAGTGTGTCTCCTGTTGTTGGAACGGGTAGGTCACTACCCCCGGCGCCGCAGAAGCCCCGTCGTATGCTTCACTGTATGTTCTCCCGGTGTGTTGTAATGTTCGATTTGACCCCTCTGTGAGAGCGGTCTGACCCGTCTCGGCAGAACGTATCGCATCGGTCGATAGCATCTCACTAATGGGCTTAACACCGTCTCCATCTGTCCCATAGACGATGAATGGCTTCCCGGCTTCTGTCGTGGTCCCTGTGGGGTCATTCCACGCCATGCCGTTACGCTTCAACGGCAGACCGCTGTGAACTTGGACGTTGATACCTGCGAAGGTGTTAGTCCCGTCATTGTTGAGTGTCCCAAGCGTTGGAGTCACGCCGTTGTCGGTATCAGCAGAGACGTTAAGGAACGCAGAGACCATGAAGACGCCCTCATACCCAATCAAGCCGCACGAATCCTTGACTGCGAAGTTACCGAGGTCAGCACGTCCAAGAGTGCGAACTCCGTTGACTGCGGCTACGCCCGACAGGCTAACTCTGTCGTAGATATTGATTGTCTGAATCGTCTCGCACTGTGCAAACAAGTTCGTGTTTTCAGCGGCACTTGTAGAAGCGGCGGGTGTAGCCATCGGACTCGATAGGCTCAACCCGTCAGACAGAGTTGGTTGTCGAACTGCGAGATTGATTCCCCAATGTGCGCTGTTCTGTGACTCAACAGTAACATACAGCGGATTGTAGACCGGAGCGCCGAGATACGAAGAAGTGTAACCGGCGTTCTGTCCGCCTAACTCTTGAAGAGGACAGGAAAATAGTGTCGATTTGTATAGTGAGTTATGGCAGTCACCGTAACTCGCTCCGAATCCATTACTCGGCATATCAACGTGGGTATGATGAGCGATAGCCTCGACTACACCGAGAGTTCTGTTGCTCAACAATTCCGAACCTTCGGCCTGTCGAAGACCGAGGCTCATATCGTATGCCGGACACATGTCGAACTGTGCGCCGTGTGTTCTGTGTTTGAATCCGAACTGCGACCATGTGTTATTGCCGGGTCGGGCTGACGCATATTCAGCCCTTGGATGAGATACGTAACGACCAACCTCGGTGATAGAAAATGTCGACGCGGGAAGCGCGTTCCGGAAGTCCGCCGGGTCCGTTGCATGACGACCTGCTGAAATGTCCTGTTGTGCCTGTCCGAAGGCCAAGAATCCCTGTTCAAAGTTGAGGGTAGGGCATGAGACCGTCGACGTCATACCGGGGAACCCAAAGTTCGCAATATCGAGTCGTGGTGTGCCGGTCGCCGAGACGAGAAGTCCTGTTGCGATTTGAGGAACTCCGGGCTGTGGGTTTGTAATCAATTGAGTCCCACTCGCTGTAACAACAGCAGGGTTCTTTGGCATCCACAGGGCGGTATCGAACAGCGCGTGGTCTGCGTTAGACCCCGAGTCGTCTTTGACGTCAGCCCATATCGTGGTGTATGGAAGACCCGGACCTGCCCCTATGGGCGGCATGAGGTTTTCCCTGTCTGCGGGAACCGTCATTGAATATAGGGCTTGAACACCCGGATTAAGACGGTTCCGCCCCGAAGGGGCGGTTGTCTCACTCCTGTGCCGCTTCTGCGAGAGCCACACAGCGGGAACAGCGGGACTGCCCGTGAGGGTGGCTACTCCATCGTCCTTCATACGGTGCTGTGCGGTGTGAATACTCGCCACCTTCCCATACAGCGCGGCTAATCGTAATGGTGCTGAATGAACTCTCCCTTGAGCCATAGAATCGAAGCGGTCCTTCGTCGGGTGTATGACCACATAGCGCGGCACCGTCTTCGCCCGGTAGGTGTAAAATATCCCAACGAGCGTCGTAGTCGCTCGCTCGGGTTACCCCTCTCTCTTCAATCACAGTCATGTCGTCGTTCTCATATTCGTCAAGTGTCGCTTGTCTCATCTTGCTCCCTCATGCTACCGTAGGGGGTGCCCCTATATGAAGGCTTCGGTATCTGATAGATTTAGAAGATTGGGTGATGCCACTTCGACCTATACATTTGTTGGCGCAACCACTCGTTGTGGCTGTTTAAGGGAATTACTCTCCCACTTGCGGTCTCGTTCCGCATCCCGAGGTCGCTCGGGTATTTGGGACGAGGGGCCACTACTACATAAAGGTGCCGGTTATCAAAGGTTTAATATATGCGATATTCCTCCGAGAGAGTGAGGGGCGTCCCCGTGGAACACCCTCGCCAGACCCGCGCTCGTGTTCCGGGCGGTCCCGCGACGGACGGGTGGTGGCGCCGCTCACTCTAATTCTCCAATTGAAAAAACGGTTTTCCAATTGAAAAATATCCGCTAATTTTAGTTCAAACCTGCCTCTCGTATGAGTATAGCAGTCCAAGGTGTCTGACCGACTTCTCCGCCCGTTCTATCATAGTTGAAAGATGTGATTCGACCAACAAACGTCTTCCCTGTTGGTGTGCCGGAGTAGTTCACTTCTTCCCATTCAAACTCGACCAAGGAACCACTCATCAGTAGTTCTTCCATGAACGCAATGTCTTGATTCGCTGTGTCCTTGAGGAATGTTCCCGTCATTTCAAATCGGTCTGAACGCTGACCTGTGTCGTTCAATTCCGGATAAACTGCATCCAAGACAGGCGTTGCCGAGAACTCGGCTGACCGAGAACGCTTGAACGAATTGGGTTTGGTGTTGAGTGTTAGTGGTATCAATAGAGTCGCAGGTAGAACTCTGACGACTGCTGTTGTTGAACCGGAGACAGTTCCGTTGCTATCGGTCACGATTAGTGATGCTTGGTATTCACCTGCGGCGGCGTAGGTGTGAGAGACGGTTGGTGCAGAACCCGACACGGCCGCCGAACCGTCTCCGGGTGTGAATGCGTAGTTGGAAATCGTTGAACCCAAATCAACCGTGTAGGATTCCGAACCGTTCAGAACGACTGCCGTCCCTGCTCTTGTTGTTGATGGAACAGTTTGCAGAATCGGAATTGGTTCTGCGTTAGCGAGATTGACCCTTATGACCGGCGATAGAGTGTCCGAGATGTTACCGTTGTCGTCGGTAACAGTCGCGGTTACGTCGTAATATCCGGAAGCAGGTCTGTCGGTGTAGACGTGTGCAATATCATAAGTCGTTGACGCCGACGGTGTTGCCAAATTGATAGTGTCGGTAACCGTCCCATCACCGAAGTCCAATTTGACCGATGAGATGATACGGTCGGGGTCTAAGGTATCGCCGAATACTCGGAACGATACAATATGACCAACCTTAGACGTCACTGACTGTGTAGTCGACATTCCAACGGTGGATGCTGTGGTTCCATCATACGTGTTGCCGACGACCGCGAGTTCAACCTTCGGCTTCAAATCGTAGAACACAGACCATGACTTGATGACCGGAACCTTGGCCCAATTGATGGGGTGTAGGTCACTTCCGACGTGAGGTATGTAGAAGTTGAATCGGACTACAAATCCACTCGCTACAACGGAGGCCGGTAGGTTTGAGAGGTCTATGCTTCCAACACCACCTGCAAACGCCAAATCAAGGTCTTCAAACCCACTCACAACGGTCGAAGCCTCTTTGGCTATCGTGGACGTTCCGGATAGTGTAGGTGGCTCAAGAATAGTCGCTGTGATTTCCATTTCCTTGGTCTTTGAGATGTTGTCTGCCTCGACTACTAAGGAGGTATATTTCGCGACGTCTGACGCAGGTTGTATCTTGGTCGTGTCGACCGTGAATGGGAGCATAGCGATTGATGGAATGTGACGAAGAGTCAATGCGTCAATTTGGAGGTCAACAGGAGACACTTGAAGAGCGGGGTTGGAAATGTAGGCATATCTGTCGGAACTATCCTTTGGAGCGACGCTATCGGGAACGATAGATTCAGCCGGCATCCTCGATTCCGCGAGAGAGTTACCGGAATGACGAACGGGGAACGACATGATGTTACACGCCTTGATGCTAAAGCCCCAAATAGGAGACGACACTGTTGAATCCGTTCCTATCAATCCTCCGTTGAGAGTGAGCGTCATTCCCTTTTCAGCGAAGGTGGCACGGATAGTTTGAGTGCCTTCCGTGTAGGTGAAAGCACCCCCATATCCGGTGCCTCCACCCATGTTACCGAACCCTCCTGTTCCATACCCCGGTATCTGTGAGTTCTCCCAATTGTAGGTAGTCCAATGAGGTGTTCCGCCACCCATGAAAATTGCAGGTCTATTGCGAACGAATCCTTGACCGGCTCCATACAGAGTTCCAACATACAGGTCTGAACCGGAGAAGTATTGCCCTGTGGTCTTCCAAGGTTGAGAAGGTGGTGGTGTAACGGTAGCGTCAATCGGACCCACCTTAGTTCCGGAAGTATAGACGGTGTTCAATCCATCTAAGGTCAAACCACTCGATGTAACAGTCGGTGTCCCGGCTCCATTGAAGATGGGTTGGAACCCAAATCCACAGCCTCGATTGAGAGTCGAACTCATCATGTGGTGACGCCCATAGACGGGGTCGGCTTCGTTGCCATCAAAGTCAATCACCAAAAGTCGGTTTTGTTGAGAAGGAACGAACGCAATCATCTCCATATCGAGCCAAATAGGTGAACAGCCAATTTCGGATAATCCAATCTTCGTTGTCTCCTTCCCGGCGGCAACGAAATCACCGGTCGCCGGGAACTGCGCCAAATCCCAACCGTTGTATGCGTCCGGCATGAGTGAAGCACCATATCCGATACGAGTTCCCATTCTCTCGTGTGCCGGCCACGGCCTGTTACGTCCATACGACCATTCGACCGTGTTGAATGCGCCGTTTATTTGAGGCTTGATATGGTCCCAAGCATGCTTCCCTGTGGTCTGCTCCATGTAAGACCACAGCGGCGTCGAAAGCCCTCTGTGGCCCCATCTATCGGGCACGTCTTGGAACAGTGTGTTACTCGCAACCAAGGAGGTCTCCTGTTCGACATACGGGAGAGCGTCGTATGCCTCGTTTGGCATGATATTGAATGTCCCTCCTTGGTAGTTCGCTTGGTCTCTCGTGTAGGTCGCAGGGTCTTGTTCGCCATACCAATTAGAAGAGGCAATGGTAATGTCGTTCCCGTCGGGGAAGCCGCCGGCGGCGTAGCCACCACCGAAGAGGTTCAAGTGTGGGGTCGCATAGTAACGAGCCGCTAAATCCCAACCGATAGGCGCACCAACACGGAGAACTCCACCCCCCTTAGACGATACAATGGGAGCAGAGAGAATAGTTTGGTCGTCTTCAGCCACCAATCCAAATCTCTTCTCGGACGCTATTTGTTTGTTGGAGGTGCTGAAATCCAATGATGGGTCGTCAATTGCGATTCTTCCCGGGTATGTTGACTCGGTATTGGCGCCGATAGGTATGTTTGAATCTGCTGAAGCGAGACCCGCTTGGAAGCAAGTCCCTGCTCTCGCATCGTATGGCATTGAGACAGAACCGGATAAAGTCGGCATCACGAGAGAGTTCCCAATCAAATAGAATAGAACCCCGGGCGCTCCTTTGGAGCCGGCTGAATGTTGAGCGACCATTGAGCCATCTCCCATACTCCCCCACTTCGTCTTCGCTGTTCGGATTCCGTCTGCGCCTCCTGTTCGTGGACCGCCTAACCGAGATTGACGAATGTAACAGTTATCACCGGGTTCGTAGGCGGCAGGGTCGCCAGCCAAACGGAACGAACCATAGCATTGAAGGTCGCTTCCGGTGGAGCCTGTGCCGGCTGTTGGCCTGTCGTTCACGGTGTCCCAATTTATGCAGTTAGACCCGGGTCCGACACCGATGTAGTATTTGACCCAAGTGCATGTTCCGGTAGTAGAACCGGAGACGATTGTGTTCAAGTCAGCAGTAGTTACCTGCTGTGTATAATCAGTGCCCGAACCGGTCGCCTGTGCTACCGTCTCCACTTGAGTGATAATCCACCAACCGTTGTAGTCCCTGCTCTTCCCTGCTACCGAAGTCAAGGCTCCGTCGAAGTTCTTCTCAAGCGCCATTCCCTTATCTCGACCGGGCCAATGTGCATCGAGTGTGTTATCATCCACGTTGCTACCCAATATCCCCTCTAAACCGTCAAGATAGATTGCTGAACCCGGTCCGAATTGAGGCTTTGTCGATACACCCTCTGAACTTGTGAAGGAACTGCCCTGCACACCAACATAGAGGATGAACCCACCACCGGGGTTACCACCGCTTCCAATGCCACCGTCGGGTGCATCGACTCCGGGTGTGGTGTCCCATGAGAAATCAGTAATACCCGACCTCGATACAAACTCAATAGCGAGAACCTTCGCCCTCTTTGGATTAGGTCTCGTGAGGAACTCTCGGGGTTGATGACCATAGGCGGCCACGTCAGCACCATAACCACCCACGACAGTTCTTCCCCATCGTAGATAATCACCGTATTTGGTTCCCGTTCTATCAACACCCCCAAGACCTTGGAGTAGTGATTCTTGGGTGGTGCATGACCATCCATACCAAGCATAAACCATGTTCAAACCAATCGACAAAACGTCGTTTGTGTCCGGAACGAGAAGAGTGTTCAGCGACTTGAATGTCTCCCATGAAATATGACCACCGGCGACGACGTCGTTGTGATAATTCTGCCCCTGTGCGCTCGGTGTTAATGGCCCTTGAACGAAGTCGAACATAGGGAAGATTTGACCCGAGGTCTCGTGTTGGTAAGTGTGCCCGGACAGAGCCGTTCCGTCCATCAAACTACCCACGCCGGACAGCCCATCCCATGTGGCGTATAGTGTGCATGTGGTCTGTCCTCCAAGGTATCGAGAAGGGTCATAGGTATAGGGAATAATAGTCCCGTTGTTGAGTGAATACGTCCCGTCTTTGAGGAACGCGGCGAGTGCCATTTTCATTCGGTATTTCGGTCCCTGTGTTGCGCTTGAATCCGCTGAAAGGTCGTTGTTGGCTTGATATGCAGAAAAGTCATTTCTGTTAGTTGTAACGTGGTCGCTACCGACTTTTTCGGTATGAAGACCATTTACGTTGCTCCTAAACCATACAGCACCACCACCGTAGCCGTTTGCATGGTTGAAAGAGCCATGTGCCCCAAGGAGGTGGTCTCCGGATTTACCGAAGGTCTTCCATTTAATCGCGAGTGTGTTGTCTGTGGCTGACGGATTCTGATTGTATCGAGTGATTCCGTAACCGGAGTAGCCACCATAGGATTGACCGTCCCCCAAACCGGAATAGAATGTTGCGACTGAATTGTGTTGGTCTGAAGAACCGTCTACAACACCCATTTGGTTGTTATCGAGCAACATAGGCATGAACACTGTCGCTCGATATGGAGAAGTTGTTGGGAACGCCGAGTCACCCGTCGTCAATCTCGGGTCTGCGTTCACAGCAGGTAGAGCGGACGTCCCGGTGATACCGGTTGCGGAGTTGCCAATCAAACCATGAGGCAACCATGCTCGTTTGTTGCTGTCGTCAGCAACACCGATGTGCCGGTATGTATCGAGCCACTCTGCGAGTTCTTGAATGGTCATAAAGACCGGATATGGCCCTTCTGTGTCTTGAGGACCGGGCTGACTAACTGAACCCACCTCGTTATTTCCTAAGTTCCACCTATTATCGGGAGTGTAGGTTGTCTGTGCCACTGTCCCTGTCTCTGCAATCATAGCACCACCCGGAGGTCGTAGAGAGTGTGCAGAGGCTTTACACGGTGCTTGAGACGTGCTTCCATGACCGCCTGTGGCGGCGTTAGCAGTAGCGAGATTCAATTTCCCTTCTGCGCTTGGGGCTATCAGCATAACCTCCGTGAACGTGCCGTCAGCGTGATTCACACGGCACTTAGGGGCATACCCCCCGGACCCACTAATCACAATGGTAGGCTCTGTCCCCGAGACGTCTGTGCCGTCGTCGTTGATAGCCTCCACCCGGATTCCCGCAGTAGTAGCCTCGTCAACCTGTTCTCCATCAACAGTTACGTCGTTTGGACCGAAGTATGATTTGAATAGAATTGGGTCGACAGAGATACCTGCGCTGTTGCCGAGGTTCTTGATATACACCGGCCACCATCGTTGTAGTTCAGCGAGGCCGTTCTTCACACGAGAGAACGTGTATTCAATCGTCTGCTTGAACTCACTCATAGCGACACCCCCATGCCACGCAATTCTCTTCGTAGAATACCGGGTAGCACGTCCTCTATGATTCTTTTCACTTGAGACGGCTCAAGGTTAGCACCCACGGTCAATTGACCAATTGTGAGACCCCCTGCTATGCCTCCCATACCGGGGGCCACGCCACCGATGCCCGGCCCTCGTCCTCGTGCTTGAGAGAGTGGAATGACTGCTTCGGGACCGGCCTCACCAACGACTGCGAGAGTTGGCTTTTGGACGATACCACCGTCTGCTAAGAACGCGGCACCAAGACCGATTATACCACCAATGAGAGCGCCACCGGCCATGCCTATTGGCCCACCGGCCGCACCAATCGCGGCACCGGCGGCCGCACCACCACCAATACCGGTGATGATTTTCTGTGCCGCCTGTCCCGCTTCACCACCAATCGCCGAACCGGTGATAGCCGCAATGCCTCGGGTTATCGGGTTCAGTAGGCCGGCTATACCAATCAACAAGTCGAATAGACCACGGAAGAAGTTCAACAAACCTTGACCAAAGTTACCTTCGCCAATCTCACCCAAACCACTCATCATAGATGTGATACCGTCGATGACGTGGATGACGGGTTGCATGATGAAGAATAGTAACTTGAATAGTTTGATGAGGTTTGGAATGTTCTCCATCAAGAGCATAAAGAGTTCGATAAGCAAAGGCATGTTGTTGATGAGTTCCTGTATCGCTACAACGAGTCCTTCTGCGAACGCTTCACCGGCGGCAGTAACGGCTTCTTCCTGTTGATTGAGAGCATCTGTGAGCGGACCTTTCATTTGGTTCAAAGCATCCACCATAGCGAACATGAACGGCCCACCAAGAGTAATCATCGTGTCTTCAATCGCTGACCGGAATAGAAGCATCTGCTCATGCGCTGACGTCCTTAGAATCTCCGAGAACTGCATCGTTCTCCCCTCTGCGTTCCGGTTCGCTTCTGCGAGTTCGTGGAACGCGTCTGTCTGTGCTAACAACGCTTGCATTGCTGTTCCACCACGAACACCGAATATCTCCAAAACCTGTGCTGTTGTAGCACCTGCGGCGTTCAGTTGGTCAAGCATGTCTGCGAGGCTCGTAATCCCTGTCGTTTGCAGTTCTACGGTCTTATTGAGGTCTTTACCTTCCTTCTCCAATTCCTTGTAGGTAGTCGTCAGTTCTGATTGCTTCCGACGTAACACAGTTGACTCAATCGAGAGTTCCTCCTGTTGAATCGCCAAGTCAGCGTTCGCCATCTCAAGTCGACTGACCTGCTTTTCCTCTGCCTCGGTCAATGCCCTGTTTTCACGAGAAGCCCGAAGACGAATCTGCTGAATCGCCAACGAGTTCTTCCTCTGCTCCAACGACATATCCGACATGTCGTTGTCGAGTTGCTTTATCGAGACCGATAGAGAGTCAGTGACCATCTTCGTTCGCGTCATTTCACCACGAACTCCATCGAGAGCGCGTTTGGCAGTAACACCTGCGTCAGTCAAAACGAACACGTCAAGTCCGAGGCTCTCGATTGCGGTTCTCGCATCGAAGGTTGGCTTGAGTAATTTATTCATGCTCATACGCAGACCTGTTCCGGCGATTGTGCCTCTGATACCTGCGTTACCAAGCGCACCGATAGCGGCCGCTGTCTCTTCAATCTCGATACCTGCCGCCGCAGAGATAGGCGCGGCGAACTTGAGAGCCTCACCAAGACCGACAATGGTCACGTTAGCGTTGGTGAAGGTCTGAACGAGAACGTCACTGACTCGCGACAGTTCCTCCATCTCAAGGCCGAATCCTTTCACACCTGCGATACCAATGTCGGTAGCGGTCTGAATATCCACACCACCGGCGATAGCGAACTTGACCAAGTTCTCAAGAGCGTTCTCTGAAATCATCTCGTCGGCGGTAACACCTGCAACCGCGAGAGAGTTAGCGGCTTGACCTGCTTGAGTCGCTGTAAATCGAGTCGACCGACCAACCTCACGAATCTTGTCGTTCAGTTCATCGAACCCGGGAGCGACACCACCGGGACCGGCGAGAATCGCTTTGGTTCTCATCAGTGTGTCGTTGAATCCAACAAACAGCAACGCTGACTTCTGAACGAACCTCGCTGTGGCCGCGAGAGCGACGACAGGAGCGGCCAATGCTATGGCCTTGAAGGACATAGAGGCCATCGTTCCCATACGGGCGAAATGACCACCTGCAACGGTCAGAGAGCGACCGAGAGTGGATAGTTCGGCCTTGGCCCTTGAGGCGTTGGCCGCGACCATAATTTCGACGCGTTGGCGGAATGTTGGCGCACCGGTCATCTATCAACGCCCCCTCAAGCGACCATGCGCCGCCTTTGTCTTCTGTCGGTCCAACAACTTCTGCTCTTCACGGTTCTTAGCGGAGAGGGCGGATATGTAGAAGTGAACTTCCCTCGGGTCCATTACCGCGATGTCCGATAGAGTCACACCGAGTTCGGTGCAGAGTTGGAACAGAAATTGCCCTTCGTTGGATTCAGAGAGGGTTACAATTCCCCCAATGCCCCACCACCACCGATAACGCCCGTGGCAGATAGGATGGCGGAAGTCAATTCGCCGATGAGTGTTAGAGGTAGTTGTTTGAACTTCTCGTAGATGAGGGTGTCGTCGCACTTCGCCATCATCTCGTAAATCATGCGTAGGCCCATAGCCTCGACTTTGTCTTCGGCAGACAAGCCTCGGAGTTCCGGGTGTGCCTTCAACACTTGATACTCTTCTGCGGTCAATGGAACGACCATGATTGCCTTCGTTTTTCCGAGTCCCTTTATGTGAGACACGTCGACTTCGATGGGGCTTCCCACCGCTTCCAATGCTTCGTCTAACCACGACAATTCCAATCACCCACTTTCAGACGTTGCGGCCCCAATTGAGACCTTCCCATGACGCGTTCATAACTAATGCTCCTTCGCCACCTGCCTCAAGACCTTCGATTGAAAGTTCAGTGATTACACAACCACTGATTGTGTAGGAAGCGGTGGTTCCGGCTTGTGTAGCGTCAAACTTGAGGACGAGTTCAGTATCGTTATCATACCATGAGTAGAACGTAGCGTCTTTGATGCCCCACGCACCCTTGATAGAGCCGGAAGCGGCTCTAAGACCACGAGTGTGTGCTGTCGGGTTACCTTGGGTTGACCCAAGTTCCACATATTTTCCTGTGCTTGTAGATAGGGTAAAGTCGCCACTAATCCAACCGACGATAGAGCCGGAGACAGTGATATTACCGGTTACGCCGGTGTATGCGTGAACTGCCATGCTATTCGTCTTCCTCTACGGGGTTCATAACCGATTCGGTTCCGCTCAAGTCGAATGTGAGGTCTTCCGGGTCATCAAAAACGGCCATATCATACCCGTTCTCTTCGGCCAATTGTTTGTATTCTTCCAACGTCGGAAGCGGCAAGTCCTCTCTCATTCTTCTATCGCGCTCAATAACCAACCACGGTCGAGCCTGTCCGTCGTGAGGGTCAATTTGGAAAAAGTCGACAGGTCGGTTCGCTTCGACCGCCATACTACACAGGTAGCAGTAGTGTTGTGACTCCTTAGTATGTCTGAATCGGTGGTGAGTGATATTCTGTAATTGCTCGACGAAAAGTTGCATCTCGGGGTTCTCGTATCGAGTCACAACATGGCATTCAAGTCCGTGTGCATCACATTTACAACCGCAGGTCTGAATACCGCCCACCGAGGCAGTTTGTTTGAATGGTCTTTTTGGCATTATCGCATCACCTTAGCATTGTTACCGAGAGGGTGTGGCTTCCCCTTAGCATCGAGGAACATTTGCTCAAATTGGTCAGTAATTTTCTCCCAACAAAACTCCTTGACCGCATGCTCTCGCCCGGCACCTCCGAGCCTCTTTCGTAGGTTCTCATCAGTAGCGAGAGTGAGCATGGCGTCCGCCAATTTGGGAATGTCGACCAACGTCATACTGACTCCGTATTTCGGTCCAATGATATGAGCCACCGATTCGACGAGAATGCCTCGTTCTCCAATTCCCGGTTCTGTGGCTCCAACAAGTTCCGGTCCGGTTGAGTTATCGGGTAGGATAACCGGAAGACCACACGACATTGCTTCTGCACTCGGGATTCCGAACCCTTCACCACCTGTTGCGAGAACATGAACATCGGCCATTCCATAGAGAAGTGCCATGTCGTCCGACGATAGGCCGTGGAGTGGATTCTGCGACGGGTCAGAGAATGTGACGTTGTCGGCAAGCCCCATCATTTTGATGAGGAAGGGTAGGTTCCACCCACCCATTCCGTATGAGTCCTGTGGGTCTCCACAATGCAAGACAAGCCCCACTGTGGATGGGGACGGGTGCTTTTCAAGCATCATGGAGAAGGCTTCTAACAGGCGCGGGATTTGCTTCCTGTTCTGATTGCGACCGACTGATAGGAACACAGTATCGAACCTTCCGATACCGAGCCTCTCTCGTGCCTCTCGCTTCTGCTCGTCGGACAGAGGCACGAAGTTTTGGTGGTCGACGCCGTGATAGACCATAGGCGTCTCTAAGCCCTCGTAACGGTCGATTACAGGGTCTCTAAGGGCAAAGTCCGCACTACCCTCACTCTTGAACATATCAACGTATTCTTTGAACTGCTGACGGCCAAACTCGCTCATCCAAACGGGGGTATGAACCAATTTGAGAATATCCATCCACTCTCGTGAAATCGGGTAGCCATCGACAGGCAAATATGCAAAATAGGGTATGTCCCTCATGTTGGTGGAATGGACTGCGTGACCGAGGAACCACGGGTCGATTAGAGAGACGTATGCGTCCGGTTGGAGGCGCATTATGTTGAGGTCAAGGAACGACGGAGAATGGTCATGTGGGCCTGTTCTCTCGCCGCCAAATCCACTGATTCCGGCGTGAACCATAGTCCACCCTTCCTCGTGTTTGAAGTCCTCTCCGTTGTAGTCCCAACCCATGACGAAGACCTCGTGTCCTCGTTCAGCGAGCCGCTTGACGATATTGCGCGTTACGACGCCATATCCGGTCGGTCTCGTCGGTTGCTCGGCACCCCATAGAATACGAAGCGAATCTGCCATTGGTCGGGCACATCGTCCACACGGTCTTGAACCTTGTGCATATTCACTGTTGCATACCCGGGTCTCCGGCCTCAAATCCTTCACGCTGAACAGTGCTGAACTCGTCAGCGTATCGAATCGCATCTAAGCGGTTGTCGAAGGTAGCAATGACTGTTTGAGTGTCTGTATCAACGACGCTCCAAGAGCCGCCGTTAGCGTTCTGAACCACGTCAAGGACTTGAAGGCGGTCGTCAGCCATCAGAGCATCTGCTGTGCGCTTGCTCCACGGTAGTCCGAAGTTCTTGGCACAGACAGGGCCGTAGCCGTGTGTAGTGGACTCGTGGGTCTTGAGTTTGGCGTTGCACATGCAACAGCGACCGGTCTTATGCCCGTGGCGAGCAATAGCGGCCACAGGGTCTTCGGACAGGTCGTCAAGCAGACGGACGTAGTCAGCGGAGGCGTTACCTCGCAGAGCAAGCGCACCTGTGGTGCGAATCTGTCCGAGGTAGTCAGCGTTCCACTCGCCGCCGTTCTTGAGGTAAATTGCCAACGGGTTAGCAGTTGGTGTGCCGTCCCTCTTGGTCTCCGGGCAGACGGTCATAGACAGTATGTTGCCGGCGTCCGTCTCAAGCGTAATCTTGGTCTTCTTTAGGCGTCCATTAGCACGGTGCATCATCTCGACAATACCGACGTGGGTTCCGTCCTCTGTCGTCTGTGTTGTGCGTGTGCTGTCGTCACGAGAAGCACGAATAGCACGAACGGTCTTCCATGCCGCGTTCGCCTGTCGGCGGGTCAGACCAACGCCGTCCTCCATCAGACGCTTCATGTCTTCAAGGAACGCCGGTCGGTATGCGTGTGGAAGAACCTCAACAATTCCCTCGTATAGTGCGTTATCAATCGTTCGTGTTGCTCTCTCGTAGGTCATCCTGTTCGCCTCGTTCTACCGTAGGGGGTTCCCCTATATCAATGTTTAGTTTCTGATAGGTTTTGAAAAAAGCGGGCCATTGAAGCCAAATTATCGGTGTAGATATGGAACCGCCGGCTACATATCGGAAATCATAACGGTGCAAGCCCCGCATTCCGGCAACCACGTCTTCCGGTTTTCGGAACTAAGAACCGCTCACGAACACCGGTTTTCGGATTTTCACGGTTCTTCGGTCGATGACGTATTGCAGAGTTCCGGCCGCGTTGACGAATGCCAATGGGTCTTGTTGAAGGTCAGTGCTTGAAGCCAAGAGTATGGGTGTCGCCTGTGGTGCGTCTTTAGCACCAAACCACGACGCAGAGGACGTCTTCAAGCCCCAACCGGGGTAGGGGTAGGGTAGTAGCCCCGGAGCCGCTGTGTCTATCCTCTGACCACTACCGAGAGCGTATCGACTATCAAGCGCAGAAGCGCCGGCGTTCCAAGTCAAATATCGCTCTGCGAGGCGTGTGTATGGTGATGATTGCGGGGTAGAGAGTGTGTCCGGGTCAAGCACGGGGGCGTATGTGTCTGTCGATGGGAAGTTCCAATCAAGGGAAGGCGCACCCAACCCTGTGGCCTCACGCAACGACGTCCCACGTAATGCCCCTGTCGGCATCTCTCCGGGGTAGTATGCAGTCACCATAGGGTCTGCAAGAACGGCATCTCTCCCTAATGGGACACCGGCATTATACAGCGTCAAAATCTCACCCGGTCCCAATATCTGATTGCTAAAGAACGTCAACGAATCTATGGCGACATTGGCCGAGGTAATCTCGGTTGAAGGACTCGTGGCGTTGTAAAACACATGGACGTTGCCACCTCCCGTCCCACCCGAAAGAACGCCGGGGGAACCAACAGCATTACCGTCGAGATAGAAGACCGTCTGCGCCCCATCACACGTCAAGGCGACGTGGTGCCACACACCGGATTGAATCTGTCCGAGTGTTGCCGCCGCCGGTAAAGTCGGTCCCCCATCAATCGTCCAAACGTAATCTGCTCCGCCGGCCGAAGGTGAAGCGAACTGCACAGAAAATCTGTATCCATCGAAGTTCAGAGATGTGCTATGAAGCCCGATAACCCCGTATTCGATAGAACCGTTCCACGGATTCACGAAATGCTTGACCCAAAACGCGACAGCAAACGGAGTAGCGAGAACATCGGGGACCAATTGTGCGGAAGGTGTGGCGTTCCTCATCATTCGACCTGCCGGTGGGAACCCGGCCGCAGTTTGCACGTTAGTGTCCCAAGTGCGGAGACAGTATTTGCTTGGTGGGGCGACTGCCCCCGAGGCCCATTTAGGTGTAGTCCGAGCCACTCGGCCAAGGCCGGTTGAACCCCAATTAAGACGCGCCATGCGCCTAAGACGGGCGAGGGTGGTTAATCACGGTAGTCGCTCAAAACGAGGCGCTTACGGGGCACCACAGGGGGTAGTTCCTCCCTCGGCCCATACTCTGCATCAAGGTCAGCATCAATTTGCTCCATAATCCGACGAACCTCGTCTTCCGGTGAATCGTATGAGGCCGTAGTGTTGACTCCAACACCCGGCCCTGCAATCAGTGTCCCTTCGTTGCGACGCTTAATCCACTGAACAGGTCGCTTCTTGGTCTTCCCCATTATCTCATCTCTGCACGGTTGGCAGGTGTTCATCACAATGAACCCCGACCTCGCACCGGACTCCCATTGGTCAAGCAGAGGGTTCTGCACTCTGACGGTGCATATCTTACAGTTAATGTGAGTCGGCCAATGAGCAGGGGGCTGTTCAGTCATTTCATTCCCCCGTATAGTCAGCGTGGCTTTTCGGCAATTTGTGTGTCCTTCGCTTGGCGAGGTTATCGACGAGTTGGAGGACGTTCTTAGCGGCCTTATCGAATCTGTCTTCTGCATGTTTAACCTCTTCGGCCGTCTTCCCAACACCCATTGCCGCACGAAGGTTCGACAAATCCACTTGGTTAAGGAGGACTTGAAGTATCTCGTATTCGGCATGGGGAATACTCATTGCTCGGTGACTCATAAATCCAACCTCCAACGACCACCTTCTTGAATCAGCCTGTGTGAGACGACTTGAACAGCGGCCCATAGAGCGAATATGTAACCGAATCCAAAGACGCGGAACCAATAGTAGTAGAATGCAAACCTCTGTGCGGAGTCACCGACAGCGAGACCCAAGTGGTGAATCGCACGGTCTAACTCTTCCTTCCTTCGCGCTTTACTCCACCACATAGTCCCACTCCCATTCGTTGTAATTGAAAGACGCCGCAATCGAGTCCATAGCCCACAGTTGCTCTCCCCACAGACCGACGGTCCGTGTGAAGAAGTTCCCAAGGCCATAGTAACCCGGTGTCGTCAAGTTCCGAAAGTTCATTCGGAACCATGCAAATATGCCGACGCGTCGTGGTGGTTCGTTGTCCCACGAATCCATCCACCACATTGAGCCGTCTTCATCAGAACGCATCAGACCTGCGTCTCGGTATGAGACATGTCGTTCGCATTGCACACACCAAGGACAGGTGCCGTCTTCTGCCGGTGCTATCCATCCATCCTGTGTCTGCACGGAAGCACATGTGCAATCGAAATCCTCGTCATCTAACACGCCTCGACCTAAGTGGTCATTCGTGTAATCATCCATGTCGTCTCGGAATAGTCCCATGATTTGAACGGAAGGGTATCCGATACATAAAGGTTTGGAATCTGCTATTCTTCTTCCAACGACTTCAAGCCCCACTCTTCCGGCTTCGGGCCGGGTGGTGTTGGATTCAGTGACCGAAGTTTGCGATTTTTCCGCTTCCTCTGCTTCCGGCTCTGCCTATACGACTCGATAGGTCGACCGCTGTCGTCCGGATTCGATACGACGTGTTTTGCTCCGTTGTCTCCGTGTTTTTGGAACTCTGTCTTTTCACCCGCCGCCTTCCTCGCCTGTGCTTCTTCCCAATGGTGCTTCCTGTGGCAGTTGGCACAAATGACGTCACACTTCGCAATCTCACGAAGTATCCGCTCTTTTCCATAGCCTTGAGCCACCAACCACGATACAACCTCTTCCTTCTCGGCAGGGTTCCTATGGTGGAACTCCAACGCCCAAGGCATGTCTGCACCGGATAGACCACAGGATTTACAGGAGCATTCACGTCGGTATTCGTCGAACCATTTTCGTAGTTCACGCCTCCGATGTTTGGCTCTCTCCTTGATTTTGTTTTTGTTGGCTTGGTAGTAGCCGGGAGAGTAGCGTCGGTTGTGCCTCCGCTTATCCTCTTTGTCTCGGTATGGCACGTCACGCACACCTCACTAAGGGGGCTTTAACCGTTAGGGCATTCACTCGTTCCAACGTATGGCAATCGTCAGAGATGAACGGTAGCCGAGACACCCTCCGTCCTTCGTGTCTCCGTCACATTTTTTGTCGAGAAGGCGGAGTGTCTTCATTTCCTCCGACCTCTCTAAGCGAATGAAGTGAACCTCACCACCACCAACACCGGTCATGCCTGTTGAATCCTGTGGGGCAGTCAATGTGGTGTTATTCATCATGCTCACGAAGTTCCTGTGGAGGTTCCATAGTTTGGTTCGTGTGGGAGCGAACAGCGTGACTTCCATGTATTGCTGTGTTATCATCGGCTGTGTTGTCGTGTAGCCTAATTGGGCCTGTTCAGTCCATCCATAGGAAGGAGTGATGCAGATTTGATACGTCTTCTGCTTCTTCGGTTCCAACCACTCATCGTTGACCACCACAGACCATGAACTTGGTTCCGGGGAAGTAAGGTTGGTAGTTATGAATGTCGATAAGATAGTGTGTGGGTCGCTTGTAGGCAAACCTGTGTCGTCAATAGCCAATGCTACCACCCTTGTAATACGGACCAAACACCGCGACGTCGACAAGTGCCTTTCGCTTCACTCGTTCAAGCAACCTCTCGTATTCCCTGTTGCTGTCCTTGAGTAACTCGCGCCAAAACTCCTTGACCCTATCCATACAGTTCTCGTCGTTCATAGCGGCTCTCGCACACTGTCTAACTACGAGCATGATACAGGCCATCTTGACGTCAGCAGGGGCCGCAGAATGGCCGGCAACATAGACGACTTTGATGTAGTTCGATAACCGACCGGTGAGGAAATTGAAAGCACCGTGAAGGCGGATTATACCGGCGTCGCCATCGTCCAACCACCATTCGTCCTTCCCGTCTCGCTTTCGCCCTTCCAATTGGGACTCTTCGGTTCCATCAGATTTGACGTAGGCGAGCGAGGTGACCGACGATACAGGACGGTTGGATAGGACTACCCTATCGAGACCGTTAGTCGCGTCGAACCATTCAGTGTAGGTCTCTGTCCCCGCCAATTGAAAACCGGCATACGAGTCGAGCAACCTCGACGCATTGGTAATCATCGTTCCGACTTCGCTGTCGGTTGGTCCGATTCCATCGGAGAAGTTCACTCCGGCGTATGCTTCGACTTCGGCGAGTGTGCAATAATCCAATGCGGCCATGCTGTTGACTCTCCCTTTCCGGTTTAAGCGGCTTTCGCTCGACCGGATTGAGAGGGAGCGCCAACACGCCCGTCTTGAAGAGGCTAAGGAAGCCTAATCAGATGGTGCTGATTCCGACAATCGGGCAGATAGCGTCAGGATAGCGCACGTTGAATGCGACGTCTTGACGTGGGATTAGCACGAATCGGTCCTTCGTTGGCTCGTCGTGGAAGCCAATAGCGAATCGGCGTTCTGCGACAGTGCTGTTACCAATGATTGGTGAGCGAAGGTTTAGCAGTAGAGCGGTGGTTGTGTTCTGCACAGTGGAACCACCGGTCTCGTATTTACCTGTGATGTTCAAGTTTGTAGCAATGGTTCCGGTAGCGAAGACACGGATTCCGTAGATGCGGCCAAGTTCTCCGGAGAGGATGGTTGCACCGGGTCCGTATTTGTCGACGGTCTGCAATTCAGTCATACCAAGCAATTGAACCTCAAGGTTACGAGGAACGATTAGACAAAGTTCGTCACGGTTGTCTGCATAGACACCGAGGTTGTTGATTGCACTTCGTAGAGCGGCTAATGTGAAAGCCGCACCTGCACCACTTGACGAAATGTCGACTGTGGTTGCACCGCTTGATGATAGCGCCCACTTTCGTAGACCATCGAAGAGCAATAGGTAGTCGTTGCTTGTATCACCGACACCACTCGCGTTTGTGGACGCGTGGTAAATACCGTTGATGTTGTCTGCGTATGAGTTACCTGTCTCTGTATCACCGTTGATGAATAGGGACTGCTCATTGAAAGCCAAGCGAGATGCAATGTCGTCTCGGAGAACAGACAACAGACCTTCTACACCGTATGCGATAAGGTAGTTACCGATAGGCACGTTAGCCATCATGGTCTTGAGTTCCAACGTAATTTCGTTGGAGGTCTGACTTGACTCGGGTGCGGCAACGCCTGTCTGAACCGAACCAGCGCCGGATACGGCGGTGTTCAAGGACATACCGTGGAAGTTGACGGAGCCTGTTAGTTTTGGCACCTTCATCATTCGGCGGCTCATCGGCATGGACGGGAACAAACTTCGCATGAAGTTACGCTCATAGACCAATTGGATGATTTCGTCTGCGGTCTCCGTAGGAAGGAAGGTCTGACCTGTGGTTGTTGCGGCACCGGCAAGAGCGTCCTTTACGCGTTCTACAACGTCATTAAAGTTCATTTCGTTCGACATTTTTCATCATTCTCCTTGATTCTGTTTTTTGGTCGACCTAACGCTCCGAGATGCGGGCTTCCAGCCACTTAGCGAGGCCGTTCATTCCCGGTGTTACCTGTGGGGTTGGGTCGAATCGTGTAATGTCCGTCTCGGACGGGGTAGGTGCGGTTGTCTCGACAAGTGTCTTTCGCACAGGGGTTGCGTCTTTCAGACCAAGTTCAGCCATAACGTCAGCGAGGCGCTTTGAGACCTCTGCCTCAATCTCCTTCTCCTGTTCGATAGCCGCCTTCTCTTCGGTCAGAGATGCGATACGCGCCTCTGCCTCGGTCAACGCAGTTTTGAGTGCTTCGTTCTCATCGAACTTAGCATGTAGTGTTGCGACTGATTCAGTCACAGCGTCAAGTCCTTTTGCTACGTGCATAAGGACTTCGACAGTGGATGGAAGGTCAGATGACTCTTCAACGACCTCTTCGGGTAGTTCAGCCTCTTCCTCTTCCTCAAGTTCTTCTTCGGCTTCCTCTTCGGCTTCCTCTTCGGATTCCTCAAGTTCTTCCTCTTCTTCTTCAAGTTCCTCTTCGGATTCCTCTTCCTCAAGTTCTTCTTCTTCCTCCAAGTCCTCTGACTTGGTCTTCTTGGAACTTGACTTCTTTGGAGCCTCTTCCTTAGCAGGTTCTTCAGCCGGTGCTTCTTCAGCGGGTGCTTCTTCTACGGGCGCAGGGTCGGCTTTAGGCATTACAGGCTTCCCATCTTCCGGGTAACCTTCGCCGCCAACAACCGCCTTCTCCGCAGATACTTCTTCGACGACCGTGATGAGGTCTTCGTCTTGAATCTCTTCGTCAGTCATGGTATTCTCACCGGGGGGTTGAGATGGCGTCTGTGAGAGAGGGGTATTAAGCAAATCGGTCTTGAACAGAGAGCGGAGGTTTGCGATTTCAGCCTTGATTTCGCTTAACTGCTCGGCTGTTGACTTCTCATCTTCATAACCGGCGTCTTCCGCCGGCATATCCATGTCGGACTTCCCGAACTCGATTATGTATGAGTCCTCGGTCTCTTCAACCGCAATGACGTGCTTCTCATTGTTGCTCGCGCAACCACCGCAACATGCTTCGGTCTTCTCGGATTTGTCGAAGTCAGAGAGTTGTGTTGCCCTATCGTATGTAATAGCCTTCGACTTTCCATCTCCGAACACGATTGATTTCTCGACACTGAACAGTGCGCCGGGTGAAGCCGGCACGTCGACCACCGAGGTCTCTAACCATTCAATCTCTGTGAACTTGAGATAGCACGAATCTTCGTCTGCACATTCCTTTACTCCGGCTTTGGCAATGAATCCAATGCTGAACGCTCTCAACATTCCCTTCTTGATTTTCCGAACGATTGAATCCTCACCGCCGTCAATGAGCGCGGTTCCTATGGGGACCGATAGGGTTCGACCGTCGGGGGTCTCGTATTCTCCCTTCTCGACATTCTCCATCAGACCGATAACTCCGTATGTCTTGGAATGGTTGTATAGGATGACCGGGTTCTTCTCGTAGTCATCCCATGCGCGAAGTATCGCGTCAGAATCAACGAGTTCGTTGTGTCGGTCGAGCATTTTATCGTCCCCGACATAGACGGGTCCGCGAATACGAACGTCGTCTCCAACAGCCTTTACGTCAGTAATTGGAACCTGCACCCTGTATTCGATAGCGACGGGCTGTTCGGTCCCCCGAATACTCGTCCACGTCTCGTCATCATCGACTATACGACCTGTGAGCATACCGGCCTCTGTCGCCGATACGGTTCATAACGGAATTGGAGAGAGAAGGGCGGTGCCGGACCAACGAACAATCGCCCTTCCCCTGCTCTCTGATTGATGGGAGGGGGTTCCCCCTAATATAGGTTTCTATCTGATAGTTTAGATTATCCGCCTCGGCCACTTGCCCTTTGTGACCTTCATTTCGATTTTCGCTATACCCTTGAATCGCTTCTGTGCCATAGCAACAGCGGGTCGGATATACGGTCGTGGAGCGAAGGGTCGATAGGTTGCTCGACCGTATTCCACCACAGCCGCATAGTTGACTTGATGATTGCCAAACTTGACCATCATGGCCTTCTTTGTCTCGTCCTTAGTAACCCTGCCGCTCGCCCGTAGTGCGCCCGTGCGAACGGGAACCTTTTGTTGGGCTACGTGGAGAATGTAATGAGCAATCTTCTTTTGGATATTGGGACTTAACGTGTCTTCAACCGTGCGTCCGATATGTCGCCAAGCGGCGGCTAATCTCTTGAAAACACCGCTGTTGGTTACGACTTGGTTACTAACCATCACTCATCAGCCTCGATTGCTCGCTGTAACTTCTTACTCCATGAGAGACCGGGTCGACCGCCCCAAAGCATTGCCGCCGTCCATGCGGGTGAATCCTTTTCCTCGTCAAGGAATCGCTCGTTGCGACCCCACCAACGAATCATCTTCTTGGCCTTCGCGAGGGTGATAGGAGTTCCTCGTGCCATAGCCTTGGCTTCTCTGACGGTAGCAGGTTCCAACCCATCTCCACTGTAACCCTCTTCGTGTAATTCGATGCCCCTTTTACAGGCTGTCCTAACTCCCTGTGGTGGGGTTCGGTCTTTGGTCGTCAAAGCCCTCTTCGATTGAGTGGGTTCGACTTGTCTGACTTCTTCCGGTTCCGGTTCTTCCGGTTCCGGTGATGTATCGGGTTCAATAGGGTCATCATCATCATCATCCAAGTTGTCTGCTCCGGCGTTGATACTCAATTTCGGTGAAAGGTAGAATGGGTCGTTGGCTTCTTCGTCTCTAAGGAGTTCCAAATTGAGCATCTGACGAGCCTCATTGATACTGATTGCGGCTTCCTGTCGCAGAGATGCAATCGCTTGTGCCTTGGCTCGTAGTGTCTCACTTCTCTCCTTCTCCCTGCTCGGTCGAATGGTGCGGAACTTGAATCTCCAATCGCCGGCCTGTAACAACGGAAGAATCCTGTTGTTAATCATGTTCTCAATACGGTTCTGATACGATTCAACAACGTCATACCATGCCTCTAACTGCTGTTCCGGGTTAGCCAATTTACCGGTCTGCACCCATCCTAATTTCATAGGTGGAATACCGAACACAGCGCATATTTCCTCTCGGTAGTAGTAGAGCAGGTCGAGTTGCTGACCGTCCTTAGTGGAGTCAATCAACCGGTGCATATTGAATCCGGACCCACCGTTGATAGCCACGAGACCAAAGGGTGACTTCCCTCCCGACAATTGTGACTCAAGCAGGTTTAGCATCGACTTCATCTCCGCGTTGGAAATATCACCGACGTTGAGAATTGTCTTCGGTAAAGTTCCGGTGAACATTTCGTTGAGGTAGTTGGATAAATTGAGTTGACCTGCTATCGTGTTCAATAGGGGGAGCAGAGGTGAAGTTCCGTAGCCTCGGCCATGTTTGAACTTCGTCAAATGAATGACTTTGTCGGATGAGAACCGGCGTTGGTTCTTGCCGATACTCTGTATGTATGCCATTTCGGGTGGAGACGGTGTCCGAGCCGCCGGAACGAGGCGCATATACTCGGCAGGGATAGGCCATACAGCCTGTAACATACCCCCGAAGTTCCAATCCTCTTCATTGTTGGAAGCAGTATCTCGTGTCCCATCGAGTTCAATGTATGCGTCTCCAAACAACGCGAGGTCATAGATGAGAGCCTCAAGCCATTCGTCGCCCATGTCGTCGGGATTAGGTCGTTGGAAGAAGTCGCGCAGACGAGTCAATTGAGCCTCGTTCCCCTGCTCAATACCGTCGTTGAGAATAAACTCGTAACCGTTCGCGAGGCAGTCATCGACCGTTCGTCGAAGAATCGCGTTGACTACCTCTGACTTTAGGCTAATCGAGCGCAATAGGGAATAGGACACCTCCGTGTCTGCACCCTTGGAACTCTGTCGGTATGAAGTCGAAGATGCAATCTTGGATAGAGAAGCGAGAGCCTTCCCGTCCCAATCAAGTGTGTCGGAAGACCGAGTGGGTCTAATCGCTCCGACTTCAATGGACCGGTTACGTCCGAAGGGCCACCATGAACGACGCTGACGCTCTGCCATTGTAGTCGTGTGGACCGTCGCCGTTTTTCACAGTGTCGGTCAGAGAACTATGGGCGCACCGATAATCGCGCTCAACAGGATAGCGACTATCTTCAAGCCATGCTGACGCATGATTGAGACCTCGTGTTGTAGTATCTTGACGTCACTCTTGAGTTCGTTCATATCGTGTTCAATGTGGTGAAGGTGGTTGTCTCGTAACTGAACCACGTCGTCCCGAACTTGACGAATCAATTCAAGGGTAGCGTCATCCGACACACTCACTCACCCTTCGCGTCATCAACAGCGTCCTTGACGGCTTCGACTGCTTCTTCAACGGCGGCGGCGGTAGCATCGACTTCCTTCTCTCCATCCTTCAAGACAGAAATGACTTCGTCGAGTGTTACTTTTCCATCAGCCATAATCGTCTCGTATCGCTTCATAGCCCATACGACGAGAGCGGCAATGGCTCCCAAAGCGGTGGCAACGAGTATGAGGGTCTCTGAATCCATACCAACGGGTCCAACGACATGGCTTATGACGCTATCGGCACCGTAAAGGTGACCTCTGCCTTCTTCAACCACTCACCTTCATACTGATACCAAACGGTGAGACATACCTCGTGTTCCAACGTGTTATTTTGATTGAGGAACTTGACGTGTTTGTAGTCAATTTCAGTGTAGGTTGTGTTGTAGTCGATGTAGTGACTCGCCACCATAGTTCCATTTTGCTTCACTACAATATCGACTTCGATAGGTTGCTCATCTTCACAATCTGAATCCAAATCCCAAATCACAGACAAGTTTGTGTTGTTGTCTGACCAAGAACCGTATGCTTCGTAAAATGTGAACGAGCAGTTCTGCTGTGTTGGCTCCGACTCTTCGACTTCGATTGACCAAAAGTTCACGTCAGCCAAGACCTCATCGTCATGCAACACCTTGATTTTCGGAATCCAATGACCGGGGTCAACACCGTCAAACACATGCTCGATTTGATGTTCATTCTCCCCGCTCTCCCATGTGTTCCATGTGTAATTCGGACCGTAGCCCTGTTGGAAAAGGTCAACCCTAATCTCCAAATCGAGTTCGTCACAATCGTCCGGAACGACTCTGAACGCTACCACTATGGCGTCCTGTTCAGCATCGTCTTGAGCGTGTCCTCGGTAGTGGTTGTGAACCTCTGCCGAGCAGTCCTGTTCGGGTTCGGGTTCGGGGTAGGTGCATGACCCATCATCGTCAGTAGCCTCGTCGTCGTAATTCTCCGCCTCTTCGTCAGTGCATCCATCGACCTCATCTTGGTCACAGATACCGTCAGCATCACCGTCAGCACATTCACAGGAGCCGTCGTCTTCCGTTGCATCGGGGTCGTAGTTCGGCGCCGCATCGTTTGTGCATCCATAGACAGGTTCGGGTTCGTATTCACAGGAGCCGTCGTCGGTATCGGCCCACTCTTCGTAATTGTCTGCACTTGGGTCAGTGCAACCCCAAACGGGGGCGGGGGGTGGTTGGGTCCACGGCTCATCGTCCTCGCCGCCGCTACCACCTAATCCGGTGAAGTCCGTTGCTCCGAGCATCTCCAACCCACCCCCGCCGAGAACGAGTGCGATAATGGGAATCATAGTGATGATGAGCGTCTTCAATTTCTCCGCCTTCTCCTGTGCTACGTCCAACAGGTCTGACTTGTTGGCGTCCTCTCCGGCAGAGTAGTTCAATTGGCCGTCGTCGAGTAGGTCAGCGACAACGTCCTTCTTGGTCCGACCCGTCAGTTCGGCGAGTTCATCGGCTCTCCTTAGAGCGTCCTCCACGTCGTCAATTTCGACACTCATGTAATGTCGACCCACTATGGGGTTCTTCACGGAATCGGAAGAAGGTGGGAGCCGGGGTGGTATGAAGAGGTCTTTAGCCCAAACCTGCCGGTTCGCACCCCGACCCCCGAGTTTTCAGTGGAGGGAGTTTGACTCCACGTCGACCATGAGGTGATTACCGAACCGGCAATCAACCGTGAATGGCCCACCCTTATGAATCTAAGGCCAATAGACGCAGGGAGACGAGGTCTCCATCATGGCGTCCCATCGGGTCCACGCTTCGGCGGGTGCATAGACAATCGCGTTCGGTCCGTCTTGTGTTATGCTACAATCCCAACCTCTCGTCTCACCGCTATACCAAACGGTGCTTGTGTAAGCCCATGCCATGAACATACCTGCTGTCTGAATCGTCATCTCTCGTCTCTGTGGTCTCGCCATGTTCTACCCGAGGGGGTTCCCCTTAATATAGGTTTGGGAATCTGAAAGGTTTATAGTCCGACAGCGTCACCCACCAAACGTCCGGATTTCGGGTAGGCCGCTGTCCTCTACGAAATCACATGCGAGACGGGCATACAACAGTGCATGGAACGCGTGGTCATCACCGTCTCGACCATACTTGGTGAGTGTCTGACTTCGGGTTGGTCTGTTGCTCTTCTCGTCTGCTTCGGCTGAACTGTTCAACGCGCAGAACTCATGCAACACCCAATCAAGTGATTCGTCCCGATAGGGTAGCGTGACCTCACAGTTCTTGATTGCCTCAATCGTCTTCTCGACATAGGTCGTTCTGTCGACCACACACATGTAAATGAGGTTCCGGTTGTTGTCTCGTTTTTTGTATTCGTATGGAGTCATCGGACGAGATGAATAATAGCACGACCGAACTCGGTCACCGAACTCTCGTTGTAATTCACGGACTTGACGTGCGCCATATCCAATATCACAGACGACCTGTGTGCAATTGTATTCTAACATCAGTTGCTTGATTCGTTCGACCTCATCCTCATCTCCATCTGCACGACTCTCTAATTTGAGTGCGTTCAGAATCGTCCCGGTCTCCGGGTCCATGATGATGACCGTTGTCTGATTTCCCCAATCAACACCCATCACCGATTCGTTCGGTGGAGTCAGACCTCTCACTATGTCCTTATCGCGGTCGATAATTCGCAGAGCCTCGTCGAACATAATCGGTTTTGCAGAACCAGCGAAAAACTCACCAAGAACTTCATTCGCGAATCTCCGAGGTGTGTATGTCTCTCGCTTTTGAGCAATGTCGGCGTCCGATACTTCGGGGTGCATCATCTGTGTGATGTGATAGCCGATAATGTTCGTCTTAGATTCACCGTGGACCCAATTGTCGCCGTCCCATTCACCCTTAGTGGACTTCTCCCACAGCCTCCAAAACTCGGACCCCTGCTCACGAGCAGTCCCACTAACAACGACCCATTTGAACTCGGAGAGCGAGAGCATCTCAAGCATCATCGGTAGTGCTTCTGAATCGGTATCTTGGTATTCGTCGATACAACACAAATCGGCCTCGATACCCAACAGTGCATGAGCATCTCCCCAATTGGAATAGGCGTAGAAGTGGTTGAGTGACTTGGCACCAACGTCGAACGTCTGATGACTGACGCTCTGCTTGATACGAGCCTTCCTTAGACAACCTTGGTTGATTGAGGACATGAGTGCCCCATTGAATCGCTCTTCAACAAAGCGAGTCACCTGTGGCTGTCGTGGGGCTGTATAGACCGCGTTGAAGTATGGAATGTTCAGTAGCCCATAGAGTAGAATGTTGCATATCGTCTCCGTCTTCTCGACCTTTCGACTGCATTTGAGAACGACGATTTTAGCGGCGTCGTTCTTCTCTCGGGCACCGAAGTGACGGTAAATCTCGGTGAGATATGGACGCTCGTGAAGGAGGAACGGCTTCCCATCTATCGTCCGAAAATACTGCGACCACCGGTCCGGATAAAGTGCGATTTCTTTCGCTTGTTCAGCAGTCAGCCTTCCCGACACAATCTATCGGAACGGATAGGTCACTAAGAGTTTGGCGGTTGCCACTCTATTTTCGGAATCGGTTTTCGTCGCTTTCGCAACAACCATGATTTCAGAACAGCCCATCCACCGAAGAACGCTACGAAATAGAAGCAACACTCTATGAGAATGGCAGTAGCCAAGACGGTCTCGCTGACGCAGGTCTCTTCCGTAGCGCCTTTGACTTGGTAGCAGAATTGCACACCAAGCCGTATCTGCGAAGGCGGCTATTCACTTCTTCCGCTTCTTGGACTTCCTCTTGACGGCCTTCCGCTTCTGTGCGTTTTTAGCACGGTTACGGTCCTTTCGCTCGGCCTTAGTCAATTTGCCCTTAGTCGTCAGTAGTTTGACTGTGACCGGGTTATCCGGAGCCGCTCTTGGAGTAACAAGGACAGTGCTTTGTTGCAGGTCACTGTCGGGTATATCTCGACAGTCGTAGCATCGACCGTCGTATGGTGCCCTGTGTATCGCTCTGCGTCGGTCGGGCGCTCCACAGCGAGAGCAATGCAAACGACTGTGTATGTTAGCAGGTCGACCAATTCCGGTGGCTGTATCTTCGGGTTCCTCAAGTATCACTTCGGGTATCAAATCCTCGGTTCCGATTTGCTCTGTGGAGTGGTCCCCGACCTGCACAGGCGCAGGTCCGTTTTCACGGTCCACGAGCCACTCACAATACCGCAACCATTCAGTGCGGGTCATCTTCACTGTGACTGTCTTCAACATGAAGCACCACACCATTCACAAATCGCTAATTCGGTAGTGCGACCACACTCGGCACATTTCCTTTGAACCTGTATCGGTTTGGTTCTTCTGACGCCGTCTTCGTTGTATTCATGGGGCCATCCGTTGGCTTCCATATCGGCGCGAATAAACTGCTCAAAGACACGTCCGGGGGACAGTCCCAATTGTTTGTATTCAGCGAGGAACTCGACACAATCCGGAGGTAAAATCACAGTCAGTGACTTGGACTTTGGAGGTTCGACCAAGTCCGGGTCTTCATCTGCTGAATCGAGCGTTGTAGTGTAGCCCACGCGCTCTCGTGAGGTTCCGTGGTGGCTAACGCCATTCTTGGAGAGAACGACCACAGAGACGCCGGAATTGGCTTCTGCGGCCATGCGCTTCAAGACGAACGCTAACTGTCGTGGGTTCTTCTTTTGGGCCTGTGGGAGACCGGGGTCAGCATTGACTCTCTCGGCTAATTGGCCGGTAGTCAGTGGCCCGTCTCCTTTGGACCGTATCAGTTGGTTCACAATCGCTCTTCTAAGTGCCTTTGGTATCTTCTTACTCATGCTTTCACCTCTTGGTTGTATGGGTTCATCACACCCTGCGAATCTCCACAGTGAGGGCATTCCATTGCCTTCATCGTCTTGACTGAATCAGCAGACATGGAGAGTTTGACTCGGCCATTACAGACCGAACATCGAATGACTTCAAGGAACGCCCGTGGGCCTCCCATAGTAGCATCAACAGCCATCACAGGACGACTGTCTTTGTGAGACGGAATGAATCTGACTGACTGACCTGTGGACGCTTCATTGACCTCTGCTGTGGACGTCTCTCCATCAAAGCCAATGAAGTCAGCAATCGCAGGGAGGAAAAACTCGGCCGTTCCGGCGTTCCTCAACAATGTCGTATCTTCTGAATCCAATAGACCCAATTCCTCGGCGTTGGCGGCTGTTACGGCCAATGAGACGAGAGCATAATTCAACAGGTGGTCTCTTGGCTCGCGCCGAAGTGTCTGTGTTCCAACCGGGTGTAGTCGTTCATCCGAACCGACCGTCCATACTGCATTCGTCAGAATCGGAGCCGCGAAAAAATCGTGGTGGACGCTGTGCCTTCCTTCGCTTCCGTTATCGAGGTGCATAGCCGTCGTGTGCATACGAACGGTCATGTCCGCTTCTGTGACCGAGGTCTGTCCCGACACCGGGAGTAGCAGAATGAAATTGTCGCTGTTTGGGTGTGCTTGGTCTTCGTAACCTAAGACGACGAATGTCGTGCCTTCATCATACATCGCACGGGCATCCCAATCGGTAAAGTCAGTGTCCCAAAGTGCTTCACACCATTCAGTAGCACTCTCAATCACAGCGTCCGCCTTCTCCTTGACGGCCGCGAAGTGCATGTCGGGGAACTCAAATACACCCTCCGCGACACGCTTAACGAGGTCGTTCCAAATGGCTTCAAAGGAGCCGGTGGACCCTATTGTAGAGAGTATCTTAGCAATCGCTTCTCGGTCTGCGAGAACGTATTCCTTGGCGTCTCGTAGCACCCGCTTGACCGGTATTGTATCGGGGGCGTCGGGCCAATCCAAATCGACGCTCACTGAACCACCCCCTGCTTCTTAATGGCCCTCTTGAGAAGACCACGGAGGACCGGAAGTGACTCGTCAGCGAGGCTCGCTGTGTTGACCACACGGACCGCGTTCTCGTAGTATGCCGAGGTGTCCATACCTGCAATCCCAATCGAGAAGACCTCAACGTCTCCTTCTGCTTTGAGACCACGGACGACCTGCTTCAAGTGGTCGTTTGCACTGACGCCGGCCGGTGAAGGACCGCATGGAGCGCCGTCTGAAATGACGAAGACAAACTTGAATCCACGACCCATTCGGCGGACACGGTCTGCGGCCCATTGAAGGCAGTTACCGTCGCTGTTTTGACTGCCAACGTATGGAGCGGCAACAGCGGCCTTTACAGGCGCAGAGAGCGACGCTCCGGACTGTCGGCGGACACGAATAGTGGACGACCCTGCGCCGCCTCCGTATTCGCTGTTGAAGTCAACGACTTCGTGGTTGAAGTTCAATTGGTCAAGAGCCTCGGTCAAGACAACAGCCGCCTCGGAAGCCCACTGTGCGCGGGTCTTCCCGCTCTCGTTGCACCCCATTGAGCCGGAGGCGTCAATCAGAATCAGAACGTCCGCCTGTGGGACGTGAGGCACGTTACGGCGCTTGAAGAGGCGGTTGTTGGTCTCGTGCTTCCATAGTGCATTGCTGTCGAGGCGACCACGTTTGTAGCCGGTCGTCCATAGAGTGTTGCGCCCCTTAATGTTGCGCTGAATCTCCTTGACCAATTGCTTAATCCCCTGTCGGTTCTCGTTCACAATCTCGTCGTATCGCTCTGCGTGGTGAAGCACATCAATACCGCTTCGGCGGTTCATTTCGTGAGTAGTGCAAATGACCTCAATGTGGTGTCCTGTGTCGTCTCGACCGGTCACCATATCAAGTCCGTCGTCCCATGAGTTCTCGGCGTCATTATCCCAATCTGCGGCGTTGTGTAGTGAAATGAGGTTCTCGTCTTCAAGAGCCTCAACAGCCTCGGAGAACAGGGCGTCAATGTCCCAATCCAAGTCGCCTTCGACTGTCGGGTCAACAATCGACCCATCACCGGAGCATGGCGCACCGCCACCCTCGGGGTTTGGAGTTACGGTCACGTCTGCATCCGGTCCACGCTCGCTTCGACCGGGGTCTTTACCAACGCGCTCATCGGAGTCGGACCTCTCTCCTTCTCCTTCGCCGTTGGTAGCACCGTCACGGTCTGCTTTACCTTCGGAGCCTTGACCGTCGGAATCACCGTCGGAATCACCGTCACCGGAGCCGTCGCCGTCACCGTCACAATCAGAATCCTCGGAATTGCCGCTCTCGTCGCCGTCAGAGCCTTCTTCGCCCTCTCCGGCACTTGGACCCTCTTCGGGGCGCTCAAGGTCGTTAAAACGAGCCTTAGAGACCTTCTCGACCTCTTGGCCGGCCGCTTCCTGTGCTTCCTTCATCTTCTGAATCTGACTCGGAGACATGTCGTCGGTCATTACACCTTGGCCGTGACCGTTCTGTGCAGGGTTCTCGCTTGAACCGTTGCAGTTATTCTCATCCTCGGGGAAGTGCTTTCGGAAGACCTTGAGCATACGTCGAGCCTGTTTAATGACGCCCTGTGTATCGGGCTGTGAAATCGCGTTCTCAATCATAGGACGAACCTCGTCCATGAAATCGACCACACGCTCGTGAGTGAAGAAGTGGGGCTTGGCAACAATCGCCTCGGTCATCAAAGCAACAATAGCCGCTTGGTGTGCGTCGGGGTCGCTAACACCGGTCTTAGACCAATGCTCAACGTGTCGGCGCATCATAATGCCCTGTGTAACGTCAAGACGCTTCCCCGAGCCGGGGAAATCCTGTGCGAGCAAGTGGTTGACCCGAGCATCCTCGACAATGTTGACGAAGGTGTGTAGTGCGCCATCCTCGTGTCCGAGACGAATTGCTTCACATGCTTTGAACCAAGCATCGAAGTCAGTGTATCGGTGGTGACCTGCCGCTTCGTGTGCGAGAATCGCTTCTTGCATTAGGAGGTTGAGACGTGGGTCTTCATCAATGTTAGCAGGTAGTGTAATGACTTTACCGTCAGTGTATGCGAGTGGCTGTTCTGAAAGCACAACACGCTCTGCGACGACACCACCGCTCTCTTCTAATTCTCCGCTCATCACCTTAGCAATGCGGCTCATGCGGTTCTGCCTGTTACGAATGACCCACGCAGGGTCAGCACGGCTCGCTTTTTGGCGTCCTTCCATCAGTCCGGTGTCTGTCTTCATGGGCTTTCCTCAAACAACCGGAGAAGGTTGCCCCTTATTAAACTAACTCATAGTTACCTCAAACCAATATGATTTCAGTTACCTATCAGAAGCGACGTATTCCACCTTTAATCGCTCGACGTCGGAACGGTGGAGAATCCTGTGTCGGTGACCGAAGGTTATCGAGTAACATACGTGCCACGCGTGAAAGGTCGTTCGTCTCCCAAGAGCGAGAGTGAACGAGGTGAGCGACTTGGACTGAATCAGCATCGGCTCCATTCCATTCAGCCATGTTGAGAATAGACAGTGCATGGCATGATGATTTTCGATAGGTTCCGGATAGAACGGCCTGTGGTTGTTTGGCTTCCGGAAGAATTGGTTCACGGACTTGGTCACCGAGCAGGTCGACGCTTGGGGTGGAGACCAATTGAATGAGTGCGGCTCTCCACGAGTCAGCACTCTCGCTGATGCGGTGCAACAGCGAGTCGCTGACGTCAAGGCCGAGACGGAGGTTGTAGTCCTTGAGGTATTGAAGGAGGAAGCGAGGCTCCGGTCTGTGAACCGCATGCAGAGTCGCAGACCGGCGGACATTGTATGGAACGGAATTGAGGTCATGTGTAGCCACTATGGACGGTGGCCCGTGGTTCTTCAATGAAGTGGTCAAGGTCTTCCAATCTCGCTTAGAAAACGACACACCATCGAACAGCGCCACTCTTCGGTGACCGAGGAATGACGGGTGTCTGCTTCGCTCCAAAGTATCGGCGATATTGTCGGTCTCGACCGTCTCAATATCAAGGTGGTCAGCGAACGCATGAATCGAGGCTGTTTTACCTGCTCCTGTGGGTCCGTGGACTATCAATAGACCCTTGGGGTCAGTGAGCCACGTCTTGAGCGTCTCGTGCGACGCACGGCGTCCATACAGGGCTTCAACATCGACTGCCTTTGTCTGCATAGTCCTCGACTCTCATTTGGAACGGGTCAATGCTTCGTGGACGAATGGCGTTGCCAAGGTCGTGAATCACACGTTCCAATTCAGCGAGCCGTGACTCCAAGCCACGGATGCGAGCCTGTGCTTCTGCGAGTGCCAATTCAAGGGTTCTGTCTTCGGTCATACCTCATCGTCGGTCGCCCACCCTCTTAATGCCATCCCTATGGCCCCGGGTGGGGGCAGGGCCGAGAACAGGAAGCCCCCGGTCACCCTGCCCCCGTTTTGACCGGGGGAGCGTGAGTCGCTCAAGCAGTTACAGCCGCGTAGTCGGAGAGACGCGCACGAGCCGCCATCTTGACGTCCTCGCGCTCATCAGCGCCGTATTTACCGACGAGGCACAGGTCAACGACCTCCTTGACGGACAGGCCGTTCTTGACCAATACGAGCATCTGCACGAGGGTTCGTGTGGAAGTGTCGGTCTCCATCTTTCGGTCGCGCTTGAGGCGGCGCAGGTCGTTAGCGAGGCGGACAAACTCAAGTGCCACGGAACGGTTCAAGAAGCCGCTCTGCGCTTGAATAACCTCAACCTCTGCCTGTTCGCCCAAGTAGTCGAAAGTAAGGTTCAGAGTGAATCGGTCACGGGTCGCTTGGTTCATGTCGTTCACACCGGCGTAGTCGTCCGGTGGGTTCATGGTTCCAATGACCATGAAGCCCGGCTGTGCAATGACCAATTCGTTACCGTTCTCGGGAATCAGCAATTGACCGGAGTCCATTGCAGAGTTGAGAGCAATGTTCACGTTCTCACGAGCCGCGTTGACCTCATCAAGAATCAGAGGAATACCGTGCATCATAGCGAGAGGCAGAACACCGTGGACGTATGCCACGTTGCCATCCTCAAGGGTTCGCATACCAATGAAGGAGTCCTCGGTAACACCCTCGCTCATGTTCAAGCGAAGCACCGGAGTGTTCGTGTTAGCGAAGAAGTCACGAGCCATGAGGCTTTTACCACAGCCCTTCGGTCCTTCTGCCATGACGTGGCAGTTCTCAAAGTCGCCGGAGAGGCTCAATAGTGTCGAGGTAGCCAAGAGGCGGTTCTCTTCCACATCGGACTCAACGAATCCAACAACCGGAGGAACCTTCTCATTCAACCAAGACGGGAACTCGTCGCTCCCACGAATAGGAACGCCGTAGTAAGTGCCGTGTGCCGGGGCTTCGCCACCGGTCAGAGACGACGCTGTTACGGGTGTGACGTTGGTAGTCATGCCACCAATGCTCTTCCCTTCAAGGACGGACTGTCCCATTTCAGACAACCATACCTGCTTCGTTTTACCGACAGTCACTCGGACTACGCCGGCCTTCGCCATACGGTTACTGTTGAACGCGTTGGTCTTGAGAGAGTCAATGGAAGTCGTGCCCCCATCTGCCTCAATCAGACGCTTAACCGCCTCCAAGTATTCAATCTCGCCAAGACGACCACCGGCCATCTCGACTGCGCTTCTCATTGCTTCAATCGTGCTTCCACTCATTTTTTTCACCTGTTCTCTGTGTTGTCGTTTTGTGTCTCGACAAACCTCCGGAGGTGGCTCCCCCTTATTAAACTACCTCATAGTTGGCTTGAAACTATATGCAGAGTGAATGTTTTGTGAGTCACAGAAGTCCACGTATGCGTAGGTATGACGCCAAATGCTTCTCCTTCCATGTCTCATCTGCTGACCTCTGTTCTGCCCTTAGTAATCTACGCACACGCTTCCACATACGCTGTCGTTGGTTCTCCCCCCACCCATTTATGCTACATGCCTGTGAGGCGGCGAGAGTAGCGACTGTGTAGGGCATTGGAGGCACCTTAGACCTATCCGGCCAACAGTAATTCAGAATACGGTCACCGACCACGTTAGGGTCTTCGTGGAGAGACATAGCGAGACAAGCATTGACTTCTTCGGTCCACAGTGCCTTCTCGACACGATACGCTCTCCATAAGACGTCCTTCCAACGTCCTGTGCCACCCATACGAGTCAGAGCCAAGTGTCGAACCTCGTGATGGGTCAGACCGACAATCAATCTCAACACGTCATAGATTTCAGCCTCCGGACGAGAGTATGGACCGGGTAGTTCAGTTGGTTCAATCACGAGAACCACCTATCGAGGTTTGTAGTCGAGACACCACGAACTGACTTCTTCCACGAAGTCCCGACCGCTCCAAGAATTGCTGTGAACGAATTGGATTCGTCGAAGAACTTCGCTATCGTCATCTCTCTATCGACTTCGATACCGTAGTCAGTAGGGTCATCTCCCCACTCCACCGCCACTCTTCGGTTACTCGGCAATTTACCGGTGCCCGATTTTTTGGCGAAGTAAAGACATGGCTTGTCTCCAATCCCAAACTCGGTCCCAAGGTTTGTGTTCGACCACATTGCCGCTTTGTGTGCAAACGTCCCGGTCTTTTTGATGCCAAAGGGTTGACCGAACATGTCGGCAGACGTCTTCTCCGGGTCCAACATGTCGTCATTCAGAGACCGAATCAGAGACGATACCTCCTGTGTCGTATCACCGTCAAGTATCGACTCAAACAACACCTTCTGAACGTGCTTTACTATGGGGGGTGTGGAAGACCGTCGAAGTTCGACACCTCTGAACCCATGCTTCCCGTCGTAATCGACGTAGGCATATCGCTTCTTCACACCCCATTGGAAGTATCGAGCGTAGTATGCGTCGGGTTTGATTTCAAAGAACTCGTTGTGAGGGACGTTCAGTGTCTCCTTAGTGAAGTCGTGGAACGATTCATTCAGTTCCAAGCACAGCATGTTCGCCATCGACTCCACGTCCTCCTTAGTGAACGGACGGACTGCGGCTTCTGCCTCGTCGTGATTCGCAATAGCGACTTTACAGGAGTCAGTGTCTTGATACAACGTCTTGAATCGCAGTTCAATACCGTCCTCAAGAGGCATGTTGTGAACGCCTGTCTCATCAAACCACAGGCTCTTATCCGCAATGAAGTTCTTATTCCAATCATTGTGTAGTCGAGCGACCTCTGTAATATCAGAACCAATGCCCGGGTCAGCCAAACGGAACGGTCTATTCTTCGTCTTCTCCGTTCGACCACTTCCGAGAACACCATACCACGAGTTCATGTTCTCCTTCATCACTCGCTGTTGTCTATCGAGAATGATAACCTCGTCCTTGTCTTTCGTAACCCGCATTTTTCGTTTGAGTTCTTGACGAGCAACAGCGAGGTTCCGAAGAACGCCGGCCATGATACTCTCAACATCTCGTCGATACACTCTGCCGGCAGGTGTGATGGTCACCGGGTATGGATAGGATTCAGCAGGTTCGACTCGTGTGTCCGGACCGAAGTTACCTGTGATGATTGCGCTTGGATATTCCATGCTGTTATCGACCTCAAAGGCGTTCTTCCATAGGCCACTCGGAGCCTCCATAACGAACCCTCCCTGTTCGATACCGGCGCCCTCCATACTCGCCTTAGTAACCTCCACAGAGGGAAGAGCAATGCTTCGCTCCATCAGCAGGTGACCCATCATGTCCTCAATGAGCATCATGTTTGAGTGTGAGTGGTGGAGTGTGCTGTTGTGATACCCGGTCTTGGCTATGTAGAACCCAAGCAGGTCAAGTTCGTCCACTACGCGTGAAGCACAGACGTTATCCCACACGTTATACACGCACAGCATCATTGGGTCGTTGACCTTGAGTTCCTTGATTGCAGTTCTTGGCACCTTCCCATATCCAAGCGTCTCTCCCGCCATCCAAGCGAGGGAGGCGGCTCCTGTCGTAGCGGCGGCGCCTCTGACCTGCTCTGCGTATGCTACCTTAGTATCGAACGAAGGTATGCGCTTGATGAAGTGCATGTCGGGGAACCTGTGATGAACCGGTGGCTTGGCTCCGTATCGAGCAGTCATCTCTCGGTTCATTTTGTCGCATCTATTGACGACGTATGGATGGTCATAGCCGAGAATGTTCTGACCTGCAATGACGTCCGGGTTGTAGTGCTTGATTCGGTCCTTGAACCACCAAAGCAGAGCGGCTTCGTTGGTGTCGTCATCTTCGTAGTCGAGGTTCTTCACCCACACCTTATTCATCATCAAAGGAGGAATCGGTTGAGTGTGTTCGACCACCGACTCAAGAGCCTCTGCTGAACCAAGGAACCGCTTCACCATTGTCTCGCTCGTCGGACAGGTTGTCGCGACCTCGTGCATACCGGTCTTGGTGTCGTAGATTGCGATTGATACGATTCGCTCCGGCGTGTTCTCCATGTCGATAGAGTCATCGGTCTCAATATCGTAGTAGAGTAAATCGAGTTTGAAATCGGCCACCGACACTTCGGAACTCCGGATTTTGTCGCTGGATACGACGCGATTGAACTTGGAGTTATCCACTTCGATAACCGCAGTCCAACCGTAGAGCCAACGAACCAAACTTCTCCAAGGAACATCTGCCGAATAATGAGGGAAGAAGAAATCGCGGACCTCGCGGATTTGAGAAGGCACATCGACACTGACTTCCCAAAGTCGTTCGCCCTTGATTGACTTCATCTTCGTCTCGGTGACTATGCACCATGAGGGCAGGTTCGGTGCATGCTCGGCCGGGTGTTTAGCCGTCCAAAACTTGGGACGGCAGTCATTGACCGTGAGTGTTACTGTCTCGCCTTCACGCGTCTTCGCTCGTATGTGAGTAGCGAAGTGCTTCTTGTCGTGTTCTTTGTGCGTTACGTCTACGATTAGCAGAGGTTCTCTCATCGTCTAAACCACCGGGCAATGCGAGTGAGAAGTCCCACCCTCTTAACCGGTTCCGTCATCGTTCGTTCGGGTTCAATCTGAATCAGACGTGGAGAACAGTTCGGGCACTCATCTTCTGCGGCACGAATGCGAAGCAGTTGAGCGCATAGATACACAGTCAAGTCAAGAGCCTCTTCAAGAGCCATCTCGGTCCACGAATTGGCTTTGGTCCCCCACTGTCGTGTATCGTCGCCTCGCCTCAAACCATGACCATATCGGTCAAGGCCGAGAGCCATGCGTTCTTCAATGAGGTCAATGACCTCGGGGTTATCGTCTTCGTCCTTAACATCAATCATACACAGTCCATCCTGTTACAATCACTTGACTTTCCGGTGTGGAGAGGTGGTGAGCGCCCATTGGGGCAACCGGGTATGAAATCATCACCTCGGGACATAGGACACGTCGGTGACCTATGCACCTCGCAATCTCCTGTGGGACTATCAGAACTGAATCAGTCATCTCAAGCCACATCTTGAGGCTCCGGGTGTTGCCGAAATGTTCGGGTATCTCAAACATCGGGTCGTCAATCATGTCCTCCGGGTATGTCGGCATGGTTTGAATCTCCAACCGGACTTCATGGTCTTCGGTCACAGTCACCGGGAGGTCAAACACACCGTATCGAGTGGGGTATGCGGGAATCAAACTGTCTTCCGGCTTGACGAGAGTCACGTCACCATGCTTTGGTATAACCGTGTATCCACCTTCGACATACAGTTCAGTATGGTAGCAGTTAATGACGCTTGGCGCCTCGTAATTAGACACATCTTCACTCATCCGTCTTCACTCCAACAGTGGGGTCTGCGTTGGGGTCACCGAGAACCCACCTTAGTGAGGTAATCGCTCCTTCCAAACCCTTGAATTGTCTCATGTGCCATACGGCTTCCTGTCGTTGCTTTTTGCTCATCCTCTTTCCCTTGAGCAACGTAATCGCTGTGAGGTGGTTGTTTTGCTTCCGCTCTAACGTAGCCAACATGGTCTCAATTTCGTCCCATGACTTATCGTATGTGAACGCTCGGCGACTCATTCAGAGTCCTCCATATTATTCTCCAAGGTCTCGCGCAACGGCTCCACATCGGAAATGTCTGCGTAGCCATAGGACATGTCTGCGTTCACATGCTCTTGCTCATTTATTATCGCAATGCCTTGAGCGAGGAACATGGCAAGGTCACCGGGAGTCGCCGTCATGTCCGGCGGTAAATTACCGTCTGCCTTGAATTGTATCACTATGGTTGGAAATCGGACCTCGTTGCTCATGCTTCGCCCTCCTGTAATTCACGGAGGCGGTTCATGGCTTCTTGAGTTTGTCGTTGGTGTTCTATCCACACCTCGTCATTTACAATGAATTGCAGACCTTCGGACCACATCTCCCATGACTTATCCTGTAACCCAACGACGAGGCATCTGAATCCAATGTGGTCGGAACCAAGAATGAACCCTGCAATTGCTTCGGCAGAACCGCACTCGGGGCACACGTAACGCTCGTTGTCGAATCTGCTCAAAGCAGGGAATCTCATGTCGCGCTCTCGGTCGCAACCGGGGCAATATCCGTGGAGCATACCTCTCACTCAAACCACCTCTCCTGTGTGAAGAACCGTTGGTCGTTCAATCGTTCCCAAGTATTGCGACAGTGACTTAATCCGGGCTTTACATTGCTCAATCTGACTCTGTATTGTATTGAGGAAGCCATCGTCCCACAGACGTGCTTCACTACTTATGTTGACTTCGGCGAAATACTCTTGAGACGCTAACAACGCGTCCCGTGCCGTCTCCATCTCTGTTAGTTGCTTCTCGTAGAGGTAAATGGCACCTGCTACTGCTCTCGCTTCGCTCACCGGGCTATCGTATAACTGCATTTTAGTCACGCTCATTTTGTCGGATGGGGTCTCCCCTTATGAATGTTTTGTTTTAGCAAAGGTTACCTTTCTCAAAAAGGTCTTCACGGACAGTATCGGGTCTTGAGAGACCGAAGCGTAGTGTATCGCCTCCGCTATTTCAGTCAAGACACGTCCGCGTAATCTAAGGGGCATTGACTCGTCTTCTGTGAGACCGAGGAATCCGTCGAGAATCTCGACTCCGGTCAGACCTTTGTTGGCGAGTGCTTCGACTGCTTCGTCGAGTTCGCGGTGTCTACGAACATACACGTCCGGGCTATCGGCGTCGTTAGCCGCGACAGCCAAGCGAAGTAGGTTCTTCATCTTCCGAGGTTGGAGAGAGACCGCCACTTCGGTAACGAGGTCTTCATCGACGAGACCCGGAACACGAGTAGCGGCATAGAGAATGTTCACAGCCGCTCTCATCGAACCGAGAGACGCTTCGCACACTGACTTCAACGCTTCATCGGTAATGTCGAGGCTCTGTGTCTTACTCAAGACGGAGAGGTAGTTGAACAGGTCTTCATCACCAATCGGTGTGAATCGTGCATAGGCGAACGCACAACGGTCCTTAATCGGGTCAATGACTCGGTGTGGGTAGTTACAGGAGAGAATGAATCGGGTCTGCGTGTAACGCTCCATAATCCGTCGGAGCGCACCCTGCGCTTCTTGAGTGAGGTTGTCGCACTCGTCAAGGAACACGACGTTGAAGGGAATAGGAACCGTGCCTCTATGGCACTCGTATGTGCCAACGCACCCTCGCTTGGCGAAGTCCTTGACTTTGTTACGAATCACCGAAATGGACCGCTCATCAGACGCGTTTAGTTCAATGAAGTTATCACGCCACGCCTCGCCGAAAGCATCACGCATTAGTGCGAATGCAGTCGAGGTTTTACCAACGCCGGGAGGACCGACGAACATGAGGTGTGGAAATGACTCTGACCCATTGTGAAGACACTCGACCATGTATTGAAGACGGTCGGTAATATGTCGTTGACCGACCACATCGTCAAGGGTCTCGGGTCTCGTTAGTTCCGTCCATTGTGCCATGAGTCATCCTTCGCTCGCACACCCACATAAAGCAGGTGCTATGATTGATGGTGTGGCTCAAGCCCAAGGGTTACGGCGCTTCTCTGCCATGCGAGCCTCTCGGTCCGCACGTTCGGAATCGCGTCGAGCCTCAATCTCTTTACGAGCAGAGGTCTTCGCCCAACGCTCCATACCTGCGCTCACGCATACCTCAACAATGTGTGGAATAATTGGGTCTTCGGGACCGTTCACATGCACAGACCATTGGAAGCCTCTGCGGAACATGCTAACGTCTTCGACAACCTGCACTTCCGGGTTCAGAACGCCTGTCGCTTTGAGCGCGTCAAAGGCGTCTTCTTTCATCCATACAGAACATGCTCGGTTCTTGGAACCGTAAATTGCGGCGCAGTTCTGCTTACTGTCTTGAACACGAACGCCCATGTAATTCACGGCACCCGCACTACGCTCGACAAGTTCGCATCCCTGTTCAGCGAATAGCCCATTCAATTTGTCTTTCGTTACGCGCTTTGCTTCGCGCTTTCCCATCGGTTTATCGTCAGTCATTTTTCATCACTTCTTCTTCGGGGTTCCTCCCCGCAGTTATTCACCGGTGGGTGCCCCACCTATATGAAACTTGAACTTCGCAGACCACTCACCTTTATTAAACCTCCGACAACACTTGGCACACGCGGTCCCTTCCTTGGGTCTCACAGACCGATATTGAACGGTATCACATGTGGTGCATTCCAATCTCCATATTGGCTTCTGTCTTCGTAGCCATCTGCCGAACTCGGTCGCCTGTTGTTTGTATAGGAAGTAGTCATCCCACCCCTGTTCCATGTGTTGGAACGAACGCCCATGACCTGCGTCAGCACCGAGAATGTAGTGGCACAGTTCGTGGTGAATCAGTCCCTTGAGTAAATGTTCGTCGTTCCACTCAAACGCGAATGGGTGGACGTAGATAATCGGGTTACCATACTCCGGTGAAGGAGGCCACTCTATACGCGCATGCACACGCACGGAGTCCGCAGGGAGATACACCCATGAAATCGCGGTTGGGTGACTAACGAATAATTGCCACTCGCGCTCGCGTAATAACGAATAGAAGATGGAATGGACTCTATTCAGTGCTTCTCCAACAATGGGTTTGCTCAATCTATCGCCTCTATGGTCAAAGTCAACCCATTTCGCTTCACAGTGAATGTTGTTTGAGGACTCATTAACAGTATCGCTTGAATCAGCATACCAATATCCGACGGCGGGTCGGTTATGTCTCGATGCCATATACGTTCCACCGTCATTGATACACCCGAAGGCGCACTGTCTGATAAGTTCTCCCCCACCATGTTTAATGGGACGGCCTTAATCGACGTGAACGACATGTGCATTATACTCATCCGGGTCATAGTCAACAAGCCATCTCTCCGGTGACTCATCGAGATTTGGAATGTTCACTTGAACGATTTCAATATCGAGACCAATAATCCTTAGCAGGTTGCACTGTGTTGCGATTGCAGTTTGAGCATCCGTCTTGGTAGTGTGTAATGATTGAGTGAACATACCTCGTCCTTCGGGAGAAGCGGCCACCATAGAGAGTAGGTGTCCGTCATCCACATTTTGGATGCCAACGATAACTTCCATCTAATCATCCCACTTCGACATGAGCAATAGCCGCCGCGTCGCCCCACACGAATGTGCCAACGATTCCTGTTCCAAACAGTAGTCCTTGGTATGTGAACTGAATAGTAGTGGCACCCGGTATCATCAAAGACAATACGAGGTTAGAAGCGGCCTTGTCTGCTGTGGCGGCGCAGTCGTTCAAATCAAACGACGCCGCATTAGAAGCCGTGTTACAAATCGTGATAGAAAACACAGTATTCAACGGGAGGTCACTTAACAAAACGGCGCCGTCGGCTTGTTGAGGAATAATCCGACTCATGCTATCCTCGTGGTGCTAACCGGTTTATCACTGTGCTGTATCGGTCTCGATAACCACCAACCTCTCGCTAATTCTACCCCGTAGGGGTAGAATTAGCCAGCATCAGTCAATCTCAATTGTAAATCGCAATCGACCGTTTTCGGTTACAATCTTCAAAATCGAGATTCAAACAATTCCCCGGACTTCTCAATCGGGTTCGATAGGGCCGATAACATGAGTTCTACGCATTAGTTGAATTGTAATTCCCCCCATAGGGGGGAATTAGTGAGTAATGATTCAGAGACGGTCGTTCACCATTCACACACACCACAGAGCGAACTTATCAGAAAAAAGCCCTATTTTGGCCTCTGTCCTGTGTGTCTCCCATACCCCTCGTCCGTTCCGTTAATTATTCCTAATCAGTAGATACTATACTATACAAACCTATATGAGACATAAGTGAAAATTACACTTAGCGTCCGAGAGGGGTATTCGACGGCATGCGGTTTAGATATGGTGCTGAACCTCAATAGGGGGGGTCGTCCGGGGTCCACTTTTGGACCCCCGTTTGAACCCGCTCTAATCGGTCACCTCCCGCCACCTCTGAACGTCCTTTGAAGGTCGGTTCCACGGCTCAAGTTTAGCAACCTCGGAAGGGGTCAAAATCCGCACGGCTTCGGGTGGAATGTCGGCGGTGACTTTCACCTCTCGACCGTTCGACCACTCATGCGGCTCCGGACCTTCTCGGCTGTGTGCTTCAATACGACAGCGGTTCACTTCACCCCACATGAATCCGTAGTCGTCGGTTGTGAATGCGTCGTCGGGAATGCTTGAGGTATCGACCGCAATAACAACGCTCCCGAAGTGGGGGTTGAATGTGCGAGTCGTGAAGAATGAGCCATTCCAACAATTCCACGCCATATTCCAAACCCCGTCGCTATCATACCCCCAACCTTTGCGCTTAATGGCCTCTATAACGTCGTCTAAGGCCATTCCTCGGCTTTTGGGTGACTTAACCCCCTCCCGGGCAATTATCGACGCTGTGGCGGCGTCTGTGGCGTGAAAAATCAGCACCATTCAAACCGCCCCCGTTCTATCATCAAGTTCCGGGTTCTCAATCGAATTATCGACAACCTCGACTTCATCGAACATGAAGCGCACAAGGTCGAAGGTCTCGGTGACTTGTGCGGCCTTCTCAAGAATCACATGCTCCGGAACTACTCGCTCCCGGCGAGCATTGCGTTCAAGGGACACCTCTTGAGACACTGTAACGAATAGGAGACGGGTCTTCAT
>CEON01000747.1_pt1 | contig 60635 bp, 53 predicted proteins | sample 530291 | NCBI WGS metagenome assembly CEON01 (sample SAMEA2619888, study PRJEB7988) | marine metagenome | biome: marine biome (ENVO:00000447); feature: surface water layer (ENVO:00002042); material: "saline water (ENVO:00002010), including plankton (ENVO:xxxxxxxx)" | depth 5 m
GCCTACGCTTCTGGTGCATTAGTAAAGTGTCGTAAAGTCGGTGCAAAAAATTGGGGTAACAAGTCTAAAAAAGAAGATGTGAATGAAAATAGAATTTGGGACTTAGATGAAAAGTGTTGGAAAGGATACGAGAAAAAAGGTATGAAGAAAATGTTCGGTAAGATGTATCCTAATTGTGTTAAAAAAGAGGGAGTACAAACTAACACTTGGCTAGGTGAGAATGAAATATATTGGGAATCAAATACAGGTGATTATGGTGGATATACTTTTGAATTTTTCAACGAAGATTTACTTGAAGCTGAATATCAAGGTCGTAAAGTAAAACTTGGTAAGATTATGCAGGGTGATGCTAAAAAGTTTAAAGTATATGTAAAAAATCCAAAGGGTAATGTAGTTAAAGTTAACTTTGGACAAGGTGGTAAAGCTAAAGGTGGAACCATGAGAATTAGAAAATCAAATCCAAAAGCCAGAGCTAACTTTAGAGCAAGACATAATTGTGACAATCCAGGGCCAAGACATAAAGCACGTTACTGGTCATGTCGCAAGTGGTAAATCATTTAAGGGAAAATAACTTAGGATATTGGGAACATTGGTGGAGAGCTATGAAGATTAGTGGTGCACTATTTATACATGCTTTTTTACCTGATGTTTTAGCAGATTACGCGTCTAAGGAATTAAGAGATGATTAAATTAAAAGACTTATTGATGGAAGGCACCTATGCACCCTCAGACCAAGCTGGGGCGACTTGGATAGATAATAAGTGGTATCCTGCTCATACAAAAGCTGTATTGAATTGGGTTAGGTCTACAGAATATATCCCACTTACACCAAAGGCTGTAGAAAGAGCTCTTGGTAAAAAAATACCTATAAGGTCATTTCACATAACAGGACCAGATGGTATAGAAAAAATGAAAAATGTTATTGGAAAAAAGAAATCAATTTCAACATTCACACGAACTCACGAAGATGAATCATTAGCTAAAGGTCGTGGTGTTCAAACAGGTATGGGTGGTATTATTTGTTTTGTAGAGGGAAACTTGTTAGGTGGAAAGTATCTTGATTTCGATACTGTACTTGATAAACAAGGTCGTAGATGGGTAAAGGCTTTTCACGTATTTGATAAAGACCCGATGATATGGCGTAATGAGTTGAAAAGGGCAAAACTTGATTACGATAGTATTGATGATAAAATGAGGAAGATAGATAGAAAATATCACGATTTATGGATAGATAAAGGTGAGATAGATTATAATGAGTATAAAGAATTAGCTAAAAAAGAACAAGGGCCCGTCATCAATAAATACGTAAAAGATTATATTGACCTAGCTAACAAAACTTTAATCAAACATAAAAAACTATTCAAGAAGAGTTTGATTAATAGTGATAAAAATAAAAGTACTGCTTGGTGGAATGAACTTCTTGTATATAATACAAAGATTATTGATATATTTGTAATCAATAGAGTATTGGATAAAAAAAGTAGACATTATAAATGGACAACTCAAGAAGAGTTAGAAAAATTATTATCACAGGCAAGTGGTAACAAACCAATAACCATTGGTTCACCTGCTCAGTTTAGAAAATGGTTCAAAGAACGAAAAGGTCAAATAGACAAAAGAGGCTAAAAGATGATGATTAAACTAAAAGATTTAATAATCGAATCGATAGATAGTGATGAGGTAGCTGGAGTTGTTTACATTGTAAACAAAGAATCTTTCTTATGTCTAAAACGTTCAGATAAAAAACAAGAATGGTCTATACCAAAAGGACATATTCATGTTGATGAAGAACCTATTGATGGTGCGATAAGAGAATTATCAGAGGAGACTCAACTAATATTACCAAATAAATTAGAATTATTTAAATCATATAAAAATTTTCATTTGTTCGTATGTCATGGTGAAAAAGAATTATGTCCAAGACTTAATCATGAACACGTTGATTGGAAGTATCAGTCTATTAATCATTATCCAGATAACTTTGATAGTAAACATGGTAAATACATAAAGGAGTTGATAAGTGGTATCTGAGGGTGTAAACGATCCAGGTATTTTTAAAGCAATATTTCTTGCTGGTGGGCCAGGTAGTGGTAAGTCTTATGTTGCCTCTAACTTATTTGGTATACCAGAAAAAATAAATGTATCACCATATGGATTAAAAATAGTAAATCAAGATGCTGAATTTGAATTATTATTAAAAAAATATTTTGGAACTATAGAATTAGATAAATTTCCACCAGACGTATTCAAAGACATAACAGGTAAAGATGGTAGTGGACTTAGAAAATTTGCCAAAGAGTTAAGTAAAGAAAGATTAAGACAATATGTAAAAGGTAGATTGGGTGTAATCATTGATGGTACAGGACATAGATATAGTAGTATAAAAGAGAAAAAAGATAAATTAGAAAAGTTGGGTTATGATACCTATATGGTTTTTGTATGGACAGATTTAGAAACTGCTCTAAAAAGAAATGAACAAAGAGCAAGAACGTTACCGACAAATATTGTTAAAACTTCATGGAGAGATACCATGAAAAATATAAAGGCATATAAATCTCTTTTTGGTTCTAACTTTCTACCTGTAGATAATAGTAAGACTCTTAATTACATGGAGGCTATGAGAAAGTTTAGTACTCTTGTTAGAAAAGGTATTAGTATGTTTATGAAAAAACCAATCAAGAATAAAATAGCAAAAGATTGGGTCAAGAAACAAAGGATACTACAAACAAAAGGTATTAAAGAAGATGTTTCACGACACAAAAAAGTTCATTTATTATTTGAACGAGCTGACTTCCAATACATAGCATCTGAGTTAGTAAAGTATTATGGTCTAAAGTCTAAAGTAAAATTCGGTAGTTCTAATGATGGTGATTATGATTTTGACAATGACGTTATAATACTAAGAAGAAATTATCCAAGTGTTCAAGAATTTGTAGTTTCAGTATTACATGAGATTCACCATGCAGTTCAGAGAAAAAAGTTTGGTCTAAAGAAGTTCTTAAAGAAATACAATCAGGCTGGTAATATGGCTGACCTACGTGGTAAAGACAGATACCTACATAATAAGTGGGAAAGAAAAGCAGAGAATTGGGCACAACAAGAATATCGTAGATATTGGAAAGATAAATTCTAATTGTAACATTGTAACACACTACCACAAAATGTTACATTCACGTGTATCACATCTATACACAAATTAAAAAACACACAACAACAATAATATTAACAAACAACTTTATTTTATTGGCGCATATAGACTTACGGCAATATTGATTTTTTTGGTACACTTTTTGTACTATATAGGTATAGGATTTAGTTATTAGAACGAAATTCACAACAAATAAAGTACAAGGAGAACTGAAATGTTCATAAACCTAATTAGAAAAATGAAGAGTAACAAAGGTAATTCACTTGCTGAATTTGCTGTTACTACTGCAATGATGGCTACATTAGCTACAACAGCAGCTCCAAAATTTGGTGCAGTTGGTGCTGGGGCTAAAGAAAAGAAAACAATGGCAAACATTGATAAAATCTTAACTGTGGCTAACAACTATTATAATCAAACCCTATCTGAAGAAGGAAAAGGTCGTTTTCCAGGCCAAGAAAAGTATGATGTCGCCGTTGGTGGTATTGACTTAGCAGAGGGAGCTTCCACAGACGAAACACTTGAAGCATATGTTGAAACAATACTTGACCAAAAAGTATCTTACACAGATGACCTAAGTGAATTCGTATATGTGTTCTCACCAGCAGTTGATGATGATGACGCATTACAAAACGATTGGATGAGTCTTGAAACATCAGTTGATTTTGATGGTGGACAAGAAATTGGAGCACTTGACTTCAAATCAGACTTTGGTAACAATGGTTTAACCTCACCATTTCAGGATGGTTCTTATGCATACCTAATCATACCAGGTAGTGGTAGTGGTACATCAGCACAAGCACCAGTTCTTGTTGTGATTGATACTGAAAATCCATCTAAACTTCATAAAACTTTAGTACCCTAAAACAAACGGACATATAGTCCAGAAAGGAAACGAAAATGAACATATTAAAGAATACATCAAAAGGTTTCACATTGATTGAACTTGTTATGGTTACAATCATTCTTGGAATCTTAGCAGCTGTTGCAATACCGAGATATCAAGATACGGTAGACAATGCGGAGGCATCGGCAGAGAAGGCATTCGCTGATATGATTTGGGCAGGATTAGAAGAACACGCAGCCGAGACATTGATGTCTACAGGACTTGAGGCATGGCCTTATAATCCTCTCGAAGTGATTAATAGAAGTCGTAACGTTCAGATAAACATGATATTAGGTATACCTGATGTTGATGGAGAGTGGCAGTATAACATAGAATCAGATGGAGAAGGTAGATTATATCATCAAAGACGTAACGATGAGATATGGTATTATACCTACGATTCACTTGCATTCGAATTAGCTGAAATACCTTTAATTTACGAAGGTCAATAATTTATAGGGGGTTGATATCCCAATCCCCTATTTATTACAAAGGAGACTTAAATGACTTTGTGGGCTAAACAGAACCAATACAAAACAAAAAACGAAGAACTAATTGAATTGTGTTTAATTGGTGCTATATGTTTTGTATTGGGATTTATATTTTTCTATGACAACGACTCTAATGTCGAACCTACTATTGACTCAGAACCATCTATGGAAATTTTCAATCAATATCCATTACAGGCATGGCAAACTAAGGATATCAATAATGGAGATTGTATAAAGATTAGATATAGAGTTCAGAAAGAAAATACTCGTTTATATATGATAAATACCAAAGGTAAAATCGTACATAAACAACCAATATCAATTGACCCATATAAAGATGGTAGAGATAGAATAGAAACATACGTATGGAAGTTATATCGAACAGAGTGGAGTTCTCAAATACCACCTGGTGAATACCAAATCATAGTAGGTACAGATTATGACAATAGTCCTACAAGACATCTAAATGTAGAAATTGACGTATTATGAAATACTTAGCACTTACATTGTTAATAAGTGTTATGTTGGGACAAGATGATGATATTGATTTGGATACTGTCAATCTTGATTTAGATGCACTTTGGGAAAATACGGTATGGGAAGAAATAGAAGATGTAGTTGATGTTTACTATGAAGTAGAACAAGTAACACCCGTAGCAGGTGTTCGAGGTGCTGAAGCTGAAGACGAGGCTTTAGCACTTTTATATTATAGACGTAGTATGAAAGGTTTATCAAAATTAGATATACAGAAGGCATTAGGTAAGTTAATTATAAAAAGACAAGAAATGCCTGATGACCACAAGGATGCTAAAAAAATAGATGGTTACATATATCAATTAAGAATAAAGTTAAAAAAAGTTTAAACTTTTTGTTGCTCTGAGTATATATATTAATAAGGTTATCATGATAAAAGTTATTTTATTTTAAATTCTACAATTTAATTTCTGAAATAATTACGCCTAATTGCTATTCTGATGGTATATAATGCAGCAATAGCAGCAAAGCAAAAAACAAAAAAAGTTTTAATATGAAAGCAAGAAGTGCTAAAAATAAAGGCAAACGCCTACAAAATAAAGTCAGAGACTTAATCCTCGAAAAATTTCAACAATTAGAACCAGACGATGTACGTTCAATCACGATGGGTGATTCGGGTGAAGATATTTTATTATCACCAGCGGCACGTAGGTTATTCCCTTTCTCAGTTGAATGTAAAAATCAAGAAAAATTAAACATATGGTCTGCATTAGAACAGGCCGAAGATAATTCAAACAATCATATTCCTTTGGTTGTTTTCAAACGTAATCGTTCTAAGACATATGCAGTTTTAGAATTCGATTCATTATTAAAACTATTGAATGAAGATATGGAATAAAACAGGCAGTGACCTGTATGTCACTACAGAGGTAGGACAATTTATGTTTGGTGGTGTTGCTTTATGGGTAGACAGATTCATAAAGTACGTAGTACCAAAATTAGAGAGACGACCTACCTTGATGATTGAGATAGGTGAGAGTCATATAGGTAACATTTATTATGCACAGGCAGTAGAACCTTTACTCAGACTTAATCTACCAATAGTTTGGATGTATCCTAACAAAAGGGATAAGTTTAAAAAAATGGTAGACGAGGCTGATAATGTTCATTTATTGACAACACCATATGGTTTGGAAGACCATGATAGGGTAAAGGATTTATATAAGGATGCTAAGTCGATAGTGGTACATAGTGTCCAATCAGAAACCAACGATAATTCTATGTCGAAACCAATGTATCAGTATAGAGAAAGATTGATTGGTGAAGAATTTGTAAAGGTTAATATAACAGAGAACTATAAGAAGAATGAACAATTACAAGATTATTTTTTAGAAAATGTTCCTAATAAGATTTGGGTTGGTATAGAAAAAAAGATGGGATTGAATATACCGAACATTTATGAATTTCACAATACACATGATAATAATGGTTCTAACATTGTTGGATATGCTTCACGTATTGAGGCAAGAAAAAATATACATTACTTAGATAAAATACAAAGTGTTGCTTTTACTTCATGGACAGAGTTTCAAAATCTAAAAAGAAAGGCATTTGTTGATAGATTAGAAAAGGATGGAGAAGCGGAACATATATTACAAAAGACACAAGTCTTGGGTTTCTCTTCAGGACAAGTAGAAGATTTTTACAAATCAGATGATTGGGGTATTTCACATTGTTGTTTTGACGATGAACCATTTGGGTATACTATTATGCAATCAATTGATTATGGTAAGATACCAATACTACATACAGATTGGAATTCGGATTTAGATTATCCATACAGAGCTTCCAATAAAGAAGAATTCGATAAATGTGTAAAAAAAATAAAATTATTGGGTGTTGGGAAAAGAAATCACTATTTATCTATACTGAAAGACTATTGTGTCGAAAAGTATGGAGACATCGATAGTTGGTCAAATAAGTTAGCGTCGTTTTACAATGAATTTTGAAGTTATAGAAATATTAGATTCGGTCTTAAATTCTAAAGGTCGAAAGTTAAAAAAACCAAATGAGTATATGTATTGGTCACCTTTTGTATCTCATCATAAACCAAAATTACAAGTTAATATAGAAACTGGTAAATGGCATTGTTGGGTATCTAATCAAGGTGGACATAATCTTTTCCAATTACTTAAGCGGATAGGTGCTTCACGTACACATTATCAGAAACTATCAGAGATAGTTGGTGATACACGTTATGTAAAGAAAGAGGAAAAGGAATATACCTTAAAGTTACCAGATGAATTTATACCATTGTGGGATGGAGAGACTACCATAAGACAACAACATGCGTTAATGTTCTTACATAACAGAGGGTTAACATATAAGGATATACTCAAGTATGGTATAGGGTATTGTTCAGAGGGTCTTTATGGGAATAGGGTGATTGTACCAAGCTATGATAGTGATGGTCAATTAAATTATTTTGTAGGTAGGGACTTTTATAATAGTAAGATGAAATACAAAAATCCACCCATACCTAAAGATGTAATCGGTTTTGACCTATATATAAATTGGGATGAACCGATAGTTCTTTGTGAGGGTGTGTTTGATGCCATTGCTATTAAGAGAAATGCAATTCCTATGTTTGGTAAAACTATTCCCAAAAAATTGTTTAAAAAAATAATTGAAAAAAATGTTAAAAAAGTTTTTTTAATGTTGGACGAGGACGCGAAAAGTGACTCAATAAAAATCACAGAAAATCTCATTAATTTTGGTATTGATGTTATTTATATAGCAATGGAAGACGGAGACCCATCGGACTTAGGTTACGAAAGGTCATTAGAACTAATAAAGAGTTCACGTGAAATAACGTTTAAGGAATTAATAGGACATAAATTAAATGGCAAAACAAAAAGATATATGGAAATTTAATGATGATGAATGGAAAGTACATATCGAAAGTTCTGAGGTTTGTGATTTGTTAAGTGATAAGTTTAATATTAAACCATCAACAAAATACTACGCTGAAGGTACTTTTGAAAAGGAAACTTCATGGGATTTTATTGTTGATGACAAGGATATTAAAAAGGTAAAAGATTTTCTAAAAAACTATTAGGTTTTTAATGACAAAAACAATCAAGGTTCCATTTAAGAAGTTAAAATGGATTCATCATATTTCTGATATACAGGTCAGAAACTTAAAAAGACACAAAGAGTACGAAGAAGTTTTTGAACGAACGTATGAGGAAATAAAAAAGAATAAAGATAATGCGGTTGCATATATTGCTGGGGATATTGCACACTCTAAAACAGAAATGTCACCAGAGTTAGTTGACCAATTATCAAGGTTATTCAAAAACTTATCTGATATTGTACCAACAATAATAATTGCAGGTAATCATGATTGTAATCTAAACAATCGTTCACGACTTGATGTTCTTACACCAATCGTAAATAATCTAAACCATCCCAATTTACATTACTTTAAAGATAGTGGTATCTACAAATGTGCAGATACATCATTTGTTGTATGGGATTGTTGGGATAAAGAAGATAACTTCATTACGTCAGACCAAGTAGATGGTGATACTAAAATAGTATTGTTTCATGGAACTGTAGATAGATGTGAAACAGACTTAGGATTTAGATTACCAAGTGATGTAAAGATTACTAAGTTTGATGGATATGATATGGGATTACTTGGCGATATACATAAACGTCAACATCTTAATAAAGAAGAAACTATATCTTATTGTGGTTCATTGGTTCAACAAAATCATGGTGAGGGTTTATCACATGGTTACTTATTATGGGATGTACCAAAACGTAAATCAGAGTATATAGAAATACCGAATGATTATGGTTATTATACATTAGATATTGAAAAGGGACAAGTACCCGATGTAGATGATATGCCTAAGAAGGCAAGACTTAGAGTTCGTGTGGCTAACACGACAGGTACTCAGTTGAAAAAAGCATTGTCCGTTATTAGAAAAAAATACAACATAAAAGAAGTGGTTGTAACTCGAACTGATAGGATAACTGATAAAGTCAGAACTGATAAGATTGATATAGGAGACATTACTGATACGAGTTATCAATATAGTTTGATAGAAGATTACTTAAAACGTAATCATTTACCATCGGATGAAACACTTGTAAAAATAAAAAAACTAAATGAAGAAATAAATGGAATCATACAAGGTGAAGATGTAACTCGTAATATAAATTGGACACTAAAAAAGTTTGAGTGGTCAAATATGTTTAGTTATGGTGAGGATAATGTAATAGACTTTACAAAACTAAATGGTATAGTTGGGATGTTTGCTCCAAACGCAAGTGGTAAGTCTTCTTTACTTGATGCACTTTCTTTTTGTTTATTTGATGATACGTCAAGAACTGGTTTGGCTAAAAATGTCATGAATAATAAAAGAGATAAGTTTTATTGTAAACTTAACTTTGAAATTGATGGACTTGATTATTATATAGAACGTATTGCAAAGAAAATAAGTTTTGGTAAACACGTTAAGGTTGATGTGAACTTTTGGATGGTGGATGAAACAGGTGAAGAGATATCGTTAAATGGAGACCAAAGAAGAACAACAGACATTAATATTAAAAAGGTCATTGGTACTTATGATGATTTTGTTTTGACCTCATTGTCTCTACAAAATAATTCTACTGTTTTTATAGACAAGACACAAAAAGAAAGAAAAGACTTACTAGCTCAGTTTATGGGTATTAGTATCTTTGATAAATTATGGACTACTGCTAATTCAGAAATATCAGAGGTATCAGCTGTACTCAGAGACTTTGCAAAAACAGATTATGATAAAGAACTAACTGATGTACAGAATGAATATGAAAGTTATACATCTACATTTGATAAATTAAATGAGGAAAAGAATTTATTAACTACCGAGATAGAAGAACTTTCTGTATTAATAAATAAGTTTCACAAGAAACTAAAAGATGTAGATACGACTGCTGTAAATTTAGACTCTTTGAAAAAGGAAAAGGAAGAGGTAAAATCTACAATAGATTCAATTGATATAGAACTTGGTAATAAAGAAACTAATAGACAAGAATATAAAATAAAGATTGAAGAACTATCTAAAAAAGTAAATAAGTTTTCCGATGATTCTGTAAACGAAAAGTATGAAGAGTTGACTGAGTATGAATCCAAACGTGATAAGTTAAAGTTTGAAATAGATAAACTAAAGATAGAAGTACAGAACAAACTTGAAAAGATTGACAAGTTAGCAAACGTTACTTATGATGAAGAATGTAATCATTGTATGAGTAATCCATTGACTATGGATGCAAGAAAGACTAAAGAACAATTGGGTATTGATAAACAGAGAGCATCAGAACTTGTACAAAAAGATAATAAGTTTATAGAGATAATTGATGGTTTAAAAGATTACAAAGATAAAAAAATAAATTATGATTTATGTATTGAATCTTTAAAGAAAATAGAAATACAAAATAACAAAATAGATACTGATATAGAAGTTCTAAAACAAAAGAAAGAAACTTTGTTATTAAGACATTCTGGTGTAGAAGAAAAAATTTCTCTATACTATAAACAAAAAAGAGAGATTGAATATAACAAAGAAATAGAAAAAGAAATAGATGATGCACAAAATGAATTGTCAAATGAGAATTATCAATTAGACGTTTTAGAAAAAAAGATAAAGACTTGTATTGGTCAAATGAAAGTGTTGGAAACTAAAAAAGAAAATATACTTTCACAGATAGAAAAGGTAAAAGAGTTAGAAGACAAACATGAAGCTTACAATTTTTATCTTGATGCAGTAAAACGTGATGGTGTTCCATATGAATTGATACAAAAGGCTATACCGACTATTGAGGGTGAGATTAATGATATACTTTCACAGATAGTTGATTTCTCTATGGTCTTAGATGTTACAGATGGTAAGAATATTAATTGTCATATTGCATATGATGATGATAGAGTTTGGCCTTTAGAGTTGAGTAGTGGTATGGAGAGGTTCATATCATCTTTGGCTATGAGAGTTGCTTTGATAAACGTATCTAACCTACCAAGAGGTAACTTCCTTGCTATTGATGAGGGTTGGGGAACAATGGATTCTGATAATCTAAACTCAGTATATAGTTTATTTCAATATCTAAAATCACAATTTCAATTTACTTTTATTGTATCTCACATAGAACAAATGAGAGATGCTGTAGATTCTCTACTTGAAATAAAAAAAGAAAGTGGATTTAGTTCTGTTAACTTGACTTAAGCACGTTTGACGGCTTAGTATAACCCTCTTTACTTCTTTTCAGATGTAAAATGTGTTCTGATAAAACAGAAGACATTGTCTTATATTCATCTTTACAATATAGTCTAAACCAAGACATTAAATCTTTATCTATTGTAAATGATACTTTTTCTTTTCTCATGATTCCTCTTCATATTTTTGTGGGTATAATTCACTACTACGTCCAAGTTCATGCCACACATACTGACCTGTGTGAATTTCGTCCATGTGAATATCAAATAGATAATAATTTTCCCCAACAGATTCTTTTTTAAAATGGATAGTCGAATCTTTCCAAGTTCTAATTGAGATGTCTGAATTATCTATCACATATTGCTCGACAAGAAACTTGTAGTAATTGTTTTCAAATACATAGTTGTAATCAGACATCATTTTAACTTTATCATTTCTATTTATAACATCGGTAATACATCCAATAAACATATTTTTCCAATCAAAGTTTTTTAGTTTAGAAACTAAGGACTCGATTTTCATATCATCTAAAATCTTTTCAATACCGTCAGTATTTTTATCCCAACTGTCTATGCCTTCGCATTCAAATCCAGTAGATGGTTTTAGTCCATTTGACCAGATGTTTGGGTCATTTAGTTTAAAAGCTGGCTTTCTTAAATGAATCCCAATAAGGGGTCGTTCAAGACTATTCAAAATCTTATCACCTATATTTTTTATAAAATCAGATGGTTCCCAAATAGGAATACAATTCTTCATCCCAATACCACCAATACCATGTATTTTTGATGTAAGTTCAATTAACTCATCACTTAAATCATCATAATCCCAAAATGAATCATGTTCAAAAGATTTTATTAATACATCATCATCAACGTCTTCTTCGTAAACAAATCTATATGGAATTTTATAATAATCACCAATCATATAAGTTGAAATAAACTCTTGGTCAGTCCTCATTCCATGATGTGATTCTAATTGAGATTTATGAATAACAGGTATTTTGTTTTCAATAATAGAGTCTGCTAACAAATATGACAGACATGCTCGTTTGTGACTTATTCCCTCTATTGCTTGTTTTTTTATTTCATACTTTAGATATTTGATACCGATAATCTCCATATATTATCCATACCATAAATATCAAATATTTTAATTTTTAATATTTATCTCTATATGGCATACCCAAGACGTAAAAACAAATTTCAAGGATTAGGTAAAGTTGACGTAATATTTCAAGACGATTCGCCAACAAGTACTATATTCCAAGTCCACGAGTTTCCTGATGTAGTCCCACAAGGTAAGTCATCATTCTTGGTAGACGGCTCAAACTTATTAAAACCAAATGTAGAATTAAAAATAGAAATCCTCGACAATGAGGGTGAAACAATATACACAGAGCCTGTACCAAATTATCTTGAGGGTACTGCACGTAGAGTTTCAATGGAAGTCTACTCTGAAACTGCACCTGGTGCTGCCACAATTCATATATTGGGTGAACTTGACCCTGCAGAATATTTAAATCAAACTGGTCAAGTTATACCTGAAGAGTTTCAAGGTGCATATAATGTAAGGTGGACGAGACAATTTTATGTCAACACTGCAATACCAAATACATTCCCTATACTTTTTTACAGACAACCACAGGTACGTGTATTTGAAATACTAAAGGGTCATCAGATAACACCACCTGAACCTATTAGGACAATTGAATCAGGTAGTTTATCACTTTTACCAACACCTGCTGGTCAACAAGAAATACCACCATCACCCGACATCGATCCAGAGGGTGGTGCAGGAAAGTTACCAACAGAAAAAGAATCTGATAAACTTGGAAAGTTTTTTGACAAACTTGAAAATTCTTTTGAAACAAAAGCTTTCTCTACAAGTAAACCATCATTTAGAAGAAGAGGTAGAATACAAAGACGTTCTTCACCTGAAGTAAAAAAGGCAGGTGGATTTACAAAAGTCGATGATACAACTGGATTACCTAAAGATGATTCATTACAATTTGAAACCAAAAAAGTAGGTGGTGTAGTTGAAATAAATCCACCAACTGGAACACACAACCTTTCAAGACTTATACCCGTTGATAAATTACCTGATAGTTTTCCGTCCGAACTAATAAAAGAAGTTGAAGAGGGTGGAAAAACAATTAGAGTTCTTGATGATGATAAAGTAGAAGTACCATCTACATTTACAAGTAATGTCGTTGATGTTGTAAACGACCATCAGTTTTTTTTAGAAGATGACTTTACTATTAAAGATAAATCAACTGGTATTGAGTATATTGCACCACTTGATTTAACAGCACCTGCTTCTGGTGGTGAAGCTTCCATCGTTAGTGGTTCAGTCGTAGAGACTCAGGCCACCATGAGTTATGTGGAACCGATAAATAGAATTATTAGTGCAACACACTTTAGGTCTTTTGCTGATTTAAGACTAAGTTCGATGAGAACCTTTAGTGGTGATATTTTTAAGATAAAAGTTTTAGCAAGAAGTCAAGGTAGTTATGGTGACTTTGAATCAATATATGAGGCACCGATGGAGGCACCTGAGGTATTGGTTGATACTTCACTTGAGGGTAGATTCGAAAATATTGGTTTCTTTCATTCACAATCAATAGTTGATAGATTTTGGACAAGTGGTTCTGCACAAACTCACGTAAGTAGGTCAAATAATTTTATAACTGATGCAATAAAAATTAGTGGTTCAAATGCAGGAGTAAGAGAGTCTAATAAATTTATAACACAAAATAATTACACGATAGATAATGAAAATGTCGGATACACTCTTAGAACAAAAGTATTTGGTACGAAGGCACCAAAGGTACAGAGAAGTGGTAATTCAAAGGTAGAGGGACAACTTAGATTCAAACTTAGTGGTAGTGCATTTGGTGGTTCTACTGTAGATAATCAAGATGTTGATTACAGATGGTTGGGTGACTTGGACTTTGAAGATTATCCGTCTTCATTACAACAAGATTTTGGGGTAGTAGAAACTGAGTTCGTACCTGATACTACGGGTTCTTTTAAATTAGAAATAGAAGCATTAAGTGGTGAATGGCATCTTGGTGATGTATCAATAACACCTAACCAAGAAACTAACTTTAGTCCTGATTTTAGTAGACTAATAGTACCAATGCCTAAACAACAAATAAGACCTGATTTTCATGATTTTATTATTGAGTTTTATGATATAAATAATAATGTTGCTGAGATGTTTGCATTTACAGAAAGTGTAAAGTTCGAGGGTGAAAACATTGTTATAGATAGTGGTGATAACTTATTAAGTGGTTCTATGTTTATCGGTAACTCTACGGGTAGTGGTATCGAGATGGCTGGTGTTAGTTCTGGATTTATAAGGTCTATAGGATATCAAGGATTTGCTAGTGCATCTGCAGGTGAGGGAACAGCTGGATTTATGTTGTATAGTGGTTCTGTTAAAGTAGGGCCTGCAGATTCAGATGGACAAGGGACGGAGAGTGGAGATAACTACGATGGTGTAGGTTTAGAATTACACGATGGTGCAAGTGGTTCTCTGAGGTTTAGAACGGACTTAGGAGTTTTTGAAGTACAGACACCATCATTCTTCTTAGGTTCTAACAATCAATTTGTTAGTGGAGCTGAGGGTAATGTTGAGATAAGTTCAAGTAATTTTCATTTAACACCTGAGGGTAATGTTACCATGAGTGGTACAATTACTGCTACCGCTGGTAATATTGGTAATTGGCAAATTATAGATGGTAAGTTAAGTGGTTCTAATGCAACATTAGATGCGGATGGAGCAGCTTTATATAAAACAGACCAAGGTCCTGGCTCAGACCAATCTACTGAAGCTTACTTATTTCCTGTTAGGTCTAATGAATATTATATAGATTTTACTCCTGAGGGTGCATCACCTACATCCTCTGGATATTTTGTAAAGTTCGGCCCAAGATTTGCTGTAGATAAAGATGGTGTGTTATTTGCAAGTGGTGCTGTATTTGAGGGAAGTATAACTGCAAGTGCAGGTTTGATTGGTGGATTTCAAACCGATAGTAGTTCTTTTAGTAGTCAACAAATTTTTATAAGTGGTAGTCCGTTACAAGGTGGAGTAGATGACCCTAAGTATATGTTTATATCTACATCTAACTTTAATGTCAAACAAGATGGTAGTGTAACTGGTTCTTCTATATTACTTGGTGACCAAGCAGGTGGTAACTTTTTACAATTTGATGGAAGTACGTTAACTGTACAAGGTAACATTACAGCTGATAACATTAGTACACCATCAGCTGCACCAACACCAAGTGCTTCAATATCGGCAGAAGGATTTGCTAGTTTTGTTTCTGCATCTATTGCTGGTTTTGAGGTATCAACTGATGAAATTAAATCATCTAATAATAATTTAAGATTAAAGTCAACAGGACAGATATCAGCATCATCAACTTTACTTAGTGGTAATCTCGATGTAACTGGTACAGGAACTATTGCTTCGTTTACATTAAACTCAGACGAGATAAAATCTACTAATGATAATTTAAGATTAAAGTCAGGTGGTCAAATAACTGCATCAGCTGCATTAATTAGTGGTTCTGATGTTGAGATAAATACAAATACCTTTGTACTCGACTCTGATAACTTTGATGTTACTGCAGAGGGTAGAGTCACAATGTCAGCTGCACAGATTAGTGGCTCTGATGTAGACATTAACGTTTCTAAGTTTGTACTTGATTCGGATAATTTTGACGTAACTGCTGATGGTAGAGTCACAATGTCAGCTGCTAAAATTAGTGGTTCTGATGTAGAAATTACTGTTGACCAATTTGCAATAGATTCTACTTTCTTTGACTTAACACTCGATGGTAGAGTTACGGCATCGGCTATGAAACTAAGTGGTTCAGACGTTGATATAAATGTTTCTAAGTTTGTATTGGACTCTGATAACTTCGATGTTAGTCAAGAAGGAAATATAACTGGTTCACAAGTTTTATTTACTGGTGGTGAAATTGGTGGATTCCAATTAAATAGTAATTCTATATCAAGTTCTAATGGAAACTTGAGACTTAAATCAAACGGACAAATTACTGGTTCTGAAGTATTATTAGATGGTGGTGAAATTGGTGGATTTTCTTTGGATGCAACTTCAATATCAAGTTCTAATAATAATTTAATATTGAGAAATAGTGGACAGATTACAGGTTCAAATGTTTTATTTGATGGTGGTGTAATTGGTGGATTCGGAATAAACGATTCTGCATTATTTGACACGAGTGGTCAATTCTTCTTGAGTGGTTCTGCAAGTGGAGACCAAATGTTTATATCATCTTCTAACTTTAATGTTAAGGGAAGTGGTAAATTAACTGCATCAGCTGCACTAATTAGTGGTAGTGATGTAGATATTAATGTTTCTACCTTTGTTCTTGATTCGGACAACTTTGATGTGACTGCTGATGGTAGAGTTACCATGTCAGCTGCACAAATTAGTGGTAGTGATGTAGAGATAACTGTAGATGCATTAGCAATAGATTCTACAAATTTTGATTTAACACTTGATGGTAGAGTTACTGGTTCTGAAGTATTGTTTACTGGTGGAGAGATTGGTGGATTCGGAATAAGTGATAGTGCTCTATCAGATATTAGTGGGGCTTTTTATCTAAGTGGTTCGGCATCTGGCCCACCAACTGTAAATGGAACACAAAATAATTTTATATCAGCAAGTGACTTCGTTGTAAGTGCACAAGGTAAAGTAACTGCATCAGCTGCATTGATTAGTGGTAGTGATGTGGTAATATCTACGGATACATTTAAATTAGATACAACCTCATTGGGTATAGATTCTAACACTGCAAGATTTGATGTTATAAGTGCAAGTGGTGTACAATCTGATGGTCGAGGTGTTTTTGTTAGAATAGGTGAAATATCAGATAATACTGCTACTGATTTATTTGGTATGAAAATATTTGATGGTACTGGTACTGGTTCAGAGGACACTCTTGTAAAGTTAGGTGAAGAGGGTAATACAATTGCTGGTTGGACAATTGCTAATGACACTATATCTTCAAATAATTTAGTAATACATTCAAGTGGTAGATTAGAAACTTCAGACTTTGCATCAGACGTAAAAGGTTGGAGAATATCTTCCGAGGGTAATGGTACTGCAGAATTTGAAAACATAAAAGTTCGTGGTACGTTAGCAACTGCAGTATTTGAAAAGGAAACTGTTAATGCCGTTGGTGGTCAGTTATACGTTGCAAACTCGACCGCTATAACCGCTAGTGCTTGGAGTGGTTCACACGTATCGGCAAGTGACACAACAATGAGTGTTGCTAACGTAAGTGGATTTACTGGTAGTTACTATAACGATGGTGAAATATTAGCACTTAAGAAAGTAAGTTCTACAGGATTTGCAACAGAGTATGTTTTAGTACAAAGTGCTTCAAGAAACTTTCCTGATAGTGATTCAGATTTTAGTGGTGATTTATATGTAACAAGAGGGTATGGAGCTAATGATACTTTCCAAGATACAAGTTCCTTTGGTGACTTTGCAAATAATTCTCAGTCATATGAAGAGGGACAAGTTCTTGTATCTACTGGTCGTATAGGAACTGGCTATGTTAGAATAAATGCAAATCCAACAGACACCACGACACCTTACATTGATATTGTAGAAAGAACTGGTAGTTCAATTTATGCGACTGAATTAAAAGTTAGACTTGGTGATTTGAGTGGACTAAGTAGTGGATTATTATACGGAAATACGTCACCTGGTTTCGGACTATTTACAGAGAACGTATTCTTACAAGGTGCTATAACTGCACAGACAGGTTCGTTTACTGGTATAGTTCATATTGGACAAACTGGTCAAGAGATAAAATTAGGTATATCTGCATCAGGTGGTAATGACGATGGTATACACATAAATGACAATAACTATTGGTACTCAACAGGTAACTTTAAAGTAGGTTCAAGTACAAACTTCTTACAAAATAGTAGTGGAAACATAACCATTGTACCTGATACGTTTACTGTAAATACAAGTGATGGTTCATTTAGAGTATCTTCTTCCGAACAAGTAATTGCTCTTGGTTCAACTGGATTAACTTCAGATGGAATATTCTTAAGTGGTAGTGGTGAATATAATCTACAGAGTGGTTCTTCTAACTTTATAAGACATACACAGGCTGATGGTTTACAGATAAGAAATAATCAACTAAAAATTGACACCGTAACTCTTGATATGGATACTGCCAATGGTGGAACTATAGCACTTGGTGGAACAGCTCCAACAAATCTAAGTTCAGATGGAATATTCTTTAGTGGTAGTGGTGAATTTAATTTACAAAAAGATTCAAATGAATATCTAAGGTTTACAAACTCTGCAGGATTAGAATTAAAAGCAGAAAATCTAAATATAAATACAAGTACGTTTGATGTACAAACTGATGCGGGTGGTGTTCTAGCACTTGGTTCAAGTGCAGCTATTGATGGTGATGGAATATTCATGAGTGGAAGTGGTGTCTTTAATTTAAGACAAAGTAGTACTGAGTATTTAAGAAACACAGGTGGAAGTCTTGAAATAAAAACTACTGATTTAGATTTAAATGCTGGTAATAAATTAATTTTATCTTCTTCTTTAAATAACGGAACAATAGCTCTTGGTACAAATGCACACTCAATGACATCAACCACTGGTACAGGATTTATTGTAAATGGAAATGGTCAGTTTAGAGTTGGAGAAGGAACAAGTGGAACTAACTTCTTATTTTATAATGGAAGTGGAGCACTTCAAATACAAACAGAAAACTTTGGATTAGCAACACCCACATTACAAATAACTGGTTCATCAAGTCAAGGACGTATTGCAATGGGTAGTACGATTCCTCAAAATTTATCCTCTAATGGAATACTATTGAGTGGTAGTGGTGAGTTTAATTTACAAACAGATTCAAGTAATTTCATAAGACAATCAGGTGGAACCTTTTCTTTACAATCTCAGAACGCTACAATAAGTGGTAGTTCGGTTAATATTGGTGCAGAAGATTTTGACTTACAGGCAAGTACTTTAAGATTACAAAGTGCAGCTGGTGGTAAACTTGCATTGGGTGGAACGTTACCTACTAACCTATCAAGTAACGGAATATTCTTAAGTGGTAGTGGAGAGTTTAATATACAAAAAGACTCTGATGAATATTTTAGATTTACGACCACAAACGGATTAGATATATCTGTACAAAATTTTAATTTAAAAACTACATCACAACATATATCATCATCAAATGGTGGTGTTATTGCAATGGGTGGTACAATACCAATGAACTTACAATCAAATGGTATTATGTTGAGTGGTAGTGGTGAGTTCAATTTCCAACAAGACTCAAATAATTTATTAAAACAAAGTGGTGGAACATTTCAAATAAAATCACAGAACGCTGTGATAAGTGGTAGTTCTGTTACGATTGGTGCAGAAACATTTAATTTAAATGCTGGTAGTGGTAAATTAATAATCGATAGTACAACACCAAGTATTTCATTGACACATGCGAATGCAGTTCTTTCAGTTGGTAATTTGGATAGTGTAACGGATACAAGTGATGGTGATACAGGTCTATTTGCAACTGGTGGTGGTGGTTTATTAATAAAACATGACGCTAACAATTTCCTACAACTTAATAGTGGATTTGTTATTAAGGCATCAACCTTTGATTTAGATGCAACTACTCTTGTCATGGATAGTGTAAATGGTGGTTTGTTCAAACTCGGTTCTTCACCATCAATGACGGCCAACGGAATATTTTTAAGTGGTAGTGGAGAGTTTAATTTCCAAAATGGTGCAAAGAATTTTATTAGACAGAGTGGTGGGTCATTTAGTTTAGGTTCTGAAATATTCTCACTTGATGCTGGAACCATGATACTATCATCATCACAAAGTAATGGTAGGATTGCAATGGGTTCTACACCACCAAGTGCTTCAAATAGTGGTACTGGTTTTTATGCGGATGGTGATGGTAATTTCTTAGCAGGTAATTCAAGTGGAAACAGAATACAACACCAAAATGGAACTATAAATTTACAATCAAATACATTTAGTTTAGATGCAACGACAATCATAATTGATTCAGCAACTAATAATGGTAAGATTGCTTTAGGTGCTTCACCAAACTCAAATGTCGCTGGAACAAATGCTGGAATCTACATGGATGGTAATGGTGATTTATTGGTTAGAGCTGATGCGGATAATTTTATAAAGTTTGACCAAGATGCGACACCTAAATTAGAGATGAAGGCAGATACCTTTTTCTTAGGTGGTAGTGGACAATTTGTTAGTGGTAGTCAAGGAAACATAGAAATTAGTTCTTCGGCTTTTCATTTAACACCTCAAGGTAATGTAACTGCTTCTTCTATATTATTGGGTGATAAATCAGGTGGTAACTTCTTACAATTTCAAGGAAGTACATTAACGGTACAAGGTAGTATAACTGCCGATAGTATCTCAACACCATCAGCTGCATCAACACCGAGTTCTTCAATCACTGCTGATGGATTTGCAACATTTAAATCTGCATCAATAGCAGATTTTGAGATATTACCAGGTAAACTTTTTAATAGTGATGTAAGTGGTACAATTGGATTGGTTACTTCAGACCACGCGAATTCAGCCGTTGGTGGTGTTGCATCATTTTATGCAGGTGCAACGGGCGACGAAGGTCAATCTGCAAAAATATCATTTGGAAGTGATGGTAGAATCAGAGGAAGTGGTGCTTACGTTAGGGATAGATTCGGTGATGAGTCAGAATTTTTAATTGCAGCAACAACTGTATTTGGTGGTGGAGAAGATGGCGATTTAATGATTCAATCCAATGGTAGTGGTGGTTCACTTAAGGTTTGGAAAGACGGAAATCAAACTTCCACTCCAGGTCAAACAATAGGAGCTGGAAGTGCGGCAGATATCAAGTCTGTAAACTATGCAGATACTATGATGAGAAAACTAGCTACTGCTGGAAATGTCGTTGAATTAGCTAGAGATGTTTATCTTAGGGTATGTATATTTGATGTGACACAAGGTGATTTATATGTAAACACTAACGGATTTAGATTTTTTGCATCAGAGGGTATTTTTATATATGGAACTGCTCTTGGAGATAATAAAGTAGTATTAAGAAATAATGGTGGAGATGGTGCAAATGGTTCAGATGGAAATAATGGTGGTGGAGACAGAGCTCAAGGAACCGCTCCTGGTGGATTCCCAGCTGCTGCAGGTGGTACAGGAGGTGCAGGTGGAGCAGCTGGTGCACCAGGTGCAGGTGGTACGTTAGCAGCTCCAGCATCAGGAAGTGCTGGTGGACAAGGTGGACAAGGAGCGGATATTAAATCTGGTGGTTCAACAGGTTCCGGTACACCAGCAGTTGGTACATCTGCTTCAACACCACCAGCTGCACAAGATGGTCTTTCAAATTCACTTCCAAACATATCACCATTATCACCTGTGGCTGGTGCAGCAGGTGGAGCTGGTGGGGAAGATTCTTCAAATACAGCTGCAGCGGGTGCAGGGCCAGGTGGTTCTGCTGTAAGTAATGTTCAGGCAGGTATTCAATGGTTGTCCACTCCAGTTGATAGTATTATAAAGTTTCGTGCTGAATTTGGTACAAATGATTATCCAATTAGATTGATACCCTCACCATCTAATGTTGGTGGCTCTGGTGGTTCAGGTGGTGGTGGTTCTACTGCAGAAGAAACTAATGTCGTTCAAAACCTATCATCCTTTGGAGGAGGAGGAGGTGGAGGCGGTGGTGGAGCCGGCGGTAATGGTGGTTCTGTACTTGTATGTGCAAAATTTATTGACTTTTGGAAGTCAGCCAGCACTTATAATAGACAAAAAAACGCTATGAACATTTACAATCCAGGTAATAATGGTCAATACGGAGATTTAAAAATTCAAGCTGATGGTGGTAATGGTGGTCGAGGTGGTATCGGTGGAGACGGAGGCGACAACTTAGATTAAAATGAATATATTAATTAAAATAGGAGTTAGATATGGCATTAGTTAGTAGACAAGGTGGTGGAGGCGGCGGCGGAGCCGGCGGAGCTGGTGGTAATGCAGGATGTGTTTTGGTTATCACATCTGCAGAATCACCGATAGGTGCAGGACGTACACCTCTTGGAACGTTTACAAGTAATAAAACTGTAACGGATGGTAGTTTAAAAATCAAATTCGAATCTTTTACAGCAACAGCTGATAATGGATTGTCAGCTGAAGGTGGTACAGGTGGTAATGGAGGCAGTGGTGGTGATTCAGTTTTTGGGAGTGATGGAAGTGATGGTAATGCTGGTAATGATGGTAGAGACGGAATAGCTGCAATAATATTTTTATAGGAAACTAAAATATGGCTTTTACAGACGCAGGTAGTTATCTACATACGACAGAAGAAGTACACATAGGTGGTAGTTCAGACCCACCCGTACAACTTCTTGTTACTGGTCAAATCATGGCCACAGACAATATTACTGCCTACTATTCTTCAGATATACAATTAAAGGAGAATATTAGACCCATAGAGAACGCCGTATTTAAAGTGCAACAATTAAGTGGTATACAATTTACTTGGAATGAAAAATCACATCAAGTTCAACAAGACAAAGGTGAAGATGTTGGATTAATTGCACAAGAAGTAGAAAAGGTTTTACCTGAAATAGTTATAACACGTGAGAATGGAATTAAGGCTGTAAATTATGAAGGTGTTATTCCATTATTGGTTGAGGCTATAAAAGAACAACAATCTACAATAGAAAATTTAAAAGACAGAATTAATAAATTAGAGGGGCAATAATGGCCTTACAAGGTGGTTTTAAAGTCGGTGGTTTAGTTATCCTCGCGAGTGGTTCTGGATACGGACATGGACAGACATATAACATTACCATGCGTTCAAAAGGACAAGGTAGTGGATTTACAGGAACAATTGGTTCTACGAATGGAGTAATTACGTCTGCAACAATTACTAATTCAGGTTCTGATTATTCTTCTGGTTCGTGGGGACATTATACTTCTGGTTCGTGGACAGCTACGGGTGGTACTTATTATGCAGGTGCACATGAATCTATAGGTATATCTGATGCACCTGGTCAAGGTTGTATAATTCAACCAATACTTGTACAAGATACATCAATGAGTATATCTGATATTAATGTTGAGAAAGGAGTTAGTTATAATACTGCTAATTCCGACATACACGATTTGTATCAAGACTTTTCTACTATCTCTGATGTTAATAGAAAGAATTGGAATTGGTATGCAGGTGGGCCTGTAACTGGTTCACTTCCATCAGCATTTCATCCTATAAGATTTGATGAGTTTTATGGTGCAGAATATGATACTTATGGTGGTGGGGGATGTTTTTTAGCTGGTACTAAAATACTTATGGAAGATGGATTAACTCACAAAAATATTGAAGACGTGGATATTGGAGATAAACTATATAGTTACAGAGCTTCTTATCCACTTGATTTTGACTCTGGAGATTTATGGAAGGCTTGGAACGATACACAATTAAATGGATATTTTGATTCAACAACCGTATATAATATTTACTACGATTGGTTTGATTCTTATTATCACATTAATGGTGTTTTACAAGTTACATATGAACATCCATTGTTAATACATAGAAGTGGTTCTTATATGTTTCAAACAGTTAGAAATTTATTAATAGGTGATGAAATTTTTAAATCAAATAATACTTTAGAATATGTTCACACGATAGACTTTATTGAAGAAGAGTGTGAAACAATAAATTTAAACGTTGAGGATGTTGATGTCTTTTTTGCAGATGGATATTGTGCACACAACGTACATGATAAATAATGAGTTACGATGTTTACTATTCCACAGGTGGTGGAGATTTAATTTATGGTGGTTCTGATGTTTGGGTAAATCATTGGATTGATAATGTTGCACCAAAACTAAAACATCCGTCTAAACTTATGATTCATCGAGTTAGACCTGCTACGTTTCAGAGAAATAAAATAGATAATCTTGAAATAATTTGGCAAGGGGATGAACCAAAGGAGTTTGATAACATAATTGGAAATGCACGTAGGATTAATATTCTACATGGATATTATACACCACATAAATCAATATACAAAAATAAGGATAAGATATATTCAAATGTTATTCATGTTTCATTGGACTTATCAATGAAGGCAGGATATCAAATGGGTATTAAAAATCCATTACATTTTGCTTCATCATTAGAATGGGAAAGGGAAGTTGCAGAATTATCTGAACATAATATATGGATTGGTTTAGATAAAACACCATTACATGATAAGGTTGATAATATAATTGATATACCTAATTTTTATGAATTTAAAAATAATTTACCAACTTGTATGAATAACAGAGTTGGTTTTGCTGCACGAGTAGAAACAAGAAAGGGAGTTCACTATTTAGATGGTGTAGATAGTCAAGTATTAACAGACTTAGGTGATTTTAATTATTGGAAAAAACAAGGATATAGATTTGAATATACGAGGGTTTATCAATACAAATATGATAACGTTCATAGATTTTTCAAAAAACAAGATTGGGGTATTTCACATTCTTGTCACCTAAACGAACCATTTGGATATTCTATTTTTCAAGCTGTTGATTATGGAAAGATTCCTATATTAGCACACGATTGGTTAAAAGAATATTCGTATCCATTTAGAGCATTTGGTAAAGAAGAGTTTGATAAACGATTAAAGGAAATAGAAAGTTTGTCTGAAAAAGATAGAGGAGATATTTTGGAAAGTCTTAGAAGTTTTTTAAAAAAGTATGATAACAAAGAAGAATGGGTCAACCAATATCTTCAGATTTACAATTCTTAATATTTATTATTATGTCAACAACATCAGGTCAAAATTTATCATTAGGAAAATTAAGAAGAGCGGTCAGTTCTTCTGCATCAGACTACACAACGGAGTTTGGTCTAAGTAACGCTGCAGGTGTATCATCTGCTGGTTCTAATGTAAAGATGTCAGAATTTTCAATAGATACGGTTGATAACTCTCTATCAGGATTTCAATTTGTTGATGAACAAACTTCTGAAGTTTATGGAATGACCTTTACAAATTCTGGTAGTAGATTTCAAGACAAGATAGGTAGTCTTAATGACAACTTTACGTGGACGACAAATAATTCTACATTATTTAATATGGGTGGAACTACAACACAAGAGGCAACATATACTGCTGGAGCTATTGAAGATGCAAGAACTACCTATGACGATAACTTAATAACTAACAAAGATTTTATTACTGGTAGTATTGAAGATAGTTACTTCACTTCATCGGGTATAGGAATACATACATATTCGGATGGCGATCCTGGTACTGATTTAGCTGGTTCAGGTTCTGCAACGTGTGTTAAGTTTACTGCAAATGGAGCTTTCATAACTCAGAGTTTTACCACTACTGCGTATTCTACATACAAAGTAGAAGTTAGAACGTATAATGATACTTCTAAAAACGATTTGACTTTAGTAGTCAGTGCTTCTGATTCTAACAAACTCGTTAGATTAGATGCAGCTTCTCAAGACGAGACCGATGGTTCTTTATATGTTATTGATAATTTTCACGTAAGTGCAAGTACAACTGTTCAAGTCAAATTAGAAAGAACAGGAAGTGCTTCTGGTGATATATTTGCAGACCATTTTATTTTTAGAAGATGGGCAGGGCCACAATTTAACAATCAGAGTGTACAGATAAGTGGTAAGTTTGCAGAAGATGGACAGAGTGATGGATTTAACGACCATGCTACTCGATACGATACTGCAGTAACTAAGAACATAACTGTTCTTGATACATATGGTGGTCAATCAGTAGCATGTTTTCTTGTTGGAACTGAAGTATCAAAATCAGACGGAACGGTTTCTAATATAGAAGACTTAGATGTAAATGATACAATATTGGGTGCAACTATTCCAGGTTTACCAGACGAGGATTTAGGTGAAGAGTGGAAAGAACATAGTTCTGTTGAAGGAACTTCATTTAGTTCTGCAAATGTAACTATAAAAGACATTTGGTATGATTATGTTACACATTATTGGAATATAAACAACAGAGTTAAAGTTAGTGGTCAACATTATATGTGGACTTTACGTGATGGTTGGTGGCAGTGGATAATAGCTGACCAATTAAAAGTAGGAGACTCGTTGTTAAATAGAGATTTGAGTGTGGAAGAAATTACAAGTAAAGATTTTAATGGGTATGGAGAGTATGAGGTTGTAAACATAAACGTTGAGACTGAGGATGTTTATTTTGCAGCTGATGTTCTTTCTCATAACAAAGGGACTAACTCGATTTAATTAAGTTTTTCTCTTCTATCCTTATATTTATTATTGGTAACTTAAGGTTTTTCAATGTCGGTTTTAAATACAGAATGGATTAAATCATATATAACAAATAATCATAAGCTAGACGAAAAGACTGGTGAAACTATTTATGAGCCAGTTTTATATCGTTGGTCACATGGTGCAACAGACTATCACATGGGTGCTGGTATGATGTACTTTTCATTAGTATATTATATGAAGGCAAGAAATTGTGTTTGTCTTGGTAGTGGTGGTGGATTCGTACCACGTATAATGTCACAGGCTAGATTAGAGTTATGGAAAGACCAAACAGTTGGTGGTCAAGAACAATATGAGTTTGCAGAAACAGGTACTACGATTATTGTTGATGCATGTAATGGTGTTAATGGAGTTACCGATTGGGACAAAAAAGATTCTTTTTTTAGATTACAATTTCAACCAAGATTTTTAAAGACCACAACGGAAGATGCATTCTATAATTTCTTTGTAAAACAAGAATTTAAAATAGATTATTTACATATTGATGCAGACCATAGTTACGAACAAGTAAAGTGGGACTTTGAAAATTATTCAACATTATTATCTGAACATGGTATAATAACCATACACGATACAGACTCACATTATGTAGATACTAATGCAATACCACAAGACCATAAAGATGGAACGAGAGAACCATATGATGATGTAAGTGGCCCTATAAGGTTAATAAAAGAATTAGAACAAGATGATGAATGGCAAGTGTTTAATTTCTTTGATTATGGCCAGATAAGAGAAAAACCAAGTTCAACAGGAGTCACGTTATTAAGAAGAAAATAAATTTAGTTACAGTTGGTACTATCAATCCTGAAGTACTATATCATTTTTTAAAACACTACTCTGAATTTGTTGATGATATATTTTTTAATTTGTGGGGTAGTAGTGAAGAAATAGAAATAGATTACATACTTGAAGTTTTAGATAAATTTAATTTAAAATTACATAGAGACGAAAGAGACAATCATTCTTGGAATGAAAGTTTTAAGGCGTCTATGTTTAATCAAACAATGAATTTAAAAAAGGACGAGTGGTGGATACCTGTAGATTGTGATGAACTGATTTTGTTTAGTAAAGACCCAAGAGACATTATTGAAGAGTGTGAGGAGTATAATGTTAATTGTGTTATGGGAATGTTAATTGACCGAATCGATAAGAATGGTGATTTCACTAATCTAAAGTTGGATGATGATATTTGGGACAAATATAATTTGGCGGGAGATATCAACATAGAACTTAGAGGGTATCCAGCTTGTCCTACAAAAGTATCGTTATTGAAAAATGGACAAGTGGGTCATGGAAATCATAAATCAAATTACTCTTATCATGAAGATGGTTTTTATAGTGATATTATGCAACACCATCATTTTAGGTGGACAGATAGAGTTGTACAAAATAATACTAAGCAGAAAAAAGGTTATGGTGTAGTTGAGAAACACTTTGAAAGAGAATATAATAATCTTGAAATTTACATGAATACATTTGGGAAGATAGATACAGAGGATGAAAGATTTATGTTACAGAAAGTAAGTAATAATTACGATGACTACAAAGAGTGGTCTCACTTACTTTCAAAGTATGAGGGGTGGTTGATAAATGAGTAAGATGGCTGTCATAGTTCCTTATAGGGATAGAAGGAAACAATTAGATATATTCATACCACACTTTGATGAGTTTATGAAAGATAAAGATATTGATTATAAAATATTTGTAATTGAACAAAGGGATGATAGACCATTCAATAGAGGTAAACTTATAAATGTTGCTTGTAAAGAAATACCTGATGAGTATGATTATTTTTGTTTTCATGATGTTGATATGTTACCTATGAGTGATGATTGTGATTATTCATATCCACATACACCTCGGCATATTGCTGGTGAGGTGGAGGCACATAACTATCAATTACCTTTTGTAGAATATATCGGTGGTGTGTTTTTGATAACACGAGAGGACTTTAAAAAAATTAACGGATACTCAAATGAATATTGGGGATGGGGAGTAGAAGACTTAGATTTGTTATTTAGAATCAGAGAAAGTGATATAAATCTTGAATCACATATCGATATATTTAATGTTACTAAACAACCAAGATATCCATTGGATGATGTGATTGTTAGACCTAACATAAATGCAACAGACGTAAAAGAATTGTACTCATTAGATTTTGATGGTAAAAGTACATATACTACTTTACCAACAAATCCTCATATTGATAATATAACAAGTGATAGCTTTACTTTTTCTTGTTGGGTTTATCCAAAGTCAATACCACTTGAAGACGGAGATTCGTATGGAATAGTACAGAGACCAGGTTTCCATACTGGAATAGAATATATGAATGATGAGGGTAATGGTGCTTTTAGAGTTGGTTGTTGGGACATGGATGATAATTACTATTTTGTAAAGTCAAGGAGAGTTACGTTTCAATGGTATAATGTTTGTTGTGTTGTTGATAAAAAGATAGGTGATATAAAATTATATATCAATGGGATTGTGGCAAAAGACTTCGATGGTAAGTCAGAGTTTGGTAAAGCCAAATTAAGAGACTATAGGGGTAAACACTATTTTATTGGTTCGAGTGATAGTGAAACAAATTGTATGGATGGTAGAATATCTTCTGTTTCTATTTTTGATTATCCTCTTTTACCTAACGAGATTGGTACGATTTATCAAAGAGGTGTTAGTAACCCTAATGTCAAATCAAAAAATCCTAAAAAAACATATAATACCATTAGTCCACCTGTTGCTTATTTTTCATTTAAGAATGGATATCATAATATTATTTTTGATGATACTAAAAAATCATTAAAAGCACAAGTATCTAATTTTGACGAGTCTCAGTTAAAAAAAGAAAATCTTTTTCCAGATGCTAAAACTGATTTACCAGTCAGAAAAAGGGGACTATATAAATCTACTGATAAGAGCACTACAAAGGAAGATATAGAAACATTTCGTAATTATGTTTTACCTTTTTATAATCATGGTAGGTATGCGACAAATCAGTATTATAACAAAGACTTTATCAATACCTTTACTGCTATAGACTTGGTTGAAAAGAAAGGTGGTAGGTATAAATCTTTAGTACATGAGGGTGATGATACCATAGTTCAAAGGTATCTTAAAGGTGAGTATGGTGATAAAAGTGAACCTGATTTAGAACTAAATAAATCTATTTTTTATGATGAGGTCATTACTGGTAGACTTAAAACAAATCAAATAGGACTTAATAGTGTAAAATATAAATTAGTGGATAGTTATGATTTCGATAACGACCATCATTGGATTGGAGTTATAATATGAAGTTTACTAAGAGACAAGTTCTGGCACTTGAGGAACTTAGTAGTGTATTACTTAATGTTGTTCCGTTACTTGAAAACAAATCAAAGGCTAGTGTTTACTTACTTAATTTTTTAGCGAAACTTTTAGAAAAAAATAAAGTTAATTTTTTGACTGATTCATTGACACATGGATTTGGAAAAGTTTTAAATGTTTCTAAAATATTAGATGAGAAACAACAAACTGTTTTGGAAAGATTAGACCATTACTATGAAAATGAAAAGGAAAGAGTTAGTCTAAAAGATGAAATGTATGAGGCACAAAAAAATCATGGTATACTTGATGGTGAAGCCACAAGGTATGAATCAAAGTATTGGGACGCTGTAAAAAGAATTGATGAGTATGATGAGTCTAAAGTTTATTTTGAAAAACATATGTATCTTGAACAAGAAAAATCTCAACAATTAGAAGAAAAATATTGGCAAATGAGAAAGGATTTGGAGAGAGAAATAAAACAGGCAAAAGAAATGGCAGTTGACTTCGAACAAAAGTTTTGGCAAGCAACAAAAGATAAAGATAGAGCAGACGAAGAACGAGTAAACTTTGAAAAAGAAATGTATGCAAAACAAGAACAGAGAGATGGTTGTGATGCAGAAAGAGTTGAGTATGAAAAAAGATATTGGGAATCAGAAAAGAAATCAGAGGCACTTAAAAAAGAACACGAGTTGTATTATAATAGTATGAAAAAACAACTTGACACTTTATCACCAAAAGATAAAAAGTTTTTAATGGAAAGGGTTCTCGAAGAGGACATCTTAAAAAGATTAAAGGAATTGGAGAAATAAAATGGCTAAAAAAGCTACAACAAAAACACTTGATGAAAGAGGAGTTGAGGCCTTAGAAAGTATATCAAATTCTATGGTCAGTATAGAATCATTTTTTCTTGACATCATTGATGCTGAATGGTCGAGTAAATTAGAATGGTATTTACATGAGTTCTTACAATTAAGTAAGGGTAATGTACAAGGTTCACCTGATAGACCAGCTAGAGATTCAGAGAGACAAGAAGTAAAATAATGCTTGGTGTTGTCATACCTTATCGTGACAGAAAAAAACATCTTGAATATAGTTTACCAAGATTGGAAAAGTATTTTAAGTCAAAGAATTTAAAATACAAAATCGTGATTGTCGAACAATGTGATAAAAAACCTTTTAATAGAGGTAGACTTCTAAACATAGGATATGATTTTCTAAAAAACGATTGTGATTATTTTTGCTTTCATGATATTGATATGATACCAATGGATGCAGATTATAGTTTTGTACCATATCCTTGTCATTTAGCAACTGAGTTAAGTTCATGTGATTATGACATCCCATACGATACTTACTTTGGTGGGGTAACTTTATTTCCTAAAGAAGATTTTGAATTAATAAATGGATATTCAAATCAATATTGGGGATGGGGATTTGAGGATGACGATTTATTTTGGAGATGTTTAGATGCTGGTTTACCTACTGATACTATGGAAGTTGGTCAAGATAGTTTGATTAGTAATTCTATGGTATTTAGTAACTCTCATATTGAAATACCAAATATTGATTTTAAAAAAAGTTTTTCAATTGTTGTTAGATGTTTACCTTACAAAATAGTAAGTGATAAAAATAAAAATTATGATGAATGTTTTATTGTCTCAAGGCCAGGATATCATTCAGGAATATCTTTTGATAGTTTTAATAAATATAAAACTGAGATATGGCTAGAAGATAAGGAAAAGGGTTCGAGGTCTATACAAACTGATATTTTATATGAGTCGTGGACACAACTTGTAATGACGATTGACCTTGAAAATTATAATATGTCTTTTTTTAAGGACGGAGTATTTGAGGATGATGTAAATTTTTATGGTGATGTAAAAGATTATGGTAACGTGCCTCTAATATTAGGGGCAGGTAATCCACTTGAAGATGGAAATGAATTTTATTTTAACGGAGAGTTATGTGAGTTTATGTTTTATGAAAATGTATTAGATGATGACGAGATATATAAATTGTATAATAACTCTTTGTCCATACCGCCAACATCACACTACTATGATAGCTCTAAATACTTATCCACGTATTATGATTTTAAAAACATAGTTGATGAAAAGGTCGTTGATATAATGGGAAACAGACATGGTCTTGTAATTGGATGTACACCTAACTATGAGAGAAAAGAACACAAAGTTAAAGTAGATGTACCGAAAAGAAAATCATCTAAATATATCTGTTTATCACATGATACAAATGGATGGGATAATGGAAATTGGAAACATAAAGAAACTCGACTAAATCAGATAAAGTTTTTTAATGAAGTTAGAAATGATATATCTTCTGATGGATATAAGATTGATGGATTGAATACATTGAGATATAAGATAAAAGAAAAAAAAGAAACTGAAAATGTTTCTATTATAGGTGTTGTATGAAACAGCCAAGTAATTGGATTGAAGGAATGTCTATGGAATTAAAGAAAAAGAAAAAGTTAGCTGTTTGTGTACCATTTCGGGATCCTGGTGATGGTGTTAGGGATAAACATCTTGCAGAATTTGTTCCATACATGAACCAATTTTTATCAGAACGTGGATTTGATTTTAAAATATTTGTTGCACATCAATGTGATGATAAATTATTTAATCGTTCGGCTATGAAAAATATAGCCTTTGATGTAGCACGTGAAGAGGGATATGACTATTTTGCATTTCATGATGTCGATATGTTACCTGAAGATGGGGCTGACTACTCATATCCAAATGAACATCCTGTACATATATTTACAAACTTAAGTCAATGGGATTACAGATTACGTGACATTGAATATTTTGGTGGATGTGTTTTGTTTACCAAAGAACAATTTGAAAACGTAAATGGATACTACAATGATTATTGGGATTGGGGTATGGAAGATGACGATTTATTTTGGAGATGTGTTTTAAAAGATTATGCAAAAAGAGAAAAGTTAGAAGGCCCTGGATTAACTGATGGTGGTTGGTTTGATGGAGAGTCAAGTTATATTAGTACTGCACCAAGTCCTGTTTTAAGACATTTGACAAATAGAAGTTTTACTATGGAATTTTTAGTTTATGGTACTATACCATCTGATGTTCCACAATATCTTATTGGGGATGAAGAACGTAAGTATAAACATTTCCCAATCTGTGTTAGAAAAGGATGGGATTATAGAGTTGCCTTTGATAATTCACATACCTATAGTTCTACTATTTGGAATTTTAAAAATGAGTTGTACTATTCTTGGATAAAAAGATATAGTAATGAATGGACTAAAATAAAAGTACAAGTTGATGATAACGAACGGACGATAAGATTTTTTATTAATGATGAGGAGTCTAACTCAAGATATGGAAAGGGTTCGATGTCACCAATGCCATATGATGGTAGATTAAAAAGATATGGTGGTAATCCATATTACTTCGGTTGGAACCCAAGTAGTGATTTATTTTTTAGAGGTAAGATGGCTGATATAAAATTTTATGACCATCGAGATGAACTTGTTTTACATTATGATTTTTCTGATGTTAAGAACAATATAATACATGACCAAAGTGGTTATGATAATCATGGTGAACTACATAATGTAAAAGTGGAAAAGATGAATATTGAGAATCTTAATGGTAATTGGTTACCTCATCGTAGACCATCAAAGGTAACGTGTCTTCCACATCCAGATGAGGGTATTGTTGATACAAAGTTTGTAAAGGGTGAGACCACAGCTAGAAACGAAAGAATTTATAGATTAGAAATGCAGAAAGGGAAAATTGACATTGAAAAACATGGGTTGACGGATTTAAAATACAAGTTATTGTCAAAAGAAAAAATAGATGATACAGACCATGTTATGATAAATGTAGAATTATAATGGAACACGAATTAGTAAGAATAAATAAAGTATTACCAGAAATACTAAAAAAGACAAGTCCTACTTTTTGTCTTGCAAAATGGCATCATGTGACGATGTATTTACATCTTGGTGAAACTCATAGTTGTTATCATCCACCACCACATGAAATACCATTAGATGAATTAAAGGACAATCCATCAGCACTACACAACACCAAACAAAAGAAGTTAGAAAGAAAACAAATGTTAGATGGTGAAAAACCAAGTGGGTGTCAGTATTGTTGGAACGTAGAGTCTTTAGGTGATGATTATATAAGTGATAGGAAACAAAGAACTGTTTCTATATATCAATCAGACCCAAAAAGAATTGATGAGATTAAGTCACATAGATGGGACTACAATGTTAATCCTGAATACATAGAAGTTTCTTTTGGAAACGCTTGTAACTTCAAATGTGGATATTGCCATCCAAGATATAGTTCTAAGTTTTTAGATGAGATAAGAACGAATGGTGAATATCAAAATATGAATACTGGAAAGTATGACATAGATTGGTTTGTAAAAAAATTACAAGAAGATGAAGAACAAAATCCCTATGTAAAAGCATGGTTTGATTGGTGGCCGACTATGTCCAAGACCTTAAATATATTACGTATCACAGGAGGAGAACCCTTGATACACGGTTCTACTTACAGGATGTTAGACCTGTTAAATGAAAAACCATTACCACATTTAGAACTAAATATAAATACGAACTTGGGAGTCGGTCATCATCTCGTTGATAGATTTGTTAATAAATTAAAACCTATTATAGAAAAAGAAAAGGTAAAAGATTTTAAGTTGTTCACGTCTATTGATATTTGGGGTGAAGATGCTGAGTATTTAAGAACTGGTCTTGATTTACAATTGTTTGAAAAAAATCTACATAAATATTTGACTGGTATTGAAAACTCAAGAATGTCTTTGATGATAACTTTTAATATTTTATGTGTTGTAAATTTTAGGTCTTTATTAGAAAAGATTTTGGAGTGGAGAAAAAAATATAATAATCCTGAATTGTTTGAGAAGGAGTATGAGGGTAATATGGTACAGAGAATTCAGTTCGATACGCCGTATTTAAAAGAACCACCACATTACGATATGAACATATTAACTTCAGATTTTTTACCCTATATGGAAAGTCATCTACTATTTATGGAAGAGAACAAAACCGATGAATCAGTCGGTGGTGGTTATGGAAATGGTTTTGACCAACTCGAAATAGCTAAGTTCAAAAGGGTTGTTGATTATATGAGAAATAAAATAGAAAATCCTGATGAAGAATATGTCAAAAAAGGTAGAGCTGATTTTTATAGTTTCTTTACCCAATATGATAAACGTAGAGACCAAGACTTTTATGCTACATTTCCAGAGTATCATGAATTTATGGAACTATGTAAAAATGAGTATAAAGAACAACAAAAAAATAAAAGACCACCAAGAGAATTGAATCCTAATTTGGGGCCAGATAGAATAAAGATGAAAAGAAACATAGAAGAACTTAGGGCAAAAATAAGGAAGAAGAGAAAAAGTGGATAAGACCATTGTTTATACAGGTGATGGTTTTGTGAATGGACTTCATTCTTTTGGAACAATTTTAAAACATGAACCTTGGAAAAAGAGTATGGAATTAAAAGAAGTAAATACAATAATAACAGGTGGAGATAGTTTCACAGATATGGCTGGTAGTTGGAGAGAACAACTTAGTAATAGGAACTATGATGTACATAGTGCTGCAATTGGTTCTGCTGGTAACAATATGATTTCAAGAGCCACTATAAAGGTAACTTCTAAGTTACTTGATGAGGGAAAGAAACCATACGTTATGGCATGTTGGTCATCTTTAAATAGATATTCCTTTATGGTTGAACCACAAGTTCAATTCGGTATGAGTAGTTATAAAATTCTAAGTGGTGGTAATCCATTCAGTCTTTTACACGAACACATGCCTGCACCTGGTGGAGTAGTTAATTTTAAAGACTATCCATTTGTATGGTTACAGAGTCCTGGTGGACACGCACTTGAGGGTGGTATAGTTGAGGATAAAAGATTACAAAAGTTTTGGGTTGACTTTTATAAAAATTATTACAATGATGAATTGGAGATATTAGAAAACTTAGAACACTTTTTAAAATTACAATGGTTCTGTAAATCACATGATTTAGATTATAAATTTTTCTTTGGATGGAAACACCTTGATAAATCAATGGTTGATAATTTGTCTGATAATACAAGACATTTATGGAATCTTATAGATTGGGACAAGTGGTGGTTTTGTGATGATAACTATGGTGGTATTAACGAATGGACTGAACAGATAGGAATGACAGATGAAGAAAGATTTTGTAGTCCTGGTGATAATCACCCATCTCTAAAAGCACATACACGTTTTACAAATGAGGTTATATCTAAATGGATAAGTTAATAATAACGTCAGGATGTAGTTATACAGGAGCTATTGGTTCAGGCCCACCAACACCAGAAGTAGAGGGATTACCTGATTGGTCACATCTTTCCGATGAAAAAGCTCTTAAATATTATCGAGGATGGCCAGACCATTTAGAAGAACATTTAGGTGTAAAGGTATTAAATGTTGGTGCACCTGCTGCTGGTAATTCTTATATTCACAGAGCTACTCGTTGGGCTATACATGACTCTTTAAAGAAAGGATATAAACCAGAAGACATTCATGTGTTTTCTCAAATATCAAGTCCTGATAGATTTGAACTTTTAATTAATAAAAATGACATTGACGAAACAAGTGGATTCGGATGTGGGTGTTGGGGAAAGTTTTACGATGACGAAGCTGAAACTCATAAAGATATGGATGATTTAGATGGATTTTGGTACAAACATCATGTAGGACATAACCCAAGTAATTTTATTCCAAAAGACACCAAGAATGTATGGTTAAAAAGAAGTTTGATGAACATTGAAGAAAGAGGGCCTGATAACCAATGGGGCCCACATGATTTGATTGGTTTGTATTATGATAAGTTTTATAATGAAGAGTATCACGTTCTGTTAATGATGGAATCAATACTTAACACACAATACTTATGTAAGTCACTTAACATACAATATAATATATTTTTTGGATGGCAAATATTAACTGAGTTACCAACAATGTTTCAGAGGTTGTTTGGATTCATGGGCGGATTATTTAAGGACGATGGGGTTTATGATGGTAGTATATCTTCATTTATAGATAAGAAAATGGATTTACCAAATGTAAATTATATGTTGGATATGGTTGATTGGGATAGAGTTTGGCTTAATGATGAAAAAGGTGGTGGGTTTAGAGAATGGTGTCGAGCTAATTTAGAAAGAAAATATTGGCAATATTCTAAACAAGATAGTCATCCGTCCAATGAGGGACACAAACAATTCGCACAACAAGTTATTGCAAAGTTGTATAAGGAGAGTTATGAAAATTAACGTAGGATACGATAACAAACTTGATAATGGTGATATCTTGAATGGTACACCACAAGACTTTTTTACTAACCCAAGTGATTACAGACACGGCACACCACCTCATGCGTGGTTAAACTTAGTAACACATCTGAGGGACTATTGTAATATAAATTCTATAGAGTTAAACATACAACCATGTTCACATTTTTTAGAACGAGATGAAAAGTTTATATATCCACTTGGTACTTCATATGGGCCAGAGTATTGGTTAGGACTTGATGATGATTATAAACACAAATTGTTCGAGTTCATACCAAGTAGAGTAAAAGAACATATCATAAAAGGTAAAGTTCTTGTAGTGTTGGATTTATCGTTTGAAGGATTTCCCTTAGATTATAATCATCATAATGCTGGATACTTCAATGTTCTTGATGAGATACATAAGAGGTTGACAAGTGAAAAGTTTCCTGAAAAGAATTTTGTTTTTTACAATGCTAATATGTTATCCATTGAACAATATTCTGAGTATTGGGATATAGAAAAGAAATGTAATATTATAGAAGTTTTACACAATGAACGTATGGTTAGAGACCAAATAGAATTACAATTACCAATATATTTTGATGAAATGTATAACTACAAAAAAGATAATTTAGAAAAGATAAAATATTATTTGTGGTTGTGTAGACGTAAAAGGTCTTATAGAATTGCAATGACTGCAGGTTTAAATCAAAGAAATATAATAGACAAAGGTCTCGTAAGTTTTAGTTTAGATTCAGAAGTTAATATAGGAGATATGAGTAAGAAGAGATTTTTAAATGAACATTCATATCCTTATAATAAAGATATAAGTACTTCTGCTTTTTTTGAACATGGTAATATAGAAGAGTTAGTTGATAAGACACCATTTATAGCAGATGTGGAAGATTTTAGTCCTAACCTATCTATGGTTTTTAATAGAGCTCTATATGATAATACTTTTTTTAATTTATTATCAGAAACCCACTTTGATGTCAGAACGATATTTTTAAGTGAAAAAGTTTTTAAATGTGTGGCTTGGTATAGTCCAATATTATTCATGACTACACCTGGTTCTATAGAAAAGTTTGAGTCTTTGGGTTATAAGTCATTTGAACCTTTTATAAATCAAGAATATGATAAAGAAGAGAACAACGGAAAAAGATTAAAAATGATACTTGATGAATGTGAACGTATCTGTGAAATGGATAGTAAGAGTATGTTAGATTGGTACAAAGACCAACGAGAAATATTAGAACATAACTATAATATATGGACAACCAAAAATAGTTATTATCAACCTGCTAAAGAAGTAGCTCAAATTTACGAGGGAGTGTAATTTATGTTTGGAAAAATTAAATTGTTGTACTTCAAAATATATAGGTGGTACAAATTCAAACAACGAATCAGAAAAATGAAAAGAAAAGACCCGTTTATATATAAATGATACATATATTTTATCACGTTGCAACAGTAGATTCTATCGAAGAAAAAGACACCGAGACGTTTGTTAATTTTTACACACGTGCTTCAGAAGACGTATCGTGGGCAGATTACAAAGGTTTATTTAGAGCACAAATTGGTTCTTTGATTAAATACTTTAGACAAGAAGAAAATGTAGAATGTAAGTTAAATATTTGTATTGTTGGTGATGGAGAGGTCTCATTACCAAAAAACTTTGATGATTATTGGGGTGATGAATTAAATGTTATAAAACTGTCATCTAATATTAATGATGGGGAAATAATAACCTTAGATTATTTACACAAATATTGTGAAGAATTACCAGATGATGATGTCGTTTTATATTTTCATACAAAAGGAGTTTCAGTAGGAACTAAGGAAAGAGAAGAACAAAGATTATATCTTGAAAAAACTATATTTGGTAATATCGATGTTGCTCTTGATAAATTAAAAAAGTACGATGTAGTAGGTATTGGTAAATCACATCAAGGAGAAAAGTTAGGTTACTATGGAACACCTGATAAACCATTTAATTTTCCCACTAATAACTTTTGGTGGGCAAATGTATCATATATAAAAAGGTTACCTAATATCTATTCCTTTGATTTAGATTATGATAAAATTTATATAAAAGAACGTGGTAAAGGAGCGTTAACTGGTGGTCATGAATGGCCTGAAGAAACTCGTTATCTAGCAGAACAATGGATTGGATATGCTCAACCAAAGGTTCATGACTTAGTAAAAAACATATCTATAATCACTTCTGTAACTAAACCACATAATGTTGAGATTATAAAAAATAATATTCAATCAATTGATAAGGATGGTTGGGATGTTGAATGGGTGTTGATTATAGATGATAGTTTAGAAAATTTTAAATTTGATATTGATGAGCCTTGGATACAAGTTTGGTTCAAACCCATATTAGGATGGCCAGGTAAACTTGATGGTATAAATTGGGGACTGAGAGTTGCTAACCATGAATTAGTTTATAGATGTGATGATGATAATTTAGTACATCCTAACTTTTTCAAAGGACTTACAGAACTTACTAAACAAGATGCAAAAATGTATATTGTAGCACAAGATTGTGATGAGCAAGGTTATGGTGGGATAGTAAAAACTGATGAATGGTTTAGGTGTGGTAATATAGATACTGCACAGATGATATTTAAAAATCCATACCAAGAATTTAAATATGAGGGTACACCACCACAAGACCCAAAAGACACCAAACATATTGATATACAAGAAGATTGGCATTTTGCAAATGAGTTTAGAGAAAGATATGGTGTTGAAAATATGGTTTTTAGTGATGAGGTTTTGTGTTATTATAATAGACTGAGTTGGGATATAAACATAGTAACGGAAACTAATCTTAAGTGGTAAAACAAATATCAATAATAACTCTTGTAACAAGGCCAAATAACTTAATACTTATTAAAGAGAGTATAGAAAGTATAAGTTGGAACGGATGGGATACTGAATGGGTTCTTATCCTTGATGATGAATTCTTAGGCTTTAATGAGTTTGATGAAGATGATTATATTTCTACCTACTTCGAAAAAATAACTGGTGATGGACTTCTCGGTAAGTCAAGGTCAAGAGGTAGAAATCTTGGACAAGAAGTTGCTAAATATAATTTGACTTTTCACTTGGATGATGATAATTTGTTACATCCAAATTTTTATAATGGTCTTGATGAATTAGTCAAAGATGAAGCTCCAATGTATATTTTCTCACAAGATTGTGGTGACCAACAATGGTGGTATTGGGATAACACACCCTTTAGAATTAGAAATTGTTTTTACGAAGAAAAAACAGATATGACACCTGAAGATAAATCAATGTATGGATACAATCAATGGAGAAAAGGTGCTGTAGATATGGCACAGGCTGTATTTACAAAGGACGATATTTTATTTGACAACTTTGTTGGTGGTAGTAATAACGATGGGGAAGATTTTGATTTTATAAATAAGTACAAAGAAAAGTATGGGAATAAAATAATTTACAAGGATATCGTAATGTCATATTATAATAAATTAGATTGGAGTATCGAGTGAAAAACATAGTTGTATTAGGAGCAGGTGGTTTCATAGGTAATGCTATGGTTAGTCATTTAAGAAAACAAGGACATTGGGTCAGAGGTGTTGACTTAAAGTCACCTGAGTTTTCTTTAACCGAAGCTGATGAGTTCGTGAAAGGAGACTTGACTGATTATAACTTTTGTGATTCTGTTATTAGTACGTTCGTAGACGAAGTTTATCAGTTTGCTGCAGATATGGGTGGAGCTGATTACATTTTTACAGAAGAACATGATGCGGATATAATGTCAAATTCAGCTCGAATAAATTTAAATGTACTTGATGTAATGAAAAGAAAATCTATAAAGAAAGTATTTTATTCCTCTTCTGCTTGTATCTATCCAAATGAAAGACAAAACAAAAAAGGCTCACCTGCATTAAAAGAAGAGTTCGCATATCCAGCGAATCCTGATTCTGAATATGGGTGGGAAAAATTATTTAGTGAAAGATTATATTTAGCTTATAAAAAGAATCATGGATTCGATGTAAAGATTGCAAGGTTTCACAACATATATGGGCCTGGTGGAGTTTTTGATGGTGGTAAAGAAAAGGCACCAGCGGCTATGTGTAGAAAGGCGATAGAGTCTGATGGTACTATGGAAGTTTATGGAGACGGAAAACAGAGACGTTCATTTTTGTATATTGATGATTGTATTAACGGAGTTTCTAAACTGATGGATAGTGAATTATCAGGCCCATATAATATTGGTTCAGAAGAAGATGTATCTATAAATGAATTGGCTAAACTTGCAATAAAGTTTAGTGGTAAGGAAACAAAAATCAAAAACATAGACGTTAAACAGATTGGAGTCAGAACTCGTAATTCTGAAAATAGTTTAGTTGAAAAAGATTTAGATTGGAAACCAAAGTATACTCTTGAAGAGGGATTAAAAAATACTTTTGAATGGATAAGATATAATCATGATACTGAACATTCCGATATTTATGATAACAAAGGCTCACTTGAGTGGTGGAATAAATGAAAAATGTATATCTTTTTAGTGTAAATTTTAAAACAGGATATGGTGAAAATAGTGGATACTATTTACCATACTCTGTTGCTACGTTATGGTCGTATTGCACTACTTCAGATATTGTTACTGATAATTACAAACTAAAAGGATTGTTTTATAAAAGATTAAATCCAAGAGAATATTTAAAAAAACTCGACAATCCATCAGTAGTTGGATTTTCTGCTTATCTTTGGAATGACCAATATAATCTAAAAGTAATAAAATTAATAAAAGAAAAATATCCAAATTGTTTAATAGTTGTAGGAGGCCCGTCAGTACCACAGAAAGGGTTTGGTACAAAAACAGTTGAGTCAGGTAGAAGAATAGATAAAAGTTCTTTACAAGGAAAGTATAAGTATGCAGATGTATTAGTACATAGTGAGGGTGAAATTACTTTCAAACAAATACTTGAAACCTATATTGATACAAATGATTTTAGTGATGTGAAAGGATTGTCTTTTAAAAAGGATGGTATGGTTATCTCAACACCACCACAATTACGAGTTGAAAATTTAGATGATATTCCGTCACCATATACAATTGGTTTATTCGATGATATACTGAAAGAAGAACCAAATGCAAAATGGTCGATGGTAATGGAGACCGATAGAGGATGTCCATATAAGTGTACGTTTTGTGATTGGGGTACGTTGACCTACTCTAAATTAAAAAAGTTTGGTAGAGACAGAGTATATGATGAGATAGAGTGGGTTAATAAAGAAAAGATAGATTTTGTAAACATTGCTAATGCAAACTTTGGTATTTATAATAAAAGAGATTTAGCTATAGCAGACCATATGGTAAAGTGTAAAGTCGAACAAGGATATCCATCTGCTTATCAAATTGCTTGGGCTAAAAATAGTAACGAAAGAATATTAGGAATCTCTGAAAAAATGAATGACGTTGGATTGATGAGAGGGTTGACTTTAAGTTTTCAATCTATGAATCCTGAAACGTTAAAAGTTATCGAACGTTCTAATATGAAAATACAGAAGTTTGAAGAGATAATTGAGAAGTGTGATGAAAAGGGTATACCTAATTATACAGAGATTATACTTGGTCTACCATTAGAAACCTTAGACACTTGGAAAAAAGGTATAAATGATTTATTAGAAGCTGGTCAACATACATCAATGGATTTATGGTTTTGTGAAATTTTAGAAGGTGCACCCTTGAATGATAAAAATCTAAGGGAAGTGTTTGGTATAAAAACAAAACCAATAAAAAATTATATCACAAACAATAATCCTGAAGACGACCCTACACCAGAAATAGTAGAACTTGTTTACGAGACAAACACAATGCCTTTTATTGATTGGTTAGATGCTGTTTTATTCAATGTAATCATAATAAACTTTCACGTCTTAGGGTGGACACAATATGTCAGTAGATATTTAAACAAATATTATAATGTTTCTTACTATAAATTTTATGATGAATTACAAAAGTATATTGTGGAAAACAAAGAATTATTTTTAAATTATTTTTATGAGTTACATTCTACTGATATTAGAGAGGTGTTGGAAACAAAAGACTATTCTTCAAGAAAAGATTACGATGACATTAATATATTAGGTTGGTATTTTTATTGTAGACTTCAGTTTGTTTTACATAAAAATAAGACACAAGTTTTTCAAGAACTACAAAACTTTTATAAAGAACAATTTGGTGATGTCGATAAGCTAGAGTTATCAGAGATTGTAGAGTTCAATAAAGATTTAATTGTTGATTTTAACAACGTTGGTTCTATTTATAAAATATACTCTAAATCATATTATAATCTTTATATGAATAAAGAAGTAATAAATGAAACTACAGGTTATAATTTTTATCCTAAAGAAACATGGACTGATTTTCAAGACTTTGCAGGGAAATTAGTTGGAAGAAGAAAAATAGGGTTTGGTAAAAATATGGTAGACAAAGTTCCGTCCTCTAAATTACCATTTACAGACTATGAGGTTATGAATGAGAATATTAGGAATAAACGCACTGAATCACGACGCGTCCATATCTTTAATTGATAATGGAGAAGTCGTATTTGCTGCACATTCAGAAAGATACTCTGGAATAAAAAATGATTCCGAGTTACATGCTGCTATATTTGCAGATATGTATCGATATGGAAAACCAGATAAGGTTGCTTATTTTGAACGCCCTTGGCTAAAGAAATACAGACAACTCAAGGCTGGTCAGTACAAAGAAGTATTTCAACTTGACAATACACCAAAGAAATATCTAAAAAGATATATTGGTGAACTTCCTATTAATTATGTTCAACATCACCAATCACATGCAGCTGCTGGATATTACACGAGTCCGTATGATGAGGCATGTATTGTTAACATCGATGCGATAGGTGAGTTTGAAACGGCTACTATATGGTATGCTTGGGGTAGTCACTTTGAAAAAAGATGGAGTATGACTTACCCACAATCACTTGGTTTATTCTATTCAGCTATAACACAACGACTTGGATTAAAACCACAAGAAGATGAATACATTCTTATGGGAATGGCTGCTTATGGACAAGTAAATGAAAAAATAAAATCAGAACTAAGAGAGTTACTTCATCACAATTTACATAGAGGTTGTTTAGGGTGGGATAGTAAATACTATCCTGATGATGGTTCAGAACAATGGAAGTTTCATATTGCAGCAAACACACAATCTGTCATTGAGGAAGAGATTCAAAAGATATTTTTGAAAGCTAAGGAGTTAGTACCTGAAACAGATAATTGTGTATACATGGGTGGGGTAGCCTTAAATTGTGTGGCTAACTCAATCATAGCTCGTGACCATTATCCTAAATTATGGATACTACCAAATCCTGGTGATGCTGGTTCATCACTTGGTTGTGCAGCTTATCTATTTGGTAAACACGTAAATTGGAAAACACCATTTACAGGATATGATATAAAAGGTAGATATCCATGGCGTAAAGTTTTGAATGAGTTGTTGGATGGTAACATTGTAGGAGTTGCAAGTGGTAGGGCAGAGTTTGGCCCAAGAGCTCTTGGTAATCGTAGTTTGTTAGCAGACCCACGAGGTGATGAGATTAAAGATAAAGTAAACGAGATAAAACGTAGACAAAAGTTTCGACCCTTTGCACCATCGGTGTTAGAAGAGCACGCACACGAAATATTTGATATGCCAGTTCGTAAATCTCAGTTTATGCAATTTGTTGCACCTTGTAAGTATCCTGATAAATATCCTGCTATCTGTCATGTTGATAACACTTCACGAGTACAGACTGTAAGTAAAGATGATAATCCAGGTTACTATAAACTAATCAAGGAGTTTTATAAGAAGACAGGATGTCCAATGGTTTTGAACACGTCTTTAAACATAAAAGGTCAACCTATTGTAAACTCATATCAAGACGGCGTTGCTTTCACAAAGAGATATGGGGTAAAGGTACATTGAACTTTCAAGAGTTGTTAAAAAAACATAATGATGATAGGTGGTCTACGTGGAAAGACTATATCAGTATCTTACATGCTAAAAATGATGAAACTGCTTTTTACGATGAGTCATATTGGTTTGAAGATGATAATCCAGAAACAGGCCCATATGATTCATCATATCCAATAAATTCGTTATATAGACAAATAATTTTTCAATTACCAATACCTAAGAATGGGAAGATTGTTGTGTTGGGTGCTGGTAATGGAAAGACACTTGACCATTTGATTGAAAAGTTTGGAGAAGATAGAGTTATAGGATATGATTTATTTAATCCAACAAATCATCCAAACATAGAAATATTTGATTGTAATGATTTAGATAGAGTTGGTATCCATAATTTTGATATTGCGTTACTACATAATGATTTGGGTAGTTGGAAACGAACACCATTACTTAGAGAACGTGGTTATCTGTGGGCAAAAAGTAAAATGGTTTCTGGTGGGTGGATAGTATCTGATAGTAATCTAACTGATGATATTACTATAGATATAGAAAATTTATTTAAAGATTATAGTTGTGAGTATATTTCTAAATTACCACCTAAAAAGTATGGTGATGGTTTCACACAAGAAGCAAATAGTTCTAAATATATGGTTTGTCAAAGTCCAGTTGTTTATAAAGAAACACCTAAAGTGGTTGATAAGATTGACCTAAATTTTGGTTTTGATTACATGGGGCCTTACGGGCCGATTCCAAATGGTTTAGCACCAAGATACGTTAGTGAAATGATTAGACATGGTGGAGACCCAATGCCTTTTTTTCATGAACGTTGGAATGATTTGTATAACGGAGAGTGTGACCATTGTGGTGTAATTCATCAAGACCCAAGACCAACCACCCAAAGAACTGCATTTTTTGATATACCTTATATAGAAACTGGATATAATTTACACTTTGGTTCTTGTAGTGAATTTTTAAAACTACCCGACACCGAATCTAATCTAAGACATAGTGGTGATAAATCATTAAATGTTAATAGGCCAGATAGAGAAAAGTTTGTGTATGTTGTTGAACCTTATGGAACACCTCTTAATATTCTTGGTGTAATTAAAGATAGTCCACATCATCATGGGAGAACTTTTGTTGACTTCATGTCACCTGGTGTATTGGAACAGGTACAAAAAGGTAATTGTTTATTAGTAATAAGTTATATCCATGAGGGGTATGTTGAAAATAATTCTTATGGTGATGGTGATGGTCTGTTTGAATTCTTTGATGAGTTACATCACGTGATAGATAAAAATAAAATACCACCAAGTCAGATATTATTTTTAATTAGTAACCATAAATTAGAGGAAGCATATAACTCTTGGGCATTTGGTCATCCTGGTTATAGTCAAGGTTCATTACATAATTTTTCTTATCAAAAACCAATCAATGTTATGGCAACAAATTCAGAACTAAACATTACATCTCAGATGTTTAAAACTCTAAAAGATGGTTTGAGAATTACTAAAGAAAAAAATGAACTTGAACAACACGAGGGATATAAAAAGTCTGTTCTATTATTGAATGAAATTAGTAAGGATAAAAAAAGAAAGTATCACTTTATAACACATAATAGAAATCCAAGATTACACAAACACGTATTGATGTCCATGTTATTAAGAGATGATAATCTTGACAAAGGTATTGTGAGTCTTGGTGGGAAGTCTTTTCCAGCATGGAAAGAACCTATGGAAAGGTTGGTAAAAGATTCTAACAAACAAAAAGATTTAGAAAGGTATAAACAAAAGTTACTTGAGATATCACCTTTGGTGATTGAGGATAGTTTAAAAGATGCGTTAAGTGATTCACACGTTCACGCGTCATCCTTAAGTCCTCAAATGTTATTGAAGGATTCCTTTCAGAATGCATATTTTCAGATAGCTACTGAGTCTGTATATAGTAATAATGATACGATGTACCTAAGTGAAAAAGTATTCAAACCCATGATGTATGGATTACCATTTATTTATGTGGGAGCAAGACATTCTTTACAGATGCTAAAGGAGTTGGGATTTAGAACATTTGATAAGTTTATTGATGAGTCATATGATGATGTAAAAGATAATTATGATAGGTTAGAATCGATTGCTAAAGAGGTTGATAGATTATGTGGTTTATCACTCGAAGAGTTACATGATTTGTATCATGATAACTTCGATATCATAGAACACAATTATAATCATTTATTAAACTACGCTACAAATAACAATATGCACAAACAAATATTTGATAAAGTATATGGGATATTATATGAGTGAAAGACACGAAAAATTTATTAGACAAGGAAAACCAAAAGAAATGTTTTTTAACGAGTCTACAAGGTTTGACCTTTTGATTCCATATGTACCCTATACTTTTTTTACCGATTGTTATCAATTAGTTTGGAATCACGTATGGTATGATGGTCGATATAGAGAAGGAATTTTTAAACAACTTTTTAGAAAACTTCTTGACAAGTTTCCAAACGAATATTGGGTCTTTGATTTTAGTGGTGAACCTGGCCCTTTTTGGGGAAGTTTTAACTATTTGTCTGAGTGTTGTTTAGAGTTTGGAGTAGAGATGGATAAGGTGATAGTTTTACATAGTGATTATAATATGGAACAAAATTACAAAGATTGGAGAAAGGTTCGGAGTAACTCACCCTATTGGGTATCAGACCAACGAGAATTGATAGAACTACCAAGTCAAGGCACTCAAGATAGTCCAATTAAAAAATTTATGTATTGGAATAGGGCAATGATGATTTCAGCTGGAGCTTTAAAAGATAATTTTAATAAATTAAATTATGTTAACAGACAACCTAATTTATTCCACAAAGATTTTTTATGTATGTTAAGAAGACCACATAAACAAAGAAAGTTTTTGTTATCTCTTTTAAAATCAGAGGGCTTATATGATAAAGGATATGTTAGTCATATTTGGGATGGAGTGACGATAGAAGATAATTATGATTACCTTGATATCAAAGACGATGGTAAAAATCCAGCACCTTTTGATGATTGGGACTTAGATATCGCTTTTAATTATTATGTGAATAGTAGATTAAGTGTGGTTTCTGAAAGTAGTATAGATACCATACGTTCTGAAACTTTACAACAAACATCATTTTGGTCTGAGAAGATTTTTAAACCCATTACATTAGGACACCCGTTTATATCAGTATGTAACAAAGGTGGTTTAACATTTCTAAAGAGTTTAGGGTTTAAAGTTTTTGATAATATTTTTGATACATCATATGAAAGACATGGTGTTGAGTCTTGGGGAAATACTGTATCGTGTGTTGTAAACGAATTAAAAAGAATTATTGATATGAATTATTCCGCTAATGATTGGTATGATTTAGTCAAGGATGATGTTTGTCACAATCAACAAGTTTTGATGGAAAAACATGATGGTAAAGATATCATAAAACAAATGGATGAATTCTGTGTATAAGACACCTTTATTTAACGTATATTCAGGATGTAGTTTTAGTGAACACTTTTGTTGGCCATCATTCCTTGATTCTGATGAGACAATTGATGCTCACAATGAAGACCCTATATTTGTTAAAGAAGATGGGACGACTACTTCATATTATAAGTTTGATGAAATTTACGTGGATAAGTACTATCCAAATCGTTTTCGTGGGAAAAGTTACAATTTAGCAATGTCATCTGGTGGTAATGATTTGGTAACTTATAGAGTCATTGGACAAGTAAACAAGTTATTAAAAAAACATAAACCAGAAAACATTAGGGTTGGTATTATGTGGACAGGATGGGAAAGAAAGGCTGTGTATATTGATAAATCAAATATTTATTTCAATGAGGTTCAACCATCTAAAGAAGAAATTAAAAATATATACATCGACCCACCTTTTATAGATTTTACTTTAGCTCATAGTTATATGAATCCATCAGTTATAAATGAAGACCATCATGAATCAAGTGGTGATGTTAAAAGAACTCATTGGAAAAAATTAAAAGATGCAGGACATATGTATTTTTTAGTTGGTGGTGATGCGAGAGCAAGAGATTATATTGATAATGAAGCTACGTTCGAAAAATGGCCACAAATTTATTATGATAGAGTTCATCATCATTCTACTTCTTATTATGATTATTTAAAAAATATACTATTTGTACAAAATTATTTGGAATCAAAGAATATAAAATATTTTATGACGGTGTGGCAATGTAATGACATTTCTACCCATCCAAATTATAATGACAAAGGTGATTTTGCTCCTCATACCTATCCATTACAATTTGGAGTTCACAATGAAGAAATACCAGATATGAATAATTATCCAAGATATGTTGATTGTTTTCCATACTCACAGCATTTATATGATGAAATTAATTGGGATAAATTTGTATTTTGGGAAAACGACTTGGTTCCAAGAGCTGGACTTGGAGAGTTTACACGACTTCAAAATCTTGGATTTGGTGATGATAATTTTCATCCAAGTGAGAATGCAAATAATGAGTGGTCTAAATTTTTAAAAACTAAATTAAAAGGGTTTTGGGATGAGTAAATTAAAACTTGATAATGTTACACTTATTGTTATTGAGGGTAGAAACTCTCATATGGATATGACTTTGAAAGCAAAAAATATATGTAAATGGTATATTGATTTTGCAGATGTAAAAGTTTTAACACCACAATCACACTATGATGATAAAGATATATTCGTTGTTAACAGAGCTTTAGATACATTACAGAAATATAATTTATTTGCTATGGCGGAGTTATATGATTATGTGGATACGGATTTTTGTTTAGTTATAAATTGGGACTCTTGGGTTTGTAATCCAAAGGCATGGACAGACGAATTTTTAGAATATGATTACATTGGTGCTTGGTGGGACATAAGAGGTGATGAAGATTCTTGGGGTGGTTTAAAATCAGACTCAACATATGGAAAGGTAGGTAACGGTGGATTTAGTCTAAGAAGTAGAAGACTTTTAAAGTTTGTACAAGAGAATTTTAAATTTCGTAGAGTATTTGACTATGACGCAAAAAAACCTTACTATGACCATTTCAATCGTAAGATAGATGGTACACTCGGTTACGTTCCAGGTATTAGACCAGATGACCAAACCATGGCAAGACTAAATGGTTCATTTTTACATGACAATGGTTTTAAATTTGCACCAGTAGAATTAGCAGAAAAGTTTTCAGTTGAGGCTACTGATGCAACTTATAAAGATTTTTTGAATGGAGATAGAGAAGCACCTGGTATGTGGGAAGGACAATTTGGTTTTCATAATATATGGACTGATTTACGTCAATGGAAAGATTTAAAAAAGTGGGGGTATGAAACTACTTTACCTTTTCAAGATTTAGTAGATAGAGTTATGGATGGAGATGACACAATAATAGGAACACCAAGTAACCATGACTAAGATAGAAGACACAACTCTCATAGCCATAGAGGGTGTTAGTTATAATGTTGATAAGATTCTAAAGTCATTAGAAATAACATTAGACCAATGTGAGTTTGATGATGTAAAGTTATTAACACCATTTGATGTTGACCATGAATTTCATGAAAAGATAAGACCGATGCCTTCATCAACTGAGTATCAGTATTTTTGTTTAAATTATATGAACGATTATTTTGATACAGACTATATGTTGTTGATTCAGTCTGATAGTTGGGTTTGTAATGCAGAACAATATAGTCCTGAGTTTTTTAATCAGTATGATTATATGGGAGCTAGATGGGACTTCAAAGATGGTGATGGTAGTTTTGGTGGTTCAAAGAGAACAAATGGTAACGTAGGTAATGGTGGTTTTAGTTGGCGTTCTAAAAAACTGATGAATTTAGTTCAGTCATATTGTAAATATGAAATAGTTAATGGTGATTTAGTAACTGTTGCTCATAATAATAACGATGGGGTTTTTGAAAAAGTTTATGTAGATAAAGTAAGACCAGAAGACCATGTGATATGTAGAATGAATAGAGATTTTCTTGAATCACAAGGTTGTGTTTGGCCAAAATCATCGTGGGTAGAATGGAACTTTTCTTCGGAGTCACCACGACAAGGAGATTTAAAATATGAAAATCAATTTGGATTTCATGGAATCTATACAGATTTATCAAAATGGCCTGATAGAGAAAAATATCAAATACCAATAAAATTAAAAGATTGGGTAATATGAAAAAGACATTATTATATCATGTATTTCCTGTTAAAGGAAATGATGTTTGGATAAAAAATATAAATTGGTTAAAAGAATATTCTAATGATTTTAAGATATTTGATAGATTGATAATATCTGTTTGTATAGAAAAAAATACTGGAGATGATTATAAAAAACTTATCGGAAAACATTATGATTTAGGACAAAGGGATTTAGTTACACATACTGATGAAGATTATATAAAAAGTTTTTTTCCAAAAAAAGCCGATATACAATTTTACGAAAACGACCCTACCATCGGAGAGATATATACGTTTAGAGATATGTTAGAAAAGGTTTATAGTTTAGAAGATGAAATGACTTTTTATGCACACACAAAGGGTGTATCATATTTTGATACAATAAAACCAATATTGACTTGGACAGAATCAATGTATAAATTTAATTTAAAGTACGTTGATAAACTCGATACTATATTAAAAAACTATTCTACTGCTGGTTGTTTTAAAATTACTAATTTTGAACATTGGGATTTAAGAGATGATAATACTAAAGTAAATTGGCCAACAACTGCAGATAAACTAAAATATGTAGGATGGCATTATTCAGGAACTTTCTTTTGGGTTAACAATAAAAAATTATTTAGTAATAGTAAATGGAATGATGTTGATGGTTTATATAACGACCCACATCGACATGGAGTTGAAATGTATTTTGGTCATGTATTTAATGAAATATCTGGATTTGAAATACTAACATCTAATCAAAGACATTTGTATCAACAAGAGAATTGGGATTATATAAATAAAAATGAGAAAAAATTAATTAATCCATGGCTAACTTGATATATATTTATATACAGTCAAGTGGTGATAACTCGGGTAACCAATCCTGAAAGACCTAACCCACCACAATAAGACTATAAACTATGGGAGGCATTCAATACAGAATGTCTTACTTTATTTGGGAGGCATTTTTTTATGCGAGTATTGATAACAGGAATAACAGGTTTTGTAGGAAGTCACATGGCTGACTATCTATTAGATAATGTAGATGACGTGGAAGTATATGCACTCAAACGTTGGAGAAGTAACCACGAAAATATAGAACATCTAATAGGACATCCCAAAGTAAAATTATATGAATGTGATTTACTTGATAGAAGTAGTCTCAACATGGTAATTCGTGATTCTAAACCTGATGTTGTTTATCATTTTGCAGCTCAAAGTTTTCCAGAAACAAGTTTTCAATTACCTGTTCAGACACTAACTACTAATGTTATAGGAACTACCAACCTATTAGAAGAATTAAGATTAGCAAAAGATGATGGTATTTGTAATCCTTTGATTGTAAGTGTATCTTCATCAGAGGTTTATGGTAATCCAAAGAGAGAAGAATTACCGATGACCGAGTCTCAACCATTAAGAGCTGCTAATCCATATTCTATATCTAAGGTAGCACATGATTTTATTTCAGAATACTATCACACTGCTTATGATATGAAAGTTATCATAACAAGAATGTTTAGTCACGAGGGTTCACGTAGAGGTAAGATGTTTGCTCTATCGTGGTTTGCACACCAAGTTGTACAGAATGAAAAGGGTAACGGAGATGGTTATATCAGACATGGTAATTTAGATTCCGTTAGAACTTATAGTCATATTGATGACGCTGTACATGCATATTGGTTGGTAAAGAAAAAAGGTAGAGTTGGACAACGATATAATATAGGTGGAGACTACACCTGTACAGTTGGTGATGCACTAAATATGTTGATTAGTAAGTCTACCAAAAAGGGTTTAGAGCCTTTACTTGACCAAGATAGAGTTAGACCAACTGATATTACCTTACAAGTACCTGATACAAGTAAGTTTAGAAAAGAAACTGGATGGGAACCAACGAAAGGTTTAGAAGAAATATGTGATGACCTTTTAGATTATTGGAGAGAAAAGTTATGATTAAAGATTTAAAAGTATTTGAACCAGAAGCTTGGGAAGATTTTAGAGGAGATATTTATACCACTTGGGATAGTGAAGAATATCCAAAACTAAATTGGAGATTTGATAAATTTTCTCACTCAAGAAAAAATACAATACGAGGGTTACATGGAGATTTTGAAACATGGAAACTTATCAATTGTGTTTATGGTAAATTTTATTTGATAGTTGCAGACAATAGAGAAGATTCACCAACTTACAAAGATTGGGATTGGTTTGTACTATCAGCAGAAAATAGAAAACAAGTTTTGGTTCCACCAGGTTGTGGAAACGGGCATTTTGTTTTAAGTGATGATTGTACATTTCATTATAAGTTAGCATTTGATGGTGACTATAATGACATCGACAAGCAATTCGTAATTAAATGGGACGATGAGATGTGGGGATTTGAATGGCCACATAATAAACCCATATTATTTGGGAGGGACAGATGATAAGAGGACAAGAAAGTATACAGAGAGCAGACGATAAGTCTTTTTTAATAGACTTTGAAACTGAAATAAAAGAAATATATGAGGATGGTAAAATTACTGCACCAGTTCATTTGAGTGGTGGGAATGAAGACCAACTGATAGAAATTTTTAAAGACGTAGACAAAGATGATTGGGTTTTTAGTAGTTGGAGAAATCATTATCATGCGTTACTACATGGTATTCCAAGAGAGACGCTAAAAGATTTAATTGTACGTGGTAAAAGTATGAGTGTTTATTCTACAGAACCTAAGTTTTATTCCTCATCAATTGTTGGTGGAATCATACCATTGGCTCTTGGAACTGCACAAACACAAAAGTTAAGTGGTAGTAAAAACAAGACTTGGTGTTTTATTGGAGACATGACATTTGAAAGTGGATTGTTTTATGAGGCACATAAGTATGCAACTAACCTTGATTTACCATTACAATTTGTGGTCGAGGATAACAATATGAGTACAAACACACCTACTGATGAAACTTGGGGTGGTAAACGAGAAGTACCTGAAAATGTAATATATTATAAATACGAACGTGAGTATCCACATCATGGTACTGGCAATTGGGTTTTATTTTAGGAGTTATGATGAAATACAAAGATGAATTAATAAATAGTATGGAATGGTTGGGTCAACAAGACGACACTATCTTTATGGGTCAATCTGTAAAATATAGTGGTAATGCAATCTATAATACTTTAAGCACTTTAGACGATAGTAAGAAAATAGAAACACCAGTCTTTGAGGAAATACAAATGGGTATGAGTGTTGGAATGGCACTTGAAGGACATATCCCAATAAGTTGTTTTCCAAGATTTGACTTTTTAATGAGAGCAATGGATTCTTTGGTAAATCACCTTGATAAAATGCAAGAAATGACTGAGGGTAATTTTAAACCTAAAGTTATCATGAGAACATCAATAGGTGCAAAACATCCTTTGAATGGTGGTATCCAACACACACAGGACTACACCCAAATATTCAAAGACCTATTAAATGAAGTTAATGTTGTATTGTTAAATGAACCTGAAGAGATATTACCAGCTTTCCAAGACGCTTATCATGGAGAGGGTTCTTCACTTATTGTAGAGTGGGGTGATTACTACAATGAAAAGTAAAATCAACCTAAATGGTAAGAACATATTAATTACTGGTGCTAATGGTATGATTGGATACCAATTAACAAAGTTATTACTTGATAATTATAATTGTGTATTAACTCTGTCTGATATACATGGAAAATCAAGATTCAAATGGCCACAAGAAAATACATTTTATCATAGTGTTGATTTAAGAACCATGAAAGATTGTTATCACATATGTCAAGACCAACACATTGTGTTTCATCTTGCAGGAGTAAAGGGTAGTCCTAAGAGTGCATTGACCAATCCAGCAAGATACTTTATACCAATGTTACAATTCAATACTAATTTATTGGAAGCTGCAAAACGTTGTTCTGCTGATTGGATTCTAAACACAAGTTCGGTAGGGGTGTATGCTGAGTCAGAACGTTTTGTGGAAAGTGACGTGTGGAAAACATTTCCATCTAAAAACGATTGGTATCCTGCATGGGCTAAACGTATGGGTGAATTAGTTTTGGATTGTTACAGAGATTCAGATGGTGGAAAGTGGACAAGTTATACGAGTGTTAGACCTGCAAACGTTTATGGTCTTTATGATAATTTTGGGCCTGATTCTATGGTGATTCCGTCAATCATAAAAAAAGGACACAAGTCAAGAGTTATAAGAGCTTGGGGTGACGGAACTCCTGTTAGGGATTTTATCAATTCAGAGGATGTAGCTAGAGGTATGATACATCTTGTTGAAAATAAAGTAAATGACGTGGTTAATCTTGGAAGTGGACAAGGATTTAAAATAAAACAAATTGTCGATACAATTGCAGCATACTATGGTAAAAAAGTTGAGTGGATGGGTGACGAAAAAAATAAAGGGGATAACATTAGATTAATGGATACAACTTTAGCAGAAAGTTATGGTTTTAAACCAACAAAAAATCTAAAGGATGGTATCAAAGAAACAATAGAGTGGTATTTAAAAAATGAAAACAGTTCAAGAAGTAAAAGCAATACATCAAAATAATATACAAAAACACTATGAAAAAGAATATCGTAGATTTGGTTCTATGATAGAAAATTTCGGTGATGACCAAATAAAGATAGATAACAAAGAATGGTCTATCAAATACAGAGATGAAGTCCGTAGGATGTTAGATGATAAAGAATTGATATCATATGATAAATCTGAAGACTTGGAGAATTTACATTCTAAGTTAGACCAAGAATTAATAAACTACGATATAGACCATGGCATATCTGAAGTAGGTAGATTGTTTTATGAGACCGATGATAAATTTATAAATCTATATCATGAGTGGTTAAAACATTTGTATGAAGATGTTTTCAGATTTGATTTTTATTTTCAAGAAACACCTACATTTAGATTTCATTTTCCTGATGCGGATGAGTATGGTGCAACACATTACCCAAGATATCATTCTGATGTACAATATGGACATTCACCACGAGAGATAAATTTGTGGTGGTCTTTGACTAAAAACAAAAGAAGTGGATTACGAATTATGGGTATAGATAAATCATTGAGATGGTATTCTGCTTATGGATTTAATTTTGATAAATTTATAGAAATGTCTTGGAGTGCAAATAGTATATTTAATGACTATGGTTTTTTAGAATCTGATGAATTAAAAATTACAAATGATGAATTATTTGTATTTGATTCAAGATGCATACATACTGGCGAGTCAAGACAACATGATGATGATTACACAACAAGGATATCTTTAGATGTTAGAATTATACCTGTAGAAGATTATGAATGGAAAGTTCTCGATGGTAGACCATTGTATAGAGGTAAAGGTAGAATGGGTGCTGAATTTAGACCAGGTGGAAAGTTCGGATATCACAAAAGTAGTATAAGAGATTTGATAGATGTTTGATGTATGGATTCATAACAATTGTTTACTTTCTGATGTAGAAAAGGAATACAGAGACAAAAACTTTTTACAATCCATATTTGACGAATTGTTTGAATTGGTAGAAGACCTTACCGATAATATTCATGTTACAATTAGTGGTGAACCACGATACCTAAAAATAAAAGATGAAGTTCATGTACATCAATTAGATAAAAAACAAGGATGGCCTTGGTGTGAAATAGAACCAATAAAATATATAAAAAATTATTACAAAGATAAACCAAATACAAAAATATTATATTTAAACAATTTTGGGGTCGTTCAAGGAGATGGTGATTTACATACGATTAGAAAAACAATCTCAAGTACTTTAGTTTCTAATCATAAAAAATGTTTAGAATTACTAAATGATTCTGATATGATTGGGATGAATATGCACGGTCAATTTGGAAACTTTCAAGCTAATATGTGGTATTGTAATTCAGAACACATTAAAAAAGTTCCTATACCAAATCATGTAGAAGAATTACAAACGTTAGATTATTCACCAGAATCATTGACTGCTTTTCCAGCTGAAAAAGTAATCTATGATTTAATTGGTTACTTTGACCATGATATTGGACAATGGTGGAAAAAAGATGTAGAAGTAAAAGAAAGAAAACATGAAGGTCATTGGCCTGGTGGTTGGTAAATTTAAAGAGGAAAGAATATGAAAATATTAGTTACAGGTAAAAGTGGTTTAATAGGTAGTAATTTATTAGATAGATTATTAAAAGATGGTTATGATGCTATAGGTACATCTACAAAAGATGGTGACCTAAGAGATAGTGATTATTGTTTAGAAGTAACAAAAGGTGTTGATGTTGTATTTCATTGTGCTGCAAATACTTCAGGTGCTCATGTTATGCAAAATTCACCTTTATCTCACGTCACACCTAATGTTATAATGAACGCAAATTTAATGGAAGCTTGTTATGTGAATAAAGTTAAGAAGTTTATTTTTATGTCAAGTAGTGTGGTGTATTCATATACAGCTGAAAAACCAAACAAGGAAGATGAATTTACTTTTGGTGATATATATAAATCTTATTATGCAGTAGGGTGGATGAAAAGATATACTGAACACCTATGTGAAATGTATTCTACTTTTTTGAATCCAACTATGCAATGTATAGTTCTCAGACCAGCTAATATTTATGGGCCTGGTGATAAATACGATGAAAGGTCACACGTTTTACCTGCCACAATTATGAAAGTTGTTAATAGAGAAAAACCACTTGTAGTGTGGGGTGATGGAGAGGATGTAAGAGATTTTATTTACATAGATGACTTTGTTGACTCTTGTGTTGAAGTTATGAATAAGGTTGATGAATATACAATATACAATGTCGGTAGTGGTAAAGGTACAACTGTAAATGAAATATTACATCATTGTCAGACCATAGAAAATCATTTAGTTACACCTGTTTATGATGAAACAAAACCATCAATGATACCAATAAGATTGTTAGATGTTTCAAAGATAAAAGAGGAAATAGGGTGGGAAGCAAAAACAAGTATCAAAGATGGTTTACGTAAAACTATAGAATGGTATAAGGAACAATTATGTTAGATGAATTTAATAAATTAGGTTTTCATACAATACATAATTTTTTTGATGTTAATTTAGTCAACAAAATAATAAAGGAAACAAATCCGTTATTTGAACATACGGACTCTGATTCTAATATTTTACAAGTACATGAAAAGGCTCCATCAATTAAAGAAATAATTTTTGATGAAAGACTTAATGAATTGGTTACAAAAATTTTAGGTAAAAACGAACCCGTACAAACTCAATGGAGATTTAAACCACCAGAGGGAAATGGGTTTCCATATCATCAAGATGATTTTTGGACAAGAGCTGGTCATGGAAATTCAATCAATGTTTTAGTTCACTTTGAAAAAACAAATGAATTGAATGGATGTATAAAAGTTTTACCTGAAAGTCACAATCCACCATTTCATTCAGATGGTGTTTCTTTAAATTGTGATAAGGGTGATATTACCATATTACATAATCATCTAATACATTGGTCAGATAAAAACACATCATTGGATTGGAGAAGAAATCTTTTGGTGATGTATGTCAAAAATAATATAGATTACATTAGAGGGGAGAATGCAAAAAGAAAAACCATTCAGAAGACTTAGGGAATATTCAAAAAAAGATTTATTGGATATGGTCTTTGAATCTTTAGACGAACATTATTATCAACATGATGAGTTGCTTCCACGTGACATGGATGCAAGACTTAGGAATAATTTTTGTTGGGCATTTCATGGGGGTATGGTTTTTCATTGGAAATCTATAGATAGATGTTTTGATAAGTTTTGGACTCCTGAAAAGAAAGTAATATTCATGTATTCTTATGAGGGTCATTCTATGTTTGAAAAAGTAAAAAGGTCACCTAATGATTCAATTAATTGTTTACATAAATATTATCAAGAAAAAAATTATTCTAAAGAACAATATGAATCAACTTATTTTTTAAATGGTGATAATAATTTAAAACAAAGATATGATGAATGGTTTAGTGGTAAGGATTATCCATATAAGTTCAATGTCGTATCTTGGAACTTTTGGTATTCTGCTACTAAAAACGACATAGTTTTTGAATTTGAAAATGGAAGACCAGACTATGATTGGGCACCCAAAAATTACGAAAGATTTAAAGTTATTGGTCGAGAACAATTTGAATTTGAATCTCTGAGTACAAGGAAACCAAGTAAAGATTTTTTAAGCCTAAATGGTATTAGTAAACAGAATAGAGATTTATTTTACGATAATTTTAAAGACATGAATTGTTATTTAAGTTATTTACATAAAAATATCAGTTTAGATGGTATGGGAATAAACTACACTTCGGCTCCATCGGTTGATAGATTAAATAAGTTTCATTACGATTCTTACTTTTCAGTTGTTAGTGAGGGTGGTAATGAAAATAACACGTTCTATAATGATTCACTTCATAATATAAAAACCCATAATCTTTTTATAACTGAAAAAACTTGGAGACCAATACATACTGGTCATCCGTTTATAATAAGTGGTAATCCAGGTACTCTTAAGATATTAAGAGAATGGGGATTTGAAACATTTCCTGAAATATTCGATGAATCATATGATGAATATCATGGCAAGCAAAGAGATAAGTTCATCGTATCAGAAGTCGAACGTGTTTGTAAATTAGATTCTAAACAAAAACATGATTTATTTAAAAGTGTAGAAGAAAAAGTAATACACAATCAAAATCATTTTTTTGAAAACGATAGGCCAGTAGAAGAATGTATAAAACAATTATAAGTAACGTATGGAATGAAGAGTATTTATTGCCTTGGTGGTTAAATCATCACAAGGATTTGTTTGACCATGGCATAATAATGGACTATCAAAGTACAGATAGGTCGGTAGAAATAATAAAAGACATATGTCCAACTTGGGAAGTTGTAACACCAACAAATCCTCATGATTTTTCCGTTATGAATAACGAAGAAAATTTTAAACATATTGAAGAAAGAGTTGATGGTTACAAGTGTATATTAAATACTACTGAATTTTTATTCCATGAGGACTTTCACCAATACGTTGAGGACTTTGATAAGACGGACTATAATGGTTTTGGACTAATACCGATATCAATGGTAGACCCAAGCGATAATTATGATGAAGAGTTAGACCACAATATTCCATTGCCTGTACAAAAACATCATGGATTTTATGAAGATGATTTAAGTACAAG
>CEON01095675.1_pt1 | contig 58789 bp, 80 predicted proteins | sample 530291 | NCBI WGS metagenome assembly CEON01 (sample SAMEA2619888, study PRJEB7988) | marine metagenome | biome: marine biome (ENVO:00000447); feature: surface water layer (ENVO:00002042); material: "saline water (ENVO:00002010), including plankton (ENVO:xxxxxxxx)" | depth 5 m
GTAGATGATTTAGACCAACGATTACACGAATCAGAATATCATTTTGGTTTTGGGTTAGGTAGTGGTATGGATGAGAAAGATGAAGAAAGTGAAACGAGGTACGATATAGAGGGAGAAAAATATGGAGGACACTTATAAACAATTAAAAACTAAAAATTATGGCACAACAATTAGCAGAATTAGTAATGTGGGAACAAGTAAGGCAAGATTGCAAGTACCCAAAAGAAGATAATAATAATGGACTTATATATGGACTTTATCTTATAGATGATTTTGATGAGGATAATTGGTGTGGAGATATTGTAGATGTAGAGTGGTTTGAAACAGATGAAGAAAGATATAAAGTTATAAAAGAAAATAATTTAAAAATAATAAACGACTAGAATATGGAAAAGAAAATTGACAATTATATAGAGTGGTACAGAGTAGATTGCTCTGACCCTCATGAAGAGTTAAAATGGTTAATAGATTTACTATTAAATAGTGAACACAAAAAAGATATGGAACAAGTATTAAATGATACTTACGAACAATATAAATCAAATAATTAAAATTAAATAAAATGGAAATAAAAATCAATGCAGTGGAAGTGGCTACAAGATTAGCACACCGACAATTAATAATAGACTTTAAAGTTAAAGGACTAAAAGTTTATGAAGAAAATATAAATGAATTTATTGGCAGTAAATACACCGAGCAAGCGCAAGCTATATTTGATGTACACTACGATTACTACTATGATAAGATAACTAGAAATCAGGTATACCCATTGAGAGAAGGTAATTCTTACTATACTATTGAAGATAATAGAATAATCAAATCTGTATGGGATGATGAAAGTATAAAAATGTACAAAGAAAACCCTAATCAAGTTTACTTTAAATCAGAGGAGCAAGCGATTCAAAGATGGAAAGAACTAAATGCTTTAAAGTGCTTGAAGAGTTGTTATGATTTACTTGTTCGAGTAGAGAATGAGGGGATGATAGACTATCATTACACCAAAGAAGAGGTAACTAAAATGCTCAATGAAATAGAATATATTAGAACTAAAAATCTTTTAAAACATTAATATTATGAATAAAGAAACCAAAGAAGAGTTATTAGATTTGTTATACACACTTGAAGATAAACATGGATATGATAACACCGCGTTAGGACTAAGGATTGGTAACCTAATAAACACACTACAACAAGAACTAAAATATAGTCATTATTTTGATGTGTTTAAAGGAAGCCATAACCCTGCTCAAGAGAGTTATCTTAATAAGTGCGCGGAACTAATAAATTCAAGTGTCTTCAAAGACACAAAAAATATTCCATAGTATTTGGAATTGATAAATAATTATACTATATTTAAACTAAGATTAATTTAAATTAAATTCAAATGAAAGACAAGGGAGTCAATAGTAATCTATTCATAAGTAGATTATTAGAAGATATTATCATAGAAAAACACCAACAAAAACCGGACAAGTTTTTTATCCAACAGTGTCAAGCGTTGATGGATGAAGAGTTGTTAGATTTTAAATCCTTTTTAGATACCGGTAGAATTACTTTGCGAAATGAATTTTCTTTTTTATATCCTAAACAAAAACTTCATAAAAAAACACAGAGTGTATTGAGATACGCGGGAGGATTTTATATTGAAATTTTACAAAATGCGGGGGAGAAAATTTGGAAAGTAAAAAGTAGAAGGTATAAATCTATTGGTAAGGCAGAGAAAAGATTATGGGAATCAGAAATATTAACATTAAAACAAGAGTCAAATGAAAAGAGAGATATTTAATAACTATGTGTTAAAGATAATAGATTTATATAGGATAAGTAAAGAAGACTTCTTCACTAAGACAAAAAAACGCGCGTGTGTAGATGCTAGACACTTCGTTTATTATTTATGTCATAAACGAAATGTAAGGATAAGATACATACAAGATTATATGGAGGAAAACGGATATGAAATAACTCATTCATCTGTAATACACGGTATAAGTAAAATGTCTAAAGAGGTAGAAAAAGATGGAGATTATTTACCGGTTATAGAAAAATTAAATCAGGAAAATTATGTATAGTTTAGATGAGGTTTTTTCTCAATCACTAGAGGATAATAATAGTGCTTGCCTTGATGCTAAAGGATATCAAGCAAGGATATCGTGCGGTATTAAGATAGTTAAAGATGACCATACTAAAGAAGTAATTATTTTAAACACCACTCTAGGAGGAGATTTTTATAAAGAAATAACCAAAGAACAATACAAACTTTTTACTTCTGAGGGTTGGTTAAAAGGTTTACACACCCTTGCTTTAAATAATTTTAAAACTAAACTTGATAAGGTTGAGAGTAAAATAAAAGTAGAAGTAAACAGTAATAATAACCTTAAGCATATTCAGAGACTTAAAGAAGCAAGAGAAAGAATATTGATAAGGTATAACAAAGTGTCTAACAAATTAAAATCATTAATAAATGGGAACAAATAAAAATTATTATCAGAAATTATCAGAACTACCTATTAAAAGATTGGTAGAAAAAAAAGGAGGTTTAGATTATTTATCATGGAGCAATGCTTGGGATATGTTAAAGAAAGTATATCCTAATGCACAGAGAAAAGTTTATGAATCAGACCATACCGGATTAAATTATTTTACAGATGGTAAAAGTGCTTATGTGAAAGTAGGGGTATGTTGTAATGATATAGAACACATAGATTACTTACCGGTAATGGATTTTAGAAACAAGTCAATTCCGGTTGATAAGATTACTTCAATGGATGTAAATAAAGCCATACAAAGAGCAACCGCAAAAGCTATTGCAATGCACGGGTTAGGACTTTCGTTGTGGACGGGAGAAGATATACCAACAGAATCTATACCTGCTAAACCAAAATTACAAGAACTAAAAGTAGGAGACTCTAATTGGAAAAAAATTGAGAAGTATATTATCGCTAATAACTTTAAGGATGTAAAAGAAGTTAGTAACAAGTTAGCGGAGAAGTATAAGATAACTGCTACTGTAACAGATGAACTTATAAAAATAATGTCTTAATGAATAGTGATTTAGAAAAACTCCGTATAGATAAGGAATACTATACGGGGGTAGGAAAAAAGTATTTATCTAATTCAGATATAGGAACTCTATTAAAGAATCCAAAAGAGTTTGGTAAAATATCAGAAGATAATATTAATTTTGCTAAAGGCAGATTATTTCATCAATTAATACTTGAACCTGCTAAGGCAGAGGAATCAATAAAGAACGCGGTAGATGTCTCTACTCGTAATACTAAAGCATACAAAGAAAGGATAGAAGAAAATGGTGGAGGTTTTTTATTACTAACAAAAGAGGTGGAAGAAATAAATCGTTTAACTAAAGTAATGTTATCTAACATAGATTTTTTTGACCTAATAAAAGCAGAGGATAATTTATACGAAGAACCGGCTATTGGAAAAATAAAAGGTTTAATGTGGAAAGGTAAAGCAGATATCGTAGCAAGCGAATGTTTGATTGATTTAAAAACAACTTCAGATATTAATAAATTTAAATGGTCAGCAAGAGACTACAACTACGATAGTCAGGCATATATATATGAATTACTTTTTGGTAAACCTTTAATATTTTTAGTAATAGATAAAAGTACGGGAGCGCTAGGTAAGTTTACTCCTAGTGAAGATTTTTTAGTTAGGGGAGAGGAGAAAGTGCAAAGAGCAATTGAAGTATACGATAAATTTTTTAATCCAAAAAAAGATAATTATAATATTAATAATTACTATATTGATACCGAATTATAATTTAGTGTCTTTGAAGACACAAGTTTGGAAGTTTCAACCAAACTACAATTTTGAAACAAAATAAATAATATTAAACAAATGAGCGAAACTAAAGAAAAAATATTCGCAGACGGGTTTGGATTTAAAACTCGCGCAGAACAACCTGATTGGGTGGTAGGTAGACTAGCTATTAAATTAGAAGATGCTATACCATTTTTAAAAACTCACGCGAAAAATGGGTGGGTAAATTTAAATATAAACACAGCAAGAAGTGGTAATACTTATGTAGAATTAGATACATTTGTACCTAACTCTAACAAGACTACTGAAAAGGTAGAAGAAAAAGCAGAGGTAGAGGAAAATTTACCATTTTAATTTAAAGGGTATTGGGGGGGAATAACAGATTTTAAATTTAATCATGTCCTAATCTGTAACTGTGTTCAATATTCTTCCCTAATGCTTTATTAAATCGCTACTCAACTAAAGGAGAACTAAAAAGGTTCTCCTTTTTTTGTGTCGAAATGTTAATAAAATTGTTAATATCTATTTTATATATAAAGTTTTATATATTATATTTATTTTTAATTTTATTTAGTAATTAAAATCGACATAATCGACACTAATATTGAATATCAATTAGTTACAATCGAAGAATCGACATAAAACCGACATTACAATGACATCAAACATCACTATATTTAAAAATATAAAAGAAACATCAACCCCTTTTTACAGAGATATAAGAATTGTATTAGAAAGAATAAGGGAAGGAGCTTGTAAAAACTTAGTAAAGAAAATAAGGTTAGAGAAAAAGAAAGAAGAAAGAAATGAATTAAAAAAACTTCTTCCGGCTATTTGTTTTTCAGGAACATTCTCCAAAAGAGCAGACTCATCTATAAATGAACACAGTGGATTTATTTGTTTAGATTTTGATGGGTATAACAAAACAAAAGAAATGCTAGAGGAAAAAGAAAAGTTAAGTAAAAACAAATATGTATACTCAGTTTTTATAAGTCCCTCCGGTAATGGATTAAAAGTGATAGTAAAGATACCCCAAGACATTGATAATCATACTAATTATTTTAACTCATTAGAAAAACATTTTAACTCTCCTAACTTTGATAAAGCTTGTAAAAACATAAGTCGTGTTTGTTATGAATCATACGACCCATTAATATATGTAAATGAAAACTCTTCACTGTGGGATGTGATAGAGGATATAGAATATAAAGAGGTAGTAGCATATAAAGATAGTCCAACTATTCCGATAACAGATGAGAATAAAATAGTAGAGATATTGGTGAAGTGGTGGGAGAAAAAATACCCTATGGTTGAAGGTCAAAGAAATCAAAATATATATGTGCTTGCTATGGCTTTCAATGATTATGGAGTAAATGAATCTTTAGCATCTTATATATTAGGGCAGTATTCAAGTAATGATTTTAATATGAGTGAGATAACTAGAACAATTAAATCAGCTTACTCTCATACTCAAAACTTTGGAACTAAATATTATGAAGATGAAGAAAGGGTGAATCAAATAAAAACTAAATTAAGAAGAGGTGTTACAAAAAAAGAAGTAAGAAGTCAGCTTGAAGACTCTAACTTAGATGACAAAACTATTGAGGCAGTATTGAATAGGGTTGAAGAAGAAAACTCTTTTAAACAATTTTGGTCAAAGAACGATAGGGGAGTTATTAAAATAGTGCATATTCTTTTTAAAACATTTCTTGAAGACAATGGCTTTTATAAGTATTGTCCCGAAGGTAGTAAGAATTATGTGTTTGTAAGAGTTACTAACAATTTAATTGACCATACATCAGAAAAAGAAATCAAAGACTTTATCCTAGACCACTTGTTAAACTTAGATGATACATCTATATATAATTACTTTGCAGACCATACTAGATTATTTAGAGAAGAGTTTTTAACATTGTTATCAACAATAGATATATACTTTATAGAAGACACTAAAGACTATGCTTATTTATATTATAAGAATTGTGCTGTACAAATAAGTAAGAATGAAATAAAAACAATAGACTACTTAGATTTAGGGGGTTATGTGTGGAAAGACCATGTTATAGATAGAAACTTTAATAGATGTGGTTTGGATGATTCTGTTTACAAAAAATTTATAGCTAACATTTGCGGTCAGAAGGAGGAAAGAATAAACTCTATGGAAAGTACAATAGGATTCTTGTTGCACGCGCACAAAAATTTATCCTATTGCCCTGCCGTTATTTTAAATGATGAATTAATATCGGATAATCCCGAAGGAGGAACGGGTAAAGGAATCTTTATGAATGCTCTAGCGCAGATGAAAAAGGTTGTAACAATTGATGGAAAGTCTTTCGTTTTCGAAAGGTCTTTTGCTTATCAATTAGTATCAGCTGATACACAGATACTTGTGTTTGATGATGTGAGAAAACATTTCGACTTTGAAAGATTGTTTAGTGTTGTAACCGAAGGATTGACATTAGAAAAGAAAAATAAAGATGCAATAAAAATACCTTTTAGTAAATCACCTAAGATAGCTATAACTACTAACTATGCAATTAAAGGAGCGGGTAATTCTTTTGCTAGAAGAAAATGGGAGTTGGAGTTACATCAACATTATAATAAACAACATACTCCATTAGATGATTTTGGAAAACTAATGTTTGGGGAATGGGATGATGATGAGTGGTGTCAGTTTGATAACTATATGATTGGGTGTTTACAAAACTATTTAAACAAAGGATTACAAAAAAGTAAATTTGTAAATCTTAAAATAAGACAGTTGTCAGCAGAAACATCACATGACTTTATAGAATGGTGTGGATTACTTGATAAAGAAAAACCTAATACTCAATTAGTAACTGAAACAAAATTATATAAACATAATTTATATTTAGACTTCGTAGAGGAATACCCCGACTATGCACCAAAGTCTAAACTTACAATATCAAGAACACGTTTTTATAAATGGTTAGTTTCTTTTGCTATGTTTAAAGAAGGAGTTGCTCCGGAAGAAGGAAGGGATGCTAGTGGTAGATGGATTATAATAAAGAAAAAAAGAGAAACAGTTAGTGTACAAACATTGCTATCAAACTTACCCTAAATGGAAATAGATATTCATACTGCAATGCTAAACTCTTATAGGGTTATTATACAAGGTCAGAACCCTGAAGATATTATATCTACAGAATTAGGAATGTTTGCACACGACCCTACTGAACCGGTAGAAAAAGAGATTATAGAAAACATATTATTTTATTTTGAAGAGGAAGAAGATTATGATAAATGTATTAAAATAAGAAATTACATTAAAGAAAGATGGTAACATTTAGGGATTATCAAAGCGACATAATAGATAAATCAATACCAATATTGTTAAAGCATAGGTTTTTATATTTAGCAATGGAAGTTAGGACGGGTAAAACACTTACAAGTTTAGGTATAGCTAAAACTTTGTTTCAAAAAAATGTATTATTTGTTACCAAGAAAAAAGCAATATCATCTATTGAACAAGACTACAAGTTGCTTTCTCCAAAATATAAACTCATAGTTATTAATTACGAATCTGTTCATAAAGTTCCGGATTTAAAATGGGATATGATAATCTGTGATGAGGCACACAGTTTAGGCGCTTTCCCCAAACCCAATAATCGCGCTAAAAAAATTAAGGAATTAATTCACAAGCACCTTCCTTACGTTATCTTATTATCCGGAACACCCACCCCTGAGTCTTATAGTCAATTGTATCATCAAGTTTATGGCATACCTACTAATCCTTTTAATAAATACAAAAACTTTTATAAGTTCACAAAAGATTATGTAGATGTGGTAGAGAAAAAAATAAATGGCTTATATATTAGAGATTATTCAAGAGGAAGAGAAAGTATTTTAACTTCATTAAAAGATTACACCATTACCTTTTCACAAAGCCAAGCAGGTTTTAAAACATCTACTAACGAAAAAGTTTTGTCAGTTAAAATGAAAGACTCTACTTACAGTTTAGCTAAAAGGTTACAAAAAGATTTAGTAGTTGAAGGAAAAGAAGAGGTGATATTGGCAGACACTCCCGTGAAGTTAATGATAAAGCTTCATCAGATATATTCAGGGTCAATAAAGTTTGAAAGTGGTAACTCCATGATACTAGATATGAACAAAGCAGTGTTTATAAAAAAATATTTTGACGGAAAAAAAATTGGTATATTTTATAAATTTAAACAAGAATTAAAAATACTTGAAGAAGTTTTTAAAGAAAACTTAACTACAGAATTAAGTGTCTTTAAAGACACTAATAAAAATATAGCTTTACAAATAGTTAGTGGAAGGGAGGGGATATCTTTAAAGGAAGCAGATTGTTTAGTTTATTACAACATTGATTTTAGTGCCACAAGTTATTGGCAGAGTCGAGATAGGATGACAACAAAAGATAGAAAAACTAATAAAGTGTATTGGATATTTGCCGAAAAAGGTATCGAGCATAAGATATACAAGGCAGTTATTAAGAAGAAAGATTACACTATCAAACACTTTAAAACCGATTTATTATCTTTGTAGTAATGACAGAACAACAAATTCAATTAAAAAGAATTAAAGAATTAGAGCAGGCAGGTTACTACGTAATTAAATTAATTAAGACAAATAAAAATGGAATACCTGATTTAATTGCAATACCAAGGAATGCTACTGTGTTGTTCAGTGAAGTAAAAACACCGAAAGGGCGAGTTTCTAAACTACAAGAATACAGACTGAGAGAACTAAAAGAATATGGTTTTAAAACAGAAATATATAAAGGTTAAAAAAGATTATGATTTTGATGAGTGGTTTGTTGTAGACTTATCGGAGTGTCCTTTTTATGTAGTTAATGAACTTATTAGCCACTTAGAATATTATACTGATAAATTACCGGAGTTAGATGGATGGTCTCAAAGTATTTGTGGGGTGATTAAATCAAAACCGTATAGCGAGCTAGAAAAACCTTTCTTTTATAAGATAGAGTTTTTAAAACAAAAAAATGAAATACCCCTTTATTTAGGTGTAGAAGAGATTAGTTGTGATGACTATTTAGATTGTATAAATAAAGAGCAAACAATAATACCTAATGAATAATAATTTAAACAAATAAAATGACCGCAAAAATATCAGCAGTCAAACAAAGAAGGTTAGACCACATTAATTATTTAATGTCGGAGATTCATAATTCTACCAATAATTTATATGAACACTTTATTGACTCGGAATATGATGAAGCAAAAAAAGAAATTACAAATTTAATCAAGCGTCTTAAAGACGTACACGAATCTTTAGAAGATGAAATATAATAGTTTTAGACCCCGTATTCACGGCAACACGCGAGTTGCGTATGACTACATAACTAAAAAAGAGAGGCGTATTCTCGTTATCGGAGATATTCACGCACCCTTTGTTCTCGATGGTTACTTAGAGTTTTGTCAAGAAACTTATGCCAAACATAATTGTAATCAAGTAATTTTTATAGGAGATATTTTGGATAACCACTATAGCTCTTTCCATCAGACCGACCCGAACGGTATGGGTGGTGGCGAGGAATTAGAGCACGCTATTGCAATGGTGCAAGAGTGGTACAAAGCGTTTCCGGTTGCTGATGTTCTAATCGGAAATCATGACCGCATCATAATGAGGAAGGCAATAGACTCTGATGTTCCTCAACAATGGATAAAAAGTTATAATGAAGTATTGGGAGTTGATTGGAATTGGACTGAAAGGATAGTTTATGACGGTGTTCAGTACGTACATGGAGAAGGGGGTACTGCGCGCACAAAAGCAAAGAACGATATGATGTCGACCGTTCAGGGTCATATACATACCCAATGTTATACCGAGTGGATGGTAGGTAGAAATTTCCGAATATTTGGAATGCAAGTAGGCTGCGGGATAGACAGTGCGTCCTATGCCGCGGCTTACGCTAAACACTTTAAAAAACAAGCGGTAGGATGTGGAGTAATTTTAGGTGGGCATACTGCTATAAATTGTTTAATGGAATTATGAGATTCGAAACTAAGAAAGATTTAGATAGAGAGAAGAAAGCTATTACAAAATTCGTAAACCTATTTGGTGGTAGTTTTAAAAAGTTAGGACCTAATGATATAGACTACAGAGTCTTTGATGCGGATAACAAACTTATTGCGTATGCAGAGGTAAAGGGTAGGTTAAAATCGATAGCAAATTCTTTTCCTCTATGCGTGGCTGCTCGAAAAATAGTTAAGCTAGCTGACAAAAGACTAAACCCTATTCTTATATGGGCGTGTGATGATGGGATTATTTATTTAAAAATAAAACAAGTGCAAGGTGAGTTAAGGTGGGGTGGTAGAAAACCTCGCGCCGGTTCAGTTAATGATGAGGAGCTGATGGTGTATTTCGACAAGAGCAAGGACTTTAAATATCTAAAGTATTAATAAATAATTTATCTACGTCTTCGTCTTTTTGGCTTTACTCTATCAGGTAAACGGCTTGGTAAAGGAGATTCTTTCTCCCATCTTTTCGCCATTTCGGGAAAGTTTTTATACATCCATTTTCTTTGTGCTTTACTTCTAAAGGGCATAATTATTATTTTAAAAATCAAAATCTATCATTAAATCTTCGGTCAAACTTCCTACATCAAAATCAAAATCAACATCAAAATTAACGTCAAAACCTCCACCCCTTGAAGAACGACCGGAAGATTTTTTTCTTCTCTTTTTCTTCTTATTATCTATTTGATATTGGCTATAATTAAGTAACCTTAATATAAGTTCGTGCATATTATCTACATCTCCCGTCATTACCTTACCATAATTTTCAATAAACCTATCTACTTGATGAGCCGGTAAACCTGTTAGGGTTAAAGTTTCTAATATAATTTCTTTCAAATACTTATCTTTAGTCTCTTGGGACTTAGCATTTTGCATAGCGTTAAAATCTTTTGTGATTTTACCTGCTATAGTTAATATACGTAGAGCTCCATCATTATCTCCTGCCCACGGTTTCCCTGTGGCAGCATCTCCTAAATAATTAAACAAGTCTCCTATTATAAATAGAGAATTTAAATTTCCTATTACCGCTGCTCGTGCTAAATCCCACCAATCATCTTCTTCATCTATCTTGAATCCCATCGCTACAAACTGAAACAGTACAGGTAAGAAGACGTGATACATTATAAAGGTTCTTATGTTTTCTTTTATACTTCCCTTTCCGGCTTTAGGGTCTCTAGCTTTAGCTATTCTCCATAGATTTCTGTTAGACTGAATCTCTTTACGGAAATAAGCTTTAGGGGATGTGAGGAACATATTCATAGCTCTTACAAGGGGATTTGAGGTTTGATATACGTCTTTATCTTGTAAGTCTACAGACTGTTGTGTTCTCTTAGTGTCACTCTCAAATTTTCTAATCGCATAATTAATAGCTTCTTGCTCGGTAGCTCTAGGGTTTTTCTTTTTATACTGCGCTTTGTAGTAGGAATAATTAGGAAGACCCCCAAGCATAATAGCTCCCATATCTCCAAATTTTGTAAACCACATTAAAAAGTTAACCATAAATTGTTTATTTCTTTTTGGAACTAAAGATTGCATTTGTTTCTCTGTATAACTTTCTATATGTCTCATTATACCATTGTACTTTCTGTCTTGCAAATAAACTGAGTTACTCTGAACTTCTTTCCATAATTTTTTTAGCTCCGGCATATTCTTAAACCCATACTTAACCCAATTACGAAACCCTATATCATTAGCATAGGTGAACATAGATGTTAATTGTTTAATCATAATAGTGGGATTAAAACCTAAACGAGAATATATAAACACGTTGTTCATACTGTTTATAAATTTGTTCATATCGCTACTTCTTACTCCCCTGTTAGCTAATCTTTGAATAGCAGACTTAATTAAGCCGTAAGTATTTTTTCCGTGTATAGATATAATAGCTTTCTTTACATTTTCATTTGTAAATAGTTTATCAATATCTCTCAGTGGTTCTGCCATTGCAGCAAAGTATTCCATATCAGTAACGTAGGTCATTAAAGCATCTGTGCCAATCATACTTTGTATAGGGTTGGTGTTTTTAACCCTAGCGATAGTAGATGATTCTCCTATGCTTGTGTAGAATTGATTGTCTCCTGATAATAAATCTACAGGCTCTGACTTAACTCCTTCTCTATAAAGTGTTCCTGCATAATGTTCGTTCTGCGGCATATTAGTTCGGTAAATCTTACGATAAGTTTTGTTGTAGTGCGGGTATAGCGCAGGAAATAATTCATCCACCTGCCAATCTGCAAACTTTTTAACTTCCGGATTTAAAGCTTTTTCAATTTGCTCTGCCACTTTTTTATAATCCTTTCCCCACATTTTTTCAAAAGTTGGGTGAAGCGCAGGGTCTTTAAATTGATTGTATAAATAATACAATTGCTCTTGACTTGCGTAAGTAACTCCTTGTATATTATTTTCTAACTCTGCTCTCTTTAAAGCTTCTTTATTAGCGCTAGTTTTATCGGCATTGTATTTTTTTTGAGCTGCTAAAACTGCGTCTCCATCTTTATATATTTTATTGTAAACAACCTTTCGGTTTGAAACCATTTTACTTCTCCATTTTTTACCATATAACTCCTTTACTTTATCTATGATTAATTTCTCAACCGCCATCTTTCTACCTTTATATACACGAGTTCCTTCATTTACTCTTTCATATACTAAATCTTTTAACGCACCCCCAAATAACTCTCCCGGCATTAAAGTAATTTTATCCATTAAACCATCAAGTGCTTCGTGAGAAACAAAGATGTCTGATAACTTATTACCTATACCTCTTAATATTTTTCTTAAAACATTTTGAGTTGCCTTTACTTCTTCTTTAGTTACAAGGTAATTAGTTGTTTTCTCAATCTGATTTTTACCTTCTTGTGTAGAAGCATCTACTTTTTCTTTAGTAATAGCCTCCCAAGCAATACTAAGTTGACGTTCATACTCTTCTCTAGCTGCTTGTATTTCATCCTCTAACCTTTGTCTACCACCTACTATAATCTCTTCTAATGAATTATTTACGTCACTTAGCTCCTGTACCTTGTTGATGTCGGTATCGTTCATTAGAGTAGCGTTATTTAACTTCATTGCTATTTCTAATATAGCCATCCTTCTTATTTGTTCATCTGTTGGGTTAATTTCTTTAGCTAACTCATCATACTCTGCTGCTAATTTAGCGTTAGTTTCATACACTTCATTAGGGGTTGCTATTTTAGAAACCCTTTCTTCTTTAATCATTTTGATTTGCTCTATAGCATCTGCATCTATTTTAGTAGCTTTATTTCTACCACTTAACTTAACCTCATTCTTCGCATTTAGTTTAGCATTTATATCTTTTTCTAAAGAAGTTGCTACTTTCTCATTTGTAAAATCAATTACTTCATTCATTATATTCTTTATACTTGAACGTGTAGCTTTCTCAATTTTACTAACCATTTTTAACACCTCCGGTTTGGTATATGTCGTCTCAGGTAAAGCTTTACGCATAAAGTTTCTCAAGTCTTGTTTAAAGGATTGTAAAGTCTTAGTTCCTTTCTCTACACCTTTGAGAAACTTTTTAGATTCTCTTAACACCTTACCCATATCTCTTGTTGGTCTCATACCTAAAGTAGATTGTAATTCTATTTGCATTTTAGCTTGTAAGGGAGAAAGTTCTTTTTTACTTCCTTCTCTTATAAATTCAGGTTGTTGCTCTAAGTATTGAATTACCTTATCTGTAATTTGCTCTTGAGTTAACTTCTTTTTTGCTTGTTTGTTTTTTGCTACTAAAGAATCCTTGTATTTATTAACTCTTTTAAATAACCTTACACCTGCTTCCGCACCGCCTTTAATATCAGCAAAACTTTTAGGTAACAATGTAACATCATCTATATTTATTTCTAAAGCTTTTTTAACTTCTGAAGGATTAAACTTTTTTACTCTAACTAAATAATCAGTAATCTCGGAGTCACTAAAATTATTCTCTCTTGCCTTTTGGATTATTTCTATTATTTCAGAGTTTCTTTCATCAGGAGATTCCGCTTGCGTTTCTTTATCCATTCTTTGTTCGCTAGATTCAAACCTATTTCTAGGTGGAATATCTTCACCCAATACTTCTATAATAGATTTGTCAATAGGGATAATATTCATCTCTTGCTCCCTGTTAGGATATATGTCAGTCAAATTATCTACGTGCGTAATAATAGCATCATGCCCTTTCTCTTTTAATTCAAACACTTCTGCATCTGACCATACTTTATTTTGCTTTACAAAGTAAGGGTTCTTAATATCAAGTTTTACTTTATATTTTTTCTGAGCACCTTGCTGACCTTGATATCCCGAAGTGGAAAACTTTTTACGTGAAGGAGTGAAAAATGTAAGGTTATCCGGCTTAGGGTGGTAAGCTCCTTTGTATAGTTGAGTGGCTTCTCCTTTTCCTCTTTCAATAGGTTTAACATTAACCCCTGCTGCATCTTTAGTATTATGATAAAACTCTAACTGCACTCCATCTACTACCGCCACATCACTTTCTTCATCTACTGCCACCTTTTCTTCTTCCGCTTTAGAATCATCTACTTCATCAGGGGTTGTGGTAGTGTCTTCAATGACACTTTCAGGTTCTTTAAAAGTAGGTGTTTCTTTTTTAGTTTCAACACCTTCAACTTCTAATTCTCTTGCAGGCACTCCCTCACCTTTTTCTAAAGCAGCTAACTCTAACTCTAATCCTTCTAGAATAACTAACTCATCTTCAGTCATATTTTCGACACCACCCTTCTCTCTTTTCATTTCTTCAATCTTGTTGCGATATCTATTTAACTCATCAGCTTCTGCCGCTCTAACTTCCGTTCTTCTTTTTTCTTGCTCGGGAGTTAAATCCATAATCTCAACATCTTGTTGCGTTAACTCTTGCCCTGTTCTCATTTTACCTGCCATGTTGTTCAAGGCATCAGCTATAACATTGTCGGAAGCGTTTTTATAAATTTTATCTATAAGCTTTTCTAATCCCAATGATTTTAAAACCCACTCAATAAATTGTCTAACTTTACTTTTAGCTTCTTTAGGTAATTTAGGATATCTAGTAGCAATTAAAGCTATTGCTTCAGCTAAAAATTCTTCGTTTTTAACACCCGTTCCTTTTCCTTCATACTTATCTACGTGTTCCCTTAAGTCTTTAAGGAAAGATTCGTTTTCATTAATCTCTGTTTGGATATTACCCGCTTTTTCTGAGCTTGATTTTTTTAATTGAGATTTTAACTTTTCATTTCTTTTAGTAACTATCCTAATGATAGCTTCAACTAACTGTTTAGTTTTTAATTCTTTCCCGGCTATATCAGGAAATAAATTACCTAACATAGCATGAACCACTTCATGAGTTGCGGTAGTAGGACTTACCTTTTCTAAACTTATTGAAATAGAATTAGCCACCGGACTATAACTCCCTCTAGTAAACTTGGAGTTACCATTTGCTACATACTCCTTGTGCGTTTCATACATTATAAGATTTACTTTAGGAGCTAATTTCTTTATAGCTTTAAAAGCGTTTTGAGCAGTTCTTATAGTTCTTTTTCTAGCTACGGGGTCAGGTGTGTAAGAAACTCTTTCACCCGGTTTTATTGTTTCTTCAACTAAATAAATTTTATCCCCAACAGACTTTCCTTTTACTACATTTTTTCTTTTCATTTGAACGTCAGCGTTGCCATACTTGTTTCTAGGAACAACTATTATACCTAACGTACCCTCCCCTTCAGGGTTTATATCTACAGGCGCTTCTTCACCCACTACTAATCTACTTTTTGTAGGTTGTGTTGGAGGTGCAATTTTATCACCTTTAGGAATACTCTCCATATCCTCTTGATTTACTTGTTCTAAGGGGTCTAATCTAGAATCTCTATCTCTTTTTTGTTTAGACTCCTCATCAAAGAATCCTTCAATATCCGTTCTACCTTCCGGTTTAGAAGTGTATTTATCTACTATATTTTTTATCTCACCATCTATTTGCCTTAATCTTACTTTAGCGGTGTAAGTATTATTACCCTCTAATTTTTTTCTTTCTAATTCTAAATCTATAAGAGCATTTCTATCTTCAGGATTTTTAATTAAAGGGTCAATATCTCTATCTACTTCGTATCTTTCAATTGCTCTATTTCTTTTATCTTGAGCATATTTTTTTAACTTAGGATTACCGGAAATAGATAAAGTAGCTCCTGCTACTTGCTTATCGGTAGCCGTAGTAACAAAGTCTACCATTTGTCTTGGAGTTGTAACCGCACCATTAATTTTATATACTCCCGGTAATAATAAACTAGGTCCTGTTCCGCTCATATCTCCTTCAAAAAAATCTTTCATTGCAGAACCATCGTTGTCACTATCTATATCATTTACACTTCCACCCATTAATTCCATACCTATCGTTATAGGCGCACTACTTATACCGGCTACCCCTTCTAGTAAAACATCAGAAGCGTTAATACCATCTCCTTGTGCTAGTTGAGCTACAAACTCTCCGGTTGCACCACCCACTGATTCTACACCTAAACCAAGAGTAGCAGCCAATAATGGTTTTTTAGCAACAGTTTTAGTTACTGTACCTGCAAGTCCCCCTGTTAATGTATCAAAACCTCCAATTATTAAACCTCTACCTAGCGCTTCATTTTTCATGGCTTTTAATTTCTCGGGGTCATTTAATACCTCTCTTATTGCTTTATCCGACATATCACCTCCGGTATACTCACTTAGTAATTCCATGTAAGTCATTGTTGTCTCTATGCTACCACTCATTACCCCTATCGCTGCCAAAGCTCCTGCGGGAATACCACCTGCAAAACCTGCTGCCGCTCCTACCGGACCTCCTGTTATACCCCCGGCAACGGTGGCGGTTGCAACAGTAGCCATAAACGTATCAAAACCTAACTCTAAAGTAGTGGCATTTAAATAAGTACCTGCACTTTCTGCAAAAACAGCTGAAGCTACTGAAGGGTATTTATATAAAGCTCGAGCTGCACATCCTAAGTCCCCACCACACTCTGCTACTTCTTTGTTGTAAGCTTTCAACTCATCTGTCGTACCACTAGCTTTTATTGCATTCCAATTTCCTATCAAATCTCTTAACTCCCCTTCGGATATTTCATTCCCTTTAAAAAATATATTAGCACCCTCATCCATCATTGCACCTTTGGTTTGACCTACTTGGTACATTTGGTACATATCGTTAAAAAAATCCATAAAAGCACCTTCCCCTTGAACCCACTCTTCAGATACAATAGGACGTAACTTTAATTGTTCTTGTATAGATAAAAGATTTGCGTCTTGTGCAAGTAATTTTTCTTGCTGACCTTCTATTTTATATTGTAAAGGAACTAAGGATTTTTTTAAATCTATATATTCTTGAGCACCCCTTTTACTTCTAGGTGTGTTAGAAACAATATAATTCTTAGCGTTATAATCAGCTAAGTCCTCTTTAAATTTTGAAACTTCGCGTTGATGTTTTTTCCAATCTTTGTAAAACTGAGCATTTTGTGCGTCTTGAAATTTTTGCTCACCCGGAACTCTTGTTTGTCTGTGTTGGTTAAAAAAACGTATAGCTGTTTTAGCATTTTGTGCTGAAGAAGCAGTGTTTCCCATTATCCAAGTCTCTCCCTCTAACCAAGAACCTCCTTCATCTCTATCTACTGAGAGTGTTATACTCTCTCCATTAGCTGCTATTATTTCTATATAATCTTTACCTATTTTTCTTTGACCTACTTCAAAACCATATTCCCTAAACATTTGTTCTAACAAAGGAGCTGCTACTTCTTCTTGTTGGTTGAATATCCAAGTCATGTTTTCAAAATCAGTTAACTGCTTCCACTCGGCTTCTTCTTGCTTATTTAAAGCTTCAATCATTTCTTGGGTGTTTAACCCTAAAGTTGTAGGGTCTGTTTTGAAATAAGAATAGTATGCTTTAGCTATATCATTAGTATTTTGTACCCCATATTTTGCTCTATCTTCTGCGGACATATTTGCATACTGACCACTTTCTTCAGCATAACGAACGTCTATTAAGTCTCTGAATTGAGGGTCAATAAGGGTATATCTTCCTGTTTTGGTGTCATAATAAGTAGCATAAGCTTCCGCTCTTGACATATCTGCCGGGGGTTCTGTACCGGTGTCTTCCATAAATTGCTGTCTCCAATTAACACCTTCATAAGGTTGTATAACTTCCCCTGTGGGACTAGATGTAGACCATGAGTATTGTCCGTTTGAAAGTTGAGGGGTTATTCCAAGTTCATAAGCACTACGCATATCATACCACTGAGGCACACCCTGAAGAGGTCCATCTAAAGTTGGTTCTTCACCATAGGTAGCAGTATAATTTTCTTTCCAAGCTAAGACATCCGGATTAGTATTCCACCAATCTTCAAAACCTTCTTCGTTAAAAGTGTTAGCATAGTTCTCATCTCTAGGTTTATAGTAATCAGCGTCTACGTCTGATAAGTCCCAAAAAGTATTCTCCGAACCTAATACCGTAGTGTCTTCCTGAATAGTGGATTCCAATTCTTGCATTTTTTTTTTAAACCCTTCATCGAGGGGATAGAATCTTTCTTCGAACTTTTCGTAACCACCTGCACCCACATCATACCATTCTTTACCTTCTTTTTGTGCCTTTTGTCTTTGTCGCTCTTCTTCTCTTTTAATCCAATCATACAACTCTTTTCTATAATTAGCGTCACGACGTATCTTATCTGTAAAGCCTTGTAATGTTACATTAGCAGCAAAGCTATCATCATAAGTAGTTACCCAATCATATACATATTGAGCGTGTTGGTCTAATAGTTCTTGGTCTCTTTCTTCCATTATAAAATATTTTTTTTATTGAGGAGCATTATCTTCATCTTCAATTCTACTATCATCTTCAGGAGGTAAAAGGTCAGAACGTTTCAGTAACAAACCATCTACAAATTCAGTTAGCTGTCTTAATAACTCCATTCCTCTAGAAGGTCCCTCAGATAATTTAAACAATCTCGGAGGTTGATTTCTACCTTTAATCTCAACAGTAATAGTTGATTTCTTACCATCCTCATTGCTTGTAATTACAATGTCTTGCGGACGTATACCTACATCGTTATTCCTAAGTCCTTTTTGGAGAACCTCTGTAATTAAAGAAGTTACAGCCGGCACATAGTCAGTCCAATTCTTTATCTCATCATCATAAAATTCATCTAAATAAGCAAAAGTTTGACCTATTGTTGGATTTGTAAAGTCAGGGTCATCAAATAAATCTTGGAACGCAGCTGTTATACCCGGTTCATCTATCTCCATAAGAGGGTCTACACGCAACGCATCAGGACCCGGTGGGTCTGTTTTTCTAGTGTAAATAATTGGTTCTGTAATATCTGTCGTTAACGTAGAAGCTACATAATCATCCCCTCCTTGTAATTTCTTAAACACCTCCATAGCCATAGCATAATTATCAAAACCACCTAATTTAGAAGCTACTGCTTTTAAGAACTGTTCCTCTGTCCACTCTTCACCACCCGGAATACCATCTATAACTCCTGCTGTATATAATGGTATAATTTCTTGATTAGCCATTCCTCTATTAATTACAATCTCTTCATTATTTCTTTCGATAGTTTGAATCCATTCATTACCCGGTAAATCCATTAATCCCGCCATTGTAGATTCCATATCTGCTTCGTCACCGCTAAATAAATCTATTAAGTTAGTAAGTAAAGCTTGCTCTTGTTCACTCTTTTCGTTTGCTAAATACTCCCATTGACTTGGTGCCCATTCAGTTTTTCTAGTAACACTTCTATTAACCATAACATCAAGTCTGTCTTTAGTTATTTCTCTTGCCATTTCTAGTTGCTCGTCAGTTAACTGAGGAACTAACCTTCCTGAATTAGGTTGGTTAGGGTCTTGCACTCTTAAAATCATTGACTGATTTCTTGACCCATCTGCATTAAATAAACGAGGGTCATTAGGGTCTGAAGTAAAGTCAAACTGTTCACCCGCATTATCATATCCATCTAAAACTTCACCTTGCATATCAGTCAATATACTTACTGCGTTAAATGAATTATTATCTCCTACCTGCGAGTTTATAATAGTAGTTTCAGCGTCAACATAATTCTCATTTTCTCTGATATCATTTACACTTTGTGTGGGGTCTGCTTTTAATAATTGTTCGTAAGTATCAGCTAACATATTAGCGGATTCATCTAAACTTCCTTCTAAATCAAATGGTGCAAGTAATTGGTCTTGTCTGTTATTTAACTCCTGAAGTGGTCGTAAACTATTTTCATTAGGAACAACTACCGTAGTATAAGGGTTTGTTTCAGGGTCGTAAGGTTCATCAGGGTTTGTAAGCTGTCTTTCACCTATACTAACCTGACCATCAATAGGATTAATATATAAAGAGTGATTTGTAAAATTACCCATCTTTTCTACATCCATTAATATGCTCTGTGAAAACTCTGATAAATTACCCTCATCTAACATTTTTTTAGCTTCATCATAAGTAGTGTTCCAATTCTCAGCTACTTCATAGAACTCTTTCGTACCATTCATTATGTTAGCACGTTGAATGTTATAATCTTTTAAACTTAATTTCCCTTCTTTTAATAATTGATGTTGAATACGCATAGTCTCCATAACTTTCTCCGCATAATCTAAAACAAACTCATCTTTACCTACGTGTTGTCCTTGTGGAGCATTTTCTACGTACTTTAAACTTTCTTCTTGAGCTTCCTCAATTTTTCTTTTTTTCTGTCTACGCTCTTTTAGTTCTGCACTTAGAACATCGTTCATATTCTTGGCAACTTCCGACCAATCTATTCGATTCTCAGCATCTCTTTCGGCGTATTTATAAAATGTTTTTGCCATACTTTAAATTTTATTGTATAGGTGTGTCATTTGTAGGTGGTGGTGGATTTATTGCAGCTGCCATATCAGGGTTACCTATAGCTGTATAATATTGAGCTAATGAAGCAGGGTCCATTGTACCTGATTTAAATGGACTACCATATAAAGGTAACGCACTTGCCGCTTGTCCTACTAAACTTGTTACTCCTGACATACCTTGTTGTATAGATTGAGCACGTGCTTCCTCTGCATCCCTAGCAGCTGTTTGAGCACCCTGAGCTTCAGCTAAATCTAACTTTGACTGCTGCTCAAGTATATTTTTCTCCTCATCTAATATTGTTGTTTGCCTATCTTTTAATTCTTTACTTAACCTTTTATTAATATCTTGCTGACCTTTCATTTGAGCAGCCAACACTTTACCTGCTATAGTACCTGCTCCTCTTTGTTCTCCCTCAACTCCTGCTTGCAATAAATCTTTTCCTTGACTTAACATAGCGTCTTTTTCTAATTCGTAAGGAGTCATGTCTACAGTTAACCCTTCATATACATTGACATCTAATCTCTTACGAGCTTTCATTATTGCTTTCTTAGCTTCTTTTTCTGCTCTTTGTTGTGCTCTTTTTTGTTTAGATGCTTGAGCAAAAGATGCTGCTGTAGTACCTAGTGTAGTAGCTACTTGAGCTGCTGTTAAAACTGCTGCGGTTGTTGCTAATGCCATATTATAGTTTTTTAATCATTTCTTTCGTATAAGAATCTCCTTGAGTGTAACCCACTTTCTCATACGTCTCAATTAACCCTTTATGTTTTAGTAAAGCATAGGTATAATTACTACCTAAATCTTTACAGATATTCGTTAAACTTTTTATAAGTAACTCTAAAGCTTCTTGCCTTTCAGGGTTTTTCCTATAATTCTTATTAGATATAACCCATTCTACTAATGCTACTTTAGAATTAGTCATGTAAATAAATCCTGCACATACAGGATTTTCTCCATCTAACACCATAAGTCCACCTGTTCCATTTTGAGGTAAAAAATCTTTTAAAGGAGCTTCCCATCCCCAATCTTTCCACCACCCTAAAAGGGTGTTATCATAATCATCTTTGTTTAGTGGTCTTAAATTAAATATCATTTGACTACAAAGATACTAAATTTTTACGGACTACTTGGCATATATTCAGTTTCAACTGCAAATAATTCAGCTGCTGAGGTAGAAGAAGATGTTAATACAAAATTCATGTAATGACCTAACGCTCCATAAGACTCCGCTTCTCGGTTTTTTATGTATACAAAAAAAGCATTTGTTACACCCGGTGCTAAAGCAGGTACTGTACCCGCGGTAGCATCTACAGTTACTTGTCTAGTTGCTCTATTAATAGCTGTAACTGTTCCCATAAACTCTAAAGTAGCATAAGCGGTTGCCACTAAAGAAAAGTAAAAGTTATCTCCTACACTCAATATAGAATTAACTTCTACTCCTGCCGGAAATTCTACAACCGAAGCATTGGCAGGTCCTGTAATTGTTATATCTGTTTTACCTATACCATTTACATATCTTAATGGATAAACAGTTGTGTCTACAGGGTTTGTCATAGAAGTATATCTTAAATAAGCAAAATAAGCTCCTTCTTTTTGTACAAACTCATTAGAAGTAACGGTAATATTTTGCTCGTTTCCTATATCCGTAGAACATGAAACGGAAAAGGGAACTGTAGACTCAAGATTAATAGTTTTAAAAATTTTACTAACGACAGGTAATTGATTAAAAACACTTGTTATAGAAAAAGAATTATCTACACCATAAAAATTACAGCGGTTTACACTATCGGCATTATGTCTCCATAAATTACCTTGATTAAAACTATAAAAATAATTATTCATACCTATCATCCATTCCGGTTGAAAGCTATAAAAAGAAGGAAAACCTTCTGAAGTTTCACTATATGATATTGTTTTATAAGCCATATTTTATATTTTTAACAATTACCCATAACATCAATTACTCCATCTGCACTTACTCTAAACCATTTATTTACCCCTCCATCATCATATTTATAAATACCTGCGGTTGCCGGTGTTACTCCTTGATTATCTGTATATACAAAATCATGGAGACCCGGTAAAGCATCTGTACCATTTACCTTTCCTCGGTATAAAGTCTGAACTGTTGCGTCTGCACACGCCGTTATAGCATTAGCCACATCATATCCTGTAGTAAGAGTAGAAGGTAAAGCTACCGGACAGTTTACTGTTAACGTAAATCCCGAACCACTAGGAAAAGGTGGATTTGGACATACTGCATACATACTAACACTAACTGTACTTGCAATATTATTTTTAGGTATTACCATAGTGTAAGTACCTCCACCTCCAAGAACCGTGGTAGCATCCTGACTTGCCGGTATTGTAAGAGAGGTAGTACCTCCTGCTCCCACCCAATATGCGCCATCCCAAATGTAATCAACTACATTAGATAAGGTTGTGCAAGGAGCAACACAAGGTATGATAGGAACACCTGAACCCGGAGAAGTTTCACAAATACTAGCTTGAGGTCCTCCTACATATATAGGTAAATTAGATAATACTCCTGTATTCATATACCCATACCCTTGTGAGCTTAATGTGTTAAAAGTATTTCCATTATACGTAGCAAGTATTCCGCAAGGAGTACCCCCTGTAAAGTTTAAAACTACCGCTCCTGTTGTCCCCGTTCCTATACCTACATTTATAGTAAATACTCCTTGAGAGCCCGTTGCCGCTACACTTATGTTACAATTCTCTTCACATGATGGGCAAGCTTCTGTGGGTTGTAAAACCCCACTTATTTGTTGCCTTACATTTGTACCATCAGAATAATATCCATCAGGAGCTGCTGTAGTCGCAGGTGATGGTCCGAAGACAGTTGTTGCCGAAAGTAAACTCGGTCCGTTTATTGTATAACTTCCAAATGTTGCCATAATTTTAATTTTTTAACATCCACAATCTGTTATTGTACTTGAAACTCTTGTGCTTGCATTAAGAACTGTAAATGAAGTTCCTTGATAAGCACATATTTTTAATTTCCCTCCTTCCGGTAATAGTGATTGTACCGTAGCACCTACTTTATTTACATATTCAATAATAGTTTGAGGTCCGGAAACCCATACTAATGAATATTCTGTAGGTTGTACAGTTCCGCAATCTGTACAATCACAGCACGCCTCTTGTATATCTGCTAATGGACTAGCTGTAGGTGCGGTATAACATAAATAAGTGCTAACTACTTCTCTATAGTCATATACCAAATATAAATAATCATTTGCTCCTCCCGCAGGCATTGTAAAACTTGCTGAATATTGAGCAGGAGCTAATGAAGAATCAATAGCTAAAGGTCCTGAAGGCGCACCCGCTGCCGCAATTGCAGCTAATAAATTATTCATACCCGTTGGAGTATTGGGGTATAATGTAGCAGTTCTTAATTGATAAAATTCATCTGACGTATTATCAAATACAAAATCATCCGCTCCTATAACCCGAGAATACACGGTAACAGTAGACCCATCTGTAGGTATACCTGCTTGTCCCTGTACTCCATTAAAAGTTTGATATTGCGAAACAAGAGGATTGTCTGTACCTGACACAAAGGTAACAGGTGCTGATGCGTCGGTCGGAACTAAAGCTGATGCACCTCCCGCATCTGTCCAATTAATTTGATTATGTATAGTTTTAGTAGCATCTGCATTATCTGTTAAACAAATTAATACTACTGTTAAAGCGCTTGGAGCAGGACATCCTACGGTTAAATCAAAACTTGGTGTTGTACCGCCACTAGAAGCACCATCTATTTGTAGTGTAGTTGGAAAAGCTGAAGTCTTTCCTGTAAAAGTATAACTTCCTGATGTACTTATAGGAGCTCCCGGTATAGGGGTTACTACTGAGTTGTAAGTTATCGTACCCGCCCAAGAACCTGCATTAACCATTTGCCAAGAAATAGTAATAGGACCGATTGCTTCACCCACATCCATACAATAACTAAAAGGATTATTAAATTGCGTATCTACTGTGTACTGAAGTCCGCATTGTAAACAAATTTCAGGAGCAGGTATTGCTATATCGTTAATACTTAATACATACTCATTCATGTAAGGGTCAAAACCTCCAAGCTTTTGTTTGCCCACATAAGTAGGGTCGATAAATTGGTCTCTAAAATAAGAACGCATACCTTGCTCTGATATAACAATAAGCTGCTCATTTTCCATCGCAGAACCTTTTAATTGTAACACAGCTCCTCTTTTTTCATCCGTGAAAAACTTATCTACTCCATATTGGGTATAACTTTCAGGGTTTCTACTAATACCATATTCTTCTACCCTTGCTATTTGTTGACCTAAAACTGTGGGCGTAGAAGTTAATGCACCTCCTCCCCCTGCATCTGTTAATAAATCTTTTCCTGTTAAAACATAAGATATTTTATCTTCTTGTAAAACTAATATATCTGTTTTTCTACCATCTAATTTCATCACCTCTCCATAAGAGTCCTCTAATGGTTTAAAGTTTACTAAACCTAAATTAAATTCATTTAGTTTATTAACATTACTTTCGTCATTAATAACTCCACTATAGGTTAAATCAGCAAATCTATCTGCTTCTCCTTCATCTTGAGCTTGTGTGGTATAAGCTCTATTACCTAGTGAGAATGATTTACCATTCATAGAGTCTTTTATTTTGTAACTCTCTACACCATTACCAAACGCGAAACAATTAAAAAATTGAGAGTAGATAACCCCTGCTATACCTCCGGCTATATTTTGGTCAGTATTACCTGCATATCTTGTGGTATTACCTAAATGATTACCGGTAGCTCTATCAATTGGATAAGAAGCCTCTCCTTCATAAAATAAATCCGGTAGTGCATCTGTAGGTTGTGTTTCAAAAACCATTACATTGTCTGCTTGATAAATTTCAAAAGTAGCTTTTACGGTAGACCTTCTTCTTTTACTATATTTAGCACTAGCACAAGCTTGTGTACCTGAGATAAAAAGTCTTAACCCATCCGATGCACCTCCATCCCACCATTGAAAATAATTAGTACACAAGTTACAATTGTTATTAACAAAATTCGTAGTTGCTGCCGCTAAATTAGCTCCTGCTAACAAAGCGGGATTATAAGAATTTATCATAGGACACCCTGTACCCCCTATCTCTTGATAATCAAAAGCTATATCAGGGTCCGGATTACATATTGAAGATGCTATATTTTCACCGTCCCACCAATCTTTAGCATTATTATAATCTTGGGTAGCTGTAAAATATCTATCAATTTTACCTACCCTTCTTTCGCATGATTTATTTCCATCACCTGAACCTCGTCTTCGCCAAGTAAGTTTTACTCTAACACGCGAACCCGCAGGTATAGTAAAAGGAACGTAATTCCCTCCTGCATCTAATTGAGAAAAGTTATAATTTATATGTACACAATCCCCTCCGCTACTTTGTGTTTCTGAAACTTGTCCCGGTAATATAAAAGAATCAAGTGGCATAATTGCATTAAAACCATTGTTATTTATTTTCATATAAACACCGGAAAAAGGAACTAAACCGGTTACTGTATCAGGAGTATTTCCCCCATCTATACTTAAAAAGTTTCTTTGTTGAGCTTTCTTTTCTAATACTGTTATAGTTACACAACTAGCGATAGGTCCATCTATATCACTTTTTAATATTAACTCATCTCCTTCAGCAACTTTAGCTGCGTTTTCCCCTTCAAGTAAAACATAACTATAATTAGTAGTTTGAGATGTATATACTATATTGCTAAAAATGGTATTAAAACCTAACATATCAGGTTTAGCTACAAACTTATATCTATGCGCCCATCCCGGAGCTTTTTGTGTAATAGGTATTGTAATCTTTATTCTGTTTTGGTCAGGAGAGTTTTCACAAGGAACGTGTATAGTATTACTCTCACTAACTATTGCTTGAGTAGAACGATTGAACTCATCCATATAAACTATACCTAATTCATATCCTCTATTACTATGTAAACTTCTAGGAATATTTAAAGACCTAAATGTAGCCTCTACTTGACTTGGTTTATAATAACTATAAACATCTCCCCTAGTAGCTGTATTTAAATAAGGTAGTGCGGGTCTAGGGTCTACACCATTATCTATGTACCTAATAGCAGGAAAAATTATTTTAAATTCATCCGGCGATGTAGCTACTGCTGATATTTGTATACCTTGATTTAAAAACGTCACACCACTTTGATATCTATACAGAGTAGGATTTGGTGCAGGCAGACAAGCCGCACAAGTGGAAGCAATAGATGTTGCTACTGTACAATTAAATCTATCACTAAGTGTAGGTGTAGATGTACAGGTAACCGCAAGAGGATTAATAAAAGTAGAAGAACCTACTGCTGCATCAAATTCAGGACTAGAAGCTAAATCAAAACCATTAGTGTAATCTTGTGGTAATGTAAAAGCTAAAGTAACATACACATCATCAGTTGGAGCTGTAGCTGCCGTAACGGGAGAGTTAACTGTAAATGAATCATGAACTAATCTTACGCCTATTACTAACACTGATTGAGCGGTTAATGTTAACCCTGCTGTACTTATAGTAATCTCCGCATCATTTACGGTATTTGGACTGTCAACCGTATAAGTATAATTAGCTAAACTAAAATCTAATTCAGTTTCATCTATAGGTGTGCTTACAAGTGAAGTAATATAAGAAACATCTACTTTATCTCCATCTTTATCTAATAAATCATAATTTTCTGTATAGTTACCATATATTAATCTGTTACCCATTAATGTTTGAGCTTTAGCTATTTTAGGAACATTGTCATATAATCTTAATATTTCAGACTCAGGTAAAACAGTATATATTTTACTGTTATCAAAAAAATATGTATAAACTGTATTATCTAAATAACCGACCTCAACTTTATTTAACCCTTCAATTTTTTTAATAATCGTACTATCCGCTTCTTTAAATAATAAATCTATTTCTTTAACCAATTCGCTTCCTGAATTAAAACTAATTGTAGCTGCATTATTAATATTTAACATACCTGTATTCAAAAAACTATCAGGACTAAATTGAAAGTTATTAGGAACAAATGCAGGAGCACTAAATTGAGAAGTTGCTGAATATTCCCCATCTTCATATTTGTATCTATAAGCAAAACAAATAAACCTTCCTTCCATAAAATTTTCCTGCCCGGCAGTGGAGGATGTTACAACCTCCGGAGATTCTATTGGTGGTTTTTTTATTACAAGTAATTCTTCTGCTGTAATTTGGTCTACGTTACCCGGTTGTGTAGGGTACGCATAACTTCTTGTTACATTAATTTTTCTTGGAGGATTAAAGTCATCTGTCCAAAATAACATATTATCCACTAAATTTACTCCTGTTATTAAATACGTAGGATTAAAATTTAATGTATTAGGACCACCTGTAGCAATACTAACTACGTGATAAGTTAAAGTAGCATTAACAGCGTTATATGACACTATCATATCAAGAGTATAAGTTACTCCCCCTAAAATAAAAGCGGGGTCATGAACAAACCAATATATAGTGTTGTTAGAAGAGTCTTCATAAGCTCCAATACATTTAGCGGAATTTGATAATGGGGTTTGCGCGGTATCTATATAGGTTAATACAGTTAATTGTTCATTACCTTTTGCGTTTTCTACCGAACCTATTTCCGTATCTTCTGTAGAACCTAAACGAACATTTTGCCCATCTACATATTCTCCCTCGGGAAGAAGTCGCTCGTCTATAGCTTTATTCATTCTCCCCTTGACAAAACTTTTTAATATTCTTGCTGATTTTGCCATCTTATTTTATCCATTTATCTCGTCCTCTTAAATTCATAAGAAGTCTACCGGGGTGTATATTACTAATTCTTAATTTAGCATTTCTAAGCAATGCTGCTTTTTCTTTACGTGTTCTTGATACAAGATACTCTTGAGTTCCTTGTTTACTGTTTAAAATAGCAAACTTAATATAAGCATATATATAATCTTCAAATAATTTATTTACCATTATAGAAGAGTTATCTCCATTTTCCATACCATCTGAAACGTATTCTAAAATACACAACTCATTTGCCATTCCTGAGTTAAAATTAATAACTCCGTTTCTTTTATCTATTGTAAAGGTAGGGTTTGCATTTGCAGTTTCAGTATTTAAACCGTATCTAGCTCCTATGTTATAATCAAAAAACCAATTACCTTCCCAATAATATCCTTCCTGATTATTAAACTGACTATCTTGATTTAAATAAATACTTCTTTTACTACCTTTTATTCTTTCTATATCTAAATTTGAATACTCAGGACTTAATGCTCTTCCTTGTTCATCAAACAAAATATTATTATCATTATCTTTTAAATAAGCTAAAGCACTTCCTACTTGTATGTTTTCTGTTAATGGTCTTATATAACCATTTTTATATAGAGAAACTCTAACCCAATTAACATAATCCGATGGTAAAATAAATCTTAGGTTACCATCTATTTTCATTTCTAAAACTTTTATTTCTTTAAAAGCATCATAGTTTAATTCTTGAATACCTCTCTTTGCGTGAAAAAGTATTTTATATCTTTCTTCATTATTAACCAAAGAGTGATTACCATTATACATTAACATAAAATTGTTAACAACTTCTTTCAAGCTAACGTATTGGTAAGACCCCCAATTAAGATTTGTGGGTACATCACCATTATTCTCGTAATATGTATACTGAGAAATATATTTTTTATTTACGTTACTATATTGTGTCATAATTAAGCTTCTTCTTGATTAACTTCGGTTATTCTATTAGTAGCAAAATTAGCTACATCTATATCTCTTACTTCAACTCCTGAGTATTGTAAAATTCTAAATATTAAATCTTGAAAAGAATCAAGAGGTAATTCAAAATTTTGAAAATCAGGTTGTGATTGGTCAAATACAGGTTCACCTCCTGTTATATTTAAAAACGTCCATTTAGGGTCTTTAGGGTATCTTATGTATTGACACATAACAAAATTATTATTAAGGTTACTTGGTAGAAGACCATTTACATAAAAACTAGGAGTAGTAACTTCTAGTGGATATACCATTATATTATTACCATCTATTACATAAGCCGGAAACTCCACGCTAGGAGCTGTTAGATTAGAACTCAGTAATCTCATTATTCTGTTTTGATGAACTTTTTCTATTTCTACCACATCTCTATTGCTATATATAGAATACGCTACAGGTTGGGTATCAAATATATCTCTACTTACCCCTACTTCTTTATTACCAAATATAGTTGTTACTTGAGCAAAAGCTGTAGAAGTTCCTGCTACTAATGAATTTATATTAACAACCCAATCACCTATTGATACGTTAGTAGTATTTTCAGTAGCTCCCATAAGTAATCTATAAGGTGCTACAGGTCCTGCATTTATAGCATTATAGATAACAAACTTAGGTCGGTAGTAAACTTTATTAATAAAATAATAATCACTTGGTAATGCAAATATATTACTTGTATTAGTAGTAGAGTAAAGATTAGTAGGGGAGTTATATAGTATTACATCTTGTGTAAAAATATCTATATCCTCTTCTAATCCTTTTTTTATATCAGCATATCCCGTACCTGATTGACGTATATTTTCTTTATTTACTTGATAGTTATATTGATAAAACATATCCTCAAAAATATCTAACTGTGCTTGCTTTGCATACAAGTTAAAATCTTGAGGTGTTATATAACCATAGTTGTTTTTATTTAAAAATGCAAGTACCGCATTTCTTACTTCATTTATCATAGATACAAAGATAAGAAAAAAAAAGAGGGCAAGTTTTTTTTGCCCTCTCTCTTAGTTAATTGCTAATAATATACTATGCAAATGCTTTTTGGTCAATTGCAATAGATGCTAGTGCAAATCCTCCTAGTGTCATAGCAGACATATCCTTAACAGGATTAGTCCAACTTGTAGTATAAGATGATTCTATAGCTTCTACTATTTCATTAATACCTACTCCGTTTTGAGGTCCTGATGCACCTGTAGCAAACGTAAGTTTATAACTCAATACTTCCGCTGCGCCTGTAGCTACGTGACCTGTGATATTTGTTAGTATATCAATTTCATCATCATTTGCTCCTACTTCAACTTTAGCAATAGTGTCGCAATCAATTAATACTTGATTAGCATTATTAACTTTAAATTTTAAAAACTTTTTCATAATAAAAAAAATAAAATAATTATGTGAGAATATTCTCGATACAAATATACGAAATTATTAATCTTCTAATTCAGATATTTTCTCAAGCATTTTTAAAGCCTCTATACCTTCATCACTTTGAAGGAAAGATGCTACAATAAAAAGTTTGTCTTCACCATTAGGAACTACAACCATTCTCTTTTTGTTTTTAGCTGTATTAAAATGAATTGCTCCTTTTTTCTTTTCAATTAATAAACCTTCATCAAAAAATGTTTGAACTTTACTTTGAATATCAATCATAGTGTCATCTAATAAGTTTAAGAACTCGTCAGGTTCTTGCCTTGCATAAACTAATATATCTCTTTTAATTTCTGCACTTGTCATCTTAGAAGTATCTCTACCATATATTACTTTAACAAGACTTTCAGCTTTAGATATATCTAAATCTTGAGCTTCAGCTAAAGCATCTACCTCTAGATTTAATAATTCTAATTCTTCAGAAGCGTCTTTTTCTTTATCAACTTCCTCAAATTTAAGTCCATTTAAAGGATGATACTGTAAAAATTGTTGTAACATTTGGTTTTCTTTTCTTACCATTAAAAACCCATCTTCAAATATTACAGGTTCAACTAATACGTTTCCATCTTGCTCATCTACAAATACACTCTTTTGGTTTCTAGCATATCTTAACTCTCTATTAACACCTGTTTCTTCATCAAAGTGTAATAAAGGAAATCTTTTAGTGTGTCTTGTTGGTAATATAAAAGAAAGGGGAGCGGCTGCTCTTTTTAGTTTGTAGGTTTTATCTACGAATTTTTGTTTTGTCTTTTTCATTTCAATTTAATTTAATATAATTTATAAAAAAAAGAAAAGAGAGTGTCTTTAAAGACACTCCCATTTCTAATCTAACTACTACTCTTGGAATAAGAAGAAGTTGTTTGCGCCCATAACGCAACAAGCTCTTTCAGATAAGAAGTGTACCTCCATAGCATCTAAGCTTGAAGTTCTTGCTCCTCCCGCTGAACCTGTAATCCACGACTTGTATCGTCTATCTTCAGTTTCTGAAGCACGATATCTAACGTGTAAGAAAGGTCTCTTAGCGTTTTTACCAAGAATTTGGTCATATACAGATGTAGAACCCGCAGGTACAAGTAGTCCGTTAATACGTCCTGAATTTGCTCCTGTTGGTAATCCACCTCTCATTGTTGGGTCATTTAAGTATTTCCAATCAGACTTGTAGAAGTCATATCCTCTACGGAAACCTGAGAAACCTAAATTTAAAGCCATCTCTTCATCATTGTCAAACAATCCGTAAGATGTACCTCCCGCACCATAAGAGTTTTGTGCTGCTAACATATCATCGATATCAAAACCGAAGTTTCTGTCAACAAAAATTACATTCTCTTCTATAGCACCTTGGTTATCTAGTCTACCAATTACAGCATCGAAGTCTGCTAAAGTAGTAGGATTACCACCACCCCAAACATTTCCTCGATTCTCTACTGCGTAGAAAACACCTTCAGAACCAACGAAACCTGCTGTTGCAGCACCGGAACCTGCACCCCCTACATTTGCGGGCATTGCCTCTACCATTGCTGTTTCTAAGTAATCATCAAATCTTAGTCGTGTTTCATGCTCTGATTTTAAGTACCATAAGTAACCTGCTGCACCATCTTCGGTAGTTACTTCAATCCATCCGATTTGTGCCATATCTGAACCACTTACATTATATCTATCTTTTATAATGATAGGGTTGTTTGCAAATATGTAATCGTCTGATTCAAGTGAACCTACCATGCCGTCAGTTCCTTTTGCAAACTCTGAACCGTAAATAAATACAGTTACATTAGTGTCTGCGAAAGCACCCCCACCTGCACCTGCGTAACCACCTGCATCATAAAATGCTACAGTAAATCGGTTGTTAGCTGCATCTACATTTGTTACAATCGCTTTATTACTACCTGAACCGTTATTTTGAACAATCATTACTGTTTGTCCTACTCTAATAGCGATAGCCGCGTTTGCTGTAAACGGGTTAGTTGCTGTTGTTGCATTTGGTGCAACGATACCCGCAGGCGCTGCCGGGTCATTCACTTGGAATATACCTGTTGTTGCTGCTGCTGCTGCCGTTGAACCACATTGTGTATACTTTGTGTGCAACCTTCCTTGCTCTGCCCATTTTATTTGGTCAGACATTGAAGGCATTTCTGCACCAACTAATCTCAAAAATGATGAGATAGTTCTGTTACCGTATCTTTCAAATTCTTTTTCATAAGTATCAGGTAGATACTGATTCAAAAAATTGAAGTCGGTAATATAATTTGTCGAAGTCGGGACCTGTTGTGCACTAGGCTGTAAATCAAATCCCGGTGTTGCTAATATTGCTCCTGCCATTTTTTTAAAATTTTTATAGTTATTATTTTCGTTTTATACTTTTAATTTTTAAACCTCTTGACGAACTAGGACTAAGAGATTTAAATTGCGTTCCTCCTTTTATCTTAGTCACTTCAGGTGCTCTACGTTCGGACATATTTATATTTTTAGTCTTACGCATAACACTATCCGTGGCATCGGATTTACCTTGTTCATAAAAGAACTCAGCAAATCTATCAGGATTCATTGCAATCGCTAAAGCCTTATGATAACCACGTGCATCTTTTAACATCCCATTATCGTCCAAATATTTCCCTACGAAATTCATTGGACTTGATTGAGCTTTTTTAAGTTCACTCGCGTTACCCGGAGAAAAAACAACATTTTTATTATTTAGCGTGAACTCAAAACCTTTGAAGTCACTATTAAAAAGTTCATTAGTTTTTTTATCAAACCATTGACTTTTACGTGTCGTTTCTTCTTGATAAGATTTAGCATCTTTTAAATATTGCTTATAGTCTTGATATTCTTTACTATCACTTTGTGAAACAACGTCCCTAGCCGACTCGACAGGTAGCTTATACTTTTCTTTCTGCTCTGTAAAGTATTTCTTAGCCTTAGCAATAAGTTTTTTCTTTGCTATTTTAGTTCTTTTAATATCTGAAGGTTCATCAACATCTTCATCATAATCGAACTCTTCCATTTTAAAGTCTATATCTTCATCATCAAGTCCCTCTTCTGTTTCTTTAAAATAGTTCCTTAGCAAAGTATCAGGTTCCATAGCACCAAAGTCTTTGTTTAATTTAACATAGTCCTCGATACCCCTACCTGTTTCTTTTTTATACTTTAAATACGCTGCTACATCTTCCGGTAATTCATCTTGCGACTCACGTTGCGCAAACAAATCATCTACCGAAGAAATGTTTTTATCGTATCTACTATTAATATGTGAAAGAACTTCTTCTTCAGTTAAACCTTTAGATTCCTCTTGAGGTTTATCTTCTGTTTCTTTTTCTACAGAAACTTCCTCTTGCTGTGCAACCGGAGTTTCTTGTTGTTGTTCAAGAGTTTTTTCATGTTTATCAAGTAGCTCTTGTTCTACTTGTTGCGAAGATTTTTCAGCTGAATCACCTACCGCTCTTACTTTTAATTCCATTTAATTATAATTTTATACAAAGTTAAACAATTTTATAATACGTTTTTAGACGTTTTTTTTACTAACCTTTGCTTTTGATGTGTTAGATACAAATTGTTTTTTTCTACCGAATCTTTTTTTTCTTTTAGCTGTTGCAGCACGTTCAGATTTAGATAAACTTTTAGCTTTATTTAAAGGTAAACACCTGTCAGGGTTTTTTTTATTTTTACTTGTACCACATTCTCCTAATATAGAACCATCCGTTCCTATACGCACCCACTTTTCTTTTAACCACTTTTTTAATTCAGCCATTTATTTTTTATTTAAAGACTTTAACATTTTATCTATTCTAACAGCTTGACTCTTGTGCATTTTAGAAGCCTTTTTTAACTCTCTTGATATTTGTTGTAATTTTTTTTTATCCATCTTTATTTATCTTTTTTTGCGTAATTAGGGTCTTTACAATATTTACTTGCAGCTAAATTAGCATAAGCAGAAGGGTATCTATCAAATTTCTTTTTTGCCCAAGCTATTCCTGCCGGACATATTTTATTACCTTTTCTTTTTGTTTTTAACTTAGCCATATTTATCTTGGGTTAAACTCTGCAAAATCAAAACCATCTAAACTATCTTCGTTAGATTCAAAGTTTTGAGGTGGCAAATTATTTTTTCTCTGATTAATTAGTTTACTTTGTTCAGTATTTTGTTGACTAATTCTTTTACTCTTAGCATCCTCTCTTTTGCTTTCTCTACTAGCTAAAGCTTCTTCAGAAACATTTCTTAATTGAAGATTGTAATTAAATTCTTGCTCCATTAGTTGTGCTTTTAATAAAGCTTCTTGTTTCATCTTGTCAATTTCAAAAGCTATCTGTGCTTGTTGTTGTTGTAACTTAGATTGTTGTTCTGCTTGAAGTTTTTGAATAGCAAGTTGCTGAGACATTTGTTGTGCCTTTAATTGTTGTTCAGCCTGCATAGCTTGTTTTTGCATCATCATTTGTTCTTCTCTCTCTTGCTTTTGTTTTCTTTTTAATTTAAGAAGTTGATTAGCTAATTTTAAATTACGTAACTCTCTAATATCAATTGCATCTTCTAAATTAATATCTTGTTTAGATAATGCCATTTGAATATTTTGCTCTAATTGAGCTTTCTGTTCTTCATCAGGAGCTACTTCAATAAATATTCCAAAGTCATATAAATACAAATCTTTAGTATCATTTAATATAGAAACATTATACTTACCTATCTTATTTATAAAATCACTTTTAAAATCTGCATACTCCAATATATCAGATATCCTATAAGATAAAGCTTCTGCTAAACTTCTATATATATACAAACTACCATCAAGGATGTGACGTGTAGCTGTATTAGAATTTAAAGCTGCTAATTTTTGAACACCTACTAATGAGTTAGGGTCAGGAGTAGAACCGTCTCGAGCTTCATTTAATCCCGTCACCGCTCGTATCATATCTAAATAATGATTGTAGTTATATATTAACATCTGAGCTTTACTTGAACCTGAGCTAGAATTTAATTCTCTAATTGGAACTTTAGCTTGATTAAAGTCACCATCTTGAGTGTAACTCCTACCTATTACGCTACCCGTTTGAAAATACAATCTTAAAGCATCTTCAGGATTGTAAGCATTACCTGTACCTAAATCCACTTCATTTAATCCATCAGCATCTATAAAAACTCCGTCCGGAACAGTTCTAGCTATTACTTGTTGTAGCTTTAAATGTGTTATTTGTATTAAATCAGCAAAAGGTATCATTCTTCTAACTAAAGATTCTATCACACCTTTATACATACGTGGCGCAACTGCTACATAATTTGGTAGAGCGTATTGATTAGCTGATTTAGGTCTAACCATATTTTCTGCTAACTCCCACTTTAATATAATATTTGTTCCCATTACCATTACTCCATTGTACCATACATCTATTGTTTTTTCCATCTTTTCAAACTTACCCTCTTCCATCATTTCTACAGGCGGGTCAAACGTATCATCTTTTTCTATAACTCTTGAGTTACCGTTCTCAAACAACTTCTTCTTATAAACTACTTTTTTAGTGGTCTTATAATTAAAATATAACACAGTAGCTGTGTCTCTATAAAAAATATCATTTTGATAAAACTGAGCGGTATTGTAATAATCATACCAACTTTGACTGTACTGAGAAATTTTTTCTAAATCATCAGTAGTTAAAGATGGGTCAATTTTTAAAAGCTCTATTATAGGAAGTGTTTTAATTTCTCCCCAATAAAAACAATCTTTAAAATGAGGGTCTTCAGTGTAACTATAAACTACATTTGCGGGGTCAACATAACTAACCTTAACACCTGCTCCCGGTAAAAACTCATGTTTAGCCACTGATAAACCTAAAACTGTTAAATCGTAATCAAATCTTTTTCTTAAATCAACATATTTATTTTCATCAAACAAAGTATCGATAGCTTCTTCTTGAGCTATTTCAATAGCAGGTTTGTAATTAAGTTGCATATACAATGACAACTCTTCGTCGGTTTGAGGTAAATCATCAGGTTCCATAGAAAAAGGGTTTACACCTGATTTTTTCTGAATAAATTCTAATACCGGTTTAGCCACCATTTGACCCTCAATCATTTGTTGATACTTGCTACGTTTAGATTGTGACATAGCATCTTGTGCGTACGCATTGACTTTAAATAATCTATCAGCCATTCCGTTAACTACAATATCTACAAACTTAGGTAAAATTGGAACAGGAGTCCAATCAAGATTTAAATAGGATAAATCCCCATCTATTGCTAATTCGTTTTTATATTTACCAATAGGTTGTTCACCTCTAGCATATAATCTTAATCTTTGAAAATCTCTCCATTGACTGTAGTACCTACAAGTGTTTCCATCTTTCCTGAACCATTCATACTGAATTGCTTGTCCTATCTGTAGTCCAAATTCTTCGGTGTTTTTTTCAGCGTCTGAAACAAACTGACTTGGGAAGCCTTTTTCAATAATGTTTATTGTTACTTCTTTCATCTCTATATTAATTCACTTAACATCCCTTTATTGTTATACTTTGCAAAGTTAACACTTATTTTTGATTGTTTTTTTTCCGGCAAATATAAATGCTTTTGATTAGCCATTATAGCTAAACCTGAACTAATAGTAGCATCAAATCGAGTTCTATTATTAATATCAAATCTTGCCCAATCTTCTAATGTTCTATTAAAATACATACTACCCATTAAATCAGCTTCCCTATAAGTCCCCTCTAAATCTAACCCAACGTGTTTCTCAATATAAGATTCTACAGCTGAGGCGTGAGCTTGTTTTACATCTTCAGATGAATTAGGAATACCACCTAACTCTCTTTCTGTTTTAGATAATTTAGTAAAAATTTTATCCGGTCTATTCATACTATAACCTCGGTAACCTCTATTTTTAAAATGATATAATAATCTAGGTTTATTATTCTCAACCAATATAGGCATTCCATAATATACGCAAGCCATTAAAACTTCTTCAAAAAATATTTCTGCTGTTTGAGGACGAGCTATATATTCTAAAAAAAACTCATTACTTGGAGCTTCATCCATATTGAATTTAGTCATTCCGTGCAATGCTCCGTTAGAACCTCCACCACCTACAGTTCCTGAAATATCATAAGAGTCACAACCAAAAGAACCTAAATGTTCATTACCGGGATATTTAATACCTCGTTTTTCTACAACTCTATTTACCAAGTTTTTATTAGGCATCCAACTCACTGCAAATCTACCGCGTGGGTTAGGTGTCCAAATAACTTTACTATCTTTAATTCCATCTTTCCAATGAAACCCACCTCTTGTTATATGATGTTCGGTTATCAAACTATCATTATAATCTATTTGTTGATATATTTTAGTTAGATTAAATAACGATGATTTACTTTCATCTCTAAATGCGTGAGCTTCAGTTCTAGGAAATTGTCGGTAAAACTCATTTAAAACATCTGCATCATTTTTTAAAGAATCTACTTCCGCTTTCCAATAATCAATAGCGCCATTAGTTATCCATTCATTATCTACTCCTTTTACTTTATTTTTAGGAGTATAAAAAACGGGAGCTCCATACCTATCTATAAAACCTTCCATATTCCATTCCATTGGAATAAATAAAGAATATAAGCCGCTTTTTGTTTGACCATTTGCATTTCTTTTTTTTATATCAGAATCCTCATATAATTTTTTAAAATTACCACCACCTTTGTTTAGAGCATTAGAAGTTGAACCCATCATACATTTACCTATTATCTTACTCCCTAACCTTAAACAAGTCTTAGTTACATTCCAATTGTTTAAAATATTATTAGGCTTTATCCATTTACCACTTTCATCATGAACTAAGAGTAATAATTTTTCCCCATCATAAGAGTTATCATCTGTATTCTTCCAATCAATAGTAGTATCTAACCCATACAATTCTTCGGTATCAGTATTATACATATTCTTTTTTGTAATTTTAGATGCAGGAACTCTAAAAGCTAATTCAGTTTTTGGTTTATCCATACCATCTTGAATAGGTTTAAAAAAGAAAGGTAGTCTTGTAGAAATAGGAACAACTTTATCGGTAAACATTTTTTTAGCATCCGACCCTGTTTTAGATAATATACCCACCCTTGAATCTTTAGCAAGTGTACCTACATTAACGCATTCAGAAGAACCCATATAAGAAAAACCTGAACGTCTTATTTTTAAATAAGTCATTCCAAAACTTCTTTTATCTGCCCTACACGCTTCCCAAAAAATAAAAAATATTCTATTAGCCTCTCTATAATCAGGGTTTCCAACATCAATTGTACTCCATTGTAAATACATATAATGAGAACCTGTTATGTAAGTAGGTTTACCATTATTCATAAACCAAACCCCCTCTTCTCTTCTATCAAATTCTTTTTCTATGTAATCTACCCATCTATCTTTAAACTCTTTAGGCATATTGTTCCATTGGAAAATAGAATTTATTTTGGATAAAACTTTAGGTAACTCCACCCTTTCCCAATATTGTTCTTGTTTATCAGTGTGTCTTTGAAGACACTCTTTAGGCTGAACAGGTAAACCTATTAATAAACCATTTATGTTTATAATATCTCCTACTTGTCCACTTTTAGAAATGTTTACAAAGTCATATTTCTCATTATAACCATACTCCCATGTTTGTGCTCTATTTTTTTTTGACAGAACATTTTTAGGAATATAATCCTTTACAATATTGTATAATTTATTTCGAACGTCTTTCTGCAAATCCTTGTTTTGTTTCAGTTTTACTTGTTCCTTTGTCTAAACTATCTATACTTTCTTGCTCTTCATCAATACGATTAAGAATTTCAAACGCGTCAAATATAGCTAACTTTTTAGTGGCTGCTGCATTTTTTAATCTATCTGCCGCTAACTCATCTTCAGGGTCCGGTTTAATTATCTCTTCCTTAGCTACTTTAATTAACTGTTTAACCGCTCTTCTACCGGCTTGTATAATTTCTAATTTAATTTCTTTTGAAGTCATATTACCATAGTTACTTGATGGTCATGTAGACGATAAAAAATCTCTCCATCTATTCTAAACTCATAATTATTAAAAGGAGTATAAGAAACTTTATCACCTTTTTTAACACCTTTACTTTTTAAGTATTTATTAGGATATTCCATTACACCCATTAAAGGTTCTTTATTACAAGCTTTCATAATTACACTATCTTCTACAGGTATAGGTTTAATAAAACAATACCTATCGTGCGCTATCCATTTATCTTTTTTTTTATATAAATAAAATTGGTCATTATCTATAAAAAACAAATCATCTTTAAAAAAACTTTTACCACTTCTTTGATAACCCTTCATATCATAATAAAACTTAAAAACATTATGATGAACAAGTAATATATCTCCCACCTCAATAGGTCCGGTATAACCTAAAGGTAATGCTTGAACTATACCTTGTCGGTTAGAAAACTTATGGTCTTCTTCAGATGTGCTTAATATTAAATCAACATCACCTATTTTTTTGGTATTATCATAGCGTTTACCTTTCAAAGGTTTTACTATAAATTCTTTTGGAGACCTCATTAGAAGTTAATATTATATTCTAATGAAACAGGCATATTAGGAGAAAACTCTTTCCATAATATTATTTCATTATCTCTATTGATTATCCATAGTTTAGTTGACATTGATTCTTTATCATATTTTATCAAATGAATCATATAAGTTCCGTTAAGAACCTCTTGACCTACGATATAGTGCATAGCTCCTGACTTGTAATCAGGACCTACTGATATTTTTCTTATTTCCATTTTATTTTATTTTAAATTGTTGTCCCTACGTTTAATATTCTATAAGTTACCTTTATCTGAAAAGTTGTATCACCTACTGTGGGAAGTAAAGTTCCATATAACTGCAAAGGATTAGTGCCCGGATAAGGATTAAAAGAACCCGAAGCTAAAGTTTGTTGAGTAGTAAGTACGGCGTTATATTGGGGTTGTAACGTTATAACATAGTTAGAAGTAGCGTTTATACCTCCTGTACCTGATGAGTCATCCCAAATAAAATAATCTATACCCCCCATTCTTACAGTAAAATTAGCAGTTGCGTTATAAGCCACACTGTTATATGGAAAATATATAACCACCCTTTGAGGTTCAATAGTTTTATTTTCCCCCGGTGCACTGACAAGGGTTATAGGATTTGCATTCGCATCAAACATTTGTGCAGGGGTAACAGTAATGGTTGTATTCGCAAATACCCCCCCTAATGTCTCACCTAATTGTTCTACTGTAAAATTTTTAGTTTGATTCTGAGGTGTCCCACCAACATCCGTACCTATTAATTTATCAGTTAATAAGGGAGTGTCTACAATTCCGTATGAATTAATCTTAGGCATTTTATTATTGTTTAATCATTACTATTCCGGCTGCATTTAATGGAGCTGCTCCCGCACCTGTTGTTTGGAAAAGTTTTCCTGCCGTTAAACCTGCTGCACCTGCTGCTGCATCATCATTATAAGCGGGTAAAGTAAGAGTAGCTGAACCTACTAAATTTATAATACTTTGAACTGTAAAGTTTAGAGTTTGGTCAGAAGGTACTGATGAAACATCCGTACCTATTAATTTATCTCCTACAGATGCACTGATAGGTAACCCATACGTACTTATTTTAGGCATAACTTTATTTTTTTATTTTAGTAACTTCTCCTGTCTGTGTATTAATACTAGAGTCCTTACCATATTTATCCATTAATACTTTCTCTTGTTGTAAAAACTGAGACTTCAACATCCCTATTTCTCCCATTATTGCTTGCTGATGTAATACTGTTTCAGCTAACTTTAGCTTTATAGCATTGTAATCCTTTATTGATTTTTGAAGACTTTGTAATTCTTCTTTTGTTAATTTTTTCATTTGATTTAAATTTTAATTAATTACACAAAGATACTAATATTTTCCTTGTCTATTTTTTGGGGAAGATTTAGTTGAACCTCCCTTACCTGCCCATAAATGTTTACACGCCCAATATTGTGCTCCTAATTTACTTTTTTTCTCTCCACACTTATGTCTAGCTCTAAAACTTTTTCTTGCTGCTGCTGAATAATTATGTCCATAACCTTTAGCACCAAAATGAATAAGCTTTTCTTTTCCCCCCTCACAAGCTTTAACCATCTTTTTTTTACCTCTTCTAGTGCTAGTTCGGACAACATTACATTTCATATTTTTTTTACTTACTGCCATTATTTTTTTATTTTTTCAATAGACCTTCCGCCAAAATAAGCACCTATAACCGTTATAAGTGTTAATTGTAATAAGTCTGTCCATTTTTCTTCTACCTGAAAATCTATACTACCACTATCTATAAATACAAGAAGCATAGTACATACAATTAAAAATATCAATACAAGTGGTCTAACAGAGCGGGTTAACCAATTACCATACTGCAAATCCGCTTTCCACCTTTCACTAATATTCTTTTCTACCTCTATCTGATAATTGGCAACCAATTCCTTAATTTTTCTTTTAGCCTCTAACTTTTCTTCTTTATTGGTTGTAAGGTTATCTAGAACCCCACCTACAGATTCTACCAACTTACTTCCCCCTCCTCCAAATATGTTTTCTAATAATCCCATTATATTCCTTTTTCTATTTCAACCCATTTATATTTTGTCTTACCACTTTCTTTATAAGCTTCTAACTTCCCCCTTCTATTGTGTTCATGATTATAAGAAATATGAATCCAAGAGTAATCAAACTCATTAATCATTTGGTCAAAAGGTAAATCTAATTCAATAACTTTATCCCATATCATTTTGTTATTCATAACACCGTCAACTTTAAACTGAATGTCCGCCGCCATTCCTTTTGTATGCTGCGATTTTTTACTCCCTTTTATGAGTTTATTTAAATTTTCTGAACGATACCCACTTGTTATCTTTATAGGTTTACCTAAAGCATCTCTAAGTGGTTGTAAAACATACTTAACTAATAGTTGAATATTGTAAATATGCTCTTTAGTAGGTTCGTTAGATATACCGTTTCTTATTGCGGTAACACTTTTTCTAAACTCATCTAAATCAAAATTTTTTGATAACCTCATTATTTAAACTTACTTATAATTATACTATCTATTACAGCTTGAACTTCTTTTTTTTCAACCTCTAGTTGAAACATTAAGTTCCCCTTAAACCTTTTTACCTCTTCTTGTTTATTAAAAATGATTATTGTAGGTAACACTTTAATCTTGTAAGATTCTGCCAAATCAGGGTAGTCCTCTATACTTATTCTGTACACCCTACAATCTTTAAGATTGCCTAAGAATTGACATTTGTTACTGTCGTTCCAATCTGCCCAAAACTCAATTACTAAAGTTTCATTGGACTGCTGATACTTATTGAATTGAGTATTTGTTATAAGCGATTGGCTAAAACATTGATTTGGTATTACCCACAATAATATGTATAAAAGATATCTCATTTAAGTTCGTATACTCTCTCTTCAATCTTTTCTACCTGCGTTTCTATTTTATCTAATTTATCCGCATTACCCATTACCGTGGTAGAGATAAGCTCTAATTTTAAATCTAATTCCTGTCTTGTTATTTCAGGGTCAGGAATTGTTACCACAGGTAATTTTTTAGCCGCCTCTATTTCCATACTTAATGAGTAATACATTCCAATAAAACTTGCTACTATAGCTATAATAGCCGCTAAAGATTTAAGGGATAGTACGAACTTACTGTTTTCTGATACCTCTGTTGCCATATTAACTTTTTCTTTCTGCGGCAGATGCAATAAATCCACCTGTTATTATTACCATTAAACTATGAATCCAAGTATCTTGAATTTCATAACCACCAAATAAACTCGCAAAAAAACCAAAAGTAAATAAACCTAAAGCTATAAAGCTAAAAATTCTTTTACTGCTTAATTGTCCGTTTTTATCTTTAAATAATGTGTTCATATCTTAATATACTTTAAAATTAATAACTCCGTTTTCAATATATAAGCCTTCTCGACGATTAATTTCTTTCCCGTCAATACTATATATTGGATGCACCTCTTCATTTGGATTTACTAATTCAGGAAGAGCTATTGTACCACAAGGAAGTCCTGTGTCACAATCTAAATATTCAGTATAAATAACATCTACATATTCGATAATAGTATCAGTTGTGAAAAACTCCACATATTCTGTTTGTACTATAGTGTCAAATACTAATACATCTACATATTCTATTACGTCTATATACATAGTATCTAAAGCTCCTTCCATCCACAAAGTGTCTGTCACAAATATATATTCCGGCACAAAAACTTCTACTTCTACTGTGTCCATTAAAATTTGTGTAATATATTCTGTTTGATAAATAGTGTCGGTTTGAAAAATAGTTTCATATATATAGAAAGGAACATCTACATATACTGTGTCACAAGCTTCGTTATATTGCTCACATTGAGCTAAAGTAGTAGGCACAGCATCTTGTTCATCACTTCCGTCTACACAGTCTAACCAACCATCGTTAAGATAATAGAGATTATTATAACCATTAGGTACACAACCAAGTGGAGAATACTGAGTCCAATTAGCTTCATCATCCCCACAATAAAATCCGTTTTGCTCGACGCATAATTCACAATTCGTTTGACTAAATCCATAACTTACAATTAAAAACAATATTACTAATAATCTTTTCATAATCAAAATATTAAATAATTAAACCCAAAAGTACACTCATATACCGATTTGTCCCAATACCTCATATAATTCCCTTCTACAAATATACCTAAACTTTTTGTAAGTTTCCATCCTGTTATTAGACCTAAATCTACATCCACCGGACTATTATTATATTCATGACTATAAGTGTTTACTCCGTAATGATAAGGTAAAACATTTATCCAACTATGTAACCAAAAGTTATCACTGTATTTATAATAAGCTGTACCGAAAACAAGTGACACTTCACTTACCATTCCTAATTTATCTAACTCCCTTTCATTATAACTTGCTACTGCGCTACCAAAATAGTGCTTAAAAAACTCATCATTTGATGTAGCAATTAACTCTCCATTATTAAACCAATGCCATCTTCCTTGAATAAATTGAGTAGAATAGCCAAAGTCTTCTGCTAGTTCTTGAAAAGAACTTTCTCCGTTTACCCAAAAATCTTCTATAGGATTAATATGGTACACCGGATGTGTACGTGCACATATTCCAAATGTAAAATCAAGTTTACCTGCATTTATTCTATAACGAACATCAGCGGATGTATACTTTAAATTTACTCGCTGATTGTCTTTATATTGGATTTTAGTAACAATACTACTTCCTAAGTATCGTAACCAAAAATCCTGCGAATTAAAAACTTCACCCCTATTACGTATAAAAGAAAAATTAAGAAGATACTCCCACCCAATATTATTACCGATAGTAGTATTATCTCCCACACTTTGCTCAGTACCGTAGTACCATGTTCTAAGTTTTTGTTCATAATCAAATCTTGCTATTTTACGAATACCTATAGTTAAGTTGTAATCGTAAGGATTTATTTGGGTAGTTTCTTCATAACCTTTAGATATAGCAATAAAGTCTTGCCGCTCGGTCATACTTGTATTTGTACTAAAAGAAGTATAAAAAGTAGAGTATTTTAAAAATTGAGCATTACTTATTTGTATTCCTAATAGAATTATTATAAGAAAATAGATGATGTTTTTTATTGTCATTGCTAATAATTTTTAATAACAAAAATATAAAAATAATTGCATCATCTTCCTTGACCCCTGTACTGTTTAATATAGTTTCTTCCTCCTTTATTAAAAGTAGTTTGACTTTTAGCGTGCTTGTGATGCCTAGTCTTTTTGTTTGGAGTAAATTGAAATCCTTTTTGTTTTACCATTTTTTAATGTGTATTTAACTTTACTATTACCCGATGTTGTTGATGTAATCCACATTTTAATTAAAGAATGCGTGTATAGTTAAACTAGCTGTTGTATCTGTTTTAAACACTCTTACTACTTGTAGAGGTAAAACAACTCCCCATCCCCCTGAAGTACCCGGAGTACCTAATACCGCTAACTCTACTGTATCACCTCCCGATGTCAAGACTTTAACTTTGTCAGAAGCAGCTCTAACCCCGGTTATATACAATAAACAACCAAGATTTTGGTTAGGCTTATAAATAGTGTATGTCTCAGTGTTAGCCATAATATCAGCGCTAAGAGATAAAGTATCAGGACTATCAATTGCTGTTACGGTAGCTATAGTATTATCTCTAGTATTAAAAACTATATCTCCTATGGCTACAGGGTTACCTCTCTCTACACTAAAATCTTGTGCACTATCTACAAGCTTACCTACCGTAGTAGATGTAGCAGTTCCCGTAATAGTTTGTGCTGCGGGGTTTGGTATATTAATGTTATCATCTTTAACTACTCTTATAGCTCTTGATGGTTGTATTTGACTTCTCATAATCTTTTTTTATTTTTGATAAGGAAAAATACGGTTTAAAGTATCTCGTCTTTTATTACAACCGCAATCTTTTCCGGTTGCTTTAGAGACTTGTTGAACTACCTTCTTAATCCCTGTTGCTTTTGTTATCTTTTCTATTGTATCTCCTAATCCTTTACTTTTCATAAACTTTATATTTTTTGACAGCAATCCTCTTTTTGTTTACAGCAAGTAACACAACACTTGCATCCACACGGTACTGAGTTAAACATTAAGTATGACACACCTTTATTCCAATAGGTCATACACTTTATCCATAAAGAGGCTATTTTATTTCCTAGCCATATCAATCCTTTTCCCATAATTTAATTTTATTATCTACTACACGCAAAGTTTTTAGCAAAATTTGCCATCTTAACTACACGCGTAGAGTATTTTGTTTTATTTTTCATTACAGCATTTGCTGCACTACAAGAATCTTTAAATCCATTCTTCTTTGCCCAAGCAGTAAACTTTCCTTGGTTTTCTTCCTTAATGTTAATATCTAACTTTTTTCTTGCCATCTTAACAACCTTTATTGTACATTCTACAACTTAACGGTTTTGTTTTAGTTTTTCTAAAGTAACCTGTTTTACTTTTACTTTTATTTCCTTTTCTACCTCCGGACATAGTAACTGTTTTAGTTTTACTACTTCCTCTTCCGGATTTAGTAATAGTTCTTGTTCTACCTGTTAAAGGATTTTTAAAAGTTTTAGTTTTATATTTACTTTTTCTGCTTTTAGCAGCCTTTCTCATTGCACTTGTCTTCATATCTTACTTTCTAATAGATGCACTTATTCTTTTTTTAACACCTTCATACTTCATGCTATGGTCTGCACCATAAGCGTGTCCATACATTTTTTTTGACATTGCTTTACTTTCATTTCTTCTTGACTTGAAAGATTGTGAATGAGAACCTTTATGTCTCATTCCTAAAGACTCATCTAGTCTCGCGTTGTAACCTTGCTTCATTTTTATAGTTTTTTAAAATTAATAACCTGTACTTTTCATAGATTTCTCCATTCCATACCCCGGATTGTTTTTCATACTACCATTCATTGTTTTAGCAAATTCACTCGCTTGTGCTTTACCAACTGCATTATAAGGAAATACTTTAGTTTTCATCTTTCCTGTGTCTCCGCATTTATATTTTACTGTAGGCATAATCTATTTTTTTATCTGTTAAACAAAGATAGTAATTATTTACTAATCACTTTTTGAGTGAATCGTAATACTTTTTTAATTCTTTTTTGCTTGCAGGTTTTCCTTTTGGTACTTTCATTTTTCGTGCTTTTGGCGCTTTCATTTTTCGTGCATTCATTTTTGTTTTTTTCAACGTGCCATCTTTATTATATTTTTGCACAAATCTTTTTCCACCTTTTGACGAAACCACCTTTTTTACACTACCGTCTTTATTGTACTTAACCTTCTGTTTTACTTTACTCTTTCCTTTAAGAACTACCTTAGTTTTTCTTTTGGATGTAACAGTCTTTTTCTTAGTTCCGTCTTTATATGTTATCTTTTTTCTTGTTGGCATAAATTTATTTTTTAGGAGTTTTCTTCTTTTTCTTATTAAGGTTCTTGGCTGTATTTACAGCAGTTGTAATAGCTTTCTTAACTTTACCTTTCTTTAAGTTCTTGTAAACTTCCTTACCTCCCCTATAAACTTTAGCTACATTTGAGTTTTTAAACTTATCAACTGTCTTTTTTACTTTCTTATAAGTCTTATAAGCCTTTCCACTTTTTACTTTTTGCTGAATTTTTTTAGCCTTTTTAACCGTTTTACGAATAGCAACACCTGCTCTCGTACCCCCCCTTGCAGTTCTTTTTTTAGCTCGGGTAGTTAATCTATTAGCTTTTTTAGTTTTTCCTTTAGCAGTAGCCTTGGCTATACGCTTTTCCATTCTTGTTGCCATAATTTTATCTTTTTCTTTTATTTCTTCTTCTATCTTTTGGTTTAACCACACTACGTTTTGACATATTTATGGTACTATGTTTCATTTTTTTTCTAACAGCTTTTCTAGCTTTTCTAGGACCTTGACTTGAATCACCTTTTAGACCTACATATTTTTGTTTTAGTCCCAATCTATAATCTTTTCTTTTTGTTTTATCACCTTTCTTTGGATTACCTCCTGTTACTTTTACTATTTTTTTGTTTCCTACTTTAGTAGTAGTTCTAGTTCTCCCCGTTATAGGATTTTTAATAACCTTCACTTTTGGTTTTCTGCTATATCTTGGTTTTTTACTATAATCCCTTTTCTTTTTTTTTGTAGCCATGGTTTTCTATTTTTTAATGGTTATTTTATACTTTTTCTATACATTCGTTTAGAGCGTCTTAAATTCTTTTTTTGCGCTCTAGCGGTTTGACGAGCACTTCTATTGGCTTGTCTTTTTCTTTGTCTAGCAGCTCTTTCATCTTGACGTTTATACTTACGGATATCTCTATCCATTATACGTAACATCTTTTTATCACTAATAGTTTTTTCTTTTCTTTTCTTTTTTTTTCGCATTGCACTTGTCTTCATACTGTCTATTTTTTTCTAAGTCTTTTGATTTTCCTATCTTTTGTTGCAGATTTTCTTTTGGTAGTCTTTTGAAGCCTAGTTAGTTTTTTATTACCTTTTTTAACAGACATTTTTCCGGACTTAATTTTTCCAACTATTTTTTGTCCTCTTTTCTCTTTACGAGCTTCCATTTTTTTCTTTCTCTTCTCTACTCTATCCGCTCTCTTGTCCATTCTTTTGTACTTCTTTATATCTCTGTCCATCTTCTTTAACATCTTTCTATCAGATTTAGGTAAAGATTTCATTTGCTTTTTCTTGTCTTTCTTTTTGTATTTCTTAATGTCTTTGTCCATTTTTTTCAACATCTTTTTGTCGGACTTTGTTCTAGGCATAATGTTTTTTTTTAAGAATTTTAAATACGATTTTCGTATCTTTATAAGTACAAAGATATTAAAATTAAATAACATGAAATCTGACTACCTGAAGTATTGGAGAATTATACGATATTTCATCAAAAGTAAATACAATTTATCTCAAGCTGATTTAGATATATTACTTTTTTTATACTCTGAACAATACTTTTCTAAAGATAAATTCAATGAGTTTGATGAACTACTTAGTTGGAATGTAGGTAGATTTGAGAACTTAAAAAAGAATGGATGGATAAAAGTATTTAGAAAGTATGACCGTAAAAATAAAGCTTTATACTGTCTATCATTTAAAGCAAAAAAAGTAATTAACTCTATTTACAAAAAACTAAATGGTGAAGAAATCCCCACAAGTCAAACAAGTAACCCTATGTTTGCTAGAAATGTTTCATATACAGATAAGGTATATAGGAATATGATAAAAGAAATGAATAAGTTTATAAGACAACAACGACATCAGCTTCCTTAATGACAGTATATGTTTCGTTATTTATTATCATAGTATGGGAAGACCTACTATCATAATATATAGTATCTCCGGGTGTTATGTACTCTACATCTGTACCTTGCTTGACTACTTTAGATTTTTTGTATCTTAGTTGACTTGCATCAGTCCCTGATAATAAAAGTCCTGAAGCAGTTTTTATTTCTTCTTCTATATTTTTAACTACTATATATTTACCTATTGGTTTCATAAACTGTCTGTATTAATTAATCCTTTTACAATTAAATCTATTATTTTTTTTCTACTATAGTTAGTTTTTCTATTATTGTAAGAAAACATAGCTACAATATTTCTATTATAAGTAACCTTGCCTTTAACAGATTCAATTCCATCTACATTATATATTATATCAACTAGAAAAACATTAACACCTACTCCTGTAGTATAGGGGTCATGTTTTACATTTAGTTTGTTTTTAAAGAAAGTAGATTCAATTAAATGGATATCACCATCATATAACTCATTGATTCCCATTACTATAAAGTCTTTTTCTAAAGATAAGTCGTTTACCATAACCTCTAACTGTGCTAAACTTAACACCGGAAAGAGTAATATCAATATTAACCTTCTCATTTTGTTTCAATTGAACGCGCCATAGTGACAATGGCATTTGTACTTAATATAGTTACTGCTACTGATACAGCATTTTGTAAAGCGCTTTTAGTAACTTTCATAGGGTCTATAACTCCTAATTTAATTAAGTCACCGTATTCTTCTTTCTTTACATCATAACCGAATCCTTTTTTCATTCCCTTAACAGCTTTATAAATTTTATTTAAATCTAATCCTCCGTTATTCAGAATCTGAGTAATAGGAGCAGACAAAGCATCTTTTAAAATCGCGTAAGCGATTTTTTTCGACGCAGAAAATTCGTCCTCTATTTCTAACTCATCTATAATATTATATAAAGCTAGTCCTCCTCCGGGTAAAATTCCTTCTGTCATCGCAGAGCGAACTGCGCATACAGCATCATCTACTCTATCGTAGAGCTCTTTTTGTTCAAGGTCTGTATTACCCCCTACATATATAACTCCAATCCCTCCTGTAAGAGAAGCAATACGTGATAATATAAACTCTTTGTCTAACTTTTTAGCTGCATTCTTATGCGCTTCCCATAACTCCTCTACTCTCTTATCTACTAAATCAGTTTCTCTATCAGGGTTATTAAGCAATATAGTTGAATCTCTACCTGCAATTACTTTAGATACATAACCTAAATCCCCGAAGTTTATAATACTTAAATCGTCTCCGGTTTTCTCTGAGAAGTAAGTTGCACCTACAGACAAGGCTATGTCTTGCATTAGCTCATGTTGTTTCCATCCAAAGTTTGGTGGTTGGATTACACACAGCTTTAAACCATTCTTCATTACGTTAGCAGCTAAAGTGTTTAAAACATTTACTGAAACCGGAGCGATGATTAGTAACTTCTTTCCCTCTTGTATAATTGGTTTCAAAACATTCTCTATAGTAAGTATATTACTAATCTCTGCATCTGAAACAAGTACATGAGAGTTCTCTAGTATACACTCATCTTTCTTATGATTATTTATAAATAGGTGAGAAGAGTAACCGCGGTCTACTTTAATCCCTTCTGTACTCTCAAAGTATGTGTCGGCACTTTGGGATTTTTCCACGGTCACTATTCCATTCTTCCCTACCTTGTTGTAGACTTTAGATATAATATCTCCGGTTGACACATCATTATTAGAAGATATAGTTGCTACGTGTTTTAGAGTGGTTTTATTGACGGGTCTGCTTTGTTCTTTTAATTTCTTAACTATAGTATTAGTAAGATTAACCATTTCATTAAAAACTTCCGTAGAGTTATCTTTATCTGAAATATGTTTCATACCACTTTTTACAAGTGCTTCTGTCAATACTATGGCTGTAGTTGTTCCATCCCCTGCTGATGTTGCGGTTTTATCCGCCGCTTCTTTCATAATACGTACTGCTAAGTTCTCCACAGCATCCATCAAGTTAATTGACTTCGCTACTGTAACACCATCTTTAGTAACTGTTATTCCGTGTGTATGGTTGGGAGATTCTATAAGGACCGTATTTCCACGTGGTCCTAATGTACTTTTAACTGCGTTTGCAATTTTATCTATTCCACTAACAAGCTTGCTTCGCCCGTCAGTCCCAAAGTATAAGTCCTTTGGTGAGTAACCTTGTTGATTCATAATGTATTTAATTTAATTAAAGCAAATATAATAAAAAAAACTAAGGTGACGAAATGCTACTTTTCCACTGTCTATATATATATATATATTTTCCTCTTATATATATTAAAAAAATCTGTAGAAAAATCTCTTTCCAATTCGACATTTTCGACACTACTATTGATTATCAATAACTTACAGTTTTAATATCGACACTAAATCGACATTAAGATAGCATTTATTAACATAAATATAATATAAACGACATATTATTGTAATATTAGTATTGTATATTAATACCATGAAAATAAACGCAGCGCCAATATTATATGTAATAATGATGATAGGGATGTTCCTATTAGGAGTTCTATAAAAAAGAAAAGGGAGCATATTGCTCCCTAATCCAATCATCAAACAAAGGGTATGTCTTTATAGCATTCCTTTAAAGAAATCTCTCATCTCTTTTCTTTCCTCAGCCATTCCAATTCCATCTGCTATTGTTGAAGCTAATTTAGCTCTCTTTATTTCTGTACGCATTTCTGATGCTACTTCTATTCCTGACTTATTAGTCCATGTAGGTCTATGATTTATAAGCCTACCGTTTTTTATTGTTAATCCATCCATAATGTAAATATACAAAAAATATTTAGATATATATAGTATTTGGGTTATGTGTCATTTTACAGCTGTGTACCCCTAAACTAAAATGATTTTTTTTTTGGTGGGGGGGGGTTGATTTTGTCCGCTCCTTGTGTAATTTTTTGGCTTTTTTAGGCAGGGGGTACGCCTACCCCATACGCACACGCACACGCACACGCACGCGCGCAATTCCTCCCTCCCCTCCTCCCCTCCTCCGCTCCCCTTGTTGCTCCTCCTCCCCTCCTCCCTCTGTTAGATAGAGAGTAAGTCTCTTTAAAGACACTATATTGCTAGTCCTTCCCTTAAATCTGTGTAAGATGTACGCAGTTAAAGGGTTGACCCTCCGCGCCTTTGATATTGCGTAAACATTTTATAATAATATTTAGAGCTGTAAATAATTGATTTACTGAGTAATGAACGATAAAAACACAAGAAAAACACAAAAAATTAAAAAAAACTTATCAATTTATTTTTTTAAACGAAAATTATTATTAAATTGCACAATAAACAAACAAAAAATAGACAAATTATGCAAAATACAAGAATAGAATTAACAGAGGTTAGGATGGAAAAAAACCCTAACACAAAGACAACATTTGATGTTGTAAGCGAATCAAAAAAGGTAATAACAGAGCAGAACTATAAAAATATAGTTTCAGATGATACTGTAAAATGGTTTAGAAGATTAGGAGGAGTTGAAACAATTACTCGAGGTTATACAAGAGTCGGATATCTAGTAACAAAATTAGTTTCTACTTCGCCGGACAGACAGAGCAAAACCATCAGAGAATTTGATTTTATCGAGGATAAAAGATATAAGTAATTATTAATTTAAATATAAAAAAATGAGAAATTTATTAGATATGGAGCGCGATTTTTTCAGTGGAACTAACCGCGTTAATTTTAACAGAATTAATGGACTATTAACAACCTTATCAGACAGTAAGAAAGCTAAATTTGATATCACTGTTAAGCTATCTAAAGAGGTGTACAAATCATTTAATTGGTTTAATTCAGATAGTGGAAAAGAGGAAATGCGAATAGCCGGAATAAGTATGAATGCGGAGCAATTCGGTAATAAAATTTTCGGTTGGAAAAAGTCGTATTTCTACAAGATGGTAAAATTAGGCAAAGTAGCAGAGGAGCAGAGAGGGTTAATAACTAGATTTAAAACAGAATGTACGCGCCTAGAGTCGCAAGGTGAGAATGTGTCTAGAAGTCTTGAAAATATGCTTAAATACGCGAATGACAGCGCAAGGACTACAGATGAAAGTGGAGGTAGCGCAGAAGTAAGGACTCAAGCGCCTCTAAAGTGGGAGTTTAAAACCAAAATAGGAGGAGTTGGAAATATTAAAGCTTATGGAACAGAGGGGGTAAATGGTACAGAGATTAGAGATAATGGAGCATTTACAGAGGGTTTAAAAGACTTTTTACAGACTATAAATAGAGTTTACCCTAGTATATTGAGAGAAGCTATAGATAGAGATGAAGTAAGAAGAAGAGAGCGCGCGCAGAGAGTAGTAGAGAGCGCAACCGAGCGAATCATGGATAACTCCATAGATAGCGCATAGTGTCTTTAAAGACACTGTTTACCGGTGTGTACCGGTACTGATGAAGCCAAAAGGCAGAAACAGAGTTAATTAAATTAAAAAAAATAGCAAATGGAATTAACAAATAAAATGCTTAGAGAGGGGGTAGAGTACCTAACCGAAAATAACACAGAGCGCGGATATGTTGGCAGTTATCATCACAGCGGTAGAATAGGAATAAGAGATTTAAATATTGCTTCTAAGGTAGATGTAGCCGGACTAACTAGAGTAGCAGATAGACAGAATATCGTAGAATCCCCTTATAATAGTTTACCTGTAAAAAGTAAATTTACAATAGGTTTTGAGATAGAGAAAAGAAGATTACATAGGGGAGCAGTTAGAGAATACCCACTGTTTGCCGGCTTTGAAACAGACTCATCTTGTGGATATGAAGCGGTTACAAATATACTACCTTTAGTTAAGCCGAGTATATGGAGGAATAAAGTCTTTAATATGTTCCATCAAGCTGAAAGAATAATAGAGGATAGATATTCGCCAAGCTGTACAAATTGCGGGGGGCATATTTCAATCGGTGTAGAGGGAATGAGCGGGGAGGAGTTAATGGAAAAAGTAAGAAATTTTAGCGGAATAGTACTTGCTTTATTTAGATACAGATTAAAAAACTCTTATTGCCGGCATAATGCAAGTATGCGGACAACAGATGAGCAAATGAGAGGAGCGCTAAGTATAAGTAACAGACACCATAAATACAACCTAGCAACCGCAAAGAGACACTGTTTAGAGTTTAGAATACCATCTAGAGTAACATCTGTTAATCAATTAAAAAGGAGATACGAACTATTTTATACCCTACTAGACTTCAGTATCAATAAACCTAGAGCGACTCACGAAACATTTTTAAATGCTATTACTCAGATACTACTTGATATGTACGAGAATAATGAGGATAAAGTGAACGAGTTAAAAGAACTAGCGCGAGGGTTTAGAAAGATGATTGTAAAGAATAAAGTTAATGCGGAGATTGTTAGATGGTTACCATCACAACCGAGCGACAGACACTACACTAGAGGAGCGCGAATGATGATACAACAAAGTAGAACTTAAAATAAATATTAATCAATTAAATAAATAAAATTATGAAAAAAGAATTTGATGTGTACTATACAAAAACAAAAAAAGATTGGGATAATCAATTTAATACAGAGTTTGACAATACTTATTGTAGTTATGAAAAAGCAAAACAAAGAGCAATAATGTTAGGAAAAACAAATTATTTAGTAGAAATAAATGATGTTGACAATCCCTCTGAATTTATTGTAATATCAAAAAATTATAAATTAAATAAATAAAGTTATGGAAAAAGAAAATTATTATTGTGAAAATTGTTTTGAAGAAGAATTAAAAAACTATGTTGAAGATGGAACAGGTAGTGTGTTTTGTAGTGAGTATTGTGTGGAGAAAAGTTTAGAATGGAGAGACGAGGGTATAAGAGAGTATATAAATATAACTAAAATTAAATAAATAAAATTATGAAAAGTAGAATACCTATATACAATAGAATTAATCTTATTGTAAATAAAACAGAATTAGAATTTATTAAGTCTTTAACAAAAATTGAATTAGAAAGAATGGAAGAAAGATATGAAGGTTTAGATGAGGTGGGAGAAAAAGAACTTAATATGGTACAAAACTTATATAGTAAATTAGTAATCTTAAATAAATAAAATAAATAAATATGAAAACTTTAAGTATAAGCGAACAACAAAAATTAAACGAGATATTAATAAACCATAAAGAAAATGGAGATTGGCAAGAGCAAAGAATCTATACTAATCTATTGGTAAAATTAATTAAAACAAAAATAAAAAGAGTTAAATAATTATTTGGAATTGTCTAAATAATGTTTTAACTTCGTATAAATAATGTTAACCGAGTTCAGTATCTTCAAAGACACTACTCACTAAAATCAAACAAATGTGTATAATAATTATCAAGCAAAAGGATAAAAAGATTTCAAGAGAAACCTTAAAAACTTCTGCAAAAATTAATCCTCATGGATTGGGGATTATTTGGTTAGATACTTTTGAGATATCTTACCACAAATCAAAAGAATATTTAAAGCTGTATACCGAGCGCCCTTTCATTGCTCATTTTAGATACGCGACTATTGGGAAAGTGAATAAAGAAAACACCCACCCCTTTCAGTGCGGAAATAATAAAGATGAGTATTTAATGATGAATGGAACTATTCGCGGACTAGGTAACGAAAATGAATGCGACAGTAAAGTGCTAGCGCGACAGTTGGGGAACATACCTAGACATAAATGGAAAGACAGACTTGAAAAAGAAATATCAAGGTTTGTAACTGTTAATGTTCGAACGCGTAGCTTTCAAATATATAATAGAAAAATGTATACCCATAAAAATGGGATATGGTACTCTAAAGATAATGTTCTTCGCGATAATTTAGTTGCGGTATATGGTACACTAAAGAAAAACCACAGTAACTACCACCACTATCTAAAAGGTAGTAAATACTTAGGTAATGGTAAAACAAAGGACAAGTACCCTCTTATCATAGAGGGGTTGCCTTATGTTTTAAAAGAAAAAGGGAAAGGAAAGAATGTTAATGTTGATGTATTTAAAGTTTCTAACTCTACCCTTGACTCGTTGGATAAATTGGAAGGACACCCTAATTGGTATTTCAGAGAGGAAGTGGAAATTAAAATGAATAAGGGCAAAACACTGAAGTGTTGGTTATATTTTAATAAGAAGAAATTTGTAGAGGGTATGACTACACATTCTACTTATACACAAAGTGTGCGCCCTTTTTGGCATAGCGGTTATGACTTACATAGAGATACACCCGCTTGGACACCCGACACCCGACAAGTAGGTTGGAGTGAAGTTAAAGAAGAGTGTGATATTCTAGAGGACATAGACAACAACCCTTATTGTCCGGCTTGTTTCCATGATTTAGAATATGATAATTACAGTGAGTATCATTGTACTGCTTGCGATAGTTGGTATAACGAGAAAGAGGTAGTTAAAAATAATTTGTAGGGGTTTGCTATTTTTTTACCCTACACCATTGGGGAGTGTCTTTAAAGACACCCCCTTTGTCTACGAGTGTGCGCTCGTACTGATGAGTTCAAAAGAACGAAACATAAATAAAATAAAATGATAGCAGAAAATAAAAATAAAATAGAATTATTGTTTGAGATAACAGAGGAAAAAATGGGAGTAACTAAGGAGCAGATATTAGGATATGATAAACCGAGTGAGATAGCGATAGCTAGAAACATAGTAGCTTCAATATTACATACTGAATTAGGATTGAGTTACAAAGACACCGGTAAAGAAATAAAAAGAGATAGGACAACGATAATATACTATGCTAAAAACTTAGATGGGAACATAAGGTTTAATAAAAACTTTAGAGATAACTATAACTCAATATCAGATACTTTTTGGATAAAAATATCTAGAGCAGATGTAGAGGATATAGAATTGCAGATTGAAAGTTTATATCAAAAGATAGAAAACTTAAAAAAAATGAAGGAGAAAGTTGTGTCTTTAAAGACACACCAAGAAAGTATTTCAAAGGAAATTAAAAATAGTATTAACCAAAGATAAATTAAATGGATATGAATAAAAAGAACACCACTAAACCAAGAGAGTACACCGAGTACGAAAAGCAACAATTTTATGAATATGGATATGTAAAATATCCGGTTAAAAAATAATTAGATATGGAACAAGAAAAAATAAATATCACTTTACAAACAATGGTATTGCCATCTGATATGCCTAGTATAAAAGAATTATACAAAAATCGAGAAGATGCTTTAAAAAGAATGGATGAAACTTTTTTAAGAGATAAAAGAAGAATGGGATTAAATGGAGAAATGTTACCACTACCAAAAACTGAGGCACAAGACTTATATGCTCACGAAATTTTTAATACAATGTCGAGTTGCCCTTGTTGTGGCGAACTACATAATGCAAATGCAGTTAATATAATTGGAGAATGTAATGGTATAAAAATAAAAGCAGACAACGATTTTTATGGTCAAATACATATTAGCAAAGTAAATAAAGATAAATATGTAAAAGAATATAAAAATGGAAGATGGAATATAAACAAAAAATAATTAGATATGGAATTAAAAGAACTACATACTTTTATGTGTACCGGAGAGGAAACATTAATAGGAGCAATAGATAGTAATGGTAATGATATAACTATTAATATACCCACCTATCAATTACTCAATACATTAGATATACCTTATATGAAAGATAAACTAATCCAACATATAAAAGGTATAGCAGTAGATAATAATAAACTAAATAAATAAAGTTATGGATAAAGAAAAATATGAACACTTATATACTAACAAAAACGAAAGTGTATATAGAGATATAGAAACAGGAGAAATAATAATTATAAATACTTTAAATAAATAAGTTATGGAACAAGAATTAAAACTAACAGATGAAGTTAATGATATACTACAAGATATAATTGACTTTGAATATCACAGAATGTCTACAAGTGGACAAGAAGCAATAGATAGATTAATAGAAATTATAAATAAATAAAATTATGAGAAACGATTTAGAATATGCAAATTCTCAACCAAATGAGAATGAATTAGAAAAAGAAAGATTAGTAACAATATCAAATAGAAGTGTATATCATAA
>CEON01089179.1_pt1 | contig 46939 bp, 52 predicted proteins | sample 530291 | NCBI WGS metagenome assembly CEON01 (sample SAMEA2619888, study PRJEB7988) | marine metagenome | biome: marine biome (ENVO:00000447); feature: surface water layer (ENVO:00002042); material: "saline water (ENVO:00002010), including plankton (ENVO:xxxxxxxx)" | depth 5 m
CTTCTCGGTCTACCGCCCGAGGGGATTTTGTCGGTCTCTTTAGGGAAGACCAAGCCACAAATAAAACTATAAAGAACAGATAATCACGCCGACCAAGGGCAACCGCCCTCGGCAAACACCCAAATGGCGGAAAATCAAGGGGTTACGACATCCCTGTCACACTAACAACATAGTGTTACACCCCCCCTTGGGGGGGACGCGTCGTCTGCCGGTCGCATATATATACCCCTTTTCTCAAGTTTCCAGACCCCTGCATAAATTGGGTTTTGGTTTTTAGTATCACTGGGGGGCGACTAAGCAGGGTTGACTTATTTTAAAACACACAGTAATTTTATTACTATGCTAAACACATTTTTTGACTTGGGCAGTAAGGCGTTAGGTGGTCTTGCTAATAGTTTGGGAACTGTTGTGGATTTTGGAGCGGATGCTTTGGCACATATACCCGTAGTAGGGGATACTCTCAGCCAAGGGATAGGCGCTATAGGTGATGCAGGAGTAGAAGTGTTACAGGGTAACTTTGGTACTGCTTTAGGTGATCTATATGGAGGAGTGGATGTATTGGCTGGTGGTATTCTGCCGGGTGGTCAGGCTGCTTCCCAGGGATACTTGAGTAAACCCCTGTCTAATCTTTATGGTAAAGCCGACAATGCGCTTGGTGGATATCTGCCAAATTTCGGAATAGAAGGAACAATTACACCTGAAGCTTTTCAAAATGCGGCTAAAGCGGCGCAGGGTATGACCGATGCCGAAATGATGCACTCGGGATTTTCGGGTGTGGATAATACTGCAGGCGGTAGTGGTTTTATGGATAAGGTTGAAAAAGCCTTGAATATAGCAAATACGGGATTGGGAATTTACTCACTTACCCAAGATACGCCAGAAGCAAGGAATGCGCAGGCATACCAAAGAGCTACGGGTGCCACAACGGGTGGTCCTAGAATAGTTACTCCTGGCTCGGTGGGTGGAAACGCATTGACCGTTGGATCAGGTGGAAGCGCTGGAGATCCTGCGATGGCAGGCGGAAGCAAGGCTAAGTCTACGGCTGGTTCTGCGGTTGATACTCCCAATTTATCTGACAAGGACTTGAATGCAGAGATAAAGAAGCAAATTACGAATACCACAAAGGAGATGGCTGAGAATGTTACAGGACAAAAGGCGCCGTCTGCACCAGCTCAAACTGAGCCAACAACTATAACCAAGACGACACTACAGATTGACCAACCCAAGCCAAAGTTGGGAACTAGACCAATGTCGAATATACCCGGCGGTCCGAGAAGAGAGTATTTGTCGAAACCTACCACAACTTTATCTAGCGCGGCTCCAGCTACCGCGGTCCTTCCGACAAGACAACCAAGGGTGACGACTACGCCTTTGACGCCCTACAAGTTTCCTACAACATATCAATTCGTGAACGAAGGCACGGAAATTCCTGCGGATATGCTTATGAATACTTCTGCTTCGGGGCCGACCGTACCAGTTCGCAACGCTTTAAGTAATGGATATATCGTTCCTTATTCTCAGCCTGATGCGGATATGATAATGAACTCCTCACTACAAGGACCTACAAGGCAAACCATTGCCGTACCCCCGCATCTGCGCGTTATGAATCGATTATGATTTCATATCGTAGATTCCGCGAATGGCTACGTGTCGCGTTTGGGACACACGTCAGAATCGCTGACTACATAAATATTTTAAAGGGGGCATGGATTATTATGTTTAGCTCCGTAAAACACCACGAATGGGTAAGGAGAACGAGGATATGTTATCGTTGCCCGATATTCGATAAAGCCCGAAAAACATGCCAACCGCACGAAGGTAGCCAATTAGGTTGTGGATGCTATATACCTTATAGTAATTTGGTTAAAAAGGTTTGTTGGGGGAGAGAAAGGTTCGGAGAAGACTTCGGATGGTAGGAAATGGAAGTGGGCGAAAAGATAACTCTGAGAGTGAAGAAGAGAACCCCTTCATTAAATACGCTTCTTCGATGGAACCGTTGGGAAGGGTTGAAGGAGAAAGCCGACATGAACAGGGAGGTAATGCTCGCCATCGAGTCCGCATTGTGTCCAAAAGAGTCAGATTGTGTGACGCGGACAACCTCGTTGGGGGATGCAAGCATGCGATCGATGCGCTTAGGCTTGCTGGAATTATACCGGAAGACGACCCGACCAGCATATCGCTCGAAGTCAGCCAAGAGAAAGTCTCCTCGTACTCGCAGGAGGAAACGTGGATAGAGGTTACGAGATGAAGTGGGAAAAGTTCACTGGAACCGCACAGGGAAAGCACGGTAAAGCCTCAATGGAAATGATGGATCTGCACGAACCGCATTGGTTCTGTAAGTTTGAATCATACGAAAGTGAACAGATACTTGTAGAAACGAAAGGTTTTAAGGTGGGTGAGCTTGAGCAAGCCCACGAATGGTGTATTGCACAAGTAAAAGAGAACGATGACAGAAAACGATAGAAATACAGAGTCACTCGGTGAAACTAAACTAAGGATGATTAGGGAAGACTTGGTCATTCTCGATAACCGCGCTAAGAGAATCCTTGAGGAACGGGCGCAGTTAATCCTTAAGTTAGCTAAAACCAGAGAGGCGCTCGCCAAAGAAAATGAGTGAATCTAGCTTCGTTGTCCGCGCAAATGTGGGCAACTTGGGCTGGGTGGTGAGGTTTTCCAATCACGAATTGGGGGAGACGCCTGTCGGTCCAAGGCTCGCAAAGGGAGAGAGATTCCCCAGTGAAATCGGGACTCATTTCGATTTTAAGGAAGACGCAGAGGTGGCATGTAAACGCTGGGCTGAATGGTACTGTAAGCAACCCTACTTAAAGAAAAAAAGGAAATCAAAATATGTTGCGTAGGATTGTAACACTATTTATAATATTTCCATGGACTACTCACCTTATATATTCATCGGGCTTGGAGCCGCGGTTTCCGTACTTGGGTTCTTCTTGAAAAGGCTCAAGGAGGAAGTTGATCTCATAAAACATCGAAACAATCGAATTGAAATTAATCAGGCAAGAAACTTTGAGAAAATAATGAATTTGGAAAAAATCTCCGAAGATCGGAGAGAAGACATAAAAAAATTATTCGAAAAGACCAATGGCTAGAAAACGGAAATCAACTGCAAAAAAGACAAATAAAGACGCTTGCTACCGCAAGGTAAAGGCGTCCTACAAGGTTTTCCCGAGTGCATATGCTTCAGGAGCTATTGCAAAATGCAGGAAGCGTAGAGCGGGTAAAAAATGAAGAAAAAACCAGTAAAGAAAAAAGCGGGTCTTACAAAAAGACAGGAAGACACCCTAAAAAAACACTCGGTGCATCACACTAAAAAGCATATGTCGCACATGAGAAAATTGATGCGTGCAGGTAAAACTTTTACCGAGTCCCACAAGATAGCTATGCGAAAGGTTGGCAAATAGTGGCAGTAAGAAAAACAGCGAAGGGCGCGGCACTTAAGCGTTGGTTTAAGGAGAAGTGGAAAGATCAGGACGGTGATCCATGCGGTAAAAAGAAGAACAAAGTAAAAAAGTGTCGTCCATCAAAGAGAGTTTCCAAAAAAACACCCAAGACTTGGAAACAGGTTGGGAAAAACAAGAAAAAGCTCGTAGCTGAAAAACGAAGAGTAGGCATGGGGCGTAGAACTAAAAAGGCGTAATTATGCACTGTAAAGGTAAAAGAAAGAAAACTAAATCTGTAAAAAGCTACGGGATGTCCAAAAAGAAGCCCGTTAAGAGCTATGGCATGTCCAAAAAGAAAAAGCCGGTAAAAAGCTATGGAATGTCCAAGAAGCTTACTGGTGGCAGAAAAAAGCTTGATGCCAACAAGGACGGAAAAATTTCCAAGGCTGACTTCAAGTTGCTAAAGGGCAGAAAGAAGAAGTAATGGCTAGGAAAGGCTCAATGAAGGGTCACACTATTAAAGGAGGGCATAAGCGTCCCACCAAAAGTGGTGCGGGTATGACTCGCAAAGGTGTGGCTAAATATCGTCGAGACAATCCAGGATCCAAGCTAAAAACTGCTGTAACGGGTAAAGTCAAAAAGGGAAGTAAGGCGGCAAAACGCAGAAAATCATTTTGCGCTCGCTCCGCGGGACAAATGAAAAAATTCCCCAAAGCTGCTAAAAACCCAAACAGTAGGTTGCGACAGGCAAGAAAAAGGTGGAAGTGCTAGATGAAAGACGAAGATGCAATAGGCGAAGATTCGGTCGTAAAGGCGAATGTTGCCTTCATGTTGAAAACCATCTCAGCTGTAGCCCTCGCCACATATGCCTATGTAACAATAAAGTCAGACATCGACGAGATAAGAAACGACAATGTACGGATCCACCACGAGGTGGACATGAACTCAGAATTTAGGGTTAAGTGGCCGAGAGGTGAGTTGGGTGCGTTACCCGATGATGCTGAGCAAAATATGCGATTAATGTTCTTGGAGAAACAGATCAGCAAACACGACGATATGCTTGACAAGCTTAGACATGATAAGCCTTGAAGAGCTTTTCTGTATCATAATGTTATTGATTATGGGGTTTGGTTTGCTAGTCCAAATTAAGAAATGAATAGTTGCTATAATCCGGTAGAATTAGCTCGAGGGCTGGATCATCATGCGAATTTCTCAGAAGAGGAACATGAAAAATTTAAAACTGCATTTAAGGATTTCAAGGAAAAGACGGATTTTGAATCAGAGGTTGGGGTGTGGAAATTAAAGTACTATGTTCAAATGGCATTCCTTGAAGGATGGAAAGCTAAAGTTGACATGAATAAAATGTAACACTAATTTATTGTTATGGGATTATTTAAATTTATGAATAGCAGGATAGGGGATATGATGGGGGATATTTCTTCCGCTCAAAAAGCTCCTGACTTTTTAGGAAGAACGCAAAGCGGTGGATTGTTTGGCGGATCTGCTAATCCATCTAACTATTATCAGGATGAGTCCCCCTCAAGAGGATTGTTTGGTAAGCTGAGAAGCGGTGGGTTTGGAGAACCCGAAGCACCCAACCAAGATTATACTGTTACCACCAAAGACCCACTAGATCCCGAACCTACCGTGGATATGAATTTTAGTGGCGGTAAAGCTGTTTTTGACAAATTAGGCATAGATGAAGAGAAACTTTTTGGGAAATCCGATGAACCCGTTATGTATCCCGCCATCCCAGATAACGGGGATCCAAATTCACCCGTGAACAAAGACCGTCCACTGTTTGGACCGATTCCTGGCAATCAAAGCGATCGACCCCCTCAACAGCAAATGCCCTTCTTTGGCATGCAAAACCCTATGAGCAATATGTTTGGAATGGGGCAGATGATGAACCCATTTGGTGGCGCAGGATTTGGCGGTATGGGCAACGGAATGAATCCTTTTATGGGTATGATGTCCATGATGTTTCAGCCGATGATGCAGATGATGCAGATGTTCAACCCTTTCATGAATCCTTTTGGAATGGGTGGCGGAGGTTATGGACCGGGATTTGGTGGTGCTTTACCTCAACTATTTCCAATGCCTCAACAACAAATGCCATTTTTCGGTTCGAGGATTCCGTATGGAACAGGTGAACAACCCATAACCGAAAGCCCAATGGATAGGTTGCGTGATATACTTGGTCGTGATGTACTTGGTCGAGATCGTGTTCCGCGAGTCGGAGATATTGTCGCCCGAAAACCAAATTATGGCGCGTTTCTTAATCCCGACGGGTCGGTGTATGAAGGACCGAGGACGATGGACTTTCAGGATCGCGACGGAGATGGAATAGACGACAGATACCAACGCGGACCAAGTGGCAATTATGTCACTAATAGAGGTGGCGGAAGTTACATCGACATGACTACAGGAATTGAGTATGCAGATGGAACGGGTCCCCGACATCGAGGCGGTATGGGCTTTAATCCATTAGTTGATCGCATTAACGAACAAATGTCTAGGCTTAAACCATACACACTTACGGATGAAGATAATGCGACGATAAGGGATATGTCTGACCCGCAAGGTGAGGCAGAAGCAAAGGCTTTCGTGGCAAGACAACTAGCTGGACCTCAAAGAGGTATTATAGGTAACGCCCTAACTCGACTCTTCGGTTGAGGTGCGAGTGGATGGAGGCTAGGAGGTATCTCCTAACCAGTTTAGTAAATCCCGAAAACGTGCACCTAGTCGATCTCGACGAGTTCGATGGGTACGGAGAATGCTCTTGCGAGCACTTTACTTTTCGCCTGTATCCTCGGTTGCGTCTGGGGAAAAAGCCACGGGATCTTGCGTGTCGGCATCTTCGGATGGCTCGTCGGACTGATTCTCAGCGGCAATCTGCGCCGCGCGAATATTGCGAGCAAAGCACTCCATCTTAGCTATTTCGAGGTGACCAATCACCTCTACAAGTTTCATGTTTTGTTCCTTGCCGATACCAACGGCAGTTTGAATCAAAACCTCCGCTAATGCTGGTTTCTTTTGTTCTTCGGTATTTTCTTCACTCATTTTCTTCTTTAATTACGGGTTGATATTTAAGCCAAAACACGAACAGGTATCGATCGCCACTTTTTAATGGTAGACCTCTGTGCATATTAGAAAAAGTTGGAAAAATCAACGCATTTCCGTTGGGCAATGGATCGACCACCCCTTTTCTCCAAAATTCCGTGCCCCCACCTTCATATTCATTTGTGTTTAAGGGAACGACCATGGTTATGTCGGCGCCACCGTCATGATGCCATGACGTCTGCGTTACTTCTTTTGGATTATAGTTAGCTAGTTGAACTATACCAGTATTTACTTTTCTGTGAAACAATGCTTCAAATATAGTGTTAACCTTTGCATATATTAACTGAAACATGACATCATACCAACCGGGAGAGTTGGTGGAGAAAACAAACTCTTCAATTTGCACATCTTTCTCCTCGCCCTCATTGACCTTAAATAGGTTATGGGCTTTTATGTTCTGTATCTCATCGATCATGAGCTTGCAGTAGTTTTCAGAGAAAAGAGGTATGGAAAAAACTTCGGGCAAATGCTCGGTAACATGGGACAACACAGGAAAATCCTCTGGTTTGGCTTCGTTTCTAAAGCGTAAGTCAGGCTTGGTTGCCTCGGGAGTCCATCCATCAAAGCGCTTCAATACGGGTTTTGTATCCTGAATAGCCTTGGATACCTCGGGAACAAGCATCCATTCTGCAGGGGTAAGTAGTAGTGCGTTTTTTACTAAGTATGGATCAGTTTTCATACTCACAAATAGGGCAGGGACCATGCCCCGTCTCAGGGCAACAAGTTTTCTTACATATTGTAGCACATCCGCTACACAAAAATATTGCTATAAGTATTAGTCCTCTTCTGCCGATATTACGTAAAACCATAAATCAATAATCTCCTCTTTAATTGCTTCGAATTTTTGTTGTTTGGTCATTACTCGCATCCCCTTGTCTCCCTTGGGGTTGTGCTCGCGTATTCCGTTCAAAAACTTCTTCTTCGCTTTTTTCTTAAATTGTTTAATGGCGGTATCCATTAATTTTTTGTCGTCTTTTTGCGATCCCACCATTTCTATTAATTCTCCGTAGGTCACACCAAATATCCTTTCCTCCGTGCCCATATTGGGTTTCTATGTATCTCATCATGGCACAGTCGGCATGTAGCAAGCCAAGTTTCCATATTAAGATAATTCTTCCCCCGTTTTTCCTTGTGATGCACGTCCGTCGAGGGAGCCATTGTACACACTTCGCACGTAGGACGCTCCGTCAAAAATCGCAACCTCCTGCTCGCATATTCTTTTGATTCCTTGCGCCTCTTGTCGCTGATGCGCTTCATAGGCGTTTTTCTTTTCAAAGGCTTCCTGCGCTTCATTATTCATCCGAATTATCGTTTCGAGATCCCACATAAAGCAAAGAAGCTAAAAGTCCAAGTATTATGAAAAATAATATTGCCCACATCCGTTATAAAAACTTATGTGTAGCTAAGTGGGCAATGTCAACCACATTACCGAAGGGGAGGTTGAGTTCGATTATTATCTGACTCTTGCATCGATTTTGGACGAAGGTTATCCTTCGATACCCCACGTACACTGCGAAACCTTTTCAAACCCTCGGTCCCCGAGCGATGATATATCCAAGCAAGACGAGTCCACACCAAAAGAGTGCGCCAAGCATGACGCACTCCTCCGGGTAAAAGAAATAAGAAACGAATGATTGACCGAGTAACATCAAAAACCAAGTTCTTCATTTGAATTTTCGGACTTGCGGTTATCCAACAAATCAAAGTCGTCCAATCGGTAGCGATAGGTTTTAACTTTGTTTCCGTTTTTATCTTCGTAGGTGTCTTCCGACATACTACCGCGAACATGAACATTCTTTCCTTTTTTGAAGAACTTCATGATGTGTTCGTTTTTATACTCAGACCAAGATTCGAAGTTGGCAAAGGAGGCTAACATTTCGCCTTTACGCTTTTCGTTCCAAGCCCCCCTAAATTTGACTAGGGTCTTATCCCCAACCTTTACCTCTTCGGCATCAGCCACGAGCGTTACATTTCCGTAGAATAACATTTTTCCATTCATATTTATATTGTTGTATTGTTGTTAAAAAGATTCAGTTGTTCAGTCGTTGCCATCGTCCAAATCGGTCCCGTCTTTGGGCAGTTTTTTATTCGCACCCTTCTTACGGTTTTGTTGGTTACTGGACACTTTACGCTTTCGACTTCTTCGACATGTCCCGACTTAATCATTTCCGTTATTCTTGGTCTTACGGCATTCATGTCACTAAGACCCATCATATCTTTTATTTCCCTATCGGTCAATCTTGTACCGTGCTTTAGCATGGTAAGGTATATTTCTTTTCGCCTACCACTTAGTTCGGGTTTGATTTCCTCGTATGCCGACTTGCTATTTTCGTGTATCATATTCTGTCTTCCTCCGTGTTGTATAATTCGCTTTGACTGTCATGTAGTCGAGGTTTTGGGGGAGAATTGTCAACAATCTCCTCGAATCTTTGCGATGCAGTTCTAAACTTAATTTTAGATTCACCCAATTTCTCATCGTAGGAGTTACCGCACCCACCAAATCGATTCTTGGCTACAATCACCCTTATGTCCTCTTTGTCTCTGCCAAGCAAGTCTCGGTGCAATAAAATGACCACATCAGCGTCCTGCTCAATTTGACCTGACTCCCGAAGGTCATGAAGTTGAGGCTCCGAACCCCTTTGAACCGAAGCTCTATTTAGCTGACAAATTAGGAATACCGGAATCCCCAATTCCTTTGCTAACTGCTTTGCTGACCTGCTAATATCTGCTACCTGTTGCTCCCTGCTTATCTTAGGGTCGTCAGGTTTTACTAAACCAAGATAGTCAATGACAATGCAATCCAAGCCTTCTTTGCGGTGCAGGATTCTTGAGGTGGTTCTGATGTTACCCATATTCGACCCTGCAAAATCGTCAATGTAAATTGGGAGTTGTCTGCAATGTTCGATATGCTCAATAAGAATTGTGGCATTCTCCTTGTTGGTTGTTTCGTTGCTCGTCTTATATGGTAAGCCGTGCTTGGTTTCGGATCGAATTAACCCTAGCTTCTCCCAAAGAGATTCCGCTTTCATCTCCAAAGAGAAAAAGAGGGTTTTCTTTCCCTGCAAAGCGGCGTCATAAATGAAGTTCAAGACAAGCGTTGTTTTACCCACGGAAGGTCGAGCCGCCACAACTATAAGATGGGTGTCTTTGAAGCCACCATTGAGTCCCCACTTCAACCATTGAATGCGTGGCTCTATTCTAGCAGGACCTTGCTTGAGAGTTCTCTTTATTGAGCTAATCGTGGAATCCGTCAGATCGCTTGCGGTTTGCAGGGACGAACTGGTCGGCTTTATGATATCTTGAAGGGACTTTTCCGTATCGCTAGCCAACGCTATTGGATCGGTAAGAATTTCTGCGTCCTTAACCTCGTTAATAAGGTTTGATCCGATTGCGGATAGCTTTCTGAAGTGGTATCGCTTAAGAACCTCATCGACTGCCTTCTTTCCCCTAACCTCACTAACCACATCATGGGCATTGCATATTTCATCCAAAAAGGATGGGTTGTTTTCCATGAAGCTCTTGGGGAGTCTGTCGATCGCCCCAAACAAACCAAATTCACCTTCCTTCTCCGCACAAACCAAGGCTTGCCAAAAAGCTTGAAATTGCTGGTATTTGAAAACTTCAGCGCTTACTCCTTTCTCCAATGCGTAGGCAAAAATTATATAGCCCACCTTTTCATCATACTGAAGACATCCGCAAAGAGACCTCTCTGCATCGTAATCAGAAATCATAATTCCCTGTTGGTTTTCCATTGTATCCTCCATTTGAGTTTTCCCAGCCATGCCCCGCGATCCAAGAATTGGGATGGCTGAATTTGTTATTATTTGCTTTTGAGTCGGTAACATACTGATTGTATGCCTCTGCCATTTCTGCTGGTGTCAGTTTCGACTCTAAGATTGCTTTCCATTGGTTTTTGATTTCTTTCGAAACTCGCTCGGGAAATTGAACGAACTCAATCTTCCCGATGAACGATTTGAAAAATTCCCTGCTCAAGTCCTTGGACGAGTTAGATTTATCTAACGATAAATCCTTAGCTACACCCGTGTGCGCGCGAGGCTGGTGTCCCTCCGGTGACACTTGGGCGCTTTCTGCCGTGATAGTATTCGGTGTCCCTACGGTGATACTAGGGGGACATCCTAACATGCTGGTAATTTTATCCGAAACGCACATTCTGACCACCCCTGCAGGCTGCATATCTAGTTCTTCGCAAAGCCAAAGGATAGTATTTCTCGCCTTACCTTTTAGCTTTATGCTGACCTTTAATTCATCCATTGTCTTTGATGATTGCAGGTGACTTAGGGCGCGTGTTCGCACATTCAGCTAACCTATCCTTTAAATCTTTTCGGGCTTCAGCCTTACTGATCCCTCTTTTGTCAGCCCAAATCTGTACCATGGGGCTTTCAGAGTACCGACACGCCCCAAGAAAATCGTTCCAACTGAGAACATTCGTCGACATTAATATCTCCGCAACCTTTGAGGCTTCATAAGCAGTTATATTCCCGCTCTTTCTTAACTTAAAGCCTGGCACCGCTTCGGGATTTTCAAGCAGTTTTTCTTTAACCACCGCCTTTACTTGTTTTATGAAAGCCTCCATAATCGGAACCAACTCCATTGCCTCCGAGAGGTCTTCCGCTTTATCCATCCATTCCATTATATCCTCCTATTTTTTGTTTAAACATTTAATCAAATTCTTCCTTGCCTCGGGGCAGACGTACAAGGCTGAGCACCACTTGCATTGCTTTGATCCGAAAATCCTTTGCGGATTATCAGAGTAGCTATTTTTCGCAACATCCTCCAACCACTTTGCTTTGTCGATTAGGTATTCCGAGGAATACATTACCGTTGTGTAAGTCGGATCATTGAAAGGCTCAATTAAGCAGGCGTAGACATTGTTTATCTCAGGGTAATTCTCCTTCATTAAAACAGCTTGAGCCAGCAACTGAACATTGTTAGGGGCAGGGGTATGGGAGCCATGGAGCGTCTTGTAGTCTGCTACAAGAACGTCTACCCCAAAACGCTCAACATAATCCAGTTGACCGCTCCATAACTCGCCATACCAAAGTCTTAATTCCCGCTCGGCGTTTTTCCCTTCACTTCCCGTCACACTGGAAACCTTATCCCTTACTTCCGCTAAAGCTTCCCTGCATCGATAAGCGCACTTGCGTTGCTCATCGTCGTCTATTTCATCCAAAGGCGTCTGATTTTCTTCGTGGTCATGTCGGATCGTACCCTCGGACGCAGAATCCCTGTCACCCTTCCACTCAAACTTCTTGGAAGCTTGAAAGTAGGCAGGACACAGACTCGCCGCCTCCATTTTGGAGGCAGAGAGTTTTGCATCTACTTCTTCGGATCGATCCATTATTTAGCCTCGGGAAAATCTGTTTTTAAGTTAACGAAATGCTTTACCACATCCAAAACCCCAACGGATTCAAGCTGATTGGCATTTTCATCTAAACTCTTCTTGAGGTAATCAAGGTCGTTGTCGGCAATCCATGAGATGGTTTTTCCCGAATGTTTCTTTTTCCCTGGCCACACGACATCGTGATTCTTGCCTAGGTTTACCGCAGTTTTGCCGACCTCGGCTGTTGCATTGGATTGCTTGATGACACCCTCCTTAACCATTTTTCTTTCTTCAGCAACTTCAGCCGACCTAGACTCCTTGTCCTTTGCGATAAGAACTTCGTCGTAGGTAGCGTAAGATGACTCAATGCCTATCCCTAAAGAAGCCAAAGCCCTACCGATCGCACTCGTTTCGCAGTTCTCCAAGTGCGAGGTCTTGTTAACCATGGACGATTTATCATCCTTAAATTCATGGGCATGACCCGTACCTCTTATTCTACCGCGCTCATCTTCGATAATTACCTTAAAAATCACCGATCCAGTAGACTCGTTGTTTTCAACGATTTGCGTTATAATTGCCCATTCGGGGTGGTTTTTGCGAAAGACCATTACTCGATCCTTCACTTCCATGTATTCTTTTCCTCTAATCTTCATATTTAGTTATTGGTTTTAAATTCGCTAACGTGCGAATGTTTGTTTGGGTCTTTATTCTTAGCTAAAGCAAGAATTTCTTCTTTTAAATACCTATGAGCCTTTATGCCCGGAAGTATGACGGGTGATATAACTCCCTGCTTTTCGAGAAAAGTCAAGTACCTATATCCCGCCGTAGCACCAAACCCTAGTATCCTAGAGGCTTCGCCTTTCTTTATCACATCGCATTTATCCATATCCTTTTTTGCCATTACCTCTTATTGCAACTAATATATTCTTATGCAAGCTTTATTTTTCTTGCACACAGGATTTGCGGTTTTTATGTTTTAAAAACATGGACGGGAAACAAACATTAAAGTCAGAAGCATTTGATGCTTTTGAAAGAGTAAGACCAATATTGGAGGAATATTTTGATAATTGGATGATAATGGCACACCGAGCAGAATGTGGAACTAAGGTAGTATTGGGAGATATATCCAAGAACTCACAAGACATGAAGGTGGTACATGATTATGCAAAAAAGTGGAAAGAGGTCCCCTTGGGACATTCTAAATAAATACCCTCCTGTATTTATAAGGTTGTACGCGAAGGAGCGTAGCGGAGAAAGAATGCACTGTGCTTTAAGCAACCAAGAGGTTGCGATACGCTCAGGTTTGTCTTTGGATGCCGTTAAAAGAATATCCAAACTTATATCGTGGGATGATGTTTCGGTAAAAGATGCAAGACTGTTTTGCAAGGGGTGTAACTTCGATCCATTTGATTATTCGGATAGAAATAGGCTAACTGCATATACCAAAAAAGGGACTTACGCATTTTTACGGAACAGTCCACATTGGCAAACTGTTTTTGTTCCTCTTATAAAAATCCTCCAAGATGCCCAGATCGCACAAGATTGAGACCGCTGTTCTTGCGCAGGCAATGAAAGAGTTTGACGGCGACTATTCTAAGGTCGCTGAACACTTTGATACAACCGCAAAGAAAATAAGAGAAAGGGTATACCACGACCCTCAGCTATATGCAATATGGGTAGATAGCGGAACTAAGGAGAAAAAGCCGGACGCCATCGAATTAATGGAGCGACAACACGAAGAGGACGATGATAAGGGAACTAGGTTGTTGCAGGCACTAGATAAGAATAGTCGATATATCTTTAATAATGAGTTGGAGAGCATCTTAACAAACCAAGATAATGTACAGAAGTTAAAGATATTTGAAGACTTTGACGACTCTGTGGGATTGTTAATGGCAGAGGCTTTAAGAATTACTCAAAAGGTTAACATTAGGCAGAATATGAGCCTGTTTGAGGTTACTGAAGCATTGAAGGTTGCATTAGATGACAACCAAATGGATCCCGAGGAGCGAATACTTCAGACCAGACTCTTTTTGCAAGCAACCGAGCAACAGGGTAAGTTTTACGATAGACTCTTAAAAGGATTGGAATTTCAGCTAAAACTCGCAAACGAAAAAGATAAAAGGGAAACGAAGGGCAAGGTTGGATTCCAAGCATTAAAGGACAAAAAGAAAATTGAGCAAGAAACAGAAAATCGACCATAAGATTCTCCTAGAAAAGTTTGCTCCAGTCGACCAACAGGCAGAAGAGGAAGCCAAAACATGGATACCAAGTCTTTCTCCCACGCAAAGAAAAATTTTTGATGATGCCTCAAACTACATATTAGCGTATGGCGAAAGAGGTTCGGGCAAGACATTTAGCTTGGGCGGACATAAACTGGTGCGTCATTGTTATGAAAACTTTAACGCCCTTGCACTTATAATCGTCGGCGTTAGATCACAGGCAACTCTTGGAGGTGTGTGGCATAAACTGCAGATCGAAATTCTACCTGAGTGGGTTGAAGGCATAGGTCTTACGCACACAGATGAGCGCCAAGATACGCAAAAGAATTTATATATAGATATAGGAAACAGATTTGGGGGTCACTCAAGAGTAGTGTTAATATCAGTTCCTTATGGCGCTTTCATCAAAGACCGAATCAAAGGCTTTGAGCCAAGCTTGGTGTTTGTGGATGAGCTCACAAACTTAGATACCGATGATTACTTTAATGCAGTTGTTCAGCAACTTGGTAGAAGACAAGGCATTGACGGACCACAGCAATATTTGGCGGCATGCAACCCAGATGGTCCAAGTCATTGGGTATACAAAAGGTTCTTCGAAGAGCCATACATAAAAGGTAAATGGAATGACGACTACTCAGTTTACCATGTTCCCATAAAGGAGAACGAAAAAAACCTGCCACCAGGATATTACGATCGGATTATGGAGGCAGTTAAAACTGATCCCATAGAAGAAGCGAGAATGATTCGGGGGGAATGGGTAGATAGACCTGCGGGTGACGCTATATTCGGACCATACTTTAACAAGGGCTTGCATGTGCGCGGTGATAGTAAAACAGGTATTTTGCCAAACGAAAACTTCCCTGTTCTTGTAGGTTGGGATCCCGGTTCCGTTAATAATGCCGTAATATTCATGCAGGCTTTAGTGGGAGAGGATGGGGTAATCTGGACTGTCTTCGACGAACTTGTAACAATAAACAAGAAACTACCTTATACCACCCTAGTTCCGTTAGTTATGAGGAAGATGTCTTACTGGAACAAAAAGTGTGACCACGAATTTAAATACGTTCACATATCGGATAATTCGGCATTTAATCAATATCGAGCCAAGACTGGATCGTACGATGTTAGGGATATTGAGGAAATATCTAAGAGCAAAGCCGAAACTTTTAATTTGTCTCCAATCAAAATGCGAGCGGCGCCTAAATTTAGTGGATCGGTAGAGGCAAGGGTACGGCTAACCATCGCAAAACTGCAAAATGACCAATTTTTGGTGTCCGCTCAATGCACCTCGATTATTAAGATGTTTCAGAACTTGGTATCAGAAAAACAAGGAAAAACATACGATCCTAGTTTAGGATTCAAACCAAAACGAAGTGTTTACATACACGCTTTTGATGCCATGTCTTATGTATTTCTACAGGAAGACGCAACTGGCACCATGGTTAGAAATGAGGTAAAAACTGAAATCATGGATATTGGTGCTTGATTTTGTTAACACGAAAACATAAATTACGGAATGAACATGGAAAATATTGTACACTTTGATCTTAAAACTTTCCCTGATATTGCAGATATGCTAGAGGGTGTTTCCCCTGGTGACATTGTAAAAGTTAGCGCATCCTTTCAAGTAAAGGAGTTGTCTGAAAAAAGATTCACGGGAGCGTTCGAAGACAAAGAGGGAATCACTATTACTGCAGAAGGAGAGGATTCAGACGAAGACGATCAAACCGAAGAAGAGGAGCCCGAAGGCGAAGAAGCTTCCGGGTGAATCTGAGTATGCGACCTCTGCATCAATCATCATGGACGCTCACTACGAGCGCATTGGTGTCAGGAAGAAGTGGAATAAAGCTAGGGTAGACAGGTTGTGTGGATTTTTGCGGATGAATTACGGAGAACTTGCAAGCCTATTATGTATGTCTCACTCTGAGTTTAAGAAGCTTTTGTTAAAACCAAAATATCCTGGACCACTTTGTTTACTTCTTTCGATTATTGAGCACAGATATATGAGCGATTATACGAAGGACACTATACCAAACATATTCAAATTTACTTAAAATGGTTAATCTCGACATACTAAAAAAGTACGGATGCACAACTGAGCGACTTCGTGAAATATTCACCGCAAAGGAAGATCAAGCCGATTATGAAATCCGTAATCATTTTGAAGATTTGATTCAGTCGAGAATACTCGAGGGGGTAAGGTCTTCGATTAGCCACGCTAAGTTGTACATGAGTGTGGACATGGCATGGGATTCTCTGCCAATTAATAAGTCTACCATACCACTTTTGCAATACGCACAAGGCAAGATCTCAATAGAAGACTGCCACGGAAAACTTGAAGACCTAGATGTTGCCCACAAATTTTGCGAATATGATGACGAAGGTCAGTTAAAAAGTGTAAACGCACTGCGTTTGTACGAAGTATCCATAAACCTAATAAGGTCTTATGTAACCCGTAGGGTTGCGGCGCAAGTGCATAGATTTTCCAACTTATATCCATACTACAAGTATGAGCCGAGAAGTACTGCGTTAGCAGACAAACTCCGCGGTGATATTCTTTCTCAAAGAGTAGAGATGATGGTGGATCAATTTGGGTATAGGCACCAATTTGAGCAAATTATCAGACAGATGTTTATGTATGGACACTCAATCGCATTCCCCTCCACATCATGGACTGAGGAAGTGCAATGGAGAATGTCGACCGATGAACTTACGGGAGAAGAAATAATGGAGTCGGAGGTAGAAAAATCCGGCGTTAAGTTTGTTACACCTCACCCTACAAGAGTCGTATATGACAGCTCAAAGCCCCTTCACGACATAAACAATAACCACGGACCCGATTGGATCGGATTTTGGGACATTATAAAATACGGAGATATTTACAATAATCCATCCACATGGAATACGGAAGATATTAGTGTTACAAACAACCTTTCGTCTTTATATAAAACACACTCTGACTTTTTCGGGTACTACTTCAATGACGATATTGTTTTCCCACAGGTTAACGACACCTACTCAATGCACAATGATCGCACAGCCCAAACAGGTCTTTATGCCGCGGAAGAAGCCGATAAGGGTATGTTTGTTACCCAGATGTGCATGAGGGTAAACCCCAAAAGGGATGGGCTTGGAGATTATCCCCATGATGTTTGGCTAAAACTTACGGTAGCATCAGATCAAACGGTAGTATATGCCGAATACCTTCCATCGCTTCCTGCGATATATGGAGGCATTAATGAAAATGATGATCGCATGGCGAATATATCCGTAGCACACGAAATCATGCCATACCAAGATCAATTAACTAACATACTTAGCTCAATGCTAGAGCATATGAAAATGAGTATGTTTAAGATCTTCGCAATCGACCAAGACGCGCTCGATGATGATGTAAAAGAGTACATAAAAGATGCTTTATCTGAAGACACTTTTTACGCTAAACCAAAAGCACTATTTTACTCTGGACAAAAAGCCGCCGATCTTGGTATAAACTCAAAAGACTTTATTAAGGTAGTAGATGTCCAAAGAGAACTTTCTGCTGGTGTAAATCAGTCCATACAAGCAATCCTCCAGTTGCTAAATCTCGTGGAGCGGATGCTGATTCTTTCTCCTCAAGAGTTAGGACAGCCCGCTCCGCGGGAGATTTCAGCTACAGAAGTTTCTGAAATAGCAAACACTACGAACAGCATATACTCTTTCATATCCGAAGGTGTTGATGACATGAGGTCAGCAATGAAGAAAGTCTTGTATGAACACCTAGTCACATGCTCCACGGATAAATTTGTGGTTCCAGTAAAAGGAAGATACTCAGAACAGATAATTAGGGACGCAGGGTTCGAAGTAGAGACAACAGGCGAAGAGAGGCTTACAAGTAGAAATATAATAGGAACCCCGCAAAATCTAATATACGAATATTTATTTGGAGCTAGGGATGGTGCTGAAAGAGCAAGGGATACGCAATCCGCGCAGGTTCTCGGTCAACTGGTAATGCAAGTGTTACAAGTTCCCGATATGGCACAAGCCTTGGGCAGGGATAGGACATTCAACATGTTTAATGAAATATTCAGATTATCCGGCGCTCATGATTTAAGGTTAGAAACTGACGAAATGGACAGAGAGCAAGAGTTGGCTAATGTCGGAAATGATCAGTTTATCTCAAAACTTAAAGATCAATGGCCTCAAGTAATTGAAGCAATTCAAGGAATTATGCAACAAATGCAACCCATGCAAAACCTTTCACAAGGTGAGGTAGCGCCAGGTGTAAGTGGACAGCCTCAACCTCAACCCGAGCAATCAGCACAAACATCACCCGAGCAACAAGTACAGATATGAGCGAAGAAGAAGTCCAAACCGAGGAGGCACAACCTGCCCCACAGGAAGCGCCTCAAGACAACCCCTTGTTTAAGACCCTGTTTGAAATAGGGGAAAATGTGGAGACGTCAGCAACGGAAGAGCCAGAGGAGCCTAAGGAAGTCCCAATGACCCTAAATGAGGCTATGGAGGTATTGGATGAGCCTGCCCCCGAAGAGGCGAAAGAGGAAAGCACAGAAGAGGTTGCAGAGGAAGCAACGGAAGCAGTTGCGCCAGAAAAGACTGAGCCAAAGAAGAAAAAGCTTAGGAAAGTTGTAGATCCAGATATTCCAGACGCAGTCAAGAATCAACCTGCTTTTAACTTCCAAGAAGAGGAGGAGGTGGACGACTTTGCGGAAACTCTTATGCCCGAAGAACGAGAGGTGTACGATATAGCTAAGTATGCCTCTAAAAATATGGGTGAGAAGTATAAGGGTTATGATGTTAAGTTTAAAGATTACTTCACTAAATCAAAAGCATATTTAGATAAGAAGATGGAGGACGATCCTCACTTCAATCCAGCTACCGATGAAGAATACTCTTCTTTTATCGAAAGAAACAGACCCAAGCTCTCTGCTACGGAAGCTAAAAAGATAGAGCGTAAAATGTGGGTAGAAGAAGCTAAGGACGAGGTAAGAAAAGAACTCGTTCCAAGGACAGAAGCCTTACGCCGTGAACTTGAACGTGCGAAAATGCAACCAGTCATGGGGCAAGCGCAGGCTAAATTTCGAAACATGGCTCAAAAAGTTGTAATACCTAAGGAGTTCCGCGAGAAGTTTGAGAAAGGCGGGGATAAAGCAATAGCTGAGTTCGCCAAGGAAAGTCCCCTAGAGTATAGCATTTTAGAGAACGGAACCAGAAAGCTGTTAAGCTATGGCGACACTCTTACTGGAATTTTCCTAAACACCATTGATTTGGATATGAACAATCCAGTTCACAAGGAATTGCTTGATTGGGTGAATCTTGAGCAAGAAGGGTATATATCATCAGGTCAAACAGAGCAGGATGGTAAGGTATTTATGAGACGCGAAAGGTATTACGCCTTACCCGAGGATCAAAGGTCTCAGTATTACACTTGGACCGACGATGATATTCTCAAGATATTAGCTCTTAGAGTACAGGAAGAAGTGGCGAACTCTTTGGAGAAACAAAGACTTGTTCTTGAAAAGTCTGGGTATGTGAGGCAGGATGCAACTACCGAAGCCCCAGCACAGGCTCCAAAGCAAGTGGCTCCCGCGCAACCCGCTCCACCACCTGCCGTAAACACAACACCTCGGCAGGGAGGGGCAGTTTCTCAGCCAAAAGCAAAAGAGCAGCCAAATGCAATGCTTAATGTTCTAGGAATAGACTAAGTTTGTTAAACCTAAAATAGGTTTTAGGAAACCTATTGAAATATTCCTTAACCCCAAAAATTGGGGAAATTACAATTATTTCCTTAGAAATATTATCATAGCGTGCCATTGTGCTATTATTAGTTGTAACACGAATTTATTAACAACTAATCTATATTAACATGGCAACTAACTCATCTCTTCCCGATCCCGCAGTAGCAGGCGCTAATACCTCACTTGCAGGACAACCTTTAACACGCGAACCTGGTATCGCAAGAATCATCAAAGTTGACGATTCAACTGGATGCACTCTTACCAACGCATCTATTAAAGGTCTTACTCCAAACGAATTTGAAGCTCTTTCCAATAAGGAAATTGATTTGGCACGCGTGATAGCAAACTCTGCTGAAGCACAGATGCTCGGAGTGCAGGAAAGAGGGTTAGTTTCCCTTCTTAATAGTAGCATCACCAACATCAAGCCGCTCATCAATAAAGTAAATGTTGCCGAGCAGTCGATGATTCTTCCATACATCCAGCGCCGTCAACGTTCGGTAATGAACGCAAACTACTTCACGGTTGAGGATAATGTAACTGCTACTTCTGCTTCTGCCGTTGATCCAGCTTATCAAGTTACTGACGACATTAACGGAGACCGCGTACTTACGGTAAACTTGGGTGCCTCAGATTGGGCTTCAGGTTCCATCACCAACATTGAGCGTTATTTCCTTCCCGGTGGATTTGTAATTCTTAGCGGAGTTGACTCAGCTAATAACGGAGTTGAGGTTCAGTACAAAATTCTTGGATCGGAACCAGTAACACATGCAATTTCTAAAGCTAAGGTCACGGTTCGTCCTGTAGGTGAAGACATTAAACAGGCAACCATTTCCAACGGCAAAGAAGTTAGCGGATTCACTGCAAGTGATTGGACTGCATTTTCTGGTAAAGGCGACTATGTCTTGGAAACAGGTATTCTTCAAACGATCGCCAACAATGTTAATGATTTCGAGGCATGGTGCAAAAACCAACCAACCGACTTGAGCGTCAAGCTGATCGTCAACTGGTTGCAAACCACTCGTGAATCTCGTCAAGTCGATGAGTCTTATAAGGAAACTCTTGCAAAGGTAATGTCTGGCAAGGTTAACCCTTACCTCAAGTCCATGGTTTACCAGCCTTTGGCTGAGCAAAACAAGATCGCCGCACAAGCATCTTCTGATCAATGGAACAGGGGAGTTTGGTACAACCAAGCGTTGTCCGATAAGCAAACCCCCGAAACCTACATGCAGTTGCCTGCGGTAACCGATCCCGAAAACGATTCCTGCACCTTGGAGTACAAATCCAATGCGCTTGGAATTAAGTCTTTGCTTGCCGAATCAAATCGAATCAAGGACATGAAGGGTGCAGGTCTTTCGCTTGAATCCTTGATGGCCGACATTTACTACCTCAAGAGGAATCGCGAGCAAGATGGTTCGAATGTTGGGGTTATCGATGTAATGACCGATCGTTTTACCTACAATCTCTTCTACGAGAAGATGGCAGAATACTACAAAAATAAGTATGGCATTGAGATTACCCGTAACATGCAGTTGAATCAAACCATCAAGCATGACGGTATCATTCTATTCAATTACGCATTGTATGACCTTCCTGAAGTTGGATGCCAGCTTGCGGTTTTCCATGACCCATACTTTGATGATTTGCTTAACGTAAGTGGTAAGTTCTTCGGTGCCGGACCTTCGGATGGATCGTACCTTTACAATGCTGACGGAACTCGCTCCACTACCCATGTACACGGAAGCACCGCCAACCAAGATAAACAACAAACAGCTTCACGCGCTCTTTGGTTTATTGACTGGTCGGATGTGAAAATCGGTATTGCTGGTACAAATGCAGTTACCCGTAAACAACCACATCCTGAAACTCAGGAGAGGTACAAGTGCCGCATGGCTCACAAGAACACCGAGTACAGCTTACGCTCCACCACATGGACCACCATGATGGACGTACCTGCTCGTCACTTGCTTGTACAGAACTTCGACCTTACCCTTGACATCACTTAATCTTGATGAGTAAGTACCAATATGAAGTATTTGCTTTTTCAAGATCCAGATAAGGATTACGGCGCGGAATTTGATGTAACAAAAGTAGGCGCAAGAAAGCGAGGATTCGGGGCATATAGCGCCAAGGATGCGAAACTTTTACAGAAACTCCACGGGGACTTAATTGATGAGATCCCCGTGGAGGAGTATGAGCGTTTAAAAAAAAAGCTGGGTCAGCCACAAGTTTCATCGAGACTGCTAGGAACGGTGGTACAGGATCCATCGAAAGCTCCAAATGCGGTGTATGCGGAAGCCGAGGTGTCGGAGACCCCGTCTAAATCTGCTAAGGACTTAGTTTCGGTAGGCAAGGCAAAAGTCGAGGATCCCCTAAAAGGGAAGAAGTGATGGATCGCCCCGTATTTACTTCTGTGATTGGAACTATAGGTACATTCACCCTTGAGGGCGTTCATTTGGTCTTGGCTAGCTTATGTGCGGTACTTACGGCAATTCACGCAGGATATAGCATATACCTTAAGTATAAAAACAAAGGTAAGAAATGAGCGGAACTTTTGCAGTTACAACCAACGACTCTTATTCGGGAATACCATACAATAAGGCTAGTAGTTTCAGAATAAACAACAATACTGGCAAACTTGTTGGAGTAAGGCGTAAGCATAAAACCATAAGAATCGACGACTTTGAGGATTTATCGAATCCCGAATGGACAGGAGACCTTAACGTAGGTTACGACCATAAGGGTCTTGAGGGTCGGTATGCCGCGCAGATTAAAAGCTTGGTTCACAGACCAATTACAAGTGAGCAAATGCTTGACGGAAGCGAAGTTGAAGTTAGTTTTCAAGTCCCTGACATTGATGGATTTAATGTTAAAATCAGCATACTTGATGACATTACTAGGCTTGGTATAGGTTATGCCGCCGAATACGATAAAGTTTTAACCGCCGGTCATTACAGGGTTATATTTGGTCTATTCCCGACACAAGATATATACACGGTGTTTGAGGAAAAAGACGGAGGAGAAAGAAATACGGTTAATGATTCTATTTCGTCAGTTTACGGATCGAATGATATGCGTAACTGCATAATAACCCTAGAAGGAAGTGGAGACTTCTTGATAGATAACATCGTTTACCAACAAAAGGTTAATTTCTCGAACGAAATTTTGGCAGGCATGTCATCCGCAAGTTATCCATGCAATGACAACACTTCCGAGTATGAAATAGTCAATCTTGGCAGTGATGTATTAAATTTTTCGGATAACACTGATAACATATCACTTTCAGGGTTCTATGAGTCATGACGGACAGAGTTCAAGCATCAAACGTTGGGGGCGCTCAGTTTATAAGCTTTGTAGAAGGCTCTTCCTCAAGTGCGCCCGATATCTCTGCTTTTGCCCTTCATGTATTAGGTGCAGATCACAATCTAAATAACATAAATGGAGGCAACCCTTCCGAGGGATTTGATCCTTGGGTTACGGACATATTAGTCTATCCTTCTTCCGAGTATTGGGAGACTCAATTATCGGGTGACAGAATTAGACCTTTCGTTGACCTTTCAATATCTGAATACAACACCCTTAGAATACCATCGGCAGTCCACAACTACGATCTTTATGCGGACAAGGGTAGGTTCTACGAGGATGTAACAATAGAAGGAACTCTTACGGTGGGAGGCATAGGTTTCGCTACCACGGGAGTAAAAACCATTGATGCAACCGATGTTAATGCAACAAACATCTCGGGCGATAATATTTCGGGTGTAGCAAAGACAAAAATACCCGTGGAAGAGGTCACGGCGGACTTTACCTTTGATGTAACCAAAACAGGCTTTTTATATCAATGCAAGCCATCGGGTGCAAAAATATCAATTACACTACCAGCCTCAGCGGAAGTCGGAGTGAACTTCACGGTAAACAACTGCCTAGAGGGAAAGACTGTAGATTTCACAAATCTTGCGAACGCACGAGGAACCGTATTGGGTGAGCAGTTTTCTTCGGCTACAATTTATTTTGATGGGAGTGCGTGGTATGGCATTGGGGACTTTGTATGATCGCAAATCATATTGGAGTCCAAGGAGATGTCTCTAGTAGTAGGCTTCCTGCCGATGCTTTTCCGGCTATATTTGCGTATTCGCTAAATCGAAAGCTTAGGGCAGGTTACACAGGCGACTTCTTTAAATTCAGGCAAGCCGATGGCGTTACGGGAGATTATCCCACTGACACTCCTGATTTATCCCAAAAAGTGTATGTCGAGAAGATATACGACCAAAAAGCCAAACACGGAGTTGCTGTACAGGATGCTGTACAACTAGATACCGCCTTACAGCCCGAACTGACGCTTGGGCACACATTGAGCGTAGGTAGTAAGGTTCGGATTATAAGGTCAACCCATCCGCACTTTGGTAGTGTGGGAGTTGTCACTTCTCTAGGAGAGGTGGGGTTTGCCATGGATCACTCTGTACCAAAAGACGGAATAAGAGAAATTGACGGTGGTGTAAATTATTCAGCTAAAGGAGTTGCCTGGGAAATGGCTACTCCCGACCACTATAGAATAAATTTTAGCGAAAATGAATATATGGAGATATCCAACCTAGCATCCGAGGTAGGCGAAAGCTTTACCATAACATGCTTAGGGAAGTGTAACAATATATCTCCATGCCTTGGAATATGGGGAGCAACCACAGAGATAACCATAGAGCCTTCTGAGGTCACTAGGTTTACCTTCAATCAGGATGTCGGGGCTTTACTTGAGAACTCCGCGGGGCAACCATTAATTTACAACTCAAGGACAACGCCCGTAAACAAAAAAGAAATAAGCATTACTGGACTCGAAAGTGACGGGATGACAGTGGATAACCTAGATACGAACTTCACAAATATCTCGATAGGGCGATCCGATGACAGGAAATATACGGGATACTTTGTGGAAGCCACGATGCACACAGGTGAACTGACCGACCTAGGGAGAGAGCAAATTTTAAAATCAACAAGAAACTACTACCTATAGCCATGCCAATTACAGAAATTACATCAAACGGAGATGATTATATTGATAATCTTCCAGAATCTGCAAAGAAAATTGTTTTAAGACAAAACACGCAAGATGATCCCATAACTTGGGATCAGCATGACAATAACCTTGAGTTGCTTAGAGTTAAGTTAAATGAGGTGATTCAGAAAATAAATGAGTTGGACACTCAATAAAACACTAATTATACTGTTACAGGATGTTTGAACTACTAACAATGTTTTTGACGGGCGGGGGTTCCGCGGCTCTTGGATCTATACTCAAGGGTGTTTTTGGCACGATCGCAGACAATCGACAACAAAAATTTGAACTAGAATTAGCAAGGGAGGCACGAGGAAATGAATTTGCACTTAAATTTCAAGAACAGCTTAATAATGGTCCTGGTGGCGCTTTCACTCGCGCTACTCGTCGCCTGCTCGCGCTCATCCTTGTCTCGACACTCTCCGCCGTCGTCATCCTCTGCACCCTCTTCCCCTCCGCAGAAATCGTCACCCTCACTAACCCAAGCGGAGAAGGGGCTACGGAGTTTCTCTTTGGGCTTATCACTTTTCCAGCAAAGCAAACCCCTATATCGTTAACTACTGGGCACTTAGCAACTTATTTCGTTGTCATCATATGCCCCATGGTTGTCGGATTTTATTACACGCCCGGAGGTAGAAAATGACTTGGGACGAATTTAATGAAATTGTAAGAACTTACTTGCTTGTAGATAGCGAGCGTAAAGGCAGGGGTGTGCAGGAGTATATTGATCGAATGATTGTGGCATCCGTGATAGATCTGCAAAGGTATATCCCTGCATTGCGAAACAATCAATTTAAGTATTACTCGACAAGTAATTTGGTGGAGGCAAACCCTAGAGATCTTTCATCCGTCAACTCAGAAGATTTGGATGTGCACGAAGGTGAGTTTACAACGGCAAAAACTAGAATTAAACAGGTAGTAATACGAAGGATCGCAACAGAGGACAATGGTCAAAGCATATCCCGATACTTTTACCCAAAGATAATACCATGGGAGGCAAGGTTCGATCTAATCGATGGTGGCATCATGGAAAGAACTACACAGATACCTGGTCGAATAACTTTTGGTGAGAATAAGTTTTGGGTAGCCCCAAAGTTATTAGATAGTGAGGCTTTGTATATATATTATGAAGGCGAAAACCATTATCCACCCATATTCAAGGCAACCACAGAACAGAAAGCTGTACCCGTTGTTTTTGACGACATGGTGGCAAAAGCCTCGTCTGATTACGTAAAAGCCCATCTCGCACGCGAGGTGGATAACGATTTAACACAATATCAATCCTACTTCCAAATGTACTCAAAAGATAGAGCTCAAGTATTCCTTAACGAGAAGGAATACGATAGTTCATCCGTCGAGCAAGTAATAAGCAGTGGAATAGGTAGTGGAGGATTCATAGTAGGATGAGCGGAAGAACAACATTAAAATCATATTTTCTCAAAGGAGCAACCCCGACGGAGGCAAATTTTGCCGATCTTATCGATAGTGTCGTAGTTATAAGCGAAGACTTGACGGACAGCTTATCGAGCGACTCAACAACCACTGCTCTTTCGGCATCTGCAGGCAAGTCACTAAATACATCGATAACAAGTCTTGCTAGTCGCGTAACTACGCTAGAAGGAGCCGACAATGCCTTTGCTTCCAACTATTACACGAAAACTCAAACTGATGCGAAGTTTACATTAGTGGATCAAGTGTTTTCCGAGTTAACTTATGCAGCGGATATTGCGGGTTTAGGAGTTGATATTGCCAACTTGCAGTCGCAAATTTCCGGTCTTGCAGACGCATCACATACCCACCCGATCTCAAGCATTACATCCTTGCAGTCAAGCTTAGACCTCAAAGCTTCAATATCATATGTCGAGGGTATTGCTCAAGGCTTGGCATCTGACATTGCCGCCATAACAATAAGCGACGAAACCGCAGATGTCGCTAATTTGCAAGCGTCTATTGACTCTATAAACGCAACAATAGCAACCCTTCCAACGCAATCGGATTTGGATAATAAGGTTGCAGGAAGTCATACGCATACCGTTGCCGACATAACTGACTTTGATCAATTCGAGAATGCGCTACAAAGCACGCAAGACACCTTGAACACGCACACGCATTTCGAGGCAGATATATCCGACCTCGATAAGTACACGCAGGCTCAGACCGATCTCATCTTCACGGATCATGCTAATTTAAAAAACAATCCACACGAAGTAACCAAAGAGCAGATAGGTCTGGGGAATGTAGAAAACAAATCAGTAGCCGAAATATTTGACGAGGCTAGCTCAGAGTTAGCAAGAAAAGACGAATTTGATGTGTTAAACTCTACTGTTACAACACACCTAGCGGATGCAAATCCGCATCAAATAAACAAAGTAACAATAGGTCTTGGAAATGTTCCGAACATAAACTTTGAGGATTTACTGAATGCTCACATTGCATCCACTAATCCGCATAATTTTGACTTTGACTCTTTTGATTTATATACGAAAGCAGAAACCAATACCCGCATACAGTTTTACCTAGATCAAGCAAGGTATGCGTATTCCCCCACAAGTACGGACTCACATGGAGCTATAGGCGATATTGCCTACGACACCACCAATCTTTATGTCAAAACTGACAGTACCGTGTGGAAGAGCTTGCCTTGGGTTGCAAGCTACAACTCACTTACCGATGTTCCTTCAACTTTTGCACCATCTTCGCATAACCACACATGGAGCGAGATTACCGATAAGCCATCCTCTTTCGGCGCAAATGCAATAAATGATTTATCAGATGTACAAACTTCTGGTGGTGTTGCCATTACCGCAAACACAGGATTTACGGGAACAGTATCCTTCACCGGGGGAGCAAGCGGAACTGCGTATGGTGAATTTAAAGGGATGTATACCGCAACAGGCTATCAGTTGTACTCAAACAATGATACATTCCGATTGGCGCATCTTTCAAGCGGAACCGCTGATGTAGTTGCCTACGATGACGACGACATAATGAACACACTCAATGATGGGTGGGTAATCACTAATGTGGTCAAGACAAGTAGTGTCGTTACTTCATTTGATCTTGAGTTCACGGGTACGATGAGTCATGTTCCGTCGACAGGTCAAGTGTTGGCATGGAATGAGGGGCACAGTCATTGGATGCCAATGACGCTGGACGTATTGGGAACTAGAACCCTATCTGTTCAGTTTGCCGACACAACATCTGCAAAAGACCTTTATATCCCCATTCCGAACGATGGTGTTGCCACTAAAATACAAGGAGTGTTAAGTGATGCCCTAACTGCGACTGCAGGATTTCTTACATTTACATTTACAAATCCATCTGGAACACAGCTTGCCCAAATAGCTTTTGCTTCAGGGGCGTCTGCTGGAAATGTGCAGTCGGTTATCCCTACGTCAAATGTGCTTGATGGGGGCACATATATTAAGGTTACTTGCGATGGTGGTGCTGACACTCACGTTGATTGTGCAATCGTTGTTTGTGTGGACGAGTAATGGCAAAAAAAAGATACAGGCATTTAACAATCCACCCATCGCAAGGAGGTGCTTTGATTGGTTCCGCTTCGGATGATGTTCCGATAGCAGATGAAAAAAACTTTTTGACCTCCTCGGCTAACTATACCGAAAAAATAAACTTTAGAAGAGAGGTCGACGGAGAACTTAGAAGAGAGGGTTGGGACTTGTTTGCTCCATCGGGAACAGATGATGCACTTAATAGCGACCTTCCAATAAGGGGTTTACATCAGTTTACGGGCACGGACGGAACTCCAGTGCTAGTTGCGATAGCGGGAGCAAAGGTGTACAGGTTGTCTACGGGCGACAAAAGGTACGCCATCAATTACGAGACCGACCTATTGAATGCCAACCCGACAGAAGAATATGCCACAGTTGACGGATTGGACGCCCCCGAATCTCTGTCTTACGACCCAGATTATTTCGAAAACGAAGCGGATGATTTTGTATGGGAAGAGATTTACACCTTTTCAAACCACATGGACGCAAAGGAGTCGGACGGAACATACAAGGATCCTTTTGAGGGAGGTGCTTACAGATGGGAGTTTGCCGAGATACAAAACCATTTAGTTATAAACAATGGCGTAGACCTTCCGATTGTATTTAAGTCAGAATACGACCAAGCTTACCCATTGTATGGTTTACGAGAAAACGGCGTTATTTCCGTGGGTACAATCGCAAACTTTCAAGACAGGCTTTTCTGTGGCGACTTGACCATGATAAGTGGAGGGTACGACGAATGGTTTGAGGAGAGCGACCCCTACGGAACAATCACCGAAAGCAACCTTTATGCTAGTGGCACAGTTCAAACACAACGCTACCAATATAGAATGGTGTACTCTGCGGAGGGTGACCCAAAGCTATTTAACACTGGCATAGAGACCAGTACTGGAATAATTGCAGAATCAGGAGGATTAGAGGGTACGCTGACTGTCGGAGCGGATGGCACATATAAAATGTCATACACTAAAAACTTTGCAATAGACACCCCCGCAAGCATGTATCAAGCACACGAGTTTGGCATTCATGGTGGTGTAGACCATGTAGGCTTATTCTTAGACTCCATAGGTACTATTAAATACGACAATGAAGACTTCGAATTTGCAAAAAAAGTAGATGCGATCAAATCGCTTGCAGTTAAATTTCCAACTCGTTACACGGGAGATACCGCAACCGACAATGGGGGATTCACCGAGTCTGAAGTTTTGGCCGAAATGATAAGCATGATTTCGACAAGCGGTATATTTTTTAAGGTTGAGGCAGACAAAACATTAAGGTTCGTAAATAAGGACGAACAAGACATAAAACTTTTGGATCCTACGAGTGGCGAAGAATTACCTGCAGGTGACTATCCTATGGTGTTGCGACCCTTTGCAGAGCAAATCCGAAGACCCGCCGCTTTTCAAGAGTTCATTCAAGATGGTACTAGAATACTGAAAATGAAGGAACTAGCGGACAAGTTGGTGGTTTACAGGGATTCCGGCTTCTTTTTCTTAACTAGATCAAATAGCACAATACAACCGTATGCGGTAGACCCTCGATACACAGGTGGGCGAAACGCAGATTTCAGAAATACCGTTATACAGGTATCGGGCAATCAACATCTATTTATGGGTAACACAGGTGTGTATAACATCAATAGATCATCCGTAGAGCCAAAACCCGTGCAGACATTTGAACTCGGTCCACCTTTTTGGCAAATGGTTCCACCCGAGTTGTCGGAGTTTGTTTACACAGTTGATAATCCAATAACTCGCGAGATATTCATAAATTGCCCACTTGGTTACAAAAAGAACTCGCAAGGAGACTTTGTAGATGATTTCAACCAACCTATCCCGATAGACGAAAACGGTTCTTTGACAAAACAGCCAATTCTTGATTGGGGCGTGATAGCATACGATTATATTAACAATACGCTTTCACAAATCGATGCCTCGTTTACAAGTTGCTCTACAATACGAAAGCCCAAGAGCAATAGGGTTGGACCAGAACAAATGTGGTTTATTATGGGCGTGCACCAATCTGACAGCTTGAGCACAAGTTACATAGGTACGCAATGGAGAGAAGACCCTAAGTATGGCGGATCTATAGTGAGATACGGTTATGGTCCTCCATTATACGGAGAGACCGAGCCATATAGAATTTATAACAGGCTGGGATACGGATACACCTCAAAGATTAGAAGTGGCTTAATAGACTTTGGTAATAGTTTTTCGGATAAGGAAGTGCGATCCTATGTTCTTGAGTTATCTAGTAAATACGGCGTCACCCCAATTAGGGTCCGAGTAAGCACTACTACGGCACCACAAGGCACAGAAACCGTAGAGACAATGAGTAAGGTTGGCGGCACGACCTTGGACTATGTAACACTAAATCGGGTGAGAGATGAAAATATGATTCCTCTGTACCTGAGGGCACCATACATAAGGGACGAAATTTGCGTCCTGCCCGAGTATGCGAAAGATAGCGGGTTTTACGTAGACATTGGATATTTCGAAATTAAGACAAGAATCGACGAAGACGGCAATTCGGTAGAAAGCTACTATATTGAACAAAGCGATATTGTAGTACTGGACAATCCCGTAAAACTTGTGGGCAGAACATTTGAGGTGAGCGGTATAGATACCAGGGCGACAACACAAACAATAGGACAGGGATGAGGCTAACAGTAAGACCATTTGAAAGAACCGTAGAGCCTTCTTTCCCCGAAAACGACTCACTCCCAAAGAAGGATTTAGACACCAAAAAGTTCGATACTACTTTTAGTGAGTGGTGGGAGGAAGTGAGGATTAACTTAGGGAGGTTAGACGATCAGTTGCAAAAGTACATAAGAGCCGATCTTTCTGAAACCATTGTTACTCAAAAATTGGATATAGAAAACAACATTACCCAAGAGGTTTCTAATGTTACCAACATAACGCAAAACAACAATGAAATACTTGTTCAAGAGATAAGCACTCTTAACGAAGAGATAAGCACTCTTGAACAAAATATAACTACTCTTACTGAAACCAATCAAACCCAAGCCCAAACCATATCCGATCTCACGCAACGTATATCGGACTTAGAAGGCGACCTTTATTCACATACTCCACCAACAACAACTTAGACGATGCCAGCACCAAATAGATTTGTAACAGCAAGATTAACTTTTAGGCAAGGACCTACGAGCGAGTGGGAGTTGCATGACCCCGTTCTCTTGCAATCAGAACCCGCGTGGGACACCACTTTAAGTAGCCTTAAGATTGGTGATGGCGTAAGCAAGTGGTCTGAATTGGATTATATAGCTAAATCGGGCTTCTTGGATTCAGAGACCCGAGGTGGCTTTACTCATGACGGAACCGTAATTCCGGCTGAATTTGATTCCTTAACTTCGGGCATTGTATACTCTGCCGCTCAACTGAAAATAATGGAGTTGACCGCAATTAAAAATTACACGGCTGGACTTCAAGGCGGAGTCGAGCAGTTCGCCATCATTCTAACTGCGGGACCCAATGGATCGGTAAGCTTCAGCGGAACACAAACTACCGACCAACAGGGAACTGAAATATTTGACAAGGACACCGTTGTAACGGTTACCGCAACACCAAATGCTAGCTATGTGTTTGATAAATGGATCGGCGAGGGAGTTGCGGATGCTGACAGCGCGACAACCACAATTCCTATGGCAAAGAGCAGGCACCTAAGGGCGCTTTTCAAATTGCCTTCATAGTAACACTATAATTATATTTACCCATGGACATTTTCTACCAACTTGCGGAAGCCACTAAGGCAAAACTAGAGACGATAGTGGATGAAGAAGTTTCCGATGCGATCGTGGAGCTGAACAATAGAATGGCTATTTTAGAGGGAGGCGGAGATACAGGCACACCCCCATCTCTCACCTCAAACCCCGTTTCTTGGTCAAATTTGTCGGAAATAGTAAGTGGAGGAGAGAAGCTTACGAACATTAGCTTTGACCAAGACACGATAGAGGTCGGTGATCAACGAAGGGTAACTACAGGTTGGGAAAATAGTGGTAAAACCATAAATGTGGGAGATATTATTACCCTAGTAAACTCTCAATATAAATGGTCTCGAACCGTAGAATCGAATACTTTACCCGCAGGCACAAAAGTAGTTCTTCTTAGTGACCACTCGAATAAGGGACTTGTAGCTGACGACATTGTGGCAATCACTGGAACTAATGCTAGTGGCTTTTACACATGGAGCGGTAATGGCACATTTAAGCCTGCAGAAGAGGGATCAACTTGGGACATAGCCCCAGAAATTACTTTAGAGGAAAGCTTAAACGCAGGGATTACATCTATAACCTTTGCGAAGACTGGAGATGACATTACTGCTATTACCGTAGTTGACTCAAATGCAGGAACCACAACAACATACAGTTATGCGGATTCAAGCCTAACCCCGCTATCTGACTTTAGTCACATTCGATCGGTAAAGGGAAATTTTAGCACGGTCTACTATGATCCAAGTGGAAATTATTATTTAGATATCATGAGGGGTACGTACGACGTATCGGAAATATCATTAGTAGACGACACAATGGGATCCTCTGATCAAATCGTTACTTACACCGAAAACGAATCGACGCAGTCGGTGTCGTCGGGTGGATCAACCGTAACGGAGACATTTTTCTCTAGTGCAAATCAAGCAACCAATAATACCGAGCCCTTTGGCATACAAACGATTACAGAATTTAGTGCCTCGGATGTTGGCAAGCAGTTTCGCGCCATTCAAACTAATACTAATAGAGGCTACGAGGCTGGTCAGATTTACGAAATACTCACTCAAAACGGTACCAATGCAACGCACACTGGTGGCGGCACGGGATTGAGTATAAATCAGCAAGGAACCCAATGGGAATTGCTGACAAACCTGAGAACTAACCCTGTAAACTGGAGTGTGGCAAGCGGAACTCTTGACTTGGATCAACTTGCCCTTGGGAACATAAAGGGAACAGGCGGTCAAGTTTCAGTGCGACAGGACCTTCAAACATCAATTCCGCCGGGAACCGACTTAACCGTAAGGGTAGGAAGACCCGAAGACCAACTAAGTGGTAATGTCGGTGTCGTAGCCGTATTTAACTCAGGAAGTCAGGGATATGCCGTAGAGCCCTCGTTGGGTGTAGTTAACTTTACGGTACCCGCAGACAAAGTTATGGTAGCCCTTAGGCTGAACACGAATCATGGAAATCATATCATTACGAATGTATCCATGTTACAAGGCTCAACGGCAGGTGGAGAGATGGAAGCTACATCGAACACCCTAAAGAAGATAGGAGGCGCATCTGAGTTTAACGCAGGCGCATCCTCCTCTCAATCTATACCAGGAGGACAGGATGGCTATTATCAGTTTCAGTATGGCGGATCGGGTCATATAGTAGTGGGATTGACTTACTCAGATGTCGGATTTGGTGTGCCAGCACCGATAAAGTTTAGCCTCAATTTATTGGAAAACGGAACAGTATTCTCAGAAGGCTACAATTCGGGAGAAGGGTTTTGCCCTGCGGGTACGTGGTTACGAATACGACACTACTCAGGAGACAACATAGTTAAGTTTCAGCGTAAGCAAGATGTGTACTATGCAGATCCTGCTTATGAATTACCCACAACCACAACCGGTGGTCATGCCACAAATCATACCTTTGCTGTACTCGATAGACCCTTGGTTATTGCCCTGCAAACTGTAAACGGCATGACGGAAGGTAACATATATCGAATGCACACATACAACACTAGCAACGGGAACGGACAGATATACGAGCTTGACGGAACGCTAGTAGCTTGGATTGGTGGGCGAGGATCTAAGTGGGAAGTAGCTAGAAATGCAGGTCAAGGATATGTCACATTTCACACAGCTACTGAGACAACAACCAATAATCCTTTAATTTTAGATACCTCGTTTAAGCATGTTGGAGCGCAGTTAAATGACGCAACAATAGCAAGTTGACGATATGCGTAACACTTATTACATTGTAACATGACGACAGCAAAGATAACACAAGAATCGGGTCACAATTTCACCTTCAGCACAGGTGCGAAAATGAAATATCGCACCAAAAATGCTGGAAACCCGCTTTCGCATGATGCCGTTGACACAAACTTTGAGTTACTAAGATCTGCCGTAAATGGTTTGGTTGATGACTTGGGTAGCACCTTAACTTCCAATGACTTAGCTTCCTACGCAACAAACGCTTCCGTAACGCAACAACTTGCGAATTATGCTCTAACGAGCGCCATCCCAGAACCCTACCATTCCGTGAACAATGTAGATGGATACCTGCAGGTTGGCGACCTGCCTGATGTTTCCGGCATGCTGACCATATCTGACTTATCATCATACATCACTACGCAAGAGTTAACTCAAACTTTAGAGAACTACGCGACTGCACCGCCTACTGGCGAAACTTTTGTAACGAATGATGGTTACAATAAAGCTAATTGGGATACAGCATATGGTTGGGGAGACCATGCGGAAGCAGGATATTTAACGTCAGCCCCATCAACAGATTTAAGTAATTATTATACTAAGTCAGAGGTTTACACCAAGAATGAGGTATCTTCCTTAATTCCAGAGTCAGCGGATCTTAGCAACTATGTACAAACCACGGATCTCAACAGCTATGTAACCAGCACTCAAGTTAGCTCTGAGGTGACTTCAGCTCTGGGAAATTCTTCCATAAATGCTTTACAGGACGTACAAACCGCAGGCACGGGACACGTTCCAACGGACGGACAGGCATTAGTGTGGAATGCTCAACACGATCATTGGATGCCTGGCACGGTGGCGACCGATACAACTGGCGTACCTACTTTTACATATAATGCTGCTCTCAAAACGCTTACCATTAATACCTAATGCCAAGCGAAGTTATAGATTTAGATACGCTGGAAATCGTATCATTTAACGATGGTTACATAAAAGATGTAGAGAAGTTATATCTTAATGAACAACTAATTTGGGAAAAACCAGCATCAACATACACGGACTTGGAGTATGACTGGATTCTTTTCGACACGCGCGCAAGAGTTGTGCAAACCGAAAATAATTCAAATTACATGTATTCATATCGTGGAACTGGCATTTCGTTTTGGGATATTGCGGATGAAATTCCAGAGGATGCCGCGGGAGTCGAAACAACAACTTTTGGAGTTTGGGGTAACACTACAATTTACAATCCGATTACTCCCGATAACATGTACGCCTTTCCGCAGTATCTTCCAGATTGGCTTGTGGGTCAGCACGATATTGGCACATCTTGGGCGTATGCGCTTGGAGTAGATGATAATGGTTCAAGTACATATTTTAGTAGAGACGATATAAATAATAAAGTAATTCAAGACGGCACCATATTCCCGATGGAGTTAACTTACCATTCTGATCCATGGTACGACTTCAAGAAATACCCAGAAGAGGGAGGTAATTTAGGTATTGGCGTTCAGTTGGTTGGGGAAAAGTTAGCCACACTACAAACACAATACGAAGAAAGAAAAATATACTTTCAACAAGCCCAATTTACCCAAAATGCACTCATTAACGACCCAGAACACCCAGATGCAAACGAAGCTGGATATTTGATTGCCGACAAATACGATTATACAAACAGAGAAGATGAACTAAATAGAGATGCAACGCTTCAAGATTTAACCTTGCAGTTAGATTTCCATGAACTAACTGCAGCGCTAGATACCTACAATGATCACCCAGATGACTCAGTTTGGCTAACTGAAGACGGCGCTAGATATTGGCCGAACCTAGACGTCCATAGAACTTTAACTGGAGACATTACTTCTATTGGTTATTTCAAACTGAACACTGATGGAACAATTTCAAAAACGGGTACTGAGAAACCCGCAGGATGGACTTTTACTGGAAATGATTCCAACTTAGAACAAAACCAAGTAGATTACCCTCACAATGCGGAATCATTGGTGACTCGTGCCTACGGAACAGAAAATTCTACAAGTCGTAGTTATAATGGTTTTACGGGGACTTGGACTCAAATGGGCAATGATCTCGTAATCACTTCATTCGATATGGGTTCTAACTACAGTAGTTTAGGGGGGAATTGGTCTTCTGGTAATCAGGTGGTATTCCCAAACTGGTTCACGGTAGCAGACAAAAGCACAGTAGCGGGGCAATGGATTTTCTTTGATTCCTCAAATAATGGATCTTTCGGGTTTAGTGGAGTATATGTTACATGCTACGATGCTTCCAATCCGAGCATGTCCCCTATTTCATCAGATGTCGTTTGGTGGCCTCAACAGAGTGAAAAAAATGGACAAAACGCAAGTGCCGAAGCACAAAGGCAATCATATCTGCCAGTTCCTCCAGAATACGATAACATAAACAGGGCAGGCTTTGACGGGACAAAAACTTTGTCCCAAATAATTACGGAAGAAACAGGGCTTCAAGAAAGTGAATATACAATTTTGGAAGCAAGACTTCCAATTACTGACTTTAGTTATTTCGACGCAGATTGGGCACGCAGTAATAATTTAATTGAGCAAACCCAAGTTTTGAAATTTCGGAATAATTGGAATAGTGCCGGACAAACTATTGGTTATAGCTCCACGTCAGATAATTTGACGGTGGGCGAATGGTATCAAGGGGACAAGCTTTATGAGTACGTGGGTCCCGCAACAAATATATATAACAGTGCGACTTGGGAAACCGATTACCCAAATGGGCGTCCTGACAGGGCAGATGTTTTTCTGCCTGTGCGCAGTAGATTTTATGATTGGAGATCAAGTTATTACGGAGGGCAACAACATTATAATGCGTGGTTACTTTCTGGAGAGAAATTAAATATAGACTCAACAATACTGACGCTCAGCGGTAACGATGCTCAATACCAAGGTCAAAGGCTTTTGGATCAGAAGGTTGCTGGCATCGATTTTCCCGACAGCAACAGCTATATAAACCTTGAGTATATCAAAATTGGATCAATCAAGAAGCATAGTTACACGCAGTCTAGGGAAACATTTACGTCTGTCATCGGAGGACAATACACTAACGGTGTTTATTCTGAAACCTCAACTTTGACTACAGGGACGGGGTCCGATATTAGACCGATCGCTGATTCTGATGGAAATTTTACAGGCATAATCAATACAACTACGATCGATGCAGATGGAGATGGTAGAGATGACACGGGTATTTTGTATCCAGATGACCACTATTTAAGTAGTAGTTACACAAGTTTTCCATTTAAAGCAGGGCAAATGGAATATGCGGGACTTAATCAATATCACCAATATTACCAAGGCTATTTCGAATCCATAAATTACCACCCACGCTATCGGAGCCGTCCTGTGGTAACCTCTTATTCAGGAAGCATATTATCTGCTGAACTTACATCTACACCTGTTTACTCATCAGCGGATGGCAGTCAATCAAGTACTTTATTCAATCATGAATGGGAATTAACATTAGCTCAAAATACAACATATTTCGGAAAAGGATATAACCTAGAATTAAAGTACGAATTTCTTGATTTCCCTATTGATCAATCCGAATACACCTATGCGTATTGCAACACATGGAGTGTGGATCCGCGCAATATTCGCGGACAAAGCACTTTCGCATACAGTAACACTAGAAGACCGCACCCTTATGTTAGGCTAAGTTCGGTTACAGGCATTGCTGAAGATTACAACACAGAACTTCCAGGACCTGCAGTTGATACCGAAACGGGACCATTCACAATAACCCCAACCGAGTTATCAACTTTTCCGGGTAGATGCAAAATAAGCGTTCGAGTGCTTGATCTTGAAAGTCAAGTTTCCAAGCCCGATCAATCGTATGTCCATCTAAATTCATATGTTGAAGACGGTGTAACACAATATGTTGCGTACATGACTCCTGCGGCATGGGAAATTAAGGATGCTGGCGGTACAGTTTTGCATACGATAACCCCAGAGCTTGAGTATAGTAACACTTCTAATTTATCTGAAGCCGCCGCCCAAACCAAAGCTATCGAAGACCTTGCAGTAAGAGAGCAAGAGGTAAAGCAGGAAGCATTTGCATGGTTATACCAAAATCCTCAACACGCGATTGAGATACATGATTTTGGTGAACAATTTACCATAGAAAATGTTATTGATGTTAATGAGTACGGAATACAAAACGACTCTAGGTCTCTAGGTATTGAGCTTTTCGAAAATACATATCAAGATTTTAGCTTAATCAATAAATTAGCTAAATTTAGGGTTATACAACAAAATCAAAACATTACAGATCAGCTGGACGGTAGTTATTTATCACCAAGATCGTATGCTGGCTTTAATGCAATAGAGACCCTTTATTTAAATACAGTCGGAGGTACACCGCGCGTGATAACAACGGGCACTATGGAGGTTTACGACAGTAGCGCTTGGGAGCTAATATCTGATCCAAGCGACACTCCTCTTGTTTGGGGCGGAACCATGGCATACGGAGGCGAAGCAGACGCAACAACAGGGTTCCCAGAAGTACCAACGAAAGCATATTCTGTAGAAAGTAACTTTGGGTATGTACCAATCTATCCATCTCTTTCTACCAACGACGATGAATTTCCAGAAGCAAACAATGGTAGTTACCGAGTGCGCGGGGTTTGGTACGACGAACATCACAGGTATAGGTCAGATTATTTTGGAAAACATGCCGACAAATATTACTCGCCATCAGAGGTTTTTATAAACACTGGAGCAAACGAATACCAGCATTGCCTAGATTACACGCCCGGCGCCACCGTATGGGCTTTTCAGCAAAATATAGAACTTTACGGACAATGGTGCATGGTCGGATTAAGACCCACTTGGAACGGTAGGCACATGAAGCAAGTTCCAGGAATGTATGGAGGATTCAGAAATGTAGCATCTCCGTCTACTAACTTTAGATCTGAAGCTTATAATTTAGGATCAGATGTGGAAGGCGCGATTTTTATCGACACAATGGTGTGGGATAATGATGGTACGGACGGAAATATTAGAGTCAATAGCTCCAGTAGCGCCGAAGCTTACAATGAAGGTCAACTTTATGGGCAGGCACCGTGGGTATGGTATGATGGATCAGCGCAAATTTCTGACAAACTTGCCAATTATGCTTTTGGATTTGGTCTTGATGAGACAGGGTACGAGATGTCTGAAGCAGACGCGCAAAGGGCACAGGCAAGAGGACCTTTTTTGTGGTTGCCAGCTTTGTGGCATGGGTATACGCAAACTTCACTATTGGTGGGTAACACTAATACCAATATTCACGACTATTTATTTAGTCCAAGTTTTTCAAGCAACCAAGATTTTCAAAATGGATTTAAAATAAACGGTATAGGTGATCCATATCTTATGCCTACTGGCACCATTTCCAATAGATATGATGAAGTTATGGATCCAGCAAAGGTTGCCCTGCTTTCAACCGATCCAGTTCAAGACACGCGAACCATCGTGCATACCACGCCCGGAAAAAAAGGTCTTTTTGGGTGGAGTGATTCATTCTGGGGAGGCAGTAGCGGAACAACTCACACATACACTTTAGATGCACTAGGTGCACCAAATTCATACGCAAGAACAGGAAATGTACCTCCTGAATTTACAAATTACATAGAAGGGCGTAGATTAATAAATGTGCAACACGCAAATCCAGGAAGCGAACTTTATGATGACCCGACTCAGTACGAAACAATTAGACTGTACAGAATAGCATGAACGAATTACAAAAAGCCGCCGAAATACTTAATAAAAATGCACCCGTAGATGGACCATTTGGTAAGGAAAGTATTGCATATATTAACCCCTTGGAAGCGGAGATACTTAAAAATCTTGGCGGGTCAGGAGAAACCATTATACCCTCGGCAGACGAGCAAATGGACCCCGTCAATTCTTACGGTATCTTTAAGTGGTTCAAGAAAAAGGTCATGGATGACATACTGGGTATCGATGATAACAAAACCTTTGGCATCAAGCACAAAACATTTCTTGGCGGTGCCATGGGTAAGGTTCGCGATGACATTTTGGGGTACGATTCTACCAAGACACTTGGAATTAGTGACGCAACACTAGACGATGCTCTTAGTACCGTAGTTGGAATTGTGAATCCCGTGGCTGGCTTGGCGACGACGGCGCTTGATAAGGTTATAGAGAATAATTCGGGGGACACGAGTGGCAGACAAAAGCAAAGGGAAGACATTGCCGCAATGAAAGAAAGTGTGAGAGCCGATTTCAGAAAGCAACAGGCGGAGGCTCTAGCACAAGGCAAGGCAACGTTTTCATTTAAGCTACCCGATGGTACGACAAGAACATACTATACCGATCCTGACAATACGGGAACTACAACAGGCGTTGGTTCTACTGCAGGAGGCGCAACAGGAGGTGCAACCACAGGTACGGAAGGCACAACAGGAGGCGCAACTACAGGAGGCGCAACTACAGGTGGCACTACTACAGGTGGCACTACTACGACTGGAGGGGCACAGGATGGCGGGGGAGCCTCCGCATCTTCAGGAAGTAGTGAATTGGATTTAGCGAATCAGAGGGCGCTTGTAGCTAATTTGGTCGGAAGAGGCAAGGCAGGTCTAATTGATCCATCTGATACTGCAAAAATGCAACAGCTTTTGGCAAGACCGGGAGACGCGGATTATGTGGAAGGCTTTTCTATAGGGGGTGATTACATTGATCCCTTCCCCGAATATTTGAGTGAAACGGGAGACACTATTTTAGGTGGCATAAACGATGTAGGTAAAAACCTTAATACCTTCATAGGTACGCCCGAGTCCAGAATGAAGGACTATGACCCAATCATGCAGAAGCTCGAGGGCATGAGCGACTTTGTCATTAATGAAGCGCAAAAAGTACTTGGAGACGGAGAGGGAAGCGTAGAGCAAAAGTACAAAGGATTTCAGCAAGATTTTGTAGATTTAGCGAATAAGCAAAAAGACCTAAATAATAGAACAGCTGTATCGAATCAAGGTCTTGTAAATGATGTTTTGACTGCAGGAAATGAACAGGGAAAAGCGTTGCGGGACTCTGTTTTAACTCAGGCAGGTTTGGCTGACACAGGATTTGATGAATTGCAGGAATATACGCGTAAAGGCTTTGGGAACTTAGAGGATTACACCAAGAAAAGCTATGACGCAGGCAGGAAATTTAGTGATTTAGGTTTTGACCAATTAAAGGGCATGACCGACAGGGGTTATGGCACCTTGTTTGATGAGACGGGAAATGCTTTTGATCAAAGACTAGACTTTTCCCGAAAAGGTTTTGACGAGCTTGGTGATAGTGTTACGAAAGGATTTAACACTCTTGGTGATTACACCAATCAAAGTTTTGACGCACTACAAAGAGGCAGGTTAACCGGAGGCTTGGCACAAGCCGCGGCACAACGAGCAAACGCAACCCAAGAAGCGGCTAATCAAAGAAGAGCGTTAAACCAAACTGGAATCACAAGAGGTACGGGATCCGATATGGCAAGTCGCATGATCGGCGCAAATTTGGGTCAGTCTCAAACAGGTTCACTTGCTGACATAATTAGGGGTGGTAGCGAAATAGAAGCTGAAAGGCTTGCTCAATTAGGAGACATTTTCTCAAGAGGACAAATAGAAAGAGGGCAGGTCGACTCAAGGGGCTTGTTTGCTGAAGGTGATCTTAGGGGAGCAAGACAGGAAGCCCTCGGACGGATAGGAATGGATAGACTATTTAACCGAGGTCAACTTTCAGCCGATAAAACTTTTGGCGCTGGCGATCTCGAAAGAAACAGGTTTGCCGATTTGGCTAGAATTACCTCAGATAGGGACTTTTCAAGAGGTGGAATTGGAAATGATCGATTCCAAAGACTGTCTGACATAAATCCAGGCTTGGCAAATGTTTACAAATCTCAATCTGACCTACAAAATAGGCTCAGAGCACTTGATTTTGGCGATCAACTGCTAGGTGCTGAGGGTGCGAATTTAGGCATCGATAGAGCGATACTCGATGACCGCAGAGGATTGTTCGATTCATTGACAAATCAAAGATTGATGAACTCTAGCTTGATCGATGGATTGGGCGCACAGAGAGCAAGATTGCCCGGATTCTATGCTGACGCCGCGCTTGACCCATTGGGAGGCTTAATTAGAAACGCTTCCCCATTTACTTCTACGGGTCTGTTACCTAGTCCCGTATCCAGTTACAATCCTACACCCTACACGGGTTACTCAAGCGGGGGCGGGGGTGGTTTTGATTGGATGACTGCCTTGAGAAACTACAAGCCAATCCTCGAGGGAGGTAAAAGTATTATTAATGATGTCAGAGGGCTATTTTCATGATTAATCCATTACAAGCAATGGCGCAGGCGCGGTCTGCAATGCAAAACCCAGCTATGGGCATACAAGCGGTTGGCGCGACAAGCCCCGAATTATCGCTTAGGGCGCAAGCTCTTAATGCCCCAACCATAGGGCAACGAATGGATGGTCCCGCTCCAAGGATGGTTACCATAGACCCTAATTTCTACCCTGATCGCAAGCAAGCAAGAGATTTCAACGCAATCAATCAAGAGCGTCAAAGGGAATTTACTGCAGAGCAAAATCGATTAAGGACGGAAGAGGCTAGACGCGCGGCAGACTTACTGCAAAAAAGAACTGTCCAGAATCAGCTAGATGCCGAAAGAAGATTGGCGGTGGCTCAAGAGGAGGAGCGTCGAAAAAATGCGGAAGCTATGCGTCAAAATCAAAAGATGATGGGCGAATTGGCGGACGAAAGATATTCAATGGTAAGAGAGCCTGCGGGTGAGGCAATCCAACGTCACACTAATTGGTTTATCGGAGGGGGAAGAAATACATACTACAAAAATTATTTCAACAGGATGGTCGACCAATATGCGATGAGCTCTATACCCGACGACGTGGTGCAGGAAGAGTACAAGGCGGAATTTGGTCAATCTTTACAACCAGGACAAAAAATAAAAAGAACAGACCCGCAATACTTGAAATACGCAAAGCGAGCATTTGAAAAAACGGGTGAGGCTTATACCAAGGCGGTGGAAGATGCGCAGGAGAAAGCCTTGAAAGCTACGCAAACCAAAGGAAAGGAAATTGCGGATAGCCATAATACCGTAGTAAGTTTCATGACGAAGTATGGATTTTCTCCACAGGCTCCCCAAAATCCGCTTACACCCGAAATGGTTCCAACCTTGGATATTACGCAACAACTACCCGCACCCGAAGACAAAAATTTGCCACCACCCAAAACTGACGCCGATCCATCAAGTCCATTTTATTCGGTAAATTTAATAAATACAGCTGGGGATGTCATCGAGAGTGGAGTTGATTTCGTGAAAGATAATGCAGGTACTTTAGCGGCAACCGGAGGAGGATTAGCCACATATAACGCGCTTAATACACCTAGTTTGGACAAAGTGGAAAAAGCCTTTGATGCAAATAAAGACGGACTTGATTGGAGAAATTCATCAACCATGAAGGATGCGAGGGCTAATAAAATAGCCGCGTTTAAAAAGATTGCGAGTGCAAGCGGTGCACCAGTTCCATCAGACGATGCAATAGCTAAGATGAAGCCCGATGATATTAAGAAATATGTTGAGGATAAACGCAGAGGGATACTAGGCAGAGCTTACGGCAGAATGAAGGGAAAGAAGATGCCATCACGTTTATCAAATGCACTTCTAAAAGGCGGGGCGATAGCAGGTGTAGTTTTAGGTATAAAAGATTTAGCCACTGCGTTAACACCACAAGAAAAGGAGGAACTGCAAGCGACAGACGAATTAGTGGAGGCACAAAATAAACCCTCAGAACAAGGTCAGTCGGGCGGCATAACTTGGAGAAAGAAATAATATGGCGGGATCGGGGCTATATTACGGTCAGGATATTAATGCCCTGACAGCAGGTAACACTAAAAAAACCGAATCATATACCATAGAAATCGATGGATATGGAGATTTTGAAATGGACCCCGCTTTTTTCGATCTCAGTAGAGACGAACAAGATGCGATAGTTGCAGAAATCGTAGAGTACCAAAAAACTAGAATCGACGTAGAAACCGGCGGAGATTACAAGACCAAGGGAGACGTAATAGCCCAAACAGGCGGAGGATTGGCGGGAGCAAAAGCGGGATTTGCGGTTGCCCCTGTACTTCCGCATCCACTTGCCACTGCACTTTCCAAGGGGGCAGGAACACTTTTAGGTGGCTACCTAGGAGCAGAGGGGGCAGAAAAAGCATTTAATGCGTTGTCAGCAGGCAATCCAGACAGTAAGTTAACGCCTGACACACAGGTACTTATGAACTCGATGGACTTTTAGAATGGCTAGCACTAGAGTAGAGCTTTATAAGCAACAGCTTCTGCGTGATGGATACGATCCGAATCAGTATACGGACGAACAGTTAACCGCGTTTTTGGGTCAATACTACGAAGGGCAGGGTTTATCGAGATCGGAGATTGAGCAAAATTTTGGCTCAGACTTTAGTAATGAATATTTAGACTTAAAAAATAGACCAGACCCCGAACAAGGATTTTTTGACGAATTTACCTCAGGCGTTCGCAGTAGCGCATATGGGTTGGCGTCAACAGGAGTTGGGGCTTTGGGCTTGGGAGCAGGGGCAGTTGGCTTAGATGGAGCCGAAGACTTTCTTATGGAAAAAGCCGCAGGGCTTTCTGAGGAAGCATCAAAAGATAGACCAACCATAGACCGCGCAAGCGACGTAAGATGGAGCAATCCTGCTGAAGTAGCGCGTTTTCTGTCGGGCGGATTTGGTGAGGCATTGCCCTCCGTTGCCGAATCGGCGTTAGCTTTTGCAGGAGGTGGAGGAGTAGGTTACGCATTAGCAAAGAAGAAGGCTAAGGACGCTTTGCGAAAAACGATAAAGGCACGAACTGAAGGGACGGCAGGGGATCAAGCCGAGGCTTTACTTAAAGAGGTAGTTAGACAGCAAGCGAGAGAGGGAGCGGTCAAGGGTTCAATGATCTCCACAGGCATTTCGTCACTTGGTCTTGGTATGGGGGAGATTTACTCGGAACTTTATCCGAACACAAAACTAGATCAATCTGATCCCGACTATATAGACGATAGTAGGGCGAGATCCATAGCAATGGGATTTGGGGCGGTATCAGGAGGTCTTGACTTTGCTGGAGCGGCGACCCTATTGGGCAAGCTTACGGGTTCTACGGGAGAAGTTGCATCAAGCTATCTCAGAAGATTGTTGCTTGGTCTCCCCGAGGGCATCTTTGTCGAGGGTGGCACCGAAGCCATGCAGGAGTTCATTAACGTAGCCGCTGAAAAATACGCAAAAGGCATGGAAATCGAGCTTAATGGTCAAGAGCTTGATAGGTTGTTTGACGCAGGAGTTCTTGGTGCAGTTGGTGGTGTTCAGTTTACTGCGATTGGGGCACTTAAAGGTCCCAAGAGAGAAGCGGACAACTTTGATGATAGCACACCTGTTGCAGAAGACCTAACTCAAATAAAGCAACAAAACTTATTGGAGGATCTTCAAAAGAACTCGGCAGAGGAGCAAATAAATTTTGAAGTCGGTGACGAGGTACAGATCGCTCTTGGGGAAAGTGGTGTCGTTCACGACATAGTGGGTAACACAATTGTACTTAAAATGCCTGATGGGACACTTAAGACGAAAGTGGATCCAAGGACTCTATCCCACAAGATCGATATACCGGAACCACCCAAGGCTTCTGAGGTTGCGGAACCCGAAAAGAAAGCACCCGTTCGTAACACTACGAAAAAAACTGTCCTTGAGAGCGGAAGAGAGGTGACCAGGATTTCACCCGAGCGAATCATAACAGTTGATATTAACGGGGTAAAGGTTGATGCGGATGAAAGCGTTGCTAAAGACGCACAAGCACTTTACTACAGAATGAAGGAGTTTGCCGAAAAAGGCAAAATGTCTAAGAATACCGCTACCGCCAACAGGTCTAACGGTTGGGCAAGTAACAATAAGGATGACCTAAAGCTAAATTTAGGAAAAGACGCAAAACTGCTCAACCGAGATACTCTTGCCTTGTTGCGCAATGCGGGAGTACTTAACGCATCAAATGAATGGACTCTCGCCACAGCCGTAGACACCAAGTTTGACAAGGAAGAAAATCAAAGGGTCATACAAAACAGAAAAGCCAAAATAGCAGACAAAAAACTGACTGTTGATAAAAAGGTCAAAATAAGAGGGGGTTCAGAGGGTACAATAGAAAGCATAACGGACGAGGGTAAAGTAGTTGTCGACGGGGTTGAGTATGAACCCACAAAAGTTATACCTAGAGACAGGCAAGCCACTAAGGTAAATGCTCCAACCGCTCCGCAGAAAACTCCAACATCTGAAGTCGAGAAAGAGGCTCAAGAAGAAATACAAGAGGAGTCGAAGGCATTATTTGTCCGTCAGGTAGATGAAAATGGGCAAGTTTCCTACGAGACATCTGGCGAATTTGAAGGTTTTGGTAAGTCCAAGATTAGACTTTTATGGAAGCTAACAAATGGTCGCGCGGCAAAGCGTACCGATAATGCCTTTCTTAAGGGGTCAAGTGCTGAGGAGTTTTCTGATAGTGTTCGAAAATTTATAGCACAAAAGCAAGGTGCTCTTGATAAGA
>CEON01010874.1_pt1 | contig 45524 bp, 20 predicted proteins | sample 530291 | NCBI WGS metagenome assembly CEON01 (sample SAMEA2619888, study PRJEB7988) | marine metagenome | biome: marine biome (ENVO:00000447); feature: surface water layer (ENVO:00002042); material: "saline water (ENVO:00002010), including plankton (ENVO:xxxxxxxx)" | depth 5 m
AACTGCCAGGTTCTCATCGATTGCAACACCACCAGAGATTCTGACTGCACCATCTGCAGCATAAGTGTTACCAGTTGACTGACCATCAGTGCTGGTGAATCTAATCTGACCAGGAGCAGTTAGAGTATCGGTGTTGGAGTTACCGATTGTTGTAGATGAACCGAACAGATCTGCATTACCTTGAATCAGCAAAGCAGCATTACCAGTCAGGTCACCAGTTAGAGTTGTGTTGCCAGTGACTCCCAGTGTACCTGCGACTGCAGTATCACCAGATGCCGATGCAACTGTAAACTTATTGGTGTTGATACTAAAGTCACTGCTAACACTCAGAGTATTTGTGATTGTCGTAGCACCATTTACATCTAGAGTGCCCTGAATATCTGTGTTACCTGTTGAACCAGTAACAGTGAACTTATCACCACTAGAACCATCTCTGATTACGAAGGTATGTGTGCCACCGTTGTTTACGAGGGTGACATCTGAAAGGAAACTAGTGTCTGAGGCAATCGTATTAGTTCCTGTTCCAGGTGCTGCCTGCTGGAAGATGTTTCCTTCAACATCAATGAAACCTTGAATGCGTGTATTACCGTTATCAGTATCAACAGTAAACTTATCTGTACCAGAACCATTCTGAATTGCAAATTCTTTGTTAGCAACGTTGATGATTAGATCATCAGTCAAGGTTGTTGCACCATTGACATTCAGAGTACCTTCGATTAGTGTGTTACCTGTGGTACTCGCAACAGTAAACTTATCTGTGGTGCCATTTCTAACAGCAAAGTTAGCATCAATGTCAACAGTGCCGTCAATCTCAGTGTTACCTTGGATGTAAGTATTGCCAGTGACGTTTAGATTCTGACCAATGTAGATGTCCTCAGAAACACCAACACCACCAGTAACAACCAGTGTACCAGTAGTGCTAGATGAAGAGGGGGTATTAGTTGTTAGTGAAAGTGCACCTGCTTTGATGTATGCATCTGTACCACTAAATGTTTCAGAAGTGTTGGTTGCATTGTATAGGAATGAATAACCACCTGTACCACCGTCTAGACGAGTTACGTTCTCATCCCAACCATAGAAACCTACACGTGCTTGTGAATCGTAATATCTGAACTCAATACCACGATCTTTGTTATCATCTGTAGTGGGAGCAGTGTCACCACCCAAGGTGAAGATTGGATCGTCAATGGTAACAACAGTTGAATTCACTGTGGTTGTAACACCATCAACTTGGAGGTCACCCCAGATACGAACAGTACCAGTGTTATCACCACTGTCACCAGGATCTAGATTTAGAGTGGAACTTAGAGTTGCTAGGTAGTTGTCATATGCTCTAAAGTCTTCAATGAGGACTTTGCCATCCGTTGAATTACCAGCAGTTCCTGGCTCAATAACCTGAAGATCAATAAGAGTTTTTCCTTGAAGTGCAACAATACCATCACCAATACCTGCGTTGATGGCATATAGTTGCAGAACTGCTAGATTTGCATCATTTGCACTAACATCAATGTTTAGAGTGCCTTGCGTTCTTGAAAGTGATTGATAACCACTAGGGAAACTGGACTGCATTCCTGGTGGCAGAAGTGATGCATCTGCATCAAAAAGAATGTCACTCTGCATTGAGATAGCTGGGACATTGATATCCATCCCAGCAGCACCTCCAAACAGAGGTAGAGAATTACTTACATGGAAAAGAGCATTACCTGAGGTATCATTGACCATCAGGTAGTTCAGATAGTTGAAACCTCTGTAACCAGTGCTTGCGGTTTGCTCAGCATCAAGTTCAAAAGTTTCAAGAGTATTGCCATCTGAGAATCCAAAGATGGGATTTTGTAGTTGAGTATTGTCAACTGCCTTATCAGCAATCGTAACGTGACCAGTAGAGTCAACATCAAAGTCTTCCTGATCGAACGATGCAAGACCCTTGACGGGGGTTTCAGCAGCTCCTAGGTCGTGCCACCCTCCTACGATGCCTCCGTTCGTGTGAGTGGGTGCTGCCTGCCCTGCAGAGACTCCACCATAACCTGCTTGGTACAGACGACCACTGTTAGTGACCTTCTCATATCTGAGATATGTGGTGGAATTGCTCCATGCAGCTGCTTTAGTTCCCTCGTATGCAGTAACGATGGGAAACTCTGTAATTTCTGTAATACGACCCCAGACATCGACGGTCATTCTTAGACCAGTGTCGGTTGAGGTGTTAGACTCCTGATCAGGAGCATTGAAAATCTTAGACTGCTGAGTATTACCAGCATCAAAATAGAGTGATGATGCACCACTGTATGCAGCAGAAACACCTGTGGGAATCAGGTCAAAGATTGTGTTGTTTGTGATACCAGTTGAGTCACCAGTTTGCTGAATCCTGCCAGCAGTACCGATAATTTCACGAACAACAGAACCTGTCGTAGTGTTATTGACTTTAACGACATATCCGTTTAGACTAGATGCGTGAAGTCCAGATAGGGCAGTTAGGAAGTTGTTCTCTAACTGACCGTCAGTAATATTGTATCCACCTAGTGTGGTGGGGTTTTGTCCAGCAGTAACGAGACCTCTTTCGTTGACAGTGAGTTTGGTGTATGTACCAGCAGACAAGTTTGCCTGTGTGGATAGAGTCGTTGTGATGGTCATGTTTTGTGAACCATCAAACGAGTTAGCACCGTTAACGTCACCCGTCAACGAAATCTGTCTTGCGTTTGCTAACTGAGATGCGGTACTTGCGTTACCGACTAGTGCTGCTGTGACTGCGTTAGCAGAGAAGTTACCACTCTGATCTCTTTTAACTAGAGTGTTTGGAATGTTCGATGACTGATCGTCGGGACGTTCATACGATAGACTATTCCAGGGAGTTGATCCATCCCCGATCTTAATCCTGTTCTGGTCAAGGTCAATACCGACTTCACCTTGTGCCAGAATAGGATTAGCATTTGTCCATTCAGAGGTATTACCTCTTCGTAGTTGAATTCTATTAGCCATCGATTTTTATTTTTATTCGGGGGATTCGGTCTCTTCCGAAGTTTCCTCTTCGGTCCCTTGGGAATTTACATACTCTAGAGCTTCAATAGCACCCTGTAGTTTCAGACCAACGACTTCGTTTTCACGAATCTTTTGAGTTAGTTGTGTGTTTTCATCAGTAAGTGCTTGTAGTCTTTCACGAAATGATGCGATCATTTCTTCATTTGTTTGTGCCATTTTTAGCAATCTCCTGTAGCAATAATTTAATGTCTTTCAAATCACCTTTCAACGAACTGACATCATCTTCTAGTGATTTCATCCTATCCTCCTTACCTTTGTTAATCTTTTTGGATTTAAGGTAGTTCTTATAGGCTTGTTCGTCAGTATTTATGATGCCATTCGACTCACTATCTCGGTAAAGTCCAACATTGTCCTTTACCTTCAACTTTGTTGGTTTTTCTTGAAAACTATACTCATTCATCATGTAACTGCGATAACTCTTAGATCTGTGATACGGGGAACAATTGCTTGGTTTGGAGTAACCATGACAATCTTGATTGCATACTGTAAGAAGTTGAGATCATCAACATTATATTCAAACTCTTTGAAGTCCTTATCCACAACGTTTCCTTCCAAGATGGTGGGAACGGAGTTTCCAGGATCAACATCAGGGACACCAGTTCCATTAAAGTGAACCCAACCAAACAGATTAGGATCAGCACCAGGAGGAACTGCTTTATATAGAACTCTGAAGTCAGTACCAATCTGTCTCTGACCAGAAAGGAGAACCTTAATACCATTAGCAGGTTGTGCCAATGTTTGTAGTTTGGAAATCCAAACTGCATTGTTCAGATCGATATCTGTAGAAGTTTCTTGACTATCAGCAATAGATGCATTATCAATTCTGTTAGTGGTTGTAATGACACTGCATCTTTGAGTATCGATCACAGGTGAAACATTCTCATTCTGTGTAGTCAGTGTCAGTTCCATCTTCAGTGACTTAGCACCAGAAATCTTTGCATCCTCATTCACCTTAGACATAATCATGTAAGGTTTATCTAGATAATTGTTCTCATTGATGATGACCTCTCTATATGAACCATCAGCAACGAATGAAGGTTGATCTGAGATAGAAGATGCGATAGATGTGGATGTCACACCTGAGAAACGAGGTGTTAGTGTAGTGTCCTTCAAAACAATGTTATGAATTGTAGGCATAAGCAACTCATATTGAATGTTCTGAGTTGCATAAACACCATCACCACCATTCAGAATACCGTTAGATGCAATCGAAGTAGTTTCGAGTTCGTAGGTATCAAGAGTTGATGACTCTAATGTAGTGTGAGTTTTGTTGATCTCAATCAGAGGAATACCGTCAAGGTTGTAGCAGAGAACTGGTGAATTCAAATCTGCGTGTGCAACTCTAGATGTACCACCTTGTGCACGACCACCCTGAGGGATAGTCAAAGATGTACCATCAGATGCAACTGCAGAGTATGCCATGATCTCATCATCAACCTTGATGTAACCATAGTTGGTAGCACTGACGGGTGCACCATCAATAAACTTGTGGAATTGGTTTGCATCTAGAACTGGTAGTGTAAAGTCAGAGTTCACACCATCATTTTCACCAATACCACTGGATAGGTTTGCAGAATCCATAAACGTTGGTGACACTTCTGAAATTACACCTTCAACTTTCACAAAGTTTGTTAGTGCGTGCATACCATGATTCTTGTGGTAAACTTTGACCTTATTCGCAGCATTTGCCACAGAAGAAGATGTGAAGTAAGCACCAACAGTATCACCAGTAGAAGTGTAACTATGAATTGTACCTGAGATTGAAGTAGGAACAGATTGCTGAATGGTTTCGTTGACGACAAAGTTATTAGTCAGTGTGCTGACAACCATCAGACCGATGTTCACTCCACCGTTAGTGGTTGCAGTTGTACCTGTATAACTTGCAGCAGAACCAGTGATCACTTCATTATCAGCAAAATCATTTGCATTGGTGTAAGTGACAACTGCAGTCAGAGTTCCAGAATCCCAGGAATCAACTGTACCTGTAGCACCATTAGCACCAGTCAAAGTCTCACCGACAACAAAGTCACCAGTAGGTGCACTACCGAAGACTAGTTTTGCCTTGGTGTGTTCTGTAAACGAGATCACCTTAGCACTTGCACCAGAGTTCAGTCCACCAACAGTTCTATCCTCAGTTGAAGTTGATACTGCATATGAACCATAGTCTGCAATCTCAATGTTTGCTCTAGACTCGTCAGAAACCAGTCTATAGACCTGACCTTGTAGGAACTGACCTTCAATCTTATCAATAATGACAGCACCAGGGGTGCCAGCAATACTTTGAATTGCTACTGCTGATCCGTCTATATTATTGGTCTGAGTAATTTTTGCACCAACTGTATAGTTTGCTGTACCAGAGAAGAGGTTCAGTCTTAGTGTAGGTGCAAATGTCTCAATTGGATTTCTAATCAGATTGTGAATACCATTATTACCTTTACCTAGTTCTGCATTATTGAAGTAGACAACACCATTAGTAGTTTTGTCAAACTCTGCATAGTAAAGGTTGAACTTAAGGTCTTCATACTGAGAAGCATTCCAAGTTGTACCGTTCTGTGATTTGAACAGGGAACCAAGAGTTGGTTGTTCGGAAATAGTTCTGTTTCCTAGAATATCAATCTTGCCAAGTTCTGCCACCCACAGTGTATATTCAGGTGCTTCGCAGAAACACTCTAGTGCATATTCAGTATCTGGTTCCAGATAAACTGGTGCAGGGAAGGTTGCTGTAGTAGGTAGTGAACCATCTTCAGAAATCTGAACATCGTTAGGTTGAATCACTGCCTCAGAAAGAGGAATGATCTTATCAGTAGGATAACCATTTAGAGTTGTACGAAGACGAACAACTAGAGGTTGAGTATCTGATTTTGCCTGACAGAAAATTTCTGCTTTAGTGAGGAACATACCACCCTCTCTCTGAACCAAGAAGGTTTGTGCAAGAGGGTCACCTCTACGAGGTCTTCTCCAGAATCCAGTGTTGCGAGTAACGACTCTAGAATCAGAAACTTGTGTTCTAACAACGTCTGCATTTCTAACTGACAGAACGTTATCTTGACGAACTTCAAGGAAACCAGATGCTGTGTACTTAGCATCTGCAGATGATTCAACAGTACCTTCAATCTGACTGTTAGTTACACTGGAAGTTAGACGGAAGATTCTTTGACCTGTTTTCCAGGAAGGATTACCGACCACATTAGGACGGGGGATAAACAGTAGACCTTCACAGTGACCTCTTTCGTCTGTAATGATCTTACGATCTTTGACGAACGCACGTGCACCAGAAGTTTGTCCAACCAGAATCTCACCAACTTGGAAGTTACCAAAGAAGTCACCATTTGCTTGAGCAGCCATGACATCTAGGTTGATGTTCAGGAAGTTGGTATTAGATGAATATGAAGTAGGAAGTGCAGTTCTGTCGTAGGGATTTTGAGAATATCCACCAGCATCAGGTGCAGAGACCTGCATGATCACACCAGACAGAAGACCAATAACAGTTTCACCAGTGGTGAAGGGGACTGAGTTTGTATCAGCATTGACGTTAGGATCTTTGATAAGTTCGATCAATCTAGGTAGAATGTATTGATCAACCTTCTGTGAATCAAAGAACGCATACATCTTAGTATGTGGTTTCAGAAGATCTGATCTGAATGCAACGTTTCTAGAACGGATGAATGGGATAGCAGATCTGGATAGAAGTGTATCTCCAACATTCACACGGTCAAATCTTTCGTTGATTTCAGTACGAATACCAGTTCTGGATTGTCCTCTTCTGACACGGGTGAAACCACCCCAACCAAAGACAAATCTTCTTCTGGTTGTCCAGTCAGTCTGCCATGCATTCCATGCAATGGGAACAATACCATTTCTATCAGCACCTTCTTCTCTAAGGGTCTGTTCAAAGTTACCTTCAACGTTAGTAACTTGTTCAGGTGCCTTCTCAACATCAACCCAGTCATCAGTGATAGGATCTAGTTTGATACGACCAGTATATGTGGTAACCAAGAAGGGGTTGACATTGACAACCTTAGATGCATATGGTTGTGCAATGTAGACTTTATCAACATAGTCTAGTGTAATAACACCATCATTAACTCTCACACCAGTTGATGTGGTTTCATCAAATACTAGGTTTGTATTGGTACAGAAGTGAGAAGGTCTCATCTCACCTGCTTCAACATCAATAGCAGCCTGGAAGTTTCTGTTGTTGATGTCACTAGTAACAAAACTTGTAAAACTATCAACGAAGAAACCATTCTTAAATCTATCCAAGTTTGCAGCATCCTTGACCACAAAGTTCTTGGTTTCTTGCTCAAGCAGTGAGAGTGAAGTGTAATACTCAACTCTATCAATACGATTCTCAAGTAGAGAGATGTCTCTCATGGTGTAACCACGAGATCTAACTCTAGCAATTCTAATGTCTTCTCTTACATCAAAGACATATGGACGATATGAGAACGTTGCTAGATGTAGAGAGTCTTTGAGATTGTCAGGTGCGTCTGGATTATCATCAGGTTTACCCTTGATAACAACGAAATCACCTTCCAAGTTGACGAATAGTTTATCAACTCTACCTTGATAGTATGTAAAGGTGCCAGTAAAATCGGTGTTAGGTTGAGGTAGATTGAATGTAGAAGCACCAGTGCCGAACTCACGACCTCTAAATGACAGTGTGGAAACACCTGTGCCTGCTTGACCACCAACTAGTTGAGAGTCAACCTCATATGGGGCACTAACTGTACCTTGACCTGTAACTTGCAGTGAAACTGAAGGACGGAAGTCCAAGCAGTTTCTCAGATAGATTCCATTTTCTTCGTCATATGCAGGGATATCCTTATAATCCATGGTGGATGTATAGGATGTCTGGTTAAAGTATTCTCCCGCAGTATCATGCTCGAAGAAGTCAAAGACAATCTTCAGTTTTCTGATAGGTGAAGGTGTATTAGCATTTCTTACAACTTTAGAAGTGCTATAGAACTGACCATTCTGATTTTCATCAAGAGTGTATAGATCAGTGATATTGGATGAACCAGGATCGATAGAACCTTCTTCTTCAGAAATCAAACCCTGAACTGCAATATCATTAGAGTCAGTACCATTCAGAACTTCACCAGGAATGAAAGTATTTGAATTTAGATAAACGAATGAAACACGAAGTGAGGTGGAAGAAACTTCAACCACTCTTGCTTTAGCACTTGAAGAAACACCTGTGATGATTGAACCAACCTTAAACAGAACGTTGTCAATCAGTTTGATTGAAGGAATAACTGCAGAGTTATCATTGATAGATTCATAGATTGCATGAATCTTGAATGCATCAGGAATGCCCAATGATAGATCTCTATCTTCAATCCTTTCACCATAGTAAGGTGAGTTGGTTAGACCATATAGTAGTTTATTTGCATTAGCAGTTGTCTTCTCAACCTTCAGAACCTTCATCTTATTGAGAGACTTGTTTCTTCTGGTAACCGAGATCTTAGACAGGGTTGCAGAGAATCTCACTGACAGAACATCAGTCAGTCCAGTAACGTTGACTGTATTAGCAGGTGTACCAGAGAATGAGATGTTTGAAGCACCAATAGCAACTAGTTTGACAACATCACCAGGAGCATAGGGAGATCCAGGGTTGACCGTCAGAATGGTTAGGTTGTAGTTCTCATCGTCAAATGCAACGAATGATTCGTCAGAACCCAAAGCAATCGAGAACTCACCAGTGTTGGTGACTGCCTGATTGTTAAAGATCTTTCTCTGACGGAAAGATTCATTAGTAACACTCTGAAGTGCATATTTGTCGAATGGGATGACAAGATCACCACCCTCCTCATTAACTAGTTGAGGATACTGTCTAGTAACGGCAGTAAAATTACCATCCACAACAGTGGAGTTGAATAGTTTTAGTTCTGCAGCATTTACAATCTCAAGAACTTCTGCAGTTTGACCAGCACCGAAACTTAGAATAGAGTTGTCACGAACTTCTGTTGTAAAGTTTGTGAGGTTACCAGTTAGGAGTTGATAGACTGAACCAAAGGAGTCAAGTGTACCAATTCTATTGCCAGAAGATGCAGCATCAAATAGATCAACTCTGTCTGCAGTAGTGGTGTATGAAGTAGTTAGAGTGAAGATACTAACAGTTACAGCATTGTCATGAGTGGTTGCAGCAGTTCCAAGTTGACCTCTAGTAACGGTCAGTGTATTGGTTGACTTATTACTGACATACATGAACTCACTGTCAATCAGGATGTAATCACCTGTATTGATGTTAGTGCCATCAGCAACATCAAACACTGTCTCAGCAGTGGTGATTTCCTCCATGTCCACAGTAGTCTGTGAAGCAGTATATGTATGAGGAGTGACTGTAGAACCATCTGTATGATCTGTTGCAGTTGTGCCAAACGCACCACGAGTAACAGTCAGATCATTAGTTGAAACGTTGGTAACCTGCATGATTTCATTACCAACTCTGATATAATCATTGTTGACAATACCAGCAGCAGAAGCATTCAGGACAGTCAGTGTAGTATCAGCAGCAAGGAAAGTACCACCTTCGTTGACTGTGGTGGTATTGCCTTCGGGTTCCAATAGTTGAACAGTTGCACCATCAGCATGAGATGTTGCAGTGCTACCTAGTGCACCTCTAGTGACAGTCAGATTATTTGTAGTACCACCAGATGTGACTAGCATGGTTTCAGTGCCAATAACAATTAGGTCGTTATTAGCAATACCAGAACCATCAGCAACTGTGATAACAGTATCTGCCTGCTCCAGTGCATTACCATCAGCAACTGTAGTAGTGTTGCTATTCTTATTCAGTAGTGCAACTGCAGTTCCATGAGCATACTGTGCAGCAGATGTTCCTAGTTGTGCACGAGTAACTGTAACAACATTGTTGGATTTGGATGCAATCAGAATAAGTTCTGAACCAATCTGTAGATAGTCATTAGCATCCATTGCTGTAGTTACAGCAAATCTTGCCTCAGTATCTGTGCTGCGAAGAACATCTTCAACGATAGTGGCACCAGTTGCTTTATAGACATCAACATAGGTTTCACCAGAGTTTGCTAGTGTACCAGTTTCAAATACGGTGTAGGTGATAGTATTAGTCTGGTCATAGATCTTATCACCCTTGACAAGACCAGAAACACTTGGTTGACCGAGAACAAATCTACGTGTTGTAAAGACATCAAACTCAGGGGGAACTGAATTGACACCAGTTGAAGTGGCAGTACCAGATGTCAGAGGTCTAATCTTATCCAGAATAGGATCTGCAGTAAATTCGATAGCACCATTAGCATCTTTGCTGAGGATCTGTCTAATATCAGAGAACTCATACTGCTTTGCAGAAGCAACAGTTCCAACCTCAACACCATCGACTAGAATTTTTTCACCGACGTTAAACGATGAATTATTTTCGGAAACGTAAATTGTTTTGCCGTTTGTAGTTCCAGTTGAAACGAAACCTTCGGTTCTTGTGATACTACCAGTAATTCTTCTGTTTGCGGCAACAGTTACATTTGTAGTAAAGTCAATTCTGACATAAAGGTTTGAATCAGTAACATACAGTCTGTATTCATCTTCAGGTCTAGTTGTACCCTCGTCTTCCAATTGGAAGATCAAGCAACGTGCCTCACCAATTTTTTGTGCCAGAGAAACAACGTTAATATCTGCTGTAGCACCAGAACCGTTATCGATCTGCATACCATCAGTAAAGATGCCCTGAGTGATACGAACATCGAGATAGTTTGATCCAACAACTAGGACAGTTGCATTAGTGTTCTGAACACCTGTAACAGATAATGTATTACCAACAGCAAATGTGCCACTGACATTTCTTAGAAGCAGTCTGGAGGGTGCTACGTCACCTCTAGATGCTGTTGCACGGTTGTAATACTCAAGACGTGCATAACTTTCAGTAACATTGTTACCTGTAGTAACTGGTGAACCATAAACATTCTTGACATTGATATAGTTGTCAATCAGGATTGCCTTAGTTGCATTAGGTCCAACAGTTGCTGTTGTTCTGGGTTTTAGAACATCTAGAATACTTGGGATAGTTCTTTCAATCTCATAACCACGGACATAACATTTACCAGGAGAAATGTCCAGTGCTAGATAATTTTCGTTAGGTGTAATACCCAAATCAGTTGTGATTTGATCAACAGTATATGCACCATTGTTTTCACCATCATTCAACGATTCGATGAATGAGATGTCAAAGTCTTTCTTAATATAGTCACCAGTAATGTCGTAGAAACGACGTGCTAGGTTATCTTCTAGTTCACTATATTGAGTTCTATTGCCAACTTCTGCTCTGACACCATTGACAAATCTAGAAATTTCAATAAAGTTCTTATCTGAATCATCAGTGAGAGTCTTCTTGACTAGTTTTGCAGTGATTCTAAAACGATGACCACCAGGAGCAGAATAGTTAGAAGAACCAATTGCGTTATCATTTAGAGTTGAGTCATCTTCTGACGTGATGATAGACTCAATAATCTCCAAACCGATACGGTATGAAGGATTGATCGTATATTGATCGAGAATAATTGTTTGTTCAAAAACATCTACAAAGAAACCACGAACAAAATAGACACCTTGCTTGATGTTTGCTAGTGAACCCTGCTGAATAGCAGCAGAGGGAACCAACTGTGCACAAGGAGTTCCTGCCTCAATGATCTGATCACCGAAAATGATATCTTTGTCTGCAAAAACCTGCTCATTATCAATGAATGTAGCAGTATCATTATCAGTTCCACCAGATCCAGTGTATCTCACATATAAAGTGATGAATCCTTTCTCTGACGTTGTTGCATCAATAGAGAATGTGACACGTGCCTCAACACCAGATGTGACACCAGTCAGTGTCAGATCTGTCAGTTTATCTCTATAGAGTTCAACACTTGTGCCTAAGAATGAAGACTGAATGACAATAGAGTTTGCATCTGGATTGACATTAAGTTCTCCAGGGATAACAACAGATCCCTCCTTAAAAACATGCTGACCGAACGATTCAACCTGATGTTGCATCATCGATTGCATCGTCGTCAATTCACGAGCCTGGACTGGGAATCCAGGTCGGAATAGCACCTTGTAATACTCCCTATTTACATCGTAGTCGTCGTAATAGGGGGAAATATTGAGATCTGTATTCTGTGGCATCTCTTTTAATTATTAGAATTCGATGACAATTTTAACGTCTTCAATCTGGTCGTTTGACCTTGCGATTGCTCTTCTATTATCTATATAGATTAGGTCACCACTGTTTTTTGCGATCTCGGGTGTAGCATAACCAGAGTTAAACTTGATACCGAGTTCGTATTCAGTGTTGTTGATTGTTCTCTTAGAAGAGTTTGCCACAGCAGGGAATGCTGTATCAGGTGTACCCGTCACGGTAGAACCTGCACCTGTGATTGAGAACGCACCCTGAAACTCGTTTTGAACACCAGTAATTTCAGGGTAGATACCATCAACTTCGTTCTGATAATACTTCAGAACTTTAGTTGTGGAGTCCCAAGAGATTACACGACCACGAGCAGTAACAGTAGTACCACCAACAGTACGAGTTTGTGTAATGATCTCGTCGGGATTGAAGTTTTGTGAGAAGTCAACAGGCATTGCAACTGCTTTCACTGCGGACAGTGTTAGATCAGCAGCAAGGTCTGTAGTACCAAACTTGAGTGGGTTTGCAACTAGACCAACACGACGGAAGTCGTTATCAGTTGGGAAGTCACCTGAACCCTCTGCATAAGTGAAACGTGCGTTGACCATCACACGATATGCACCAAGTTCAAATACAGGATCATCACCATGACCACCACGAGGGGGAATAATCACCTCAAGGGTGCCACCTTGTCCATTACCAACACCAGTGATTTCATCGATCACAACTTGACCGAATGAATAACCAGAACCACCAGAGGTCACAGTAACGGAGAAGATCTTACCACCGTCAATAACGATAGAAACACGACCACCAACACCGTCACCACGAATGGGCACATTATCATATGTACCGTTGTTATAACCTGATCCAGCAGATGAAATCAAAACGGTATCAATAGCACCATCGATTGCAGCAGCAGAGACCACAGGATCCGAAAGAACGGGCATGTAGTCGTTGGAGAAGAACTTCAGAACGTCATTAACTGGGATCGTATAGAGATATTTCCACCTGTAACCATCTGAAGTGGTAATAATAGAAGTAGAAGTACCAGTAGGTTCAACAGTGCTAGGACGACCGTTAGGATCAGAAGGGGACGATCCATTGTAGATACACTTATAAACGTTGAACGATGAGTTCACAACGTAGAAGTCTGCATCATAAAGACGAGTAGCACCTGACGATGCAGTCTTTGATGCAGAGTAATCATTCTTGTACATGTCATAGGTGAAACCGATACCACCAGTGGTTTCTTCTGGTGGTGACCAGTCAATACGACGGACAACTTGCACCACATCAGATGCCAGAATCCTTTTCAGTGCAATCATGTCATCGAATGCATCTGAGAACTCGTTAAAGGAGTCCACAGGATCAGGAGGAGTATTTTCATTCGACCAGGGTTGAGGACGACCGATGAAAGCATACAGTCGAGTTCTCTTGTCTCCAGCTTGTGCGTCACTCTGCGTCTGATCAGGAGCATTGAGTGACTTAATAAACTGTTTGGCTGAGAAGATCCTAAATTGATCTGTAAGGATTGCGGACATCTTAAATACTTGTCGTGGTGATTAGGAACGTGGTGTAATTCACACTATCTATAGTATATGTAGTACCCGAGATGGTTGTTCCTTCTGCGAATACTCCCGTTGTGATATTTTCAACTGTGAGAGTTCTAGTGGTAGAATCCCAAGTCTTGACCGTACCATATGCGGTGCCGTCATTGATTGCTTGTCCTGCAGTGAATGTTGCTGCTGAAGCTGCTTGATTGAGCACCAGTTCAACCTCTGCTTCGTGAGGAACACCCTCACTCAAACCACCTGCCTCTGTAACGATTGATTGTCTACCTTCGGAGTCGGTAATGACTTCGTTGACGGTCAGCAGAGTGGTGTTAATACCTGCGGTTTGTGCCTCAAGACCATAGAGTGTGTCAGGTCTGCCTCCATCGAGAGAGATCTGATTTTCATATAGAGTTCCTGTATTGTTGACAGGATTGTTATCTGGATCTGCGATGTGTGCTGCCCCAGGACCCTGCGCGGGATATGAAAGAATACAACCACCAGCATTGTTGAACTGTTGACATCCTGTCTGGACACCACCGTTAAACCTGACGGTTGCTGTGGGTTCCAAAGGACGACCTGCGTCGATTTCAGCAAGTTCATCAACTTCAAAGATAACCAAGAGTTCACGTGTAGCAGGTCTCCAGTCATAGACACGTGAAACCTTTGATGCTGCTGTGGAACCAGATCTATTTATGATGTCGTTGACTTGGAAGTTGTAGGTCTGAGAGGAGTCTACGACAACTCTTTGGTCATATCTGAAGTTGATACCTCTTTGCAGACCGAAGAATGTTGTAGCAGTTTTTGCACTATAGGAGATCTTCTCTTTGTTGATGTAGAACTCACCTGCCTGAGCAAATCCAGAGGTAGAAGTCACATGAACAGTGGTGTCAGTTGCGTTAACATCACGTGCGATATTCGTAAGTCTATTTGCAGAAGAACCGAATGCGGAACGATTTCTGTTCTTACGAATTAGAGCAGCAGGTCTCGTGAATGCAATAGTTGGAACGGTCTGATAACCCTTACCAGGATCAATAATTTCAACATCAACGATAGAACCTGCAGAGATGACAGGTTTCAAGACAGCACCAGTACCTGAACCAGAGATAACTCTGAGGTTAGGTGGTGTGACATAGAACTGACCACCGTTGGGGATTGCAACACTTGTAATCTTACCGAAGGTCTCAACCTGTGCTGCAGCAGTTGCACCAGTACCTCCACCACCTGTGAGGGTGACGACGGTAGGTTCTGTAGAGGTTGATCTATAACCAACACCCTCGTTCACCTTACCCGTACTAGAGTTGACTGTGAGTCTGATACCAACCACGATACCTCTGGTGGGAATACCGACTGCACCATTTCCACCCTCACCACGGATTCTGATGTGCGTGGTAGTGTTATTGAAGTAATTTTCACCGAAAGATCTCATCTTGATGCCTGTGATCTGACCCAAATCAGCAGGTAGGACACCCACGATTGGTTCTGCAATAGCACCAAATGGTGCCAGAATATCAAACTGGTCGATAGTCTGGTTGAGGGGTAGAGGTGTACCATACTTCACAGGTTGTGCGTAGTATGTGTTACCGATTGCATAAGGATATGCAGGATCTAGACTCTCATCTAGAGTCATGAAGTATGCGTAGGTTCCATTGGGGTACTCAGGTGTGACACAGAATCTACCATTGTGCTCATCCAAATCACCCAGTGCCTGCACGTATTCAAAGTCTTGAATGAATGAACCCATGGGTTCTAGTGAAGGTAGGGGACGATTGGGATTGTATCCGACAGGTCTCAGTCTGTAAGAAGACTCAATTCTCTTGATTGCACTAGTTGCATCATTTGCGGTTGTGTAACCATAAGGACCATAGATTGGGAAACCATCGAAGGAAACACCAAGAATCTTGGAGTGACCGTTTGCGTGACGTGCCTTATCACCATTGAAATCAGTGGTGTTGTAGTAAGGATTAGTCACTAGAGCAGAGTTCCAGCAGTTGCCTAGGAACTCAGCAGAGTGATAGTGATACAGACCGTTCTGCTCAGGATGTCCACCACATGCGTCTTCACCAAACTGGGTGTTCTCGTGGTTACCTGCATTGCGGTTGAATCCTGCAGGAGGATTACCACCATTACCAGCAGAGGGGTTGAACAATGCAACACCATTTGCCATCATACCAGTGATACCCAGAGGAACAGTTCTGTCAGAACTTGTATTGCCACGTTGTCCAGTACCACCTCTCCAAACAAACTCATGAGTAATGTTCTGTGCAGAGATAGTGTTTGGATTCTGAGGATTAGGGAATGTTCCTGCAGTTGCGGGTGCAGGTAGACCATCAGAGAAGACATACATCACGGAAGATGTCATGAATGCTTCTGCATTGCTACCAGTCATCTGGAAGATTGTGGTAGGATCGAATCCTGTAGATGCGATGGCACCACCCGAACCTGTAGCAGTATTGGGGTTGTAGTCACCGATGATATCCACACGTGCGGGGTTGAAACCTGCACCAGATTCAAACACTCTCACTGAAACCAGACGACCATCTTGGAACTGAGGTTCGAGATTTGGTTCCTTGATTGCTGTACCTGCGTTGGTGATATTGATCTGAGGTGGATTTGCTGGATCATATCCAGCACCAGTGTCAGTAACCTTGACGGAAGAAATGCCACCTCTCTTATCAAAGACAGGAACCAGAACTGCACTGCGTGTAGCAGTAACTTGTGATCCACCAGTCAAGTTAATACCAGGAACTTGATATCCAGTACCGTTGGTGGTGACCTGAATTTGGTTGATACCAACCAGAGACACTGCCTGAGCACCCGTACCAGTGTTAGATAGGATTGCCACGTTGGGGTTGGAGGTGTAACCCGTACCACCGTTCGTGACTCTGATCGACTCGATGTAACCAGAGGTCAGAATTGGAGTCAGTTGTGCACCAACACCCTCAATCGTACCTTGATAATCGAAGGTAGTTAGTTCGTTAGAAGAACCGACCACAGCAACTTCTCTGTTCTCAATCTCACCCTGAATTCTGAGTTCGTCACCCACTTCAATAGGAGGAATAATCTCAGATGCTTCCACGTCTGCGTCTGAACCCACGAAGGAGAATGCAAGGAACTTAGAATCAGTTCTAGGTGCCTCAGCAAAGTCAATACGTGAACCCAACAGATTGAATGCAATTCCAGGTTCCTGCAGAATACCATTCAAGGTAATAATCAGGTTGTTCTCTGCCTTAACCACTTGGTTCTGAACACCATCAGATAGTGACAATGAGTAGGGGTTGCCGTTCAGCAGCAGGTTGAACGAAGATCTTAGTGAGTCAAACTCAGTACCAATATCATCCAGTTTTCTCAGACGACCGATGTAGTATGCGAAGAACTGGGAATCAACTGTAGGTGGTTCAGTGAAGGTGATGTTTGTACCGAAGACGGTGAATGCTTCACCAGGAGACTGCAGGACACCATTCAGGAAGACCAGAACATGTCCTTCTGCAGGTGGTGCATAGGTCTGACCATCAGCAGCAGTGATTGGGAAGACAGTCTTCACACCATCGAAACCTTTCACGAAACTTGTCACAGAACCATCAGCAACGATGGTGTTGGTCTTTGTGAGATAGTGGACCGCACCATAACCAGTACCAGTGATACTGACACGAATACCTGTTTGTGCATCAGTCAACGTATTTGCCAGTGACAGATAGTTGTTCTGATCAGCAATACCTGTATTCAGGGAACCAGGAATCACGTAGTATTCTTGCTCTTCAACCAAACCACCAACTGCAGGTGATGAAACAAAGGTGTTGATCGTTTCTGAGTTAGAACCCTGAGTCACTGTCAAACCAGGAGTGAAGGGTCCTTGACGATCTCTAATGAACAGAACACGACCACTGCTATCAACGTTGACCACAGTTGCAACACCACCAAAGTCAGAGAAGATGTTCTGACCTGCGAGGAATGTTGCAGTAGTAGTGTTGTTCAGAATCAGAACTTCAGAACTGAACGAAGATGTATATGTGACCTTATCACCAACCGAGAAACCATGGTTGGGAACAAACAGGTGATTATAGACTGTTGAGATGCCACCAATACCAGACACAGAAGCACCAAGAATACTTCCGTTGAAGGTCTTAACATCATCCTGTGTGTACACAGAGGTGATAGTGTCACCTGATGCAAACTCAGTCTCACCAGTAATTGACTCGGTGTCAATAACCATCTTAGTTGCACTAGCAACCTCTTCAATGGTTGCACTCTTGCGTTTCAGAATCTTCACCTTAGAAGACCAGTTAGAAGCATTGTCATAGACCTCATACTTCTCAGCAATACCAGTGCCATTGACTTGGTTTAGATCCAGGAAGTTCTCAACTGCAGTGATGTCTGCAGTAACTGCGACTGCGCCACCACCACCAAGAGGGATCACTTGAGCATCAATCTGATCACCAACCTTGAAGTAACCAGTGATGTTATTCATCAAGAAGAATCCTGCATCAGCATCGAAGGACTGAACAGTGCCTTGACCAATCACATTACCGTTCTCAATCACCTGAATAACAGTGTTGACTGTGAACACATTACCTGTAGGTGTAACGTTATTGTAGGTAATCTTGACATTAGAGGAAATGATATTTGCAGTGTTCTGCTGATAATTCTGAACTTCACCATCGGTTGTGGTAACTGTACCAAAGACAATATCACCAGCATCGAAGGTTGGGATGTCCTTAGCAATCAGAGTTGTCTCTAGGAGTTCTGTAGTGCTTAGGTTGAAGTATGCAGTAACTGTGGGGAGTGTTTGTGCAGGACCTTGAATGAATTCATTAGTTGTGAAATCTTCAGGACCAACAACGATGACTTCCAGTTCTCTTGCATCAGAATCCCAGGAGACTACATCAGCAATCACACCAGAGGTGAGACCAGTAACTTCATCACCAACGTTGAATGTACCCACACCAGGACCACCAAGAATGGTTACGTTTGGTGCTGAGGTATAACCAGCACCAGGATCAAGCAAGTTGATAGCAGTCACAGCACCATTGACCACAGTTGCAGTAGCAAGTGCCTGCGTACCACCAGGAGGGGGAGCATCGATGGTCACTTGTGGAGGAGAAGCATAGTTCTGACCACCAACCAGAGTATTGATTGATAGAGCACCAGTGACAGGATCAACGTTGAATGTTGCTGAAGCACCAGAACCACCAGCAAGCATGGTCAGTTTTCTCTTGTTCGCAATCTGTGATGCATTGAAGTCTCTATCAACATATGCCTCTAGAGTAAACTCAACAACGTTAGATGCGTTGTAGATGCTGTCACCAGCAGTGAATCCAGATCCACCAGAGACGTTCTTCAGATAGATTCTTCTGTTCTGCTGATCAACTCTCATGATGGTGCCACTTGTACCACCACTGATTGCATTCTTCAAGACTGCACCAGCAGTAATACCTGCAGGAGGACTATATGTTGAAGGATATGTCAGTCTATCCATGGTATAAATTTCAGACTGATCAAACTCAGCAACAGCATTGATGTTGAGCATATTCAGTGTATCCAACTTCAGATCATTGGTATCAGACACTAGATCTGTGTGCTCAGCAGTTGCAGGTGTAAATGCACCAACATACTTGGCATAGTTGGAGATCATCAGTTCATCAAAGTATCCAGTAAATGCATTAGCACCACTGAAGTTTGCACCGACATAAAGTGGGTTAGTTGTACCGTAGTTGTTGTTATCTGTGTAGGTAGAACCTTCTTGAGCACCATTGACATACAGTTTGGTCTCAACACCATTCTTAACTAGTGCAACGTGATACCACTGTGCTGATTGAATTGGATTGGTTGCTGTGATAACATCAGCACCATTCACGTAGTATTTGATGGTAGAACCATCAAGAATTAGAACAGGTCTAGTCTCAGGTTCTGAAGTTCTAAAGTCAATCATTGTCTTGACTCCAGCAGCAATACTCTGAGGATAGATCCAGAAGTCAATAGTGAAATCATCCGAACCAAATCCATATGAGGTTGTTGTTGCAACACTCATGTAGTCACCAGTGCCATCCAGATAGAGTGCACTTGTACCAAACTTCTTGAGAGCAGTCAGTAGTTTTGCATTACCATTCAGAGTGACTGTACGAACAGGATCGTGTGAAGTATCAAAGGTGAATGTCTGTTGATCAGCACCATTGAAGTGGAAGACTGAGATAACATCTTCGTTCTTATATGTCAGAGTATCATTCGTGATTGAGAAATACTGCTGGAAAGTAGGAACACTGTTCAGTGAATATCTAAGAACTGACTTAGACAGATCATCGACAATTGTGTTGCCCTGACCAGGAACAGAGATTCTTTCAAAGACCACACCGTAGAACGATGGGATGTTAGGCAAGAATGTGGTTGTACCTGTGATAGGATCTGTTTGAGCAGAAAGAACTTCAGACAGGAAGATGTCATCTAGATTCTGACTGGTTAGTTTGTCAACAGCAACAGAAACATTCTTGATGTTGCCACTTGTACCACCACTCTGACCTGTTAGTGTTGTGCCGATATCATCAACACCAACTTTCAACAGACCCTCATTGCCAGAACCAGCACCAGAAACTTCCTTCTGAATCAAGACATATTGATCAGACTTGCTCTGAGGTCTACGTGCAAAGAAGGGAGTAACCTGAGAGTTGTTCAGATCCGTTCTGACTTCTGCAGACTGTAGATTTGCCTGAATGACAGCAGTCTGGTTCGTGCCATAAGGTAGATTCTGAGAAATAACTGCATTTGTGCCGAGAAGTGACTCATCACCGATATTCTTAACAACCAACTCCCTTCTACCAGGATCCCAGAAAACAACTTTCGCAGTTGTCTGTTGACCAGAGTAGTTGATTAGAAGTGTACTTGTCTCTTGGAATGCTAGGTTGAGAGGAATCTCAGGTTCGGTGAAGACAGGTTGGGAGACAGTGATTCTAGTCAGATCTTGCTCGATGATATTCATACGATATTCATCTTCTGCATGATCATTGAGTGTGAACTGTAGGTTTCCAACAGGATTCCAGGGAACCCAGTTCACATTACCGTCATTAGCAGAAACAATCACGTTGCTGACAACAGTGATCTGGAAAGAATTACCAGTCACACCATAAGGATTTCCAGTTGTGGGAACAGTTGCAGATGTAAATGACACTGCCTCATAGAGGTCTGTTCCATACTTACGAATCATGCCACGATAAATGACTTCACCAGAAGACCAGATTGCATGATCAGTCTTTGCTTCTCTGATCATCCTCCATGTATAAGGAAGTTCTGCAAAGTTCAGACTGTATGCATCATCACCACTACCACCAGCAGTATCAACTGACTTAGGACCACGAAGAAGTTTGTACTTAATCAGTGCTCTGTTGTTCACTTCACTGTCAAGAACCTGCATCTCATCGATGAGGAATTGCCATGCATTATCAGCAGATGCAATAACATCACCTTCAGCAAGTGAATATGCACTGAAAGGTCCTTGTGCCTGGCTAGTAATTACTTGCCAACGTGATCCCCATGCCACATTAGGATCAACTGAAATGTCCATCTGACCAGTTCTAGTCAGAAGATTGAACTTAAATTGATCTTTAATATTGACCAGTCTTGCTGTTGAGGAGATTGTATAATCTTCAGTGATAATACCCTTAGCAGCATTTAGACCACTGGGTGAATATGCATTGGCAAATAGTTTAGATGCAAAGTTATATTCTCTCTCATAGATGTCCTGAACACAGGTTGCACCCTTACCGATGTATAGAGGTGCACGATTACCTGCAGGATTTCTACGATCATATTCAAATTGCATTGTCAGATCATATTGCTTATCAGTGTTGATAATTGCTTCATCACCAGATTGTGTGAGAACTTTTTCACCGATAATAAAGTCACCTTGACTGTCTAGAGCACCAGGAGTAACACCTGTCTGAACTAGTGACTTCTGCTGAACAATAATATTTCCATACAAGGAAGTTCCACCAACAGGGATATTAGTTGGGAGTGAAGTTGCAGGGTTGTAAACTTGCTCAGGTTGAATGGAAACTGCACCGTTGGTATCAAACTCACGGTTGATAAATCCATCATTAGTAACTGTGTTGGTATAAACAACCTCTAGAGTTTGAGCAATGGTGCTACCTGCACTATTAGTTGTCTGTGAAATGATTCCAACAACACGAGCAGTCTGTCCAGAGGTAATACCCTGAACGGTATCACCGACCAACCATGCAGGATATGGATTGGCAACACCTTGATTAACGATACCTTCGATTTCAATACGAGCATTAAATTCCTCAACGATTGCAAATTCAACTGGAGGTGATTGTGGAATAGTTCTCTTCAAACCATCGAAGTATGTTCTGGGATTAGTTGCCTCAAGAGTCGTGATCAGAATCTCATATAGAGTATCAACTGCAGATCTGACATTAGCACAGTTAGTGAGAGGATCAGGTGTAATGGTGTTATCAGTGAACTGGGTCAAACCATGTTCACCAGTGACTTGAACAGCAGCATTCACAACCACTTGAACAGCAATTTGTTTTGCTTGGTCATATGCATATGCTGATTGCTCTTTCTCACTCTCGATGTAATTCAGAGAAGAGGCACCAACATAAACCTCAGTTGCATCATAAACTCTGCTATTGCCACCATACTGAAGGTTGAATGCAACTGCTTCAGTCACATCCACAATATCATCAGTACAGTTAACATCACCACCAGGGACTTGGAAGTCAGGGAAGTTTGCCTTCATTCTTGCAACTGCTTCTGCTGCAATGAATTCCTTGTTTGCTTCAAGCAAGTTAGCAGCATCACCAAATCTCATTGCAACAACTGAGAACTTATCGACGATTCTCAGTTTTTCACCAGCAACAAACTTACCATCAACTTGAGATAGTGTTAGTTGGTCTTGTGCACCATATGGTGATGTGATAGCTTGAATGATACCTGTTGCACCACTAGTAGTACCGATCATTTCATCACCAACCTCTAGAGTGGTTCCGAATGTACCGATATACTTGTACACGGGGTCAGTTGCCAGTCCAGGTCTAACCAATTCATCAGTGATATGAGTTGGTGCACCATTGGTGACTTCAATCACAGAGTTGGGTAGTGCAGAAACAAACTGGTGAGTAGATGTACCAGTACCAGCATTACCAACGTTTAGGGTAATCGTAGTTGCAGTAACCTGTAGAATCGTGATAGGTTGACCTGCAAATGGATCAGAACCAGGACGAGGATATGTGTGAGTGGTTGCGTAATTATCTTGTGCACATCTGAATGTGAAAGAGTTGTCTAGCAGTCTGACCTTATCACCAGGACGGAGACTATGAGCACCGATAGTAGTGGTCATGATGCCACTGATTGGCTCATACTCAGCAGCAGTTGGTGTGAAGGTAGAACCATCAACATTACCAGATGCTGTACCAGATGCTGTCACACGGTATGAATACGTTCCGTTGTAAACGTAGTCACCAATGTTGTAGTTTGTGCCTGCAGTCCACTGAAGATTTGCTGTGGGGTAGATAATAACTCTTGATTCAGAGTCAAATGTAACCTCTCTATACTGCAGTTTGGTGGGAGGTGCAGGGGGTTCTGCAAAGGTAATGGTAGAACCAGAAACCTCAAACGAATTAGGAGGTGCTGTGGAGGTTGTACCAGTTGCAGGTGCCTGTGCAATACCATTGATTGCAATCAGCAGAGAGTCTGCAGGAGGTGTAATATTCAGAGTATCACCTGCATTCTCTGGGTCACCAGTCTTCAGTGTGAAGGATCTCTTCTCACCATCAAACTCATCAGAGAAGTCAACAATCTTCTTAGCAACAGAGGTCAAGATAACCTCAGATGAAGTCAGATCTTTATCTCTAAACAGGACACTAGAGTTTGCTAGTGCTTCATAAACAGGTTCGACGTTGGTGAAGAATGGGATGACACTAGTGGAAACAAAGTCACTAATCTCAACCTTTCTTTCAACTGAAGTGGTAAATCTAGAACCAACAATAACATCATTGGGTTCACGTAGAGTTAGTTCACCAAAGACTCGGAAACCACCAGGATGGACAGAGTTCTTAATGGTGTCTCTCCACTCATTGATCTCAACTTCAGACTTAATCACATAAGAGAAGTTTTGATAGAAGAAGGAGTCTTGAATTCTCTGAGAAGAATCATTCAACAGACCAACGTTATCAGCAAACTCACCTGCAGTTTGAGTCTCAGATGCGATGCTTAGAATACCAGAAGACTGGTTAATACTATCGATTGTACCATTGGACTTAGAAACAATACCAGTAACTGGTTGATCGACAGCAAATGTTCCAGTTGGAGTGGTGAGTCTCAGAATACGAGGACCCTTCTGCCAACCATCAATCTCAGCAACAAAACCAGAAGCATTTGTATTTGCAGGATCATCACCTTGATAGACATATTCACCAGGCAAGAATGAAACAACATCCACAATTGCTTCAGCAGCACCAGCAAATGCTTCGGTAGTGACCTGCTGTTTACCCTCACCAGTGTTTGCAAAGGTGATAAATGCACCAGTTTGTGCATCTTGTAGAGTCAGTGCAATACGAAGTTGATCATCGTCTAGGTTGTTTGAAGTACCAGCAACAGCAAAGTAATTAGTTGCAGAGTCAAGAGAAACTAGACCAGCACTGGATGGTGAAGGTAGGACGTGTGCAACACCTTCTAGTGCCTCACCTTGCAGTCTCACAATGTCACCAGTGTTAATACCGTGAGGGAAGGAGAACTGCATCAACTGGTCATCTAGGTTGACCTGATATGCAAAGACGGATGCAATAGAAACGGTTGGTGGTGAAGAGTAACCCTGACCAGGATTAGTAACTTCAATACCATCTAGTCGGTTGTTTCTAACAGTTGCAATCGCAGTAGCACCCGATCCACCACCACCTGAGATGATAACTTCAGGAACAGTGGTGTAACCAGAACCAGGATTGGTGATCTTAATATCATTCAATGCAGATGCATCTCTCAACTGCAGGTTGACTGGGAAAGTAATCTCAGGACGCAAAGTATAGTCATGAGGATAGTCGAAACCAAAGTTGGAGTTCTTAATGGTCTTAATCTTACCAATCTCGTTACCAATTGGGAAGATGGTAGCACCGTTTCCAGTGGGAGGAATGAACACTGTGACTTCTGCACCAGCACCACCCTGAGAAATGATACCTGGGATGGTATTGATTGAAAGTGTACCTTGAGTATAATTGATACCAGGATCAGTTACTGTTGCCTCTGTCAACTCACCACTAATGATCTTGATTTGTGCTTTTGCACCAGTACCATCACCAACAATGTCTAGATTAGAATATGTGCCATCGACATAGTTTTGTCCAGGTTGATTGATGATAATCTTGGTGATGTTTCTTTCAGTCACAACACCAGTCACTTCAGGTAGTTTTCTATAGAAACCACCAGAGTTAATTAGTTTGATCGTAGAAATAGGACCAGTAACATTCTTAGATGTGGTCGAATAAGTTGTTGTAGAAATATTTGCTGCAGTTTCTGAATCAGGTTCTGCAGTTAGATTGACAGTGTATGATGAAGTAGTTGGTTTTGATGTAACCGTGAAAGTTCCACTGTAGGGGTTGTCAATGATATTAACAAACGAAGTAGGTTCAACTAGTGAATTATCACCACTATAATCTTGTGCATAGTAGTAGATGATCTGCTCAATATCATCTGTCAACTCGATAGTGACAGATGTACCAACAGTAGTAGTTGTACTAGTGCTTCTTAGAGGAATATTTCTGAAGTCAAATTCAATCTTGTTCAGGTTATCTCTAGAGAAGTTGAGATAATAAGGTAGGTTTGATGGATGTGAAGTATCAAACTGATATCTCTGACCTCTAATTAGATTGAGGACAGGTGCCTTGCTATATGCATAGACATTGTTGATATTACCACCGAAGGAGAAGTTGTTAGTAATACTAGGAACTGTGCTGCTATTCAGTACAACTGCAGCATCTTCTGCTTCATATAGGAAATCTCTGATTCCAGGAGTTGAGTAAACATTAAAGTTACCAGTCCAAGTAGACTCGTTAAATCCTTCGACGTTGATAATTTGACCAGCAGTTAGATAGTGTGAAAGTGCAGTTCTAACGAACACATACTTAGTCTCACTGAATGAAGCAGGATATCTGGAAGGAGTATCACCAACAACACTAGATGAAATGGTATTTCCAGATCCACTTTGCCAAGTAGAAGTTCCGATGTCATAGAGCAAGACTCTGTTTGCAGTAACACCTGCAACCAAACCAGTAGCACTAGTATTTGCCTGAGTTAGTCTTGCACCAACAGTATAGTTGACGTTACCATCGAGATTCAGTTGAATGACTCTCTGAGTTCTAACAACATTTGCTTGCTCAATGTAATACTTTTCTCTTACATTTGCAGTAACCTTAAGTTCCTGACCATCCTCATTAGGAACAGTTGCAATTCTAGTTGAGTAGTTGGTGATTCTTGGATCGCTGATGTAGTTATTTGCAAGAGTCAATCCTGACGCAGCAGCATCAGAAATATCAAACTGTTGAATACCTGCAGCACCAGCAGCAATGTTAGAGATGTTTCTAGTTGTATTTGCTAGAGTTGTGAAATCATTACCAGCATTTACAGTTAGAGTGTACTCAGCATTGTAATTATTTTCTGTTGCAAAGTTGATGAAGGTATTCAGATTAAATGCTGCATTGAAAACGGTAGGATTATCTTCATCAATCTGATATAAGAAATCAGGATTACCAGGAAGAGCTTGTGAGAGATTATTCACAACCAATTCTTGTGAAGTAACATCCCAAGAAGTTACATAACCAGAAATTGTATTGGATTGATCATCGGTAATATAGATCTTGCTACCGAAGATCAGTTGACCTTTCTTAGAATAGAATGTCCAAGTAACACCACCATCAGATGCATCACCAGTTAGGTGAGTTGGAGGGGTAGAACCAGTTGTACCACCAGCAACCGTTCTGTAGATGTTGCCAAGATAAACTGCAAATGCACCAGCAGCAACAACTGTAGCACCATTCCAAGTGGGGTGATCTGATGCAGTTGCTTCTGCAGTTCTAGGATACTTCTTAGAAACTGCAGTGTTATCAGGTTCGACTCTAAAGTCATGATCTTTTCTGAACTTGAAGATCAGTAGAGACTCTTGAGAGAGACGATATGAGTTAGTATCAAAGGGAGTGACATAGTTTGTTCCAATCTCTTTGGATCTAACAACACAACCAGAGATCAATGTGTCACCAGAAACGTCAGATGTGCAACCGAGAATAAGTGCAGAGTCGTAGTTATCATCTTCCTGTGACTGGAAACCAAGTTTTGTAGACTCAACTTGTGTACCGAAGATATTGTACTTTTGAATATATGCTTCAGACAAACCTGTCTGAGTGTTGATGTGGTTGAATGCAACATGAATTTCTCTAAACACATCAAAACTGATGTCAGCAATCGATACAATTGTATTGGTTGTTGCATTCAGATACTTTTGCCAATAGATGTCACCAAAATTATATGATTGATCACCATTGGCAATTTTGAGTAGTTGAATTTGTTCAGCATTTGATCCATTCAGAATCTCTGCAAGAACATACATGTTCCCATCTTCGTCAATGTCTGACTTGATTTTTCCAAATGCTTCTGTACCAACTGCTTTCAAATGCTGTTTGTTAGCAACAATATTAGGATAGTTGTCAACATCCAGTTGTAGTTTGGCAAAGTTCAGTGCCTCAGCATTGTTGCTTTCACTCTTGCCAACTAGAACAATTTCACCATTTGTGGATGTTGCATGAACACCATAGTAGTAATCATTAGCAGTATTGGTGTTGACTTTTCTGGAATTCAGAACTTGACCACTGTCACTCATGACAACAACAAAGTTGTCAAACGTAGAAACTGTATTTGTTGTTGTTCTACCGACAATATAGATCTTATTGTCAGGACCAATTGAAATGTCTTCGACATACTCCTCATTGGTTCCAGATCCACCAGAACCAGCAATATTCACCTGCCAACCAGCAGTACCAACTGTCCCATCAGTAGGATCAATTCTATGGACATAGATATCAGGATTTTCAGTTCCTGTAGTAGCAGTATTTGTTTCACCTGCAACAATCAAGAAAGATTCATCTGCAGAGAGTTCTAGTGCTTTGAGGTTGAGTTTGCTATTAAAACCACTATTAGCAGGAGTTGCCTTGATAAATTGCTTCCATCTTAGTGCACCAGTGGGCAGATATTTCATCACCACTGCATAATATTCTACCTTCCCTCTATCTTCGATGATGGTGTCACCAACTTCACCATTGAAGTTAAGTAGACTTCCAGTGAACGAATCTGGGATAAATGTTGTTGTAGGTGCAGTAAATGATGCTGCATCATATCTAGAGGTAAGTGAGAATCTAAATCCATCTAGATATAGATCTGTTGCCTTAGCAAAAGAGGTATCAGCAGTATGACCAATTGTGAAATCGGTTGTCGTAGTTAGGATTGGTGCAGCAGTAGATCCTGCATACACAAAGTTGACAACAGAAGAAGCACCAGAATCAGCACCATCAAGGAATAGTTTGATTTCATTACCATTTCTTCTAAGTGCAACATGATGCCAGGTTGAATCAGACACAGTATTGCTTCCTGTGTTCAACTCAATCGTAGTCATGTTATCATCAGTAACTGAAGGTGAACCAGCAGTATTTTCACAATGATATAGAGATAGAGTGTCTAGATCAGGCACAAATGCTGCAGAGGGAGCAGTAAATCCAGCAGTATATCTTGCACCATAAGAAACACGAATTTCATCGATGTATCCATCTCTAACGGGGTTGGCATCATCAAAGTTAGTACCGAAGTGGAAGATTGCACTGCTACCAAAGTCTGTTCCATCAGTGTGAGAGTTGTACTCAACACCATCAACGTAAGTCTTGATCGTGCCACTATTTCTAACTAGAGCAATGTGATACCACTGCCCAGTAGTAATTGCAACACCAGTGGAAGTATCCAGATCAGAACCAGCACGTGAATAGACTAGTTGACCAGATGTGTTGACTGCTAGTGTAGGCAGTTCATCCAATCCACCAGTTCTAAAATCAAACAGAGTGTTTACTGCAGAGAGATCTGCAAACTTGAAGAATGCTTCTGCAGTAAAATCACCAGTGCCAAATGCATATGCATTACTTGCAGCAGTCTCAATGGTTGCAGTAGTAGTATTTGAAACTTTAATTGAATTGGAACCAAACTTTGCATCAGCAGAAGACACTGTTGCATTGGTAAATGCTTGTGTATTAACTGCTGCTCTTTGAGTCTTGATCTTTGCAGCAAGTTTACCAGTGCTGTCAACATAAACGATATATGACTGATCAGATGCGTTTGCACCCCACTTACCAAACAGGACTTTATCGGTGGTTCCGAAAGGAGCACCATAAATGAATGATTCCAGTGTAAATTCATTAGTAGTCACACCAAAGTCAGTATCCGATGGTGTAGACAGATAACTTGTATTTGAAGATTGATCTAGACGCAGAGAACTACCACCAAACTTCCAAACACTAGTATTATAACCAGCATCTTGGACCCGAGTCCAAGTTCTATTAGTAAAGACATTTTCACCTTCACCAATAGCATAAACGTCTTTGTTCTTACTAGTGATTAGTTTTGTGACCTTAATATGATCTTCTGTTGCAGAAGACTTTGCATACCAATAGGAAGATGCAGCATCCTTCTGAGGATGTTCAACTTTGATAACTGGAGGTCTAGCAGGATCAAAATCTCTACCTGAGTTTGTGATGTCAATAGAAGTCAACTCACCACCAGACGTGGGGGTAGTTGTTCCAATAAAATCAAATCCATCACCAATCACTGTAATCTTAGGTGAGGGTGTAATACGTGAAGTATATCCAGTACCAGACTGTGTAGTTGTGAATGACTGAATACCTTCAATAACCTTGGTAGCAAACGTTTTAGTTGTTGCCAGATTGTCTGCAGGATTATTGATGATGACACTATCACCAATTTCTAGATCATTGACACCAGATGTAGTGACAGTTGCCTTGAAATCACTTCCATCTAGTTCAAATGTGTAGTTGGAAATAGTCAGACCTGCAATAGATCCAACTGCTGCAGCAACACCAGCACCTTCGGTATCAGTGTCATCAAAGGTCAGGGGGTCATTAACAGCATAGTTTGTTCCTGGGTTTTCGATTGAGAACCCTGTGACACGTGCAGATTCAAATCTGTTGATGGTTTCAACTTCAATATCAACTCTAGATTCCACAGAGACTGATGGGAAGTAGTCAAACACTTCCAGTTCAGGTTCTTCAAGTAGAGTGATGAAGGTCTCAGATTCAGATGAAGTGATACCCTGAACGGAACCAGTAGCACCAGAGGAGACCTGAAGTAGAATCTCATTTACAAGGAACTTTTCATCATCAGGAGTAGATGCTGAATATTCAACTCTCAACTCACTATTAACTGCATCCCAGGAAACGACTTGTGCAGTCTTGATACTTTGACCTGTGGATTGAATGGGTTGACCTGCCACAAAGTTTGCTGTGACATCAGTCATCACCATTAGGGTATCAATGAAACCATTATTATCACTATCTTCAGGTGCAAGTGCGAGAACTTCTCCATCTTGACCAAAAGTTCCATCACCATTCTCAAGAATTAGTTCTGCTGCTTCTTTGTTGGGAGTTCTTTCAATATCATCAACGTCAGTATTCAGATATGCATCTCTATAACGAGTGACATCACCAGGCAAATAAGCATGGTTTGAATTATTTGAGAAGTTCCAATCATTGGGAACTGCCTGATATCTGTCACCGATGATGTATGGGAACAGAGGATTACCATCTGATGAAGCATCAATGGTAACAAAGTATGCATAGACACCATTAGGGAACTCAGGTGTCTTACAGAAACGACCATTGTATTCATCTAGTTTGCCCAGATTGAACACATACTCGTAGTCTTGAATGAATGAACCTAGGGGATAGTGTTCACCAACCTGTGTAACAGTAGCTGATTGTGCAGGTGCACTCTGAACCAGAGTGTCTCCAACCACAGGTAGATTTGTGTAATCACCATATGGTTTAAGTTCTAGGACACCAGTAACAGAGTTCCAAGCAAGAACTTCCAAAACAGGGAAACTACCACCAAATGCAGCACTAGTAGGTGCACTTTGATTGCTAATAAAACCACCGACAGTGAAATCAACACCAAAGTTTGCAACAGTAACTGTAATCTTGGGGAAGATATCGGGACCATTCTCTCTAGTGGTCTTGAGTCTGTAGGATGTTGTCATTCTGACAGCATCAGATGAGATCGTATTGGGATCGTCAAAACCGTAAGGACCATAGATGGGGTTGCCATCATATGCCCAACCAAGAATAGGTGAGTGAGTCTTAGTTGCTCCACTCTCAGTATAAGTGTCTACGTTGTTTGCAGTAGTCTTAACTAGGTTATCTGAGAGGTTGTAACGTAGGAAAACGGGGTTTGATAGGTGTGCATATTCACCACCGAACTGAGAGTTCTGAGAAGTGAATACATAACCCTTTGCTGCATCTAGTTTACGAGCATAGTTTGACTTCTGGAAAATATCTTGTCCAACATTAGGGATAGTTTGTTGTTCCCAAACTTCACCGTTGTTGAACTCCCATTTGAAGATTTCAACATTGAATTGTGCACCCTCACCAATAGACAGCAAGAATACACTTGTATTTTGCTGAGTGTAGTCAATACCTTTGTTTGAAAGGGTGATTGAGATAACTTTATCTGCTTCAACTGTGCCAGCAGCACCAAGTTGTGCAGTTGCTTCTGCACCAAAACCATCACCAGAGATAAACACTGTAGGAGGTGAGGTATAACCTGAACCTGAAGATAGAAGTGCAATAGATTCAATTTTACCATTGATCACAACTGGTTGAGCAGCAGCACCAGTACCAGAGTTCAGAGTAACTTTGGGTTGAGTGGTATAACCTACACCACCACTAGTAATTTTGACTTCTTTGACAGGACCACGAACTGATGCAGTTGCAGTGGCACCACCACCTCCACCACCCACAAGGGAGATCTGAGGTGCAGATGTATATCCAGTACCACCATTTTCAATCAGAATTTTAGTAACTGCACCGTTTGAGATAACAGCAGTTGCAGTAGCACCTTCTCCTCCACCACCAGCAATAGAAACGATGGGAACTGTGGTATATCCAGTACCACCATTTGTGAGGACAATATCTGATAGTGAACCATTAACAACAACTTCACCAGTCGCACCAGTACCACCACCACCTTCGATGATCAGATTTGGTTTGTTCTGTGCATCATATCCAGTACCAGCAGTAACAACGTTGATCTTAGTCAATGAACCGAAGGTAACACCTTCAGAAGACTTGTAGTTATACAGAGAGACACCATTGACCCATTGACCTGTAGAACCGAAAACTGTCTCAGTTTTACTAGAGGTGGGTTGAGTAACAAATGGGAATCTCTTCAGATGTCTCTGGTTACCAGGAACTAGGGATGTTCCAACAAAAGGACCAATGTTATAGTTGGGAATTCCACTGGAAGCCACATAACAGTAGTCATTGTTGATGTAAGTATTTTGGACATTGGCAATAAAGTCATTAACATTATTGTTGACTGTCAAATTAGTTGACTTACCTTTGTTTAGGTTCACTGCCACAAACATTGTTCCGTTTGCGTCTGTTGTCACTGCAGAAGGCAAAGTGTAAGTAAACTGATTGACAATACCAGTTCCAGTAGTAATGATGTTTGTTACTTCATAAACACCATTATAGATTGCTGGTGTAGCACCGTAGATGGTAATACTATCACCAGTTAGAATTCCATGATTATCATTTTCTGTGGTTACAGTTGCTGTATAGACACCACTATCTTCAGTAACACTGATTGAGTTAATACGAAGAAGTTTTTTCACATTGTACAACCAAGACTTCACCAGAGTCTTATCACTAGTTGTACCAAGATTTGCAACTTGAAGTTTATCACCAGGCAGATAATATGACTTAGATGATGTAATTTCCGTTCTGGATGCTTCTGCAATACCAAGAATAGACATAACAACAGGATTACCATCAGTATCAGTTGCTTGAATGGTAATATTTGCAGAAACTGGTGTACCTGCTTGTAGTGAAACTCTTGTTAGATCAGGTTGCTCATAATATCTCTCACAGTCAATAAACTGAGACAAAGTTTTCTCTTTATACGAAACTCTCTCAGTATCATTGATGAAGAAGAAACCATTTCTCTCTGGCCAACCAATTGTAGAGTCAACAGAGATAATTCTATCGGTGGCACCAATATTTTCGGAAAGAATGGTTTTGTATGGAACAACAAAATCACCGACTTGAGAATCTGCGTCAATATAGATCTCAAAGATGTTTTCATCTGCAATTTGCAGTGAAATCACTTCTTGAACTAGTGCAGAAGCATATTGGACATTATCATCACTAGTATCTGCAAACTGTTGCAGAACTTGACCAGAAAGTTTTGTTGGATCACCAGAAACAACTCTGACACGCAGAAGAGTGTCAATTTTCCACTGAGATGCCGATGGACTTAGAAGTTGTTCTCTAGGATATGAAATATTGACAGATTCACCATAGAGCATCCTGAATAGAAACTGAATACTCTTTGCTGTACCTTTTGAGACGTAAAAATCTCTAATATTTTTAATTAGTAGTGCTGGGTCAACTTTCTCAAAGAAAGATGATGGTAGTGTTGGCAAGAACTGCTTGACAATCTCATCTAGGAACTTTTTGATGAATAGAACCTGTAGATTTTTGACTTCCGTCTTAGATCTATGATCAGATTCAAGAGATGTCTTGAAGTTAATGTCACCAACAGAATCCAGACCAGAAAGACCTGAGAAAGCACGTGAGCAGTTGTTAAATGCAGATTTTGTGTAACCTGTACCTGCATCAAAGATCTCAAATCCAGTAACTTGACCGAGACCAATCGTTGCCGACGCAGTTGCACCTTTTGGTGCCGAGATTGTAATTGTAGGAGGATTTGCTGCATCGTAGTTCTGACCAAAGTTTGAAATCAGAATATCAGTAACAGCATTTGCAAATAGGATACTAGATGCCGATGCACCTGAACCACCAATCTGATTACCTGCTGCATCTAGTCTGCTATCAGCAATAAAGACACTGGGAGGGTCAACATACCCTCTACCACCATCAGTAACCACAATATCAGTCAATTGACCATTAGTAATGGTTCCTGCTGTTGCAGTTGCTGCAGGAGGTCTATCAATAGTAATTTTGGGTTGCCTAGTATAACCAGAACCAGAATTAGTGATGTTAATACCAGTCACAGAACCAGCAGAATTGACCACTGCTACTGCTGTTGCTGTTGTGCCAAAAGGATCTTCAGGTGCACCGATAGTGACCGCAGGGGGATTATCTTGATCATAACCAGATCCACCATCAACAATAGTAATTGATGTCAAACCTGAAACAAAGGTAGTTGCAGAAGCAAATTTACCGTTACTAGATTTGAAAGTAATTTTTGGAGGATTGAGGTGAGTATAGTCTTCACCACCAACCTTGATGGGGATATCCGTCAACAATCCAGTATCACTGATTGTTGTGATTGCCTCTGCACCGAGTCCAAACTCAGGCATAGAGAACTCAATCGAGATAATAAAGTTGTTTGCTAGATTAACAGAAACATTATTGTTTACAATGACATTGTTCTCAACAACGGCATAGTCAATAAAAGGTCTCAGTCTAGTTCCATTGTTTACAAAGTAAATCAGTTCTTCATGGAGAGGTGTGTAACTAACACCATTTTTTTGTAGACGATATACTTTCTTTCCTGAAGGAAGTGTCTCAACAATATCTGTTTGTTGTAGACGATCCAGTTTAACAATAGGATCACCGACAAAACCTCTCAGAAACTTGATAGAGGTGTCATTTTGATCATCTAGAGGCAGTCTAGTTCTAGGAGCATTGGTAAACTGAATCTGATTGTTATTGAGGATAACATAGTCAGTTCCAGGTTCTAGGATTTCACCAAAGATCTCAACAATTACATGATTGACATCTGTGATAAAAGCAGGCGCACCAAGATACTTAAGATCAAAAAGTCTCTGCGTTCCATTAAACGCAAAGAAGAGGGAGTCTAGTTCAATTTTCTTTCTATCAACTTCCACCCCAGAGATGCCAGTGGTGAAGATTGCTTTAGGTGACTCAGTTCTAGATGCATAAGTGATGACCTCTGAATCAATCAGAATCATACCATCTTTGTCTTTGAAACCCTCAGTGGTTTCAACTTCAATGGTTTTGTCACCCTTCAGTACATTCTTAGTCAGATTAGTGCAAGATGTTATCTTAGCATTGCGATACGTGTCAACATCAAAGTATCTTGTGATGTTGTTCAGAATATCAATAGGGTATCCACTACGTTCCTGTGACTCATAATAGCCACGAACAAATTCTACAAAAGTGGGATAATCCTGTCTGATGAATGCAGGAAATTGACCTGCAATACGATCCGATATGGCAATGTTCTTTTGCATCTCTTTTTATATTTCTGTTATCTGATTAGAAACACTCAGGAGTGTCGTCTGCTGGTCCTATAATATCTAGGTTGTCATCGGTACTACCATTTGGAATTTCACCAGTGGTGCCACCACCACCAGTTCCTGTACCAACTGTTCCAGTGGTGCCTCCACCAGTAGAACCAGTTCCTGTACCCGTTTCATTAGTTCCACCAGTTCCTGTTCCACCTCCATCTGTAAAGTCTGCAGGTTCACCATTGTTTGTAGTTGTGGAATCAATAACAATACCAGCAATGTCAGGAACAACGTTGATAACAGGAGCAATGCCACATTCAGATCCGTTTACTGCTAGGTAAACATCAAATTTGGAGATAATATCGTATGAGTTGGGAACTACCGAAAGTTTAATTTGATCACTAATAGAAGTGTCTAGGACAGTGATGGTATTTATGTCCACAACCCCAGTCGTGTAATTGATTTTGCCTGCTGTTTCGTTGACATAAACTTTTTCAGATTCTTCGAGTTTGAAGAGTCTGAGATTGCCCATTCCATCTTCATCTAGGTAAACTGTCGTGTTTGCTCCATATTCTGCAGTTGTAAATCCTGAACTTGCCAAAGAAGAAATTCCATGACACTCATTATTGATAGGTTGGTGGAAATCAATGCAATATGATGAAGCAACACCCTTTGAAGGTGCGAAACATTTACGGATTCTTAGTTTGGTGATGTTTGATGTGATTGATGGGTGAGCATTATCAATTGCTGTTTGAATTTTTGAATATTTGAACTTGCCATCAAACTTCTTAACTGACTCACCATTGATGTAACCGTTGATTGCAGTTTCAACGTAATTTTTAATCTCGTTAGGTGATAGATTGGTAGTATTGATGTCATAGTATGCAGTAGTTCTCAATTCAACCTCAAGAACCTTCGCATCAACAACTTCTGGGATGATGGATGCAATAGTGTAATCTTTTAGTGACCTAACAAGGTTTCTCTTTGTGTTTGTATCAATGTTTAGACCTGTTTTGGTCTTAACTGCCAAATAGACCTTACCGTACTGAGGTGGATCTAGTTCCTCACCACCATATGCGATAACATCATCAGTATCACTGTAAATTTGACGGAAAATGTTCTCGTAGTCCTTAGATGTCACTGCTCTGTTCTGAGTAGAGAACTGTCTAGGTGCTTTGAACTTGATTTTCTCTAGGGACTCAGCAGCAACACCACCAGAAGACTTAGAGACCACTGTAATAGTTGCTTCTGAGGTAATATCTCTACCAACAGCATCAACCACCGTTCCAGTAAACGAAAATGACCCTGCATTGTTAGCAGCAGAACCTTGAGTCTGGATATAGTTGAATTCTACAACCTCACCGTCAACACTTTCCCTACCAAAGACCCCATCACCGAAATAAACCTCATATCTAAGGTCTTCAACCTCTTGTAAGAAGTAAACACGATCTTTTGAGTCTAGATCAATGATAGTTTGTGCTTTAACGTAGTTATTTCTGACAGTGGAGTTTTCGGACTGTCTAACATAAACTTTCAATGTCGAAATATCAACATTTTCGTTAGGAATGACAAATCTTTGTGTTGTATCAGTTTTATCAACCACATATTCATAGTCAAGCAACTGACCTTCAAAAACTGTGAGATTATTCCAAGTTGCTTGACCTGTAATTGAGTTGACAGGAACAGTAACATTCTCTACAATCGAAAAAATGAAAGATTCGTTGTCAATTCTTGATGCTAGAACAGATCCTGCTTTCAAAGTAGCAGTGTTGGGATATTCACCATCTTCAATCTGAGGTACAATCAAATTGATATTGACAACTGCCTTAGAAGCACTGATTGAGTCAGGTGTATAGTTAAAATACTTGAGGATATTGACTACATTGTCCCTAATTGTTGATGTGGACAAAAATAGTTCGTTAACAGCAAGGTTTGCATTGAATGCAGAGTAATAAGTGTTGTATGCTAGAATGTCCAGCAAATACGACAGAGTAGAACCTTCAAAATCGTAGTCAGTAAACTCCGATCTAGTTCTTAGGTAAGACTTGATAGACTCTTTGATTTCCTCAAAATCAAGAGTCGTTAAATTTGAAGGTCTAGTTGCCATTTTTTACCTTGCTAGTAGGAATGTCACAGTTTGTTTTAGTGGTTGACCAATAATTGTAAATTCAATCTCAACTTCAATTTCATTACTATCTTCCAGTAAGTATATATCTGTATTGTCGATGGTTACTCTGGGTTCAAAGTTATTGATTGCTGTTTCAATCTCATCTTTCAAAACTTCACCCAAGAATTGGTCTGCTTGCTCAAAAAGCAGATTTCCTACTTGAGAACCGAAAGATGGATTGAAAGGTTTTTCACCAAATCTGGTCAAAACAATATTTCTTACAGCATCACGGATTGCATTTGCGTCTTTTACTTGTGTAACGTCATCTGTACCAGGATTTTTCAGGAATGAAAGTTTCACATCCCTGAATGCTCTTGAAATATCAGTGACTTTTCCTGTGATTGCCATTAGAGTCTTTCAACGTAATCGTCAAATCCGTCTTTGCCTCCACACCACTTACTCATTCTATCTTCGGGAGGATTTTTCTTATTTTTCCTTGCCATGTTAAGATATTTATCACTGCGTGGATCAGTGATAAGTGTCATGCCCGATTCAATAAACGCATTACCTTGATCAGGGATAGGATTGTTTGCCATTTTCCTCCAAAAGCACGGATTTTAGAACTTTTTGAGGGGTTACTATCCCGTCTTTTTATTTATAGTAAAAAACCCACCCCTTTCGGAGTGGGTATTGATCACTTGCCTTGACCACGATAACGTTTCTTGGCATTATTGCGTGAACTCGCAGCATACTTGGTATGCTGTCCCGATCCCTGCCGAGTTTTTTTGGGTTTCGATTCGATCAGTTTGCCGCCACTGATAGATTTTGAACGTGCTGCCATAGTTTGACTTGTGAACTGCTGATATTATAGCACAAATTAGATTGTAAACACAGTCCAAGTGCCAGTTGCGATTTTGGACCAACATGGTGCCTTGCCAGGGGTCTTGGTTCCCAAATCATCTCCGACTCTAGCAATCGGAATACCTGTAACCAAAACTGTTGGTGGGTTTGCCATCGGGATTGCCCAAGGAACCACGATTCTAGTGTGTCCACCACCTCCTATAATGTCCTCAATCGTAAGTTTGGTACATCCGAACGGAACAGGGCATAGACCACCCTTACAGGGGATTTTAACGAGGTTTGTGCCAATTGCTGGGTGAGGAATCAAAACGTCACCTTGAACCAAAGGTGGTTGTTTTTCGATTAGAACCTTTCCTTTGATTGGAACGAGTGGAATTGTGCTGACAGGCATCCAAGCACATGATATATTCTTAGTTGCCACAACCAAAGGAATCGGACCAATCTTTTGATGCAAGAATGCAGGCAAAAGAAGTCCATGTCCTGAACAAATACCTGATGGTACTCCAATTGGTCTATATCCCATGACTACAAGAAACTCCAGTTGGCGTTAGATGGGTGGTCATTATAGGTCTTAATAATATTAGACCATCTGTTAGCAGCATTGCTAAAGTTATTGACGAAATATTTAGTATAACTCCACGTCATTTGCTCATTTGGTTGCGGTGGACAGCATGGTTGTCCGCAACCCAAAGCTGGTGTAAAGGTGGATGTTATTCCCGTTTCAGGATCTGTAGTAGTTGTCGATGGTTGTTGCTGGAACGGGTCTCTGGGTCCAAAATCACAACTTCCTGTAGGTGACTCGAAAGTGCAAGTGACTGTAAAGGTTCTCTTGATTTGCTCTCTTTCATCAGGAATCCATTTTGTGGGCATGATCTTCAATTCTGTAGTAGATCTAGGGATATCTCTCCATCTATTAACAGGACCATACTTTTTAACTTTATCATTGGCAACATCAAAGATCTTAACCTTGTTATCTGGATTATCATTGAATCCAGATGCAAACACATTACCAGTTTCTCTCTGAATAGCTGAATTTGAAAGATTTGTATCGATGTCCAATTTACTAACATTACCTTGTGTCAGATCACTGATTGCAGCACTTGACTTTGAGGTGCCCAAAAAGTTGACTTCATCATTATTTTCATCTTCGAGTTTCATTTTGTCAACCAATCTTCTATCTTGACCCTCATCATATGACTGAACTTGTTCTGGTGTAAAAACCTCATGTAGAACAGGATCAACTTTTGCAAGTGTTTTGGGTGAAATCACCCTTCTAGCACTAGTAACTGTTGCAGTATTTTTAGTGACCCCAAAGAAAAGCACATCACCAACCTGAGGTGTACGTGAAGCATCTCTGCATATAAACTCTGTTCCCGCAGCATTGATTGCTTGAACAGTTCCAGATAGGGTTCTATCGTCCAATCCACGGAATTGATGACCTACTTTAATTTGAGTAAGGGGACTTTCGGTAAATACACCTTCAACAACTGCCAAAGTAGTGGTGTCATCTTGAGGGAACACCTCAAATGTAGTATTAGTCTCGTTATATCCGTACCCTTTCTCAGTCAAAACTGCTACATCTAGTTCAAATGCACCAGCAACAGGTGTAATTTGCAATTGAGTCCCTGCAACAAATGGTGATGTAGGCAAACTTACGTTGAATGTAACCGATTCACTGACCCTAGCACCAGCATTTAGAACTGTCACCGCAGTAATTCTGCCATCATAGTTCTTAGAAATTGCTTTTGCTGCTTCTCCTGCATAAGTCCAGTCCAAACCACCGTCATTTGCAGTGCCTGTGGTGTGAGTTGGAGCAGTCGCACCTGATGTTCCAGTGGCAGCTGCGGTATAAAGGTTGGCACCAACGAAAACTTGGTCCCCAGCATTGTATGCTTGAGTACCAACCCACGCATTTCCGATCGTGATTAGTGGATTTGAGGTGGCACCATCACCAGGAGTGACTGTAATTGCGGTAATTCTGTCCCCATCCAAGGTAGCAACTGCTGTTTGAGTGCCTGTATTAAAGGAGATTGAGGGTGTAGAGGTGTATCCAGACCCCTGTTTGGTGATTTCAACGTACTCTGTGCGAGTTGTACCGACCAAATCTAGACTAAAAGCAGGCAAATTGCCTCTATACAGTAGTTTTGCTGTACCATTCAGCTCTGTTCCTGTAGTATGAGTGGGTGCATTAGCACCAAAATCACCTTCTAGAACAACTTGGTAGACATTTGACCCAGAAACTATCATAGAATTGAGTTCAGCATTGGCATTTGCTACCCAATCTGTGTAATTTGGGGTGATAGTTGCCGCGGGAGTCAACTGATATCCCACCCCTTCAACGTCTACAGTGATAGAATCGAGCGGAGCACTGCCCAAAATGACTCCTGATCCGTCTTTTCCTGTCGGAGAAGAGATTCCAACCTCAACATCGTTGGTATATCCCACTCCAGGATTGACTAAAGTGAGTCCAGTTAGTTCAGAATTGTCTGTTGCATCGATTGTTATGATGGTTTCACTGACTGTACCTTCATTTCCTTCGGAATTGTGCTCATACACACCCTCTGGTTCATAGATTTTGAGGTATCTTTCCTGCTCCAACTTCTCAGGAGTGTCATTCCTCTTCAAATTGATGAAACCATTGACCTGAGTATCGAGTTCTGACACCATCATGCCAGCATATTTCTGCATTCCCTGCCCTAATTGCACAAAAGACTGCTGTTGAGATGCAACAATCTTAGATAAACGACTACTAGGTTTGACTTTATTCATCCTGGTAGTCTCTTGTTGAGTCACAGGATACTTATTTTCGACCTCTCGGTTGCTTTTTGTGGTGTAAAGTGCAGGATTGACCTGCAATTTGCTATAGAAGATCTCTTTTTGGATGAATTCAAACCTTCCAAACACAATACACTTGTCTTTGATCCCACCACCAGCAACAATTTGCACATTTTGGTTGATGTTATTCGACAAACTTGCCCCAGATGTCTGATTTTGAAGGGGAGATGCAAGTTCAACGTAGTGATAATTGAGATCATCGAGCGTACTACTCGAAACAGACCCTGATTGACGGTCTTGTTCGACATCATTCCACCTTGAATAGTGATAAATCTTGGTAATTTCTACTCCACCAAGCAAATCTCCAGTTCTTAAGTGCTGCCTGGGTTCAGAAGTTGGGTCTGGAGTGCCTCCATTGTACCTAATGCAGATTGCAGAACTACTAATACTGTTACCAGAGGTTCCTACAACGTGAATTTCCTCATCATCTGCGTTAGTTGTGATCTCAGTATGGGTAATATCGAGAGGTTGCTTCCCATCAGGGCAATATCCACCTCCTGTTCTACACCATCTCTCGTGATCTGAGGTATCCCAGAGCATATGAAACATGATTTCCGACTCTACATCGGGTGTAGTAACCTCATGAACGAAATTTGGACCAGAACAACAGATGCAAACAGGTGCTGCATCTGGTTTACAAGGTGGAGCACAGACATATTCAACCCATTGGGGACCTTGAGCAATGATGGTAGACTGATTTCCATCACCAGGCTCGTGTTCACCGTACTCAAATGCTAGTTGACAATTAGCAGCAGCATCGTCTCCATATCCTCTAGTATCTAATTTACCACTGAAAGGACTTGGATTACCAACTACAGCAGCACTCTTATAGGTCTTCTCACTCCTACTTTGATACCAGTAGTACCCAAGATTTCCAGATTCACTCAAGGTAATCGGCATATTTCGTCAGTAAATGAGGGGCAAAGATCTTCATGTCAGCTTTGATCTTATCTTTATCAACAGATCTGTAACCGATCCGCATATTTTCTAAGATATACTCTTTCACCTGTTCAGGATCTGCGGTAGATAGAACTTTTTTTACGATAAGTGATACCGCAGACTTAATATCGTTGTTAGTATCTATATCAAGAATGTCAAAAAATGTCCGATATTCTTTCTTGATGGTGTTATTCACGCATCGTGTCATCTGAATATACGAAAACGTACTCATGGCACGTTTGTCCATTTTCTCATATACGTGTTGTGCCATCTCATCAGCAATTTGAGGTAGCATTACAGCATAACTTACTTCACTTAGATTGCTCATTTTCAATACGGTTATAGATGTCGTTCAAAACCTCACCAAGGGGTAGATGCTTATCAGACCCTGGTGGTTTATAATGTGGTACAGAATACTTTAACACCCAGTTCTCGATGGTTTGAATACGTGACAGTAGACTCTCACAGTCTCCCTGCACCTTCAAAACACCACCCATAGCAAGAGATGCCATCTCAATAGATGTCAAATGTTCTGAGTAAGGAACATCTAGATTGATATCCCCAGGATTGCCTTGTTCATTCATTTCAAAATACTGTTGATAATAGCATTATAATTTTCATCAGAAAGAGATGTAGCAATACGTGCTTCAGGTGTTTCCAGTGCTCTCGATCCTACTACCTGTCCCGAACTAGTTGTCTCTTTCGTACTATTTAGTTGCTGATTTTTAACCTGCTCAAAGTTCTGCTCTTTCACAGTATTACCAAGAATAGTCTGAGTATAGTTCTCAACAGTTACTTGCTCATAGACGTTATGAACTCTCTCTTCTTCCTCAGACATCTCATAGTTGTAGATAGCATCCTCAGGATTTGCTTTCTTATACTCTTCGTTACCATCAGGATTCAGACGACTACCTTCATACTTTCCTACTGCTTTGATATAATCCGTCGTAGGAACATCCTCTCCTGCGTCTAGACGGTCCTGAAAGGCAATCTCATTCGTTCTTAGGTAGTCTGGGTCTCCACCTTCTGTAGTCAACGATGTATTGCGGTCTGCACCCTCTTGCACAAGACCAGCACTGATCTCTCTATCAACATTTGCTTTCTTGATATTTGCAATATAAGTCCCGTCTAATCCTAACATCTCTGCTGGATCAAACAATGCTTCTTGTTCTACTTTAATATCCTGTCTAGAAAAATCAAACCCAGAGTCCTCATCTCCATTGACAAGAACTTCTTCGTCCTCTTCAATAGTATTGATAGTAGTAAACCTATTGATAGTGGTTGTATCATTTGCAGGTGTAGGTACAATCACATCTGCAACAGTAAAGAAGGTCTCAAAAGATCCTGTCTTCGCATCACTATCAATAGGTGTAAAGGTCTTTGTCAGACCCATATCTTCAGTTAACTCATCAAACCTAGACATATTTGGAACGCGGTGGTGGGGTTTTTTCTATATATCTTCTTCTTCCCAGTTCCTAGGAGGTAATCCAAGTTCTCTCTCAAGTTTCCTTCTCATCCTCCTCATACGATACTTAATGATCTGATAGTTGATCCACAGATCAATAAACCGTATCAATCGCATGGTATCCTCCACTCCCGCATATGCGATCAACAGGAGTAGAACTGTTGCGAGGATATAGAACGACAACATTAGAATTCCTCGTTTCGACGACCGTCAAGATAACTGATAATCTCGTTTCTCCACTCCATGAGTTCGTAGAAGCACTTCTGCTCATGTGCGTCCTGTCGAAGTTCATGGTCGGGTTTCAGAACACTCTCATAGAACAAAAAGAATGCATCTTTGCGTTTACGTGCTTTGTCATCGGTATACGGGTCAGAATGCATAGTTTAATCCTCTCGGTGTATGAGCATACTCTAACATGCTCTCTGCTATTTAATCTGTATCTTCAGGAACCCTTTAGAATCTACGCAAATCCTTACAGGCATAAAAAAATCCTCCGAAATTTTTTCAGAGGATGCATCGGGGGGACCCAATTCAAATAACCTGTGTGATATATCGATAGAGGGTACTAGGGACCGTTATAGATTAGGAGGACCCATTGTTTTAATATAGAACCCCCGCAAACTATTACAAAACACCCCAAAAACACTGTCCTATGTGTCAATAACTGTTCTAGAGGTAGGTGACACCCAAGGGGTCTATGTATGCCCTCAGAGTGTCACCCAGACCCCTCTCAGTTAGTGTTAGATATCATCCCCAATCTCCTCTCATGTCTATATCAAACTCAGTGCCAATTGAACTGTCATCGTATTCAGTGTCATCGTCAAGATCTTCGGAGTTTTCTGTTAGAAACTCTTCTACCCAATCATTATCAAAGTCGTCGAGATTGATCATGTCGGTGTTAGGATCTGTCATGGTTCGTTTGTGTTAATCAGTCGTTGAAGTCTTGAGAGTTAGTGTCGAACTGTTGGGAACGTTTGTTATAGTTTTCCACAGAATCTTCGTAACCTGTGGAATAACTGTCTTTGCTATTCTTCCCAGACCATTGACGTTTCTCTCGTAAAGATTTCGGTCTGTTGCTTCTGTAAGTGTCGTTGCGTTTGTAAGTTCTTCCCATTGGATTTGTGTGGACTTTGTTAGTATAAGGGTTTCAGAGGTTGTTGTCAACTAGTGAGTGATTAGAAATGCTCATCAGGGAGGGCAAATGTATTCGGATGACTGTGTTGACATTTTCGAGAGTTTGTGATAGCATGGGGACTAAGATCACATCGTCTCAGAGTATTTAGTGAGAGGTATTAAACAGGCAATTATATTTAATTACCTATTTTAATTATCCACAATAAATGTGGAAAACCTCCGCAGATGTTGTGGAAAACTCAGTTACTAACCTCTTCAAACATTTCCTCGGCAGTTTCATCATCGTAGCAAAGTTTGATCTCATCGATAACATCATCTTCATCCCAAGTTTCCATGCTGTTGATGATAGTATCGTAAGCAAATTGTTCAAGAGTTTTCATATCCATACCGTCAAGAATACGGTAAGCATAGTTCTCTTTGAATTGATCAAGTTGTGCTTGAGAAAGTGTCATTGTGATGATCAGATGTTTGCGAAGTTAGGAAGATAAATGAACTCGTAATTACCGTCCTGTGGATCATTACTATCAGGTGTAATCCACTCATCGTAGATAGCATCGGAGAAATCGATGTTGTTGTTATCTACATGCGTTTGGAGTTGTTGAAGTAAAGTCTCTGCCATGAGATCAATACTTTGTTCGATGTTAATTTGCATTGGATTGTTGATAGTTTGTGAATCAGGCAAAGATGTAACCATTGGAGAAATCTTCAACGTTGAAGACTTTACCAGTGACAGAAGATTGTGCGACAAACTTACGCACGAACCACTTAAAGTCTTTCTGGAAAACACCTTCACCAGCAATGCAGAACTCATCGCAAAGTGCATTAAGACGAGATTTTGTGGTGTTAGTTTGCCAACCACCATCGAAGATTGTCATGCTAGTGTCATCAATCTCAGCAATTTTGTTGCC
>CEON01012763.1_pt1 | contig 44698 bp, 38 predicted proteins | sample 530291 | NCBI WGS metagenome assembly CEON01 (sample SAMEA2619888, study PRJEB7988) | marine metagenome | biome: marine biome (ENVO:00000447); feature: surface water layer (ENVO:00002042); material: "saline water (ENVO:00002010), including plankton (ENVO:xxxxxxxx)" | depth 5 m
GGTGCTGACCAGACCACTCCTCGTGGTGAGTATGTCGAATCGATGGGTAGTGTTGTTCAGCAGGATGACGGAACATTCGGTATTGATATTGACAGTGATGGGACAGTCGATGCTGACTTTGGAAGCTTCTCCACAAGGGAAGCTGCAGAGGCCGCTTTGGCAGAAGCTGGCGTAAGGAGTAAGTTTACCACGCTGTCTGGAGATAGTGTATATACAAGAGATGCCGATGACTTGATGATCGGCAACATGAATAGCATCAGGAGGGTTTTCCAGCAGCTCAAGACACCCGAAGAAAGAAAAGCTTTTGTTGATTCAGTAACCAAGTTTGCCGACTTACAGGCTGACCGAACCTCAGAGTTTATTGTCTCCGCAATGTCTGACGAGGACATGGAGGTGGATGGCACTAAGGTTAAGTCCATAGCAAAAGCACGCACTGCTCTCATCAATAGCCTGAATGGTATACTTGGCGATACAGCCGCAGCTATAAATATGGCTGATGCCATAGGGACTGGTCAGATAAATAAGGCTGACTTTAGAAGAGCAGTTGATGTAGGGGATGCACTTAATGATCAGGCTGAAGCTGTATCAGACCAAGAGTACTTCAGGGCTATGGCGGTAGTAGCCGCCAACGAAGAGAAATACGATTTGCTTAAGGCGGCATCAAAGGAGGCTCAGCTTGATATATACAACAAGCTTGAGGCAGAGAGGTATAGGGGTGGATTCCAAGGGCTTTCAACCAGAAATGCGAGAGATATATCGCGTGCTTTCCTTGCAAACAATACGGTTTTAGCCAAGCAGCTGTCTGATATTAACATAGAGAATGCCAAGATCATGGGTGATGCTCATGTAAGGAGGGCAAGGTTGATGGGTGAGGCTGGCGTAAAAGCATCAGAGCTAAAAGGTGATGCCTCTGTTAGAGGAGAGGAAAGGCTTAAGGGTTCCAACATGGATCAGGCGGAGCGTACTGGTCTGGCTGAAGCCGAAGGTGCAAGTAATTTAATTAAGAATCAGGACTATGTAACAAACCTTCGCAATCAAATAAAGTTTGCAGGTTATCAGCAAGAGCAATACGAGCTTGAAAGACCTGGGTTTCAGGATGATGCACTTAGTTCTGGTGTCATTACGGAATCCGCAATGCTAGAGCCGTATAGAGTCGGTCAGGCTAACTATGGTAATCCTGATGTGGCTAAGCAAATGATACCCAAGCAATTTGATTTGCTAGGTGAAGTTCTTAATAAGCTTACTAACGGAAGTGATTCGGAAAAGGGCGATGCCATTAAGAGTTTAAGTGGCTTAGTGGGAAAAATTGGCGACTGGTTTAAGAAGGACAAACCACCTGGAGATGAAGACACAGATACAGACACAGGAGACACAGGAGACACAGGGCAAGACCCAGGAGATACAGGGCAAGACCCAGAAGTCACAGGCCCAATTACTGGCACAGGCCCAGGAGGCCCAGTCATAGGAGGCCCAATGCCAGGTGATACTGGGACAACGCCAGGAGATGACTCAGGCACAGGCCCAGAAGACACAGGTGTACCCCCAGATCCAAATGACCCTGACATTCGTGGAGTTGAGCCACTTCCACCTGGCCCTGATATTGTAGTCGAAACTCCAGAGACTGAGACTCCAGAGACTAAGACTCCAGAGACTACTACTCCCCCTGAAAATCCTCCGCCCCCTGAAGATCCGATTATAGATACAAGCCAACCGCCAGAAGATACTGGATATGATCCAACTACAGACACAAGCGGAGTAACTAATCCAGGGACTGACTCTGGAAGTCCAAGTATAACATTTAAGCCAGGGAACATTACCACTACTGGATCAGGAGAGACTCAGACGACAACCACGCAGGGAGGTTTGCATGAGACGGAGCAAGAGAAATCCGCAACATTAAATAACAATACAAATGGTGGGACATACGAGGATGGGACAGTCAATGGCAATAGGGTGCGAAAGATTACTGATGCCAATGGTAATGAAAGCTTTTTTATTAATGGGTTGCCTGCAACAGGCGATGAAGTTGATGCAGTAACTAATGGCACGAGTAGTGGCAATGTTGTTAATGGTGTAGCACCAGTGCCTACATTTGATTATGATACTAATGATGAACAGTATACCAATCCAATGTACGGGCCAAACCCAGGTCTTGGCACTAGTCTAGACCCAGTTACTGGAGAGCCATTGGATTATGAGTACGAACCAGGAGTATATGAAATAGACCTTAATGACGGCAAGGGTACTCGTAACGTTTCGTTCGAGGAGTTCAACTCCTTCTCTCAAGCCAATGCAACTGGTCAGCTCAATCCAGCTAAAGTATATTCTTTTGATTCAGACGGAGTAGACGGAGTGCTTGATGTACAGTACAGAATGTATGACACCACTGGCGATGGTCAGTATGACACTGTATACACTAGCAAGATAAATCCAGATGGCTCGGTAACTGACACTGTGTTGGACGACACGGCTCAGGCTACAGCTCAAATGCAAGCATTTATGGATGGTGGGGTGGCTGCCGAGATATCGGAAAGAGGGAATACGAAAAGCCTTTCACCAGCCCCAGATCAATACGGGGCAACCACGAGAGTTGTATGGCAGGCGGATCCTCCCCCTGGTCAGTTTGTCGGTATGGATGAGAGCGGTAATCCTACGGGCGAAACATTTGCAACCATGGATGAGGTCACCGCAAGAAATATAATGGTAAGCGAAGAAGATGCACAGGCATACAGGTTTGCCACAGGTGACTATGGTGACTTTGGGGTAAATCTAGATGCAGACACTTGGCAGGGAACAGGCCCAGAGCCTAACTTTGATGATTTGCTTAATCAGAGCAATCAAGGCATGGAATCGGTTGCTGGCTTAGGGAGTGGTAATATAGATCTTGGAAGCAGTAGTGCCACACAGGCACTGGCTGGTGCAGGAGGTGCTGGGGCAATGAGTGACTTCGCTAACCAAAACGCAAATACAGGCGGAATATTACAAGAAGACCCGTATCTTACAGATCCAAATACGGGGGAAATCTATATGACACATGCTGATGCCGAAGCAGCAGGGGTATTAAGTGGAGGGGACTTGAGTCCCACAGTGCCTGACTTTAATACAAATCAAGGGGTTGGTGGAAGCGATATGTCGGGAGACTTAGACTTAAGCTTCCTTAACGAACCAGATTAAGGAGTATAAGATGGCAGTAATAAATCCAATGTTAAACCAGCCTATTGATCCTTTCTTTCAGGAGCAATTGGAAGAAGAGCGGAGATATAGGGAGGCTCAGGAACAAAGGCGTAGGGAGGAAAGAAGAGAAGACTTTATATTTCAGGAGCAGCTCCGCAATAGGGCAGCCCAGGAAAGACTTGAGATGCAGCTTGAATCTCAAAGAAAAGCTAGTAGGCGAAACACCAAGATGCAGAGAAAGTTCAGGCAAGAGGATCTTAAAGCCCAACGCAGGAGAGGGCGTAGGGACAGCCAAGCTATGGCTGGAGAGCTTCCTTTTCTCAATGACAAGATCAGCAGCCTAAATGATCAGCTTGCAAAGCTTGATCAAGAGATACTTGTATCCCAGCCTGGAGGAAAGGTTCCTGATGATGCCTTAAAAAGAACTATGGATTTCAACAGGAGATTCTTAAGGGAGTATGGTATAGAAGAACAATTTAGAAATGCATTCAGAGGGAGTGAGATGATGCTGCAGAATACTGCGTCCATGCAAAGAGCATTGATGCAGCTCGCGCAGACTGGGGCTGAGGATAGCCCATCTGCTCTGGCAGCCCAAAACTATGCTATAAAGGTTGATGAAGAGAAAAGAACTATTGCACAGACTGACGATAGGATTCGCAGCAGATACTCAAGGCTTGTTACCGAGAAGGATTCATTGATAAAGAGGCAGGGGTTCATTCTCCAGAATGTTGGGCCTGGTGATCTCAATGATTTTTATCAAAGTGGTATAGGTGACCCGCAGTCGGCATACAGTGACTATGATCAAGCGATGGTTCCGATTGCCACCACGCAAGACATGTACGATTTTCTTGAGCAAGAACAGGGAGGCGGAGACGAACTGTCTGTAAATGAGCGGGCTGAGCGTGACTTCGCAATGGGTCGAGGTGGCGATTTTTCTCAGGGCAATCTTGATACGGCTTTTTCTTTTATTACTGAATCGGAGGATCTCCTTGGAAACTTAGATACCGATGAGGATAGCATTGAGGCTTTTCAAAGAGCCTTGGATGCACCAGCCAGTTCGCAGGAGGATAAGCTAAGGCAACTTGATCTGCTCAATGAAGAAATTGAAAAAGAGATAGCCAATGCAAACCAAGCATACGCCGAAGATTATAAGGATCAAGCAGGTGATATGTTCCACCTTGGAGATATTCCAGGCCCAGTAGACGATATTATTAAAATTGTGTCTCCAGCCGCGCGCCAATGGGCAGAACTCGACCCGTCCCCAAGGCAACTTGAAGATAGAAGACAAAGAAAGATTGGTGCTTTAAGTCATATGCAGGCTTTCTTGATGCAGAAAAAGAGAGAGGTTATGGATAACCCCTCCTTGTATAATAGAAGTATAGAAGGCCAAGGGCCAAGTGGTGATTCATTGTATCTGGGTGGAGACCCATCAGCCCCAATCCAAATCGACACCTCGGGAGCGGGGCAACCCAACCCATACGCTGACCAGACCTTTCGTGTCATCGATGACCCCTACGATGCTCTAGCAGATAAATGACTTTATCACCTGACGAGTACGAAAGGCTTAACGCAGAAATTAGGTCTAACGACCTGCCCGATAAACTTGAGGACAGGGAGGGTGCGAGTCCTTTTGTAGCCAAGTATAGGCAGTACTTGGAATCTAAGGGCAAGTTCGATCCTCGAACGGATTCCGAGATCACGCTAATGATGGGTGATCGCCTCCGCGAGATGCAGGGTATGGGGGAGAGAAGTCAAGCTGCATCTACTATTGAATATACAAACCCTGCATTCAGGGATGACTACCTCGATCTTGATCTACAGCGTCAGGATGGAAGCATGGGTGGCGAACTAATGGGTGGCCTTGAGTCTGCAAGCAGGGGGCTGGTCGGTACAATGTCAGGTGCTTACGGCATGACTGGACTCCCAGGGCATGAGTCTGCCTATCAGTGGGGTGTTGACGTGCAAACAAACTCCCCCCGTGCGTCAGTCAGGAAGTTCGAGGATTTATGGAGGGCAAACGGAATAAGCATGGAAGCCCTAAAGCTGTATGCCCCTAATGTTGTTGGTCAGGCAATTCCATCACTTGTTGAGGGTGTTGCTGCATTCCTTATTGGTAGCTCAACTGCAGGTGCTGGAGCTGCTGCCTTATATGGATCTAAGAAAGCAGTGCAAAGTGGCGTGCGGGCTGCGATGCGTAAGTCTCTTAAAAAGAAAATTAATACTAAACAGATCGAGTATGGCCCAGATCACAAACTGGTAAGAGATGGGATCAAGCAGGCTGACGAACTGATGGATGTGGAGGATGCAGCAGCTTACCTGTGGAAGACTAAGGGTGGTGTTGCTTCTTCTGCACTAAACTCCTTGGCTCTTAATAGTGGAGAGATATACAACACTTTACGAGAAGATGGATTTAGTCACGAAGAGTCACAGATGTCCGCACTTGCCTATGGATCTATGGCTGCCCTGCCAGATTCATTCCTTCCGTCATGGGTTGGTCGATCATTCCTAAGAAGGACAGGGCTTATGGGGCAATCAAAGGCCGCCAAAGAAGGTGGTCTTGCTTGGCTGGGAAAGCAGACTAAAGCCCTTAGGGATTCAACACCTGCTAGAATTGGGTTCGGTATTGCTCTTGAGGGATCAACTGAGGGGCTTCAGGAGTATATCAATATCGCAGCTCCAGCCTGGAAAAGGGGTGAGGATATAGTTTTTGATGAAGAGACAAAATCCAGAATACTCAATGCTTCAGTTATCGGAATGGTTGCAGGTGGCATCGGATCTCTGGGAACGCTTGTTGGGTCAAGAAAGGAAAAGACGCCAAGCCAGACTGACCTTCCAACAGAGGCAACTCCTTACAGTACGCCTAGACCAACAGACTATGCTCCTGGCGGTTTGGTTATGTTTACTGGGAACAGTAACAAAAAGCAGCTCGGAAGAATTGTAAGAACCACAGGAGAAGGAACAACAGTAGAGCCAGTCCTGACTATCACACCCAGAGAGGATGGCCCAGCTGCCGTATCAAAGACGGGATCGCCAGTGGTTATTCCCACAGAAAGTATTATAGGTGTACCTACCGCAGAAGACTTGACTGTCGCAACCGCCCCTCAAGATCAAACTGAAGCATTGGCGGAGGCTGCCGAAGAAGTGGCAGAAGCTGAGGAGACAGCTGATACACTAACCCCGCAGCAAGAAAGCAGAGAAAGGCTTGAGGCTGAAAAGCAATTAATCGAGCAAGACTTAGTAAATGGTTCCATTGATAACGAAGAGCAGGCCAACCAAAGGCTTGCGGAACTCGATGAGATACTTGATTCATTCCCCACCGCTGAAACCGATATAGTTATTTCAGATAGTGAGCCTGCCTCCACGGATGAGGTTGTAACCACAGATATAGAAGACGAAGAAAGCACGGCTCCACAGGAAAGCACGCAGGAAAGTACAGGGGGAGACCTGCGAATGGCTGAAATCCTCGCGGCTGATCCTTTCACTCAATCAATAGAAGAGACTGAGGCAGATGCACTGCTTTCAGATAAGCCTCCCCCAAAAAAGAAGACAGTACGCAAACCATCTAAGATAAAGCAATCTGCAGAGCTTGTTTCTGCGTACGCAACATACGACACTCCCCTTGATCAAAAGTTTAGTATACCAAAACCCTCGACTAGAGTTAAGAGGCTGCTCTCAGAGCGATTAGTGGATTACTCTCAAATAAAAAAGAAGCAGCTCGATGATAGGATAAAAAAATTATCAAAACTAAAGTCTCAGACTAGCAAGAAGGCTGTCGTTCTTAGACGACAGATTGAGGAGCGTCAGGAACTACAAAGCTTGCTCGTTGACAGAATTAAAGAGGCAAGAGCAACAGAAGCACGCTTTGGTGATATGGTTGCGACTGTAGTTGAGGAGGCTATAGGTGAGGATGAAGGCGGAGATGGTGGTGAAGGTGAAGAAGAAGAAGCCACAATTGTACCACAGGTAAAGAAGTCGCCAAAGCCAAAGGTTAAGGTTAACGCTAAGCGCATTGCACAACTTGAGAATGATCTTACAGCTGCGAGAGAAAGGCTGGAGTTAAGGAATAGAGAAGTTGCCCGCATTAAAACTGAGCAGGGTGGTAAGGTTAAGGTCACAACTAAACAGTCAGTCAAGTCTACTGATCCGCTCTTTAGGGCAGAGAGAGCAGTCCGCGATGAGGAAATAAGGATTGGACAGATAGAGCGTGATCTTGATAGGGCAAAGGGGGTAGATTACACTGATCCAATTTCCGTTGCAGCGAGCATAGGTCTGATAGATTCAGACGAAGCCACTGCCTTAGAGGAAGAAGCTGCAGAGCCGAGTGCAAGTGGAGAAGCACCCGTCATAACGAAGCTTAAACAGAGACCGATCAGCAAAGATGCAGATGTCGTATTATACGACAAGGAGGGTAGCAATACGGCAACAGGCGGATGGTCTGGCGATGAGATACTTAAAGAGATAATCAAGACAGGGACTAAGCTTCATTCCGCTATTGCTAAACGACTTGTAAAGTTACCTGAATTTAAATCCGTTAGGGTCGGGTTCAGCCCTGATCTCTCAAGTGATATGGGTGCATTCGCACGATACATGTTCACCAGAGAGAATGGAGTAGGTGGCATAGCGGTATATGAGAACGCCACCGAAGAGTATGTATTGCATGAACTAATGCACGCTGCTACCTCGCATAGCGTACCTAGGGGTCTGGTAACCTCGGAAAAAGGGTTCAAGCTTCGGCAGGAAATCAAGGATAGGAATCTCAAGAAGCTCAGTGACCTTTGGGTGGATGCCGTAAATGCGTATAACGACAGGGAAAGCAATGGTCTTCAATCTTGGATCGATACAGAGGGTCAGCAGAAGGTCGCACACCCTGGAATAATCGGCAGGGATGGGGTAAAAACAGATTATGGCAGATTGTGGTATCAGGCAGTGGAGGGTTCGCTGGGTAGCTTTGATGAGTTCATGGCAGACCTTTATACTAGCCCTGAGCTTCACTCATATCTACAGAAAATTCCTTCCTCGGGAGACCCAAGTAAAAGTTTTTTCACCGAGATCGTGGAGATACTTGCGGAGATGCTTGGGTTCGATGCGCAAGGTGCGACATTACTTGAGGAGTCACTCTTAAGTTTAGATAAGTTTATTCAAAGTAAAACGCCTAAGACCAAAAGGAAAAGGACGAAGCAGAAGCAAAGCAAAAAGAGAAAGAAAGCAAAGTCATACAGGCTTGGTGGAAGAAAAAGGAAAGCCAAGATAGCATTCAAGAGTCCATCAGGACAGCAAGGCGAGTATAGCACATCGGAGATGGATGACATTGCTAACCTCAGGAACCTTAAGCTTGAAGACGGGACAAACTACAACTCCATAAGGGGGGATCTGGTCAAAGAGATACTCGAAGAGACTGCTAATTTCAGATCTGGGTTCATTACGCCTAAACAATTATATGATAAGGTTGAGGCTAGGTTTACTGAACCGCTAAGGAATCTTCGACCTGAAGACCAGGTAGAGACCAAGAGGTGGGTAATTGAAGCAGCTGATGATGTCCTTGTAGACCTTAGAAGAAAAATCGGAGATGGCTCAGATGATAGCCAGAAGTATAGACTGAGAGTGCTTGAGGTTCACAATAATTTCAGGAGAGATCCGATTGATGTAGTCTACACGACAGCGGACGACAATCCATCTACGACACCCTTTGAGTATTTCTATCCAACTGCACAAAAAAAGGATGTTGACGAAGGCACAGGCAAAATTAAAGGCGGAGCAGCGGTGCGTAGATCAAAAAGTGTTGATGCCACAAACCCAATATCAGCTGCCCTCGCAATTAAGAAATCAATGGGTGCTGATAGGTTTAAAAAGCACACGACATTTGACCAGCTTAGCGATCCATTAACTGGTGGTGGGGAGATTTCTACGCTTGGAGTTCTGTTCAGGTCAACAAAAGCACCCTCAAGTCTTAAAACGCATTACTATGAAATAAGAAAAGGCGGGGGTAAGTCTCATAATCCAGCGGCATATAAGGCCAAAATCAATGGTGAAAACTTCCACGGAGCATTCTTGATTCTAACCAATGGATCTGATTTGTTTGTCACTGATCACACTGGGAGACGAATAAGAGTGGTGCATCCAGATGGTACGGTAGTTCAGGATGTTCAGGCTGACATTCCAGTACCGAGTGAGGACACCGCAATAAAGATATATCCTAATAAGAAGTCTGCGGTTAAAGGCGGGGATGCTCAGTGGGGCTTGGTTGAAAGAATAATAAATATAGCTGGGCAAGATGAGTCGGAAGTCTTGGAAAGCCTTAAGAGTCTTTCCAATGGCGGTAATAATAAAACAGCCAATCTTGGTGGGAAGGCTGGCGACAGGTATAGCACGAGAGCCGCAGTCATACTTGAAGCCCCAAATGGCAAAACCATAATGACTGGGCTTTCCGACTTTACTGCGGAAACAAGGAAAAACTTATATCCTCACGCTGGACACCTGGGGGTCATACAATTTCTTAATGTTCAAAAGGGGCAGCGAAAAGTACAGCAGGGCAAGAACAATGTACCCGCACCATTGCAAGAAGTTATAGATGCTGGATATAAGCCAAGGCTTGTAATCAGGTTGGGCAAATTTATTAAAGCCAGAGGCAAAGCAGTAGACTCAATCAGTGGTTATGTTGAGCAAAGAGCCTGGAGTAATTATGATAAATTTGATGCGTGGCTGGAGAATGTGGCAACTGATCGAGGCGGAACAAGGCAACAAGATCTAGGTGACACAAAGGAGACTAAGCGTGATACATTTAAACAAGCATTTCCACCGCTGGTAAAAAAACTTATGTCCTCAAATCTGGGGACTGCAGAGCTTAATAATATACTTGAGCTTATTGGCAATGAGTATGTCCCAGAGAGTGGCGAAGAGGTTGCTGATCTATTTAAGGCAGGTGGATTGGATGCAGTCCTTGCACGCATAAACACCATTGTGGAGCCAAGGTTACCTTCGGACTTTTTGAAATGGGATGACATCTATGATGCAATAGCCGACATGCAAGATGAGGACGGCTTAGGGTTTGATAAACCCATTGAGTGGCTTCAAGGGCTGGCTAAGACTAACTTGGATCAGGCTAACCAGGCGATAGCTGACGCTACTCCCATAGAGTCAAATGAAGTATTTGAGGAGCTTGGTGAGTCCTGGCCTGAAGCTAAGCCCACTGAGGAAGATTACGCTAGGGCTGAAAAGGAACTTAGGGAGCAAGGAATGTATATGCCTTGGGCGGAAGGAACAAAGCCTTCCGACATAGAGAGGGACAATCCTGACTGGGGCATAAAAGAGAGAGCTATCCTTATAGCGGAGGAAAGACTGGGTCAGACTAAGAAGCGAGTTGCTGATTCCTATAGTGAGCATACGAGAGCCGCAAGACTCGATATAAGTTTTACACAACTAGAGGAGGCACTTAGGTCAGCTGGGCTTGATGTACAGAAATTTAAGAAGGACATGACATCCACATATGAGTTCCTTCACGCTAACAATGCAGCTATCAATGAGACTGACGGCATAGTTAGGATTGTGATGGATGATATACTCAGACCTAACGGCACAAACCTATTGTCCCTATTCCATGAGTCCACCCATTTCGTCCTTGATAATCTTCCTGGCGTACAAAGAACCGCACTACTTAATGCTATACTAAAAGCAGAGAAGGAATTTGGGCAGGCAAAGCTTAGCGACAGACTTGGCAGGCTTAAGAGGATGGTGGAGAATGGAGAGATAAGCCAGAAGATTTACGACGACCAGACTACTGCAGAGGAGTTGATCGTTGAGTCTGTAGCAAGAAACCTTACTGAAGCAAACATAGACAAGGGAGTAATTAGAGCCATAATAAGAAAGGTTCGCGAGGTATTCTACAGGATTTTAAATGCTGTAGCAAGGGCAGCTGGACTTGATGACATGCTTGCGGCTGATTTGGCTGAGAGATACCTGACGGTAAAGGTTGAGCAGTTTGTGGGCATGGACAATGATGTGCTTCCTGACTTCCTTTCATTTATCAGGGGGCCATCGTACACGGCTGGAGAGCAGGCATCTGCATTAAACTATAAGGCTGATAATATCCCTGACGAAAACAGATACGGAAATCTATACAACCCAGAACTAACACCTTCCTCACCTGAGGCTATAGCTGTCAATAGAGCCAACTCAATAGCTTTGTCTAGCCCTAGTGACTATACCACCTCAGTTGAGAGGGGGGTTAACACTCGCTTGTGGACGGAGTTTGATAAGATGTCTGACGGTGAAATAACTGTTCAGAAGATAACCGAGTTTGCCGAGAACGAGACCTTATCCAATACCTTTCAGGACATGACCAAGACTGGTTTGATCCCGCCAAGGATTGAGATACTCCCCAATAACAACGCAAGACTTAAGGGCAAGCCAGCAGTGTACCACTTCAGAGGTGGCGACATGGCTACCATATACATTGCGCGGGACTTTGGTTATGCAACCCAGCAACCAACGAGCGAGACAGAGATGTCAGCGTATCTTGATTTGCAGAAAGCTGTACTTGCTGAAATTGTCGGACATGAGTTAGCCCACCATGTAAGCACCTCCGTGTTTATTGATGCGAAACAATCTGGTCGTCTTGCGTCTCCAGCTTTTGCACCCAAGGCTAAACAGGTAGCCGAGGACTGGACGCAGATATACAACGCAGCATACAGGGCTGCCGATCCTACGAGCAGGGCAACAATGTATGGGTTTACTTCCGTTCAGGAATTTGTATCAGAGGCAACCAATAACCCTAGGTTTCAGAAATACCTATCAACCATAGCATTACCTGATCAGTTATCAAAAAGGTTCAAGCTGAAGAGTGCTAGAATATGGGATGCATTTAACTTTGCATTCGGAAGAGCCGTGCAGCCTAATGTAAATCTGCACAAGGCTTCACAGGCTTTGATGAAGCGTACGATTGAAGCGGGTGCGGCTAGTTTGTCTGCAAGAAAATCATTTAATCCTACGGAGTTTATACTTAGGCAGTCCTGGGCTAAGCCAGAACACAGGATTGATCTAACTATGGATGCGTATATCGAACATGCTATACTCTCCAGATTCAGTCCCCTTGGTACTAGGCAGGCAATGCTTGAGGCTGCTGAGATAAACATAGAAGAGACGGTTGATCTTGGCGATGGTCAACAGGTTCCTATGAATTATATTCAAACGGGAGGGGAGAGGCTTGATTATGCAGGGATGAGCCTACTGCCAAACACTAGGTATCTCTTGTCTAGACCAAGAACCAAGCAAGAGCCTGAGCCTCCTTTAAGTATGCTGCAAAACCCAATGACAGTCGCTAGGTCAGGCATGGGTTTTGTGAAGCCTGCAGATGAGGACATATGGAGAATAGTGAGAACCGAAAGCTTTAAAAGGTTCTTTGGTGATTGGCAGAACGAACCATTGGGAAGCACAAATGTAGGAGCGTTCAGACACGACACGGGTGAACCTATGTTTGTGTTTACAAGTGTACAGCAGGATAGCTTCGTTCGGCAGGATGCTGTGCCGATTGACTCAACTCAACCAATCGCTGGGTTTGATGATATGTCTGCTGGCGAAAGAGAAGTGGTGGCGGATGCCATTGGGGGAAGAACAGTTTATCCTATTGTACAGGGTGATCAGGCCTTTGCGCGAGCAGGAGCAGTGACAGACCCCGCAGGGGGAAACCCCGTTGCGGACGGGCAGCTTGAGGAAGACGTACTGGGGCAAGTCTTCTCCCCAAACCGAGTTGGGATAGCTCGTGGACAGGGCGGAACAGATACAATGTACGGTCAGTTCGGAACCCCAACGGTATACGAGGCGACACAATGGGGGGATACGACATCTCAATGGAGAGAGGGTGCGTTTGAAGAAATGCACAAGGCGGGATTGCTTAAGTCATACTTTGAAAGCTTTGCAATTCATGGGGAAAACACATCCATGCAGTTCCCTGAAGAACTCGAATCTTTTCTTTCGAGTAATACTCGGGTGTCACCAGGCGCTAACGACATGCATTCAGGCAGCCTAAAGGGTGCAGGGGTAAATGTCTCCCCGATATACCTCACTAGTATTGTTTACTCAGACAAGAACGTATCATCGGAAAATAGATATACCGTACCTACTGGACTTCAGCAGTCCGCACCCGCTTTCGATATGATGTACGGTGGCGAGATGCAAGATGTTGCTAAGCTTTCAGCAACCAGCCTTAAGCTCGGAAGCAAGTATGGTATATCGGCGGAGAATGCCAGCAAGGCGGTGGCGAGAATGTATTATCTGCCTGGAAACATATCTGTCCAAACAAAGAACACGAGTGACACGGTATACAACAAAAATTCTACGCATGGATACATTGCAATGGAGGCCGCCAATGGGTCTGTAGAGTATTTCAAATTAAAACGAAGCCTGACCGATGAGTATGCACTTGAGAAGCTAAAGCATCTTGGTGAGCGAGCAATGTCTGTGGGTGACTATGACGAACTTACGCTACCTGGCTGGACTTATAACAAGGTTGTAGAAGAGGTTGGCGGTACAGATGGTGTCATCAGGGACGAGAGCAAGCTGGATCCTCAAAATGAAAATTACGCTACTGATGCTGAGTATAGAAAAGTTACTTTCACTGGTCAGATAAACTTCGACAATCTTGCAGAGTTCATAGAGCCAGTTAATGTCAGCGAGTTTAACGAACACGCTAGGATAATGAGCGAAAAGATGGATACTGTGATGAGCCGTATGCATGACGAGATGCAGCTGCTGTTCACGGGCAACCTAGTTAAGGTAAACTTGAAGAACAAGATGTCGGCTCGGCAAATAAATGAGTCGATGGATAATGTAGAAAGGCTTGAGCAAGGGCTTGAGCCATACAGACCACACGGAAAGGTCGTCAACCCCGCGGGGTCGAAAGAAATTGTGCCTTCTGCAACCTTTACAGATGATTCAGTTGAGCCTATGGCTTTTGCAAGTGGCATGTCTGGGACAGGAACTCCCAATATCCCGAATCCAGAATGGCAAAGCACGACATGGGAAGAGCTTGCTGAACTAGAAGGGATTGACATAGAGAACCTTCTTCACGCCAACGGGCATGAGAACTGGTATACGAGAGAGGATTGGCGTAGGCTTACCGATAAGCAAAAGAAGGAAGAGAATAACAGGTTGGAAGACGGTCAGCGGATTATACTTACTGATGACCCTATAGCTTCCTCCCATCCTAGGCACAGTGGTGGTCAAGTGCTGATACATTATCCATACGATCCAGAGAACAATGTATACGATGCTATGCTTAACGGTTCTCAGCTCCCAATATTTAGTGGCGCTAGAAATATACTAAGGGTTAACGAGGGGGCATCTGATATGACCTACGCAACCCTCTCTACCTCAATGGTAAATGTGGCGCAGCAATTACTCAATGCAAATCCACCGCGCCATATGATAAGGTCGCACGGGAATTACAAAGGACTGACTAAGGATGCGCAAAACGCATACACTGCGGATGATCCAACTAACCCTGGTGCTTGGTATGATCAGGTTCATGATTTAGACCGAAACTACGGACTGTCCGATGGAGGCGGCAGCACCGCATATACAAGCGGCGATCCCCTTGTGTCATACAGGTATCCCCTGACATCACTAAGCACACTTGTGTCTGGCAGGGATCGGATCTTCAATAAAATTCCTGGCACTAATATGGTTGAGATTTCTGATGGCGACCTCAATGCACTAATTGCAGGACAAATTTATGACGGCACTGCTGAGGGTTACGAGCAAAAGCTTGATATAATAAACGACTCCTTTACTGAAAAGCCAATGGAGGAGATTAGGTCTGACCTCGAACTCATAAGTGATGGAGAGGAGGCAATGAAGTATGGAACTGACTTACCTTCAGGGAAGTCAGCAGTTGACCCTTTAACGGTATACTCTTCTTTTATACATGCTTCTGTTAAAAGTCGAGGGCTTGTGAAGACCAAGGAAATGGGTGCTGAACAGGAACGCACGCCACGAGCAAGACTAGGTGAACACGAAGAGGCGGTTAGTAAAACCATAAGCTGGATGTTTGCAAGTGGGTACTCGAAGCCAGACATCCGCGCTATACTCGCAACTATAAAGTTTGGGGATGAGCTTCTAGCGCAAGAAGAATATACGACTGATTCCGAGGGAAGACCGACTGACCCAGCAGCAATGGGCGAACCAGCATTTGCTCGGAATGACTATCGCCCGTTTGACAGACCAAGGATTAGCCAAGAGCAAACTAAAAAGGATGCCTCAGGCAAAGTTATCAAACGCTTTAAGGGTTTCAGGTATGAAGCAAATAATAATCCCACCCCCCAACAGCTCACTGCATTTCAACTTGCAATCAGACAGCACTCAGCCATGTCGGGCATTCCACATGTTCAGTTGCTGGGATACATATCAACCCTAAATAAGATTAGGATGATACAGGAGGAGGGCAATCCTGGAAACCTAGGCACTATCTACACAAACTCGAAGATGGGGCTTTCCCAAATCCCAAGAATGCGCATGGAAAGCCTCCAGCAAGATATACATGCGAATGAACTATTTGTTGATGTTGCGAAACGGCTAGATGAGACGACACCAGTTGTCGTAAACAGAGATAGCACTCCAGCAAACCAAACGGGTGATGTTATTGTTAAGGATAATAAGCTATTTAAGATAGACAGAATGTCTAGGAAGGAGGCGAGCGAGCAAGTTTTTGGATCCATCGTTCTTAATCTCGCAACAGTCAAGAATCCTCCTAAGACTTTCGTAAGAATACCTAAGTCTGGCACAACAAAAGAGCAGCATAAGAACTTTTACGATGATCTTGAGTGGGAGAACAAGGGGACTGACCAACAGGAAACATCTAAGGTTAATGCGTATAAATACGAAGAAGCGAAGGGTTTAATTAAAGCGACCACCACAAATACTGGCGGGAGGGAGAGAGACCTTGAGATACTTGAGCATCTAAAGGAGGAAATGGCACGCGTTCCCCTTGGAAAGAAGCCTCAAAACTTCGTCCCAGTTAGCCCAAAAAAAGTTGCGTCTGACATTGAAAAGACATGGGAGAAACAGTACCCCGAGTATATGGGGGAAACGGACGAATCCGTTGCAGATTCTTCACTGAAGGGGCAGGTGGTGGATCCTGACTTCACGCCATCGTTTGGAGTTATTTTAATTGACGAGAATGACGGGTCGTATGTTATGCGCGAAACAGCAAATAATTACGATGGTTATGGGTGGACTTTCCCTAAGGGGCAGGTAGATAAAACTGAACGCTCGGATGGATCAAGTGTCTACTCTGAAACGCCTCTGGCGGCAGCTATTAGAGAACTCAAAGAAGAGACTGGCATCAGTATAACTGAAGACAATATCATAGGCCACCTTCGCAAAGGATATACAAGTAAAAGGTATCTTGATGATCCTAGTGGTGTCGCGATTGATTACGATGTAGGGCGTGGAAGTCGAACCTTTTACTATGTAGCCACGCTTCCAAAGTCTGCTAAAAGAAAGCAAGCTGATGGGGGAGATTATGAGTACGCAGTCGCCACTCCTATTGGGCTTGCCGAAACTGTTGGTGGAGACAAGGGGTACTCAATCAATGTCTCGGGATGGAGTGGTGGTGCAAAGCTGTCTGGCATTAACTTCAACAAAGACAACACCCGAAACTTACAGCTGTTCCAAAGGAGAGGGGATGCGTTTGATGTAGGCTCGGTAACCCCCCTGCATACAAGTATGTATTTTGGAGATACAAAGCTAAAGCTTGGAGAGGGTTCTGTTGAGGGGGTTAATACTGATGCCACCACGCAGGCAGGAGCAGCTTTACTGCACGCATTACCAAACCAATTCCTCCACCATGCTGCGCGTGATGCTGGATTCCCCACTGGAACCGTAACTAAAACTACAGAAACTACGAGAGAAGAGGATCTTGATGATATTATAGATGAGTATAGCTACTCTGGGCGAGCTGAGGCAGAAAAGTCTGCGGCTGGAATAGGTGCTTACGAAATAGAGGAATACACCCCCCGCATGGAGAGGGATGGCAAACGCATCACGCTGGATGACCTGCCTTTTACATCCAGCGTGGGTGAAGCACTTGGCTTGAGTCCCCAGGACATCAAGGAGGCGACAAAGGAAGCCGAGCCAGATATGGCAAACAAACCTCTTATCCCGAGCAACATCGAGAGTACGCTTGATGAAGCGCAGGTAGAGGAGATAGTGGAGCAAGGGGGATTTTGGAACTGGCTCAGTGAAGTGTCAGAAGACTCAGAACTTTTTTATGGCGGGCTTGAAAAGTTTAAGCCAGTTGCGGGTGTTAAATTTACCACCGAGAAGACTGACGAGAATGTGGTATACTCTGCAAGCCCTGATGATGACCCGACCTCAGTCACTCTTGATGCGGTCTTCCCACCAACGGAACGGATTACCAGAACGGAAGAACAATTGGTTGAGACCTCGGACACCAAGGTCATGGATGTAAACCTCGTTAAAGGGGGCGATGACCTCTACGGGGGGAACGCAAGCCTTGAGCAATGGAAAGCAGAGAGTGGTGCTATGCTTTTCGATAACGGGATTTGGCAGTCAGACACATTACTTAGAAAGATAAACAATAATCCGAATACTCAACGGGCCTATGCTGAGGCCATAGGTTCGTCTGTCTCCAACTATATAACTGGTGGACTTGTATCCTCAGTCAAGGTTGCCAAGAATGAGGAGCTTGAGTCATTTAAGGTCAAGGACATGACTGAGCTTAAGGAAAGCCCAGCCCTAAGAAAGCATGTAAGTAGATATTCTGAGTCGGAGATACCCAGCCCTGATATACTCATGGAGAAGCAAAGGGTTCTAGACCTTATAGTTCATGCAGTCGGGGATTATATTGTTAACAATCGGGATGGTCACGCTGGAAACTTTGGGCTTAATAAAAGCGGAAGAGTGATTGCCTTTGATAAAGGACAGTCTCTGCGTTTCTACGAAGTAAACTCATCGGATGGCCCACTGGCTGCCGTCAATGAAAGTCACGCTAGGGATTACATGGGTACGACTGTTGCTGATATGGCGGACGAGGTGAGCAAGGATGGGATAGCCAGGTTTGTGGAGACGCAGTTTGGCGGGAAGGAAGACTTCGGCAATCCTCGCGTAATGTATAACATGCTAAGAGATTTAGTGTCGGCGAACTTCCCTGATGGTAGGCTTAGCCCCGAAAGAATCCTTGCGGAATTAGCGCCAGTAGTTAATAGGGCAGGCAAACTTAAGGTCGCTCTTAGTGACAAAGATTTTGTAGATGCGCTGTTTGATGATTACTCCAAGGGTCAAGACTGGATGGATCCAGAAGCGTACAAGAACCAATTGGCTACCGAGATGGCATTTAGGTCGGCAAACATGGAAGAGAAAATCATTGAGTTTGTGACCTACCTAACAGGAAACGTTGGAGAATGGAGAAAACCTTTTGATATGGCAAAGGGTGCAAACGTACCAGCCGACTTCCAGGGGGTTGCAAGGATGTCGGACTTCCAGAATCAGTCTGTCCTTAGTCCATATACAATCAAGATAAAGAACGAGCAGTTTGGTGGGGATGTAAAGTCCTTGATAAATAAGAAAATGGAAATTGTTCGCAACGGAATAAGACCCCATTACATGAATCGTCTCATCAAGGGTGGCGACTTGGGTGATAAGATGCAGGAAAGTTACCAAGAGGCTTCGACACAAGCCGAGATAAAAGAAGCCCTGCCACCTAGAGGCCCAGCGGCAGAGTACAATCAAAACCTAATGGGAATGCTTGTTGCGGGAGCTAGATCCGCCCTGCCTTTGATGCCAGCGCTTAACTATGATGTGGTGCATTACGGAAATGTAATTGACAGTCCAAGTACTGGTGGTGATGTACGAACAGACCAACTTCACTTTCTCAATCCAGGTGATTCAGTTACAGGAGTAAAGTCTGTTTATAATCAAGGCGGCTTTGAGAGCTACAAGCATCGTATAGATGATGACGCTGGCTCTGAGGTGTCTGACTCAATACAGAGAACAAATGCCTACGACTCAACTCAGGCAGCCTCGAACGCTATGCTACTTGATTCAATAGCTCTTGCCCATCAGGATGCTATACAAGCAGGATACAAGGGCAACCTTCAGGAGTATATAAAAAGGTATTACAAAATTAATCCTGAAGATAACCTTGCGGCTATAGCTGAGCGTGACCCAGGTGTGGCGGATGCTTCGATTACGGACTTCTCTGACAACCCTGCCATGACTGACAGAACCCTGAGGTTTGCAGGAGAGCTACACTCCAAGACGATGCGTAACCTTATGAGGAAAAAGGATTCCATCGAAGCGAACCTAGAGAAGGTAGATGATGAAATCCAACAAAGAGCCGAAGAGATAACAGAGTTGGAAACAAAATGGCGCGACAGTCAGGTTCACGAAAAGGCTGCCCAGTCAAACATACGCAGGCTCATTAAGGATTATGTAAGAGGCATGGATGGTCAGGTTGATATGACCTTTGCGCAAGGCCAGCTGCTTGGAGCTATACAAGAAGTCGAGCAGATCATATCTGGCGACTCACTGTCTGCCGTATACAGGGATGCCTTGTTTAATATATTTGATGGCAATGTAAGGGTGTTTGAGTACATCCAAGCTATGGCTGAGCTAGGAGTTGATTACGGTAAGGCAACCGAGCAAGAGATAATTAATGCAATAAGCAATTCCGAAAGACCTATACTTGCAGAGCTTCAAAGAAACAAACCTTTGCTGTCCACGCTGGTCGCTTTCTCGAAAGATCAAGCCCTTCAGATGGCACTCCTTGAGGCAAGGACAACCAAGGACATGGATGAGTCTGGCAAGATTGATGAGGAGATCAGGCGAACCCAGAAGCTATCAGAGGATCAACTCAAGGAACTTAGAGCTGAGATTGGTGGCATACGGAAATCGGTGTCTAAGGTATACAAGGTTAGGGATGCGTATGCAGAGGCTAGGCTGACGCACAAAAGAAAGGTCAAGCAAGCCGACAAGTATCGCGAGGACATTAGGTTTTATGACAGGGCAATCAAGAGTATAAACGAGCAGGAACTTGAGCTTCAGTCTAGGCTTGGCGCAGGCTATGACTTCAATGCTGTACCAGGAGAACAGTTTTATGTAATGCAGAAGGTGGGGGATGAGTGGGTGGCAACTGTGTCAACCTACAGTGTAGAGGGAACGGATGCAAACAGGTCAGCAATAGAGAATGCAAAGTATTTCAATAAAGCCTATCTTGCCGAACAGCACAGACAAGGAAAAGGACACACTCCATTCAATCGAATGCTTGCAGATATGACCATGCAACTCAGTAAAGCTGTGGTGCATAGAGAGTATAGGGCTATGAATATGGGAATCATATCTCGCAATCTTTCTACGCTTGAGCAAAGGCTCAGGGCATTGGGTCAGTCAGGCGTTCAGGTATCCCGAATGGTTGCGGAGTTTAGGCGCATACAAGCTAACGCCAAGAACGATGAGCAGTTTCTTGCTGGCAAATGGGAGGGTGCGTTTAAGAGTGCCATACAGGCAAGCGGCATGAGTATGGATGTCTTTAAGGAGATGATATACGACACGGGTATGTATTGGATAGAGAGTCTGCCCGAGTTTGCCAATGACGATACGGCACTCTACAATCAAGTGTTCAATGAGATAAAGAAGGTATACAAGAGCCAGGGTAAGGTAGCCCCAGATAAACTAAAGAACGCACTTGAAGGGCTATGGAGAGCCACAGATGCTATGGCTGTATTCCAAGACAGGCTGGCTAATGAAAACAATGTGTTGGTGGAAGATCCATCGGTTCAGTTCTCGAATCCGCTTACTGGCAAAAGAGAGAACCTTATGCGGAGAAGAATAAAATATGGTAAGACTACGATACCTCGCCGCTTGGCTCACGAAGTAATTGCTACAGTTACAAAGGTAATGCTCAACTCTGGATGGAGTAACAATAGCTTGTTTGCCGACCTGAACATACTCAGCAAGAGAGCTATAGGTGAGGATGATGCCTTCAACCAGATGATGGGTATAGCAGAGCAGTTGTTCTCTAATTCTACTACAGTCAATACATTCCTTGATCCGCTTCTTATGAAGCCAGGTGACCCTATATTTACAGCCCCTCCAAGAAAAGGATCAAAAGCAAAGCATCCTATACCGCAAGATCAGGTAATGTCAGCATGGCTTGAGTCGGGCAAGAACTTCCCGTTATTCGTAAAAGAATTATTCCTGAACCTTGACGCTGACCCAGCCGACCTTCCCGCATTTGCAAATGGAATCATGCAAAGGCTCAGGCAAGTATACCATATGACCAAGCAGGTGGCATCCAAGTCAACTCAGGATCCGATGAATCCAAATAGTCATACTCCACACAGGATGATGGATGCCAGAACTAATACCATATTCCCAAGAGAGTGGCTTGAGTATGACACATTCACAAAGGTTGACGCTGGCATACATACGGCAAAGCTTGCAAGCGTGGCTGCATTTGGAAGAGACAGTAGAACCCTAGCTGGTATGCTTGCTGCGGCTCAAGCAGAAGCCCAACAGCTTGCATTGCCCTTGGGTGAGATAAAGCAGGATCCAGCTTACATGGCTCTAACCACTGACAAACAAAGGAAGGAGTTTCTTAAGAGAAGGCTGGGTGATAGCTATGAAACTGCATCCAAGTCTGGCAGGATACTGGATGAGATTAACGATTTACATAGAGACCTCATAGCATTGTTCGCAGCGCCAGGCGGAGGGTTCAAAGATATGCGTAGCCTTGAGGAGCTTGCGACCCTCAATCAGGATCTGGTGCTGAGAACTCCAAAGTCTGGTCTTTGGCAGGGATTGTCTGGCATGGACTATACTCAAAGACTTGGGTACGGAACTCTTTCGGGGCAGGCAAGCGGTTCATTTATATACAACTCAATTAAAAATGCCTTAGGTTCCATATTTAATGAAGGGCTAGGCTTGCCATTAGTGCAGGCAACAGAGTCGGCTAAAGCAATAAACTATATTAGGTCACTTCCAGGCCAGCAGGATCTGTCATTTAAGGAGTTGTTTGCAAACCAAGGAGTCAGTGGGCCAGGCGAGAATCTTGTTAAGATATCACGGGCCTTAAAGTCTGGGCTTGATAAATCTGTTGGACTTAAGCGTGGGCCTGCGGGTGACTCAGGTTTTGCTCCATTCACTCCACTGTCACCATTCTCTTGGCTCAATAATATATTCGGTTCGGCAGTGGGTGAGGGTATGATTAGTGTGTGGCGTACGATAATTACGCGAGGACTACAATACATAGATAACAATCCTAGCGTCCTTAGTGATCCGAACTTCAGGTTTAACTTAAAGCACCTTGGTATATCAGGCAGCCTGCTTGGCGGTAACGAGAGGACGCTTGAGTACTTTGCGGATACTTGGGCTGAGCATACTGGAGAGTCTCTTCTTAACTTTATGAAGCGTGCCTACAACAGGAAGCAGGCGAGGCAGGAGATATTTAATGACGAAGACTATCTGTCGATGTATCAGATAGCGATGGACGATATAAACCTTGAGGGCGGAATCGGATCAACACCAGTTTCATTCAGAACAAACGGCATACTTAGGATAGCAACCCCCCTCTTGCGGTGGGCGACTGGAAAAACTAATGCTGTGCATAGATCTCTGGGGACGCAGGAGGGTAGGTTTACTGTCAATTCCGTTCTTAAGGGTGTAGCTGGTATATCGGCAGTTGGATTTCCAATAGGTATAGCTGCGACCATGCTTATGGATGAGTATGACGAGGAGATACTGGGCAAGAAAAGCAACCTCCGCAAGGTAGACCCAATAAACTTACTGCCTGGATTCGGTGTTTATAATATGCTTACCAACAAAGACGGGCAGGGCTTAGCTATACTCGAAAGAATTGCTCGGGCTGGGAATGTATATGGACTCGGAGCCGAAGCCATTTATGGCATGGCTGCATGGACTGACCCGATGCAAGGACAGCGTGCGTTGGGTATTGATAGGATACTAGTATACTCACAGCTTGCAAACTTTAGGGATGCGTTCGTTAACATCATGCACTCTGGTTGGTACATGAATTACGAGGATGGCAAAAGGATTGCCGATGTAATATTTGGTCAAGCTCCCGCCCACCTGTCGCAGACGATCAACAATCTCAGCGGAACTATTAACGAAAATGAAAGACGCAGAACCAAGCGAGTAGATGCGTACAACTATCTTCGTGCGGCTGGCAGGTCGGCTGGCGTACCGCTTAAGAAGAGCGGTATAAGAACAAGCCCCACTCCACTGACTTCGCGGATAAGACAAATGCAACTCGCTGCTTACGGAGACGACCACGAAGAATTTAACGCAATCTTTCAGGATGCAATCAGGGTGGCAACAGAGATGGGCAAGGAGGATCCAGTTGGCTCCATCGTGCAATCGTGGAAAGCTAGAGAACCTATGGATCTATTCCAACGCACCCTTACTGAAGATGAGATCGCAAGTATATTCAGTCATATGAACGAAAGAGGCAGGGAGAATGTGCTTGATCTGATTAGATTGCATGAGAAATACCTTAACTATCTTTCCCCTAGAAAACCTTTGAAAATAAAGAAGCCAAGGCGTAACTTTAATACCTCAACCCAAAACAATATAAGATACAATAGATTGGAATACTTAGAACTATGAAACTAACAGCGAAAGATAAGCGAGAAATAGGATACAAGCTGAACGATGTGTTTGCTCGGTTTGAAAATGCGATGGCATCCATGAATATGCCAGACGTAAACACCATCACGGAGATGACCAAGCAGATAGAGGAGAAGAAGAAGATGATTGACGATAGGGTCAGTCAACTCAAGCAGGCTCTCAATGAGAAGGGCATAGTTCCAAAGAAAAGGCCAAAGCCTAGAAAGAAAAAGAAATGACAGACCCGACAGAAATAGGAGAGAACATGCAGGTTAAGGCGAACCTAGCCTTCATGGCTAAGACAATAGCGTTAGTAGGCACTGCAGTGTGGGGATACAGTGTGGTATGGAACAAGATTTCCAGCCTTGAAAATGACAATGTTCGCATGAGGCATGAGATGGATTTAAATTCTGAGTTCAGAATCAAGTGGCCTCGTGGAGAGATCGGCGCTTTACCTGCGGATGCTACGCAGGACATGAACATTGAACACCTGAAGAGCAGGGTAGACAAGCTAGACGAGCATGTCGATAAACTTAGGCACGGAAATAATGGTAGCGGAGGTCACTGATGTTTGAGATACTCACAATGTTCTTAACTGGGGGAGGCTCCGCTGCCCTTGGGTCTATACTCAAGGGTGTGTTTGGTACGATAGCTGACAACAGGCAACAAAAATTTGAATTAGAATTAGCAAGGGAGGCAAGAGGTAATGAGTTCGCACTTAAATTTCAGGAACAACTTAACAATGGTGAAGGCGGTAAGTTTACTCGTGCTACCCGTAGGCTTCTGGCTGTTATCCTCATGTCTACACTCTCAGCGGTCGTCATCCTCTGCACCCTCTTCCCGTCCGCAGAAATCATCACCCTCACAAATCCAAACGGAGACGGAGAAACCTCCTTCCTTTTTGGACTCATCACTTATCCGTCAAAGCAAGCCCCTGTGGCATTGACGACTGGTCATCTTGCGACATACTTTGTTGTTATACTTGCACCAATGGTCGTAGGATTCTACTATACCCCAGGAGGCAGGAAATGATTTTGAGGGGGGTGCGTTTTGGGGTAGGCGCAGGGTCTGCTTTCTCGCTTGGCAGACCAGCCCCCCTCCTTTTTTGTTATGGCAATTTTTAAGAATAGATTTATTGACGGCAAGTGTTGCGAGGAAGACTGTCCTCCTGCTGCAGACGAGGATGCTTGCGAGTGTGAAGGTTGCTGCGCGCCAGCTAATGCAGAAATATGTGTATACGAGTGGGCGTATGAAGCAGTAGATAATGCCAAGGGATGCGTGACTCAATACTTTAGGTATGCAACGAATGTCAAGTACGGCAAGATGACGGCTGATGGATGCTATTTCACTAGCAATGGTCAGGCTGATGGAGATGTTATACTTGAGTGGAAGAAGGTACAGGGTGCGGGAGATGGACACTGGCATTACGGTGAGCTGATTGCCAGTGAGGCTGGGTGTGAACACTTTCTTTCGACACAGTGCAACACTGATGGCAGAGAAGTGGCATATGTTGTCACCGCCAAAAATGTACAAAACTCTAAAGTTGTTGATGAGGAATGGGTTCCGATGGAAGGGATAGTCTTGCAGGTTGGTGAAGATCCTGAGTATGTGGGCGAGCGAGTAGACAGAAGCACCCTTGATTGTGACTGCAGGTATACCAACTGCCCCCAACCCGTTGATCACGATGATGATCCATCCACGCCACCACTGTGCTATGATGACTTCGATGGCGATGGCGACTACGAGTATTACGATTGCGGCGACTGCGAAGGATGCATGGATCCACATCAGGACAACTTCGATCCTAATGCTACGGTTAATACGGACTGCTGCTCGGAAACAGAAGAGCAACCTGGCGATCCCAGAAGTCCGTGTTGCTTTGAGAAACATCGCAAAACACCCGAAGATGAGGGGGTATCTTTCCCGACCGAGAGTGAGGTGTGTTGCTCTCACGAGCAAAATAGGTTAGGTAATTGTTGATGGACAACCTGTATATATTTACTGGAATTGGTGTAACCCTTTCGATATTAGCTTTCTTTCTTAAGAAAAATAAGAATGAAATTGACACACTCAAGGAACACCTGAGAGATATAGAACTAGAGAACGCCAAGCAGGAAGAGAAGATTCACTTCCTTGAGAAGGTGTCAGAAGATAGAAGGCGAGACATACAAAAGATATTTGAAAAGGTTAATGGATAGAGATGAACAGATAGATGCTTTCTCTGCGGAGATAGCGAACCAAATAGGCTACTTCAGGCAGGAGTTTAAGCTGCCTATGGAGGCATTGGTTGGCGTGCTTGAAACCGCAAAGCACGACCTGATAACATCTTGTGAGATATATTTTGAGAGCGACATAGAAGATATGGAGATAGATAATGATGATGACCCCAACGATTAAATGCCAAAAGTTTAACATTAAAGTGACAGGCGAGACAGAAGTGAATGTTGACCTGGATCTAGATACACAGAAGTGGGTTGTTACCAGTAAAGTTTTTGCCGACAAGACAGATCGAGACCCCACCGCACTCATCCGCGAATACTCCAACCTCGAAGAAGCGGTTAATAATGCAAGACAGATTGCGGGCAGTAAAGTCGTTTAGCTTTGTATGCACTTCGCCCTGCGAGAGGGAGGCCGCCCTACTTATATACAGTATAAGAAGAGCGGGATACGAATGTCCTATATTAATCGTATGCGATGATGCCACTGATGGATACCTGAGGCAGTTTGGTTTTGATAATGTTATATGCAGGAAGGAAGCCAACCAAAGTCAACTGCCTGACATTGAGGTAGACAACTCCAATGGCTTTCATAAGCCCAGCATAATCCTAAAGAAGATGGATGCAATGGAGTGGGCAATAGAAGAGTGTGGCAACACTATGTTCATAGATGCAGATGTTGTGTTCCTAAAGAAGTTCGACTGGGAAATCAACCAGCCCACTATGCTTTCACCTCACTATGGCAAGCAAGCCTCTGCTGATAAGAGCGGTGCTTTTAATGCGGGATACCTGTATACGGAAGAGCCTGACCTTCCTGAGAGGTGGAGATGGTTGTATATCAATAAGTCTAGGTTCTTTGAGCAAGAGTGTATGTCATTTTTGTTTGAGAGTTTTGACATTGGTAAGTTTAGCAAGCAGCATAACATAGGATTCTGGAGACCCCTTGGGTTCAGGGAAGAGCTGGCAATATCCATTCACCAACACTTCGATGAAAACTCTTATGCTTCAGCATGGTGCAGGTTAAAGAAAAGATATGATGCCAGGAGGAGCTGGTGGATAGATCGTATGCCCGAAGATATACTTTGCTTTATGCGTGACACAAAGATGCTAGGCAAGGTAAGCGCCACAAAACCTAAGGATGATTGGGGTAATTATAATATTGTGTTCAACGAATCCCACTACGATGGCAAGTTTAACTTAGATCAGCAACCTGCCTTGTCCACGCATAGGGGTGGCTGGAAAAAGGTACTTGAAGCAATGCGACCACTGCATAATGACAAAGGTATATACTGTGAAACATTTGTGGAAAGCCTGTTCGATTGGTTCAGGAATAAGAACGAGAAGAACAATCATATACCAGTCACCGATCCTTGGGTTGGGTTTATACATAACCCACACAATATGCCTGATTGGTATAATGGTTGGGATGGATCGGGCGACAGGTTGTTCGAGGAGAGCTTAGCGTCTTGCACTGGATTATACACGATGTCAGAGTATCATGCTATTGGACTAAGGGAGCGTTACCCTGACTTGTGGGTCGAGTCTATACTTCACCCTTACCCTAGCGAAACCGTCCCCATGTGGAAGGGAAACGCAAGGCAGCTTGTCAGCGTAGGATGGTGGCTTAGAAGGCAGGCATCCATATATACAGTGCAAGTCCCAAGAGGGTGGAAAAAAATAAAACTCTGGCCTTACAAGAAAGGAAGCAAACCAATAGATCTTCTTCGGAGTAAGCTAGATATTGAAACAGATTTACTTGATGTGGAGCTTCCCGTTATTGAGCATCAATACAATTTAGCCAATGAGGACTACGATGATTTGCTATGCAACTCCGTAGTCTTATTGGATCTATGGGATACCAGTGCAAACAACACTGTGCTTGAGTGTATCCAAAGGGAGGTTCCCATAGTAGTCAGGGATCACCCTGCGGTACGCGAGTATCTTGGGGACGAATACCCACTATACTTCAATCATCTAGATGAGGTTCATGGATTGCTTGATGGCGCAAGCCAGGCATCCGCATACCTGTCTGACCTGAGGCAGTCTGGTAGGTTTACAATGGAAACATTCATAAGGGGAATAAGAGACAGTGATATATATAGACAAGCATAAGGTTATCTTCATACACTTGACCAAGACGGGAGGGGAGAGTGTGCTTGAGGCACTAGGCTCACCCCAGAAAAGGCACACACCTGTCTCTGCTATACTTGATGACAGCTTTAGGAAAAAATATGCGAAGCAGCTTGATCTCTTTGAGGAGCGTGAAGACTTCAAGCCAACAAGATATCTCAACAGAATAAAGAACAACTGGAACTCGCTAAGAATAACCTTCGTTCGCAACCCTTGGGCTAGGCTAGTATCCGAGTACCACTACAATAAAGCAAAGGGGCTTGATGACCGACCCTTTGACGAGGTCATCTACTCTAGACTGCAATGCCATGATGATATATGGAAGTGGTCTCAGATGCGGTGGCTTTGCCATAAAGGCAAGAGCTATGCAGATAGGGTGTATAGGTTAGAGCATGACAAGCAGAAGTTTAACTCAGACTTTAGTGTCGAGCTGCCCCACAAGAACAAGAGCAATCACAATCCATACAGGGAATACTATAATGAAAGGACTAAGAAGCTTGTTGAGCTGGTGTACGCTGATGACATAAAGGAGTTTGGTTATGGGTTTTAATGAACTGGAGTAAATACAGGCTTGCCGATACTCTATGGAGGAAAGGGATAGGGATGGAGTATCACCTCCGAGAGTATCCAGACAGCGTCTGCTCGGAGTATATTCGGAGAAGAAAAGTCCTGCCTCGCGATGTTGTTTTTCCGCTAATGTCCAAAGCTGACCTTGATGATACATTCGATGTATTGCGCGAGATAGTGATAGAAAAATTTGGTGCGGTACAAAAAAACAATCTCACCTGCATCCAGGTGAGGACTGGAGATGTCATAGATTACTGCAAGAATCACACAGTAGATGATCATCTTAACAACAGAATAACTACAGATACATGCGGGATATGGGACTGGGCAAAGCCATGCCATGAATATGTAAAGCCCATACCTTATTACGAATCTAAGCTGGGCGAGATAAATTATGACAAGATAGTCATCGCTGGCGGAGGGTGTAGCCTAAGCCCTCGAAGGGGTGAGGAGAGCAGGTCTTCAGAGTATATGCGAAAGATGGCTGATCATTTTGATGCCGAGATTGTAGACCTTAACCCTGATGAAATGTTACACTTTTCCATGTGCTGTGAAAACCTGATAGGGGCTGGCGGTGCAGGGAAGATGATCGGATCCTATTACGCCGAAGTCCTGCGCCACTTAAGAGATGATGCTAAAGAATAAAAAGCTATGGACATTGGACTAATCTCATATCCTCGCAGCGGTCAGCATCTCACGGAGAGCGTTTTAAAATATTATCACGAAGAAATGGATGTGCCGTTTACATACTGTGAATATTATGGATGTTGTACAACTCTTCCATGCATCAAAGGGAGCAAGTTCCAAAAGAATCATGACTTTTGGCTTAAACTCCAGATACTAGACGAGAATAAATATATAGTCCTGTATCGAGGGGATATGATATACCAACTGGAAGCTTACTATAGATTTGATACAAATAAAGACTGGGATTTTTTGCGATGCATGAAATTCATACAACATAATAGGCAATATTATCAAAGTTTCATAAGTAAGTGGGTAACCCCTAAAAGAGATAATGTCCTAAGTTTCAAGTTTGAGGATTTAGTAAAGAATCCAAATGAGGAATATCAAAAGATGATGAAGTTTATTTATCCAGACTTCACGACTAGTAGTGACTTGAACGAAGTTGAGCTATTCGTGGACAATGGATCGAGAAAGCAAGTGAAGAGAAAAATTGAGTACAAAAGCTCATTGTCTGATGAAATGTATTTGGAGATAAAAAAAACTTTAGAGCTTCTTGATTTAAAAATTGATGAGGGTGGGCCAATGTATAAGCTACGTTAAATTATGGAAGGATACTCAATAATCGAAGGATGCATTAGGCAAACCCAAGACATACCCATTAATGGATGCAAGGAAGAGATAGAGGTTGATCATGCACTTACCCTAGCATGGATGTGGGATACTCAGGATGTAACTTGCCCGCCCCACCCACATCAACAGAAACAATTCCCCTCGCCCGTGGCGAATAAAAATAAACCTTGCACTGATATACATGAAAAGCATACTAAAAAAGATAATGAAAGACAGTAAACCAGAGTCACCAAAGCTTATGCCTTGGGAGGTTGTGAAGAATATCACTAAGGAGTATCCAAGAAAGCAACAGGAGCGTATCCTTGAGTTGCTTAACCAGAAGCTCTCTCCCCCTAACCCTTACGGTAACAACAAGATCAGGCACTAGGCCACCAGTAGTCCCACCCTGGGCCTACCTTCCATCCGAACTGTCCATACCACTCAGGATCTTTCCTGATTAGGTTTGATCGGTGACTCAAGTGCAGTCGCATATTGCCTAGCCAAGGTGGATACTCAAAAAGTTCATCACCTCCCCAAGCATCATACATTCTACTGAACCGAGTGATCCATCGATCTGTAACTTCTTCAGAGTACCAGCCACGATCCTTCATGGCTAAAGCACCTGCCAAGCAGTATAGTGCAAGTGCAGGCTTGTAGTCCTTCCACATCTTAGATGCGGGGTGATTGCCCCACCCTCCATTGAGAAGGGTGAGACCCTCACGATATACTTGGTTACCCAGCCTACTCTTATCGAGACACATATGTGAGTCGTAAAAGTCTGGGTATGGTAAAAATGTTTGCATTATGTCATGGTTATTTATGTAGCCCCTGCTACTGGTTGATAGTTGAGTCGTGCGTAATCTTCATATGTGATCCCCCAACTTGGATTGCATATGGTTGCTCACCGAGCGGCTGGTATATCCTTTCACAGCACTGAACCACGCTGCCCACCTCCAAGGGGTTAGCGGAGTCTTAAAAATGGTTCCGAATGGTTCCGAATGGTTCCAAATGGTTACCGAATGGTTACCTAATGGTTCCAGATGGTTCCAAATGGTTACTAAAATGTTTCCCCTCCCCCCTGAATACGGGAGGGGAGGGGCAGGGTCATACCAACCCTGTTGCATGTCGGCTAAAGAGTAAGAGCATCAAGCAGGTTGGGCCTACTCAACTTAAAAAGGTTCGCTGAGGTCATAGGCTTTATCCCTTCTAGGGGGAAATAATACAGTAGTCTTGGAGGACACCCCCCGTGTCAGTCGTACTTGTTTGTTATGCTCTTGACTCATTGCACCGAAATTATTTCTCCGAACTTGCTTGACTCTCAGCCTCCCGATGCCAACCAATCCCTCGCCTATAGATGAAGGCTTTGATTCCTGCATCATTCAGTGCTTTAGTCACTTCCTCTAGGCTCGCCTCAGTTTCCACAATAATATCAGTCATCGTTGTTTTTCCTTCTATAAGTCTCGTCTAGTACACGATCAAGATGCTCCTGAACCTCCTCATCTTCCTGTTCTATGGAGGCCAAGTAAAACCACAAGTCCATAACCTCCTCCTGGCAAGCCTGAATCTTCTGTCTTAGCGTCATTAACTCAAGCCCCTTGTCTCCCTTTGGGTTATGCTCCTGCACTCCCTTCAAGAACTTATGTCTTGCCCTCTTCTTAAACCGAACCAGTGCCAGCTTCATTAAGTCTTTATCTTTCAAGTTCTTCCTTTATCCTTTCTATCTCGCGCTTCATTACCTTTCGTTGACCCTCCGTAAGCTTCTTCAACACTCCTTCGGGCGTTCCTTTGTCATCGTTCTCTAGTATCCGTTCGCAATCCCTGAGTCGAGCTATCTTCCAAGTCTCAAATGGATCAGGGCAAATCGCCACCACATCTTCTATATTGAAGTCACAGTCATTCAGAGTTTGATAGGCATCAAGCTCTCTTACTTCCTGCTCTGCCTCCTCCTCACTATTGGCTTCGATTTCAAAGCTGTTATATATCTTAACGCTAACCATGTACTTAGGCATGATCGTATGTCTCCGTAGTTCCTTCAGATGTATGTGCAACCAGCTTGCCTATCTCCTCAAGTGATAGCCCTTCCTTGCGGAGTCGGGTAACAAACGAGTGGCGAAGACAATGGAATGACTTATCATGTATACCGATACGCTTAAGTAATCTGATATACTCCTGCGGTAGCAGTGATCTCTTCTTAACATTGTTCATCATCCATTCCTTTTCAGGCCAGATGAGTTGATCGTCTGGCCCTTCTGGATCATACAGGTCAAGTAAGCCATTGAATAAATCGGCAAGCACACCTGACCCAAGGCACTCATGGCTCAATGGCAGGGCAACTCTTGCGTGTTGCCTGTCTCCTGCCTTGGCAGTCCATACAACAAGGTGGTCGGGTACAGTCATCACTGCATTCCATTCCATTGAAGCACAGTCTATCAACCTTAAGCCAGTCCAATAAGACAGGGTGGTTGCATAGTGCCAGAACCTATTGTTCCCTCGGTGTGACATATCCTCCAAGTATTGCTGTGCATACTTGAACTCCTTCCTTGTGAAGGGGATTTTAATCTTCTTCTCCTTCTGCTTAGTGGACAACTTCTTCATGTTGACCCGAAGCTTATCTGCAACATTACCCTTACAGAACCCTCTTGCTTTAGCGAGGGACAGGAAAGAACTGACTGATGCCAGCCTGAACTTGCGCTGAGATAGACTTACGCCATCATCGGCATTGATGTAATTACTTACATCCTCTGGCTTAATATCATCCAGCTTGTCGTCTACATCTAGGTATTCGGTTATCCATTTCTTAATCGCGCTACCCTGTGAGGCCACAGTGTTTGGCGCGCGGTTGGCGTTAGCCCAAGTTATATACTCCGTATTATAAAAACCCCAAGGGTAATACGGATCATCGTTATCTATTTTATCTGTCATACATTTACCTCCTGTATTGATTTGCTGAGCTTATCCCATTCAAGCTCGCATTGTGATTCTGGTCTAGCTCTACCATTATCGGTGAAGCTTATTATATGCTCAGCGAGTACCTCGCTTGCATCCATCTGTTTGTAGTCCTTATCAATTCTCTTGCCATGCAAACACAGAGTAGCTGCATCCTGCTTGGTTGACACCCTGTCGAAGATAGCCTCCTCGATGGTATTCTCAAACAGCACTACAAAAACATTGCAGTCTATCGGTGAGTTCAATCTATACACCCTGCCCATTGCTTGGTGTAGCGTACCATAACCCCAGTCAAGTGAGGTGATGATTAGGTTCGGGCAGTTCTCAAAGCTATAAGCTTGCGCGCAGTTGATACCCATAAGCATAACCTTAGTCTCTCCCTTCTTGAACTGTGATGCCTCACGAGCGTGCTTCTTGGTAGTGCCATCAATCCTGTTATACTTGACACCAGCAGAAGAAAGCCTGCTTGCAATCTCATTGCCCTGTCCAGTTCTAGCGTACACAATAACAGACTGCTGATCCTTCTCCAAGTTCTGTCTTACAATCTCAAGTGCGGTAACAATCTTAGGGTTGAAGTTACTGGTGCATATATCAGCATCCTCTTCCTTGAGTCCCTTGAATCCATCCTTGGGGGATGCACAGATTGAACGCAATGCATTGGTCTGTCGTAGTGCTGCAGCCATAAGTGCATTCTGTTTCTCTCGCTTTTCTTTCTTGGGCATATCCTTTGGCACGAACATCTTCCTGTTGATATACTTGGCATACAACTGCATCTGTTCAGCACCCATCGGAACACGAATGTCCTGCACATTGCAATCCACAATGTCGGGATTGCATTCTTCCTTTCCGATATATGCAAGTATAGGTTTGATTAGCTTGAGCAATCTAGATGGCGATGATATGACAGCTGAGTTGGATCTAATCCTGCCATTCCAGTTAGGATCTTCTCTTCTTCTCTTCCTTTCCTCTGAGTTATCAAACTCCGTGGACATGAACTGTCTCTCGAACTGAGACGATTCGTTCCTTGAGTATGGGAACGCTGCATTTCTCTTGTCACCCAAGTACCAGTCTGGAACTGCAAGCCAACCAAGTATCGGAAAGATATTGGTTACCTGATTCGGGATAGGTGTGGCAGACAATGCATACCTGTACCTAGGTTGCAACCGAAGCAGTGTCCTAGTTTGTATTGAATGAAGCGAACGCATCAAGTGTGCCTCATCAATGATACACATATCAAACTCGTGACCACATACAGTAGCCAACGAGGGGGATGCTATGCATTGAATACCACTCTTCCTGTCCATCTGTCCAAGCCCACGCCAGAAGTGATCACCATCGTGATCAAACTTCACATCCATCTTCATTCTCTTACGGAAGTCTTCTTCTCTGCGTACTGAAGTGAACCGCTTCCATGTACCAGGCTGACATTCCAATGCTCCCTTACGGAGAAACGCAGTGGGGTAGGTGATGTATATGCCACTCGGCAACTGACCATCCTCATCCCTCATTGCATTCACCTTTGCATAGTCATCGTGACCAAACAAGGTATACACTGGATAGTAGGGGCAGAACTTCTGTATCTCCGATACCCATTGGGCGGGATCATACTCCTGCTTCTCACCCATCTCATTCTCAACAGTACCCTTTGGAGCCATGATTAAGATACGCTCAGCTTTCTTGAGCCAAGCTAGGGTCAAAGCACCAAGGGTCTTACCAGTGCCAGTGTCGGCTGCAGCAAGACCATAGTCCTTGATGCCCATCCTCGCCCAGTAGTCACGCTGTCCGTCATAGTAGCTGAATCCAGCCATAGCCTCGAAGGCTTGCATCTCATTGAGGTTGTCGGCATACTTCTCATTAGCCACCTCCTTGACAGTCTTGACCTCGGGCTTCACGAAGTACTTCCATAGCTCAGCCTCATGGTGTTGGTTCTCATGCTTGCCTGGCCTGTCCCTGAAGAAGTGGTATTGCCCACTATCATCAGCCAACCTGATGTATCTATCCACACCAGTCAGTTCACAGGTATGCTCGATCACCTTCATCACTCCCTCTTCCTCATCGAAGTAAGGCTTCTTGCGAGTAAACCTTTCAGTGAATTGAGTTGATCCTGTTCGGATTGCATACTCCTCACCAACACGCAGTTGTAATCCAGCACCACCACCAGGGGTGTGACACTTTAGTTTACCTAGCTCATCCGCATAAGCCACTAACTCCTGATCAGTGGGTGGCCTGATGGGTGCATTGTATTCCTCACCCTGCTTCAGTGCTGCATTAATGCACTCTGATGCAAGAGGTTCAACAGTTACCTCACCCTCATCACTGAGGCGGAGTATATCAAGCATTGCATCCCTGCTGTGCCTCTCCGTCAATAGGGCAACAGGTGTTTCATCTCTTAGTCTCCTCAACACATTGATGTGTTGCCATTTATTCAAGTTGGATAGACGGATCTCGCTTACTCCAAGAGTCCCGTCTTTCCTTAAGTGTAAATCATAACTCATGCTTCCTCCTTTGTTAGTTGTTAATCATCCGAGAGGGTGTCCATACCATCCTCCCATATTCTTCCTAGCATTTTCACGTAATCACTTTTGTATCCATGCATAGACCCAGCTCTATCCTTGAAGTTACTGTAGTCTATTCGTGTTGCGTACCTATCCATCCAGTCTGCGAACAGCCCACGACTCACCAATACTCTGTACTGATAGTCCGTCCCTGCATTATACAGGACATGGCTTTGATCATAGTCCTGCTCGTCATCAACACGCCTGATGAATCCAACAAGATGATGCAACTGTCTGGCTCTTACCTGTATGTAATCACGATCTGTGGGATACTCAGTGCAACTGAGCATACCTTCGGGTGTAAATAACCACATATATTAACCGTCCCACCGATGCTTCATCCATGTCGATGCTTTCTTCTCAGCATTGACAAGTTGAATAGGGTATTTACTTTTTGCTTTCACTCCGACCCAGCCCTCATAGAACTCAGCATCCCACTTCTCATTGAGGTGTTGCAGTTCATTGTTAACAAGCTCCACATCATGCCGATCAAATGTCGGCACAAGATATGCCGAATCATTATCAGGCTTTGAATAGTGTTCCTTGATGGGTAGCTTATGCATAGCCACGGCAAGAACTGACTGCCTATCCTCATAGGATATGTCTAGTGCCTCGTGCTGAACGACAGGTGTTGGTATGAAGTCGAGTACCATAAGAGTACCCCTGCCTATACCATGCCTACGCTCAAGACCCTCGCAGTCCAACCACTCGATGTCTTCGGGGCAACATTTCTGTATGGTGTATATCGCATCCTTGAACTCATCCGCTATAGTGAGACGCTCAAGCTTTCGATTGTAGCACATACCTGAAGGCACATGAAGCAACACCCTCCATCCATTGTACTTCGGTGTGTATAGCACATCATCATGGTTCATCTTCTTCCACGCTATGCCCATTGGCACGCCACCCCTAGTGGGGCGTGCTGGATATGATGGCGGATTCAATCCTACCTCAATAGTCTCTATCATCTTCTTGCCTCGATTCGTATCTCGCAATAGCCGCCTCCTGTTTGGCTGATTCAATCTCAGCCTCAAGGGTTGCCCGCAGCGAGTCGTGTCCATTCTGCTCAAACCAATTCTTAACCTCATCTTCTAAGTCCAGCATAGACTGAGGGGTTAGCTCAAAGTCCTTGTCATCCTCATCCTTAACAAGGCTGATGTCTACATTCTGTATATCAAAGCTAACACCAGGGTCATGGGTTAGATTAGTTTGCTCTCCGTAATCATATGAGAACGAGTTGTCCTCTGGCTCGAAGTACAACTCGCCATATACTTGATAGTATTGGCCTTCGTATTGTATCTCCAAGCATTCAAATGTGTGTTCAATAGTCATATTTACTGCCCTCCATAATAGTTTTTTTATTGGTATCTTCTTCACCCCCAAGGATCTAACTCCTTGTTGGGTATTAGTTTATCTTTCCCAGGCCCATGATTAACAAAGGTATCGTGGCTCTTTATGAACACACAAGCTCCCTCGTAATCATCCCTTGCGAGTAGCGAATCCACATACTCCTTGTCCTTGTCATCAAGTTCGACCTGATAGAACAGGGCATGACGCTGTGCATTAGCCATCGCTCTTATCCTGAGGAATGTATCCCTCTCATCCTGCGGTACGAACGTCTCAACGCCGTAGCAGTCCATCACTCCTTCGTATGTACTCATTTGCAGATTATGCTAAGTGGCATATGTTGTTGGACTTGTAGGTTCTGAGATGGGTTGAGTATCTCATACCTGCTTGCTTCAAATCCAGGGGTGAACTTCAGTATCTTGCGAAGGGTATGTGCTTGCTTGTACTTGTTGAGTACGGCAATCATATCCATGATGAACTCATCACGCTGTCCTTTGGCAACTTGACTTGTGTCCATCTTGATCTCGACATGCTCCTCAAAGCACTTGTCGAACTTCTTATCTGTAATGTCTTGTAATGCACGAAGCTTGGCTTCTCCCTTGGGGTCGATCTCAGTACCATCTTGGAGTACAACCTTAGCCCAAGCTGCATTGTGATATACAGTCACGCTGTCCTGTGGTGCTGAACCTCTAGCTTGGAATGTCTTGGCTGCTTCTGCAAGACCTGCATTCCTATGGAACAGGTCGTGAATATAAGCCTCCTTGATCTCTGCCTCTGGGCCAGCCTTCAGTGCTTCACCTTCCTTCTTAACCCCATTGCCTTGGCAGAACATGTCTACTGTATCAGCAGACACATTGCTAAGCAATGGCTTATCTTGTTTCTTTTTGGCGGGCTTCTTACCTCCGCCACCTTGTAGGTCGCTTAAATCAATCATATGTTTTTCCTTTCGTTAGTGTTTTTTATGTAGTCTTCTTCCTTCATGTATGACTCCATTGAATCAATCATATGCCATTCGCTCTCTGCGAAATGGCATGCCTTGAAGTTACTCTTTATTGCAATCTTACTGTAGAAGATCTGTCCGAGCCGTATGAAACAGCCGTACATCATCTTGCCAAAGATATTCATAAAGAGATTCTTGCATATATTTTTCATTCCTCTACTGACACCAAGCCTCTATCGACAAGCATCTTCAGCATGTAATCAGCTGAACTTTCTACTGTCCTGAATGGCTTGAAGTCATCATCAGCGTGCATCCTGTCGAACACGAAGTCCTTATCAGTAGCACCCACAATCTCAGTAGGTATACCATATCCGTTAGTGTAGTCGTCAGTCTCCTCTTGCTCCTTGGCAGAGAACACCAAGCGTCTGAGTATAGACGGATGGATTACCATGAATGAACAGCGGTCACCATCAAGGTGTTCGTCTGGTCTCTTCACTGGTATCTCATACTGATGTATATGATTCTCGTGTTCAGTAGTGGACAGAAGAGTTAGCTCAACAGAGTAACCACAATTCTGCAGTGCCTCCATCAATCCAACAACAGCAGCACCACGATGGATGAAGTACTTCTTGTCAACACTGCATGACACTGCAACATTAACAAGTACTCGTACTATCTTGCCACCTGGGCCATCAGTATCTATCTCGTGGAACTCAATCCAATGCTCGGGGTCACCCTCAACGAATGCTCCAATGTCAATCTCGTCACCTGCATCGGCAAGTCTAGGATGGAATGCCTTGATCTTGGAGGCAACGATTCGACTCATCTTCTCACGAACATCCTCGACATACTTGAGTCCCTCACTCCATCCATTCTCTGCCAACTCCTGACACTTTGCATAGTTGGGAGTACCTGCCCAGCTATCTTCGTCATCGTTCTCTTCTCTCCTGCTTGACCTTGCTTCCTTCCTGCTCTCGAAGTACGCACAAAGGTCAGGCTGATCCTTACAGAATGTAAGGAAATCACTGAAGTCTTTACTATGCCTACGAACTAAGGTGTATTCAGTATCACCACGCCTGATGTCTTCAAGCTCTCGTCTGCATGTTTCATGTCCTGATTTATAGAATGCCATTATATAACCTCCTTATTTCTATTTTCGTTTCCTCGTAGTTGAAGTCCCCACTCGGTGCTTGTGGATCATTCGAGTCTTTTCCACCTCGCCATAACTCAAAGTCTCCGTCAGCTATACTGTCTATTATGTTGTTTACTACGCTTGAGTTCAGACCTGATCCCTCGATCTCAGTCCTTGTGTGTTGATCAGGCTCAGCCCATATCCTCACTGTGTTCTTGCCAACCCCAATGGTGTAGCAGCATGAATCATCAAGCTTGTGATTCAGTGGGTGATATACTTCCATCCTAGTTACGAATGGTTCAGACTGTGTTCTTCGCTTCAGTCTATCAGTGACAACCTCGTAGTCCTTGATCTCCACATTCTGTGGATAGTAAGTCCACTCATCCTGTGAATCCTCATAGTCTGGCGTGATGTTGCCATCATCAACCTCGTGATATGATATACCACCATAATGATTGTCGGTGCATATCTTCTGATCACCCTCAGCGTTCTGCTCAATGATCTCTCTCAACCTGTGGATCAAATCTGCAGGTGGATCAGATGGATCTTGCACATCCCATTCACCATCATTCTCAAGCGTTATATATACTGTACCCTCCGCTGTACCCACAACATCGTACTTAACTCTGTATGTGTACATCGGTGGTTTCTTTTTCTTTGGTCTTCCTTTAACTCCCATATTAATTATCCATTTCGTTAGTGATTTTTGCACGAGTGGCAGAGTCCATGCCCTTCCAAACGCACATGTTACTGACATGCGTAAACCCTACGCCTGCCTCCAATAGTTTGATGCCATTGATTGATGCTCTTGGTGACACGACATGTCGCACAGCAAGAGAATCAACAGCACCACGAACCCGACACACATAGTCAACCCACTCATCGTGAGTGCGTTTACCACCTGCATCCATCTTAAGTTGGTTACCTTCTCTCTCTATTCCGCAGATCTTACCCTCCCATGCTTCATCGTAGTCATACTCAACGACTGCGAATCTATCTAGGGTAGCTGCATCCAACTGATTCCTGCCCACATAAGTAGCGTTAGCACCCTGACCATAAGTGTTGGCAAGGAACAAAGGAACGAAGTCCTTGTGTCTCTGCACCATACCATTGTCGGGAAAGCTACACTCCTCATTGGCAAAGCCTTGATTGAGCAGGGTCAATGAACCTGCACTACCTGCATCTGCCTCATCACAAGCATAGATCAATCCGTCAGCAAAGCATTTGCGGAACTGACTCTCGACATACTTACCATTGGCATCCATGTAACCCAGGATGTCTGCCTTCGATGTCTGCGGGCCAATAGACTGAATGATATACTCGACATCTTGCTTGCCGTTGTACCATGATTGCTTCATCACTTCAGCCAATGCCTTGATAGTTGAAGTCTTGCCCCAACCTGCAGGGCCAACGATCATGGTTGGTATCCTGTTGGCTACGGCAGCTGCAACAAGTGGGAACTTGTAGTGAAGCGGTGCTTCATGCTGTATCTCTGGGGCTTCAGCAAACTTCAGCTTGAATGATGGAACTGCACCACCTTTGTGCATGGACTCATCATCAAGGTGGTCTTGCAATCTCTTCTCCATGCGGTTGACAACCTTGGCATTCTGATGCGACACCACACATGCCTCATCGACACGCTCAACAAGTGCATCATCATACACCTTGTTCTCTCTGCCTGCATTAAGATTGCCAAGCACCTCCATAAGCTTGTCAAACTTCTCAACCTTAGCATTATCCTCGATGATATACTCACCTTTGGAAACCTGCTTGATGTCCACATCATCTGCGAGATCGGCAATGGTTACCTCCTCTTCATCCATATCTTGGACTGCTTCCTTGACCTGAGTAGCAGGGCTAGTGAAGTCGTCAACAATATCATTGCTGTCGGTAGCCCATAGGAACTCAACTGATCCATTGTCCCCAAGTTGAGAAGCCCATAGCTTAAAGTTCTCCGCCTGCTTATCCTCGCTTGCTCTCGCCTTGTAATCATTCAGGGATTCATACCCTGCTTTCTTGAGAAATTCCGTGAACCTCTCCTTATTAGTGGTGGTTGCTTGCCCTAACGCTCTAGCGCAATCAACAAATTCTTTAACTAGTAGTTGTGCCATCTATATATACCTCCGTTTTCTTTTCTTTGTGGTTATGTATTATCAATACGGTTCTTCCTTCCATAACGACTTGAGTCAGTTGTGGTACGAGTGTCGGCTCCATCTTGCAGTCCTTCATGAACCTCTTGAATACTGCCTTCGCAAGGGTAACCTTGCTCTCGTAATCTCCACGCATCTATCTCAACCCGCTCTTTCCGTATCATCTCCAGCAATTGATCCATTGGAATCACTGCTTCTAGTGGTTGGTTTCCATAGTTCATTAAGCTCATTCAGCTGTTCCAATACCCTAAGTTGTATGTCATTCTGATGCCGTATCAGACCGAGCAACTTATCTATGCCAAGAAGCTTGGCTATATATCCAACCTTGATTACGGCAGGCTCTCTTAGATCACGCTCATTAATAGGTGAACGAGTGTTGCCGTTCGAGTGTATCCTTGTCTTGATATACTCATCAAGGAATGCTTTCGCATGTTCCTCTTTAACATACTTAGCTCTACCCTTACTAAAGAAAGGTATTGAGTTCTCTCTTGTGGCTACGCTAAGCACACCTTGTAGTCCAGTGTAGCTCTTCCATAACCTGGTTCTATCGGGTCGCCTCACATCCCTGTAATGCTCATTGTAAAGCTTTCTTGAAATGTAAGCAACTCGATCCTTCTCTGTGTAATCTTCTAACATTATATCAACTTCCATGTTTGTTTATAGCTTGTATTAATATATTAATTGCAGTCAGGTAATGGAATGCCTTAAAGCTCCAGTCCTTGCCGTCAGCTTCGGGCATCATATCCTGTACTTGTTTTACTGCATCGTCTAGTATCGCCTTGTCCCTATGCATTATCTCCTGCACTGCGTTGGGCGACATGCCGAAGTAGTCTTCGGTGTCAACATCAGGAGTCATCATCCTTATGCTCCCTCACTAGCTCATCCTTGAAGTCAACGATGTTGTCCTGTCCTTCATCTCCACTGAATATCTTAGCCAATGCAGACCTCTCCTCGTCAGTCATGTTGGCTGGACTCTCATCCTCACCAGGCTGATCCCACATATCAAGCAGATACTTGATGCAGAATATAACAGTCTCCCTCTGTACCTCAGCTGTTGCCTTAGTCTGCTCGACACTGTCCTCGCCGTCCTTGATCTTAACTTCTTCCCACATTTGGTCGTCCTTAATCAAGTCATCAAATCCGCCTGTCACCTGCCTGAGCAGATGTAACGCCCTTGCTTTACCGAAGTCCAATCCACTACGGAATCCTTCGATTCGCACCTCATCTTGTTTTGCTTTACCTCTCTTGCTCATAATCTGTCATACCTCCTACTACTATACTTGGTTTAATTAATTCCTTCAGTTCCAGTAAGGCATTGATCTCAACACTTCTTACTATGTTGTATCGCCAATCCTTACTCTTGTCCCTTGCCCTCATGGTATCGAGTATCCTGCCGTCAAGCAGTCTCGTGATTGCATTCGCTGCATCCACCACACCATTGTGGTGTCCACTCCTGTACTCCTCACTCTCACCACCAACTGTCATAGTACACCTCGTATCCATCAAGCAGGTACTTCTTGGCTAGTTCTATGAACCGCTCGTCATCCTCCTTGTCCTCCTCCCTTGATGAACCGAAGAAGAAACCAGTGGTATGTGGTAGCTTATCATCCCTAACACATTCCTCTAGCTCCTCGATGTCACCCATAGTGAGGGACAAAGGGATGCAGTTGAAACTACCCATCGGGTTGTCATCAACCTCAATACCATCAGGCACTGGCCTGTCTTTGTCTTCCCATAATTGTTCCATAAATCCCTGCAGGTTAGCGTGCTTACGCCACTGCATAAGATCTATCTTATCATCTCCTTTTTTTGCATACGCATATTGATCTAATCCCATATTATTCTTCCTCCTTATTGTTATCTAATTCATCTGCACGAATTATATTGTTATACTCCATCATGTCTTTCACATCATCCTCTGACATGTAGCCAACACATGCATGGATTACATAGTCTTTATCGACTACTCCATCATGTATTAAATCCAACAGGTGATTGGTATACTTCCTTGCGTCACCCATGAGCCACCTCCTTGTATTCTGATGGCACAACCTCATCGGGATCGGTAGCTACCCTCAGTTGCCAGCATAGCGAGACCCATGCATAGTCATTCAGCCATGCATTATGCATGAGCTTAGTTATATTGTGTGGCGTTTGGTGTGCCAGTACATCACTAGTCGTAGCCAATGGTATCACTGTTCCGTAATGCGTCATCATTACCTCGTAAGTGTCATTCTCCCTGTTGCCATAAAAGCCAAAGTCACTGTTGTTCTTGTTTGCCACCACCGATATATGGAACTGATCCTTCGGGCCAAAGTCCATTACAGCCTGCACTCCCATGTTTCCCGCATAGTTATGATCGGCAAACACCAAGTCATTAAAGTTGGGAAACCTATCCTTATTTTGTAAACTCCATTTCATATTGCACCTCCTTGTTATCTTATGCCCTGATTATGATGACACTTCTTCGTTCCGATGTATCCCTCTTGCGGAAGGTCATCGAACTTGCGTCTCCTTATGGATGAGCAGGTTGTGTTAGTCTCCCACCTCCATGTATCCCTTGATATATACTCCACATGCTGCCACTTCCTGTTGCTATTCATATCCTCACCACATACTCCATGCGTAATCATCACACGAATGCGGTTTGGATTCCTTTCGCAAACCTCCCATTCCACATCGAAGTATGATCCGTTTATCCTCTTGTAGTGAGCATCGAAGTATCTCCGTTCTGCCGTCAGCAGAATATCAAGTATCTTACGCTCATCATCCGTCAATTGAGGGGAGAGGGAGGTGTTATCCTCCCCCTCCCTGTGCTTGTTTGTTTCAGACATGGGATACAGCGTCAATGCGCCTCCATCTGACAGGCGTTGAAAAGAACTGCTTGTCACTAACATTTTGATTGCCGTAGATTTGTACCTTCATCTGAGATACAAAGCCTCCGTCCTGTAAGCAGGCTACGAACTCTTTCGAGCGTGCCTTTCCATTAGACTTGGATGATATAAGATGTCCATCCTTGCGGATGATCTTCCATCTATCACCATCAAAAGCCTGCAAGATAAAAGCAAACCTAGGCTTGGCTCTTCTCCTCTTGCGAATAGAACTCTTAATGTTCTTTAGGTATTTCTTCTTCTGTTCCTTCTCCTCATGTTCAGAGTCGAACCTGAGGAAGGTTTGTCCATTGTCGTTGCCGACCATGAGACCAGAGAATGGTTGTGATTGTAATGATTCTGCCATAATGCACCTCCTTGTTAGTGGTTAATAAAAAATTGGTGAGATGGTGGTGGTCGCCCACCACATACAGACACGGCATACTAGCTTACGCCCATGCTAGAGTTGCAACTTGAGCATGACATGTCCAATGTCAGAGGTACTCTTAGTCAAGCAGGATTTCCTTGCGGAGTTGCCCCCCTGATCGGAGGCTTCCTGATGTCCGTACAGGAGACACGATCTAACTAGTGATCGCTCCTCATCCCATAAAGTGATAGCCGTGGATGATTGACCTCAAGGTCGTTACCCTATGTTCGCACTATTTCATGGTAGTCAGGTTGCGTCCCATCTTCTACCAACTCATCATTCCAGTTCTTTTTACAACGAACTTGCCACACGGC